>Ga0272443_10002378_pt1 | contig 24215 bp, 22 predicted proteins | sample SSMAcet12_FD_193581 | JGI IMG/M metagenome (GOLD analysis project Ga0272443, IMG submission 193581) | Marine sediment archaeal communities from Little Sippewissett salt marsh, Falmouth, MA, United States - SSM-Acet-12 | ecosystem: Environmental > Aquatic > Marine > Wetlands > Sediment ...
TTTGCTGAGTTGAACGGAATCTCTTATGGTTCTTACGATCTCATCGCTGTGCCTACACGCCGGCTCAGAAGAGTCTTGCGCAGATTTTGGACTATCCGGTATAGCGTCAGGAACGCCGTCGGAATGGGTTGCTACCGGATCGGAGATTTGAACATCGCCACTCACCGCCACACTGAGACTGTCGAGTATCGAGTGAAGATCCCGGGGAACCTCATGGCCATGCTCCGATATGTCAATCAGGATTCCTTTGAGATGATCTACAGCACTGAGAAGGACATCCATCAGTCCTGCAGAGAGGTCAAGCTCCTGCTTTCGCAGGCAATTGAAGACATCCTCCATTGCATGAGTCAGTTTCGACAATTCACTGAACCCAAGAAAACCAGAAGTACCCTTGATAGTGTGGGCTGATCGGAAGATCCTGTTGAGGAGTTCAGGATCGTCGGGGTTTTTCTCGATATCGACGAGATCTGTATCAAGCTGTGCAACTAAGTCCTCGGATTCCACGAGGAATTCTTCGACGATAGCTTTCATTTCATCGAGTTCAAACTCGCCGGCCAAGGGAATTCTCCTTCTGCGTTGCTATCACATGCCGATATCGTACAATCAGTCAGTCCTGCCCTGTTTGACGCTCTCAAGAAGATTGTCGACTCTCACCTGATTCTCGTTTGAAAGATCGTAACGGGCATTCGGATCGAAACTCTGATGCTGCGAATCAGAGTCTTGCTCGTTCTGATTCTGATCCGAAAACATCGATTTGATTAGTCGAAGCTTCGCTTCCACTTCATCAAGAAGGTGCGCCGTATGGCCCATCTGCTGTGCCGTGATATCCTGAAACTGCAACGCATCCATAATCGCGAATGCGTTATCCTGGCTTTTTTCGACTTTCTCGACGATTCTTTCAAACGTATCCCGCACTTTGGAGCGGTTCTTGAAATATGTCGCCGGAAGAGCTTTCCGAAGGACCTTCAGATCCTGCACGACATCTGAAATTCCGCCGGTTATCTCCTCAACCATATCAAGGACTCTGTGCGTGGCTTCTTCCGTCTGGCGGGTTATATTCTCAAGCTGATGCGTCGCTTCGGGGACCTTCTCATTTGAATCTTCGAATGGATACTGTGTCTTCTTGAAATGACACACGACCTCATCAATCGCTCTTGTCAGATCAGTCAATTCTCTCTTGAGAGAATCCGGAACTTGATTATCATGAACCATTACATCCTCCAAATACACTTGCCACTTACCGCGCGCACTAACTTGCGTTCAAAATGGTCTGTTCGATCTTTTGTTTGAGGGTATCAGGCGTAAACGGCTTGACGATGTAGTTATTCACGCCTGCCCTCATTGCCTGAAGGATATCGTCTTTCACGGAACGAGTTGTCACCATCAGTATCGGGAGACTGCTGAATTCCGCAGAACTCCTGACGTTCGTGACAAAAGTCAGCCCATCCATTTCGGGCATGTTCCAATCGGTGATCACGAAATTGTATCTATCTACTTTGAGTTTGGCCAGGGCGTCCTTTCCATCGGTCGCCTCCGTGACATCGTGAAAACCGGCTCTCTTAAGGGTATTGATGATAATCCTTCGCATAGTCGGTGAATCGTCTACGGCCAGGATTTTGAGATCAGCCACGTATACCTCCCGATTTCATAACATCTAATGCCAGAAGAGACTAACTAAGGAGTCTCTGGACTTCCTTAAGAAGAGATGAGGACTTGAAGGGTTTCATTATATAAGCGTCCGCGCCTGCGGCGTGCCCCCTCGCCACATCCTCCTCATCCTCTTCAGATGACAAGATTATTATTGGTGTCGCAGAGTACTGCTCGTTTTCCCTCAACGTGGTGATAAACTCATAACCGTCCATGTTGGGCATGTTCAAATCGGTTATGACGAGGTCAACCGCGCCGGGGAGCAAAGAAACCTTCTCAACTGCATCCATACCGTCTGAGGCGGTAACCACCTTGAGCCCCGAATCCTTGAGGCTGTAGGTGACGAACTTCAATACGGTTGGTGAGTCATCCACTACCAGAACTGTTTGATTCATACTCACGCCTCTCCGTAACTTGTTGCATCCTTCATTTCCTGGCGGCAAGGATCTTCTCCATTGCCTCCTGTGTTTTCACTTTCGGGAATGCGCCCCTGACTGGCGATGTCTTGTCATCATGGTTGAATCGTTGTCTGGCAGTCACATTAGACGACAATCCTTCGATATTCTCTCTCCTGTAGACGAGTGCATTGCTCAGATAGGACAGCTTGAATGCCTTGGATATGTTATGGAGGCTTTCTGAATGTCCTATTATCAGGTATCCACCCGGGCGAAGGCTGTTGTAGAATTGCCTGACAGTCGCAATCTTGGCGTCATCGGAGAAATACATCAGTACGTTTCTGCAGAAGATGATATCGAAATCACGAAACATGGATACGCGCTTGCTATCCACCAGATTGAGGTGGCTGAACTTAACGAACTGCCTGACCTCATTGCAGACCCTGTATCCTTCGGGTTCACGCGAGAAGTATTTGTCAATGACTCTGCGTTCGGTTGTCCGCAATGCAGATTCACCATAAATGCCCCTTCTTGCCGAGGCAATCACCTGTTCCGAGATGTCGTTAGCGACGATTTCGAACTGCCATGTGCGAATGCTCTCGATCTTCTCCAAGAGCAGCATCGCAATTGTGTACGGTTCCTCCCCGGTTGAACAACCTGCACTCCATATTCGAACGTTCCGCCTACCGGAGCCGGCCAAATCGTTCATTAGCCCCGGCAGGATTTCGTCCGAGAACGCCCTGAGCTGGGACTCACTCCTGAAGAAGCTCGTCTCGTTGGTTGTAACAAGGTTCATGAGCTGGTTGAACTCTTTGAGCGTGCTGTCATACTTGACGAGATAAAAGTAATCCTTGTACGACTTGACACCTAATTCGGACATTCTTCTTGCAAGCCTGTTTTCCACGATGTACTTCCTGTTGTCAGCGATATAGATTCCGCTCTTCTCGTGGATAAAATCCCTGATAGCGAAGAAATCGTCATTTCTTAGTTCACTCGCATTTCGCTTAGAACCGAACATTTAGCAGAGTCCTTCCGGTTGTCTTTCGAATGTGTCTATACGACGCTCAGGATTCTCTTCTTGTTAGTTTCGAATTCCTGCGGGGATACAAGTCCCTCCTTCAGAAGAACACCCCATCTTTCCAACTGCCGTTCGACGTCGAGATCAGGTTTGGCGCCCGAACCGGATTTGGAATATGTCCCGTCGGACTTCTTAACGGATACGCTTTGCTTAACCTTTCCAGCCTTGCCGGCGGAGGTTCCGGCTCCCGTCAACTCCGCCAGTTTTCTCTCGATGTTCTCGACCTTTTCCCTGATTTCGATGATCTCGCTTCGAATCTGATGCTCGTTGACTGCCCTGGAGATGATGTCCTTTAGTTCATTCAGCCTGAAAGGCTTGATGACATAGTCATACGCCCCGGATCGCATCGCCTCAATCGAAGACTCGACGGTTGGATAGCCGGTCATGAGTATCAGGATCAGATTTTCATCGAGCTCCCGAATTCTCTTCAGTACCTCGATGCCATCCATATCGTTCATCTTGAGATCTATCAGGGCGACTTTAAACTTGTTCTCCGCGACCAGCTTCAACGCCGCCGGGCCTGAGCTAGCCACGAATACTTCGAAATCGAGTTTCGAGAAATATTCATCGAGTAGTTCGCGAACGAACAACTCATCATCAACAACCAAGAGTTTGTGTTTAGCCATCACTGCTCCCCGATTCGCTGATTCCCATTCGTGTCTTCGATTGCCTTCTCAACCGTGCTGTAAAGCCTATTGATATTGAATGGTTTAACCACGTAGTCGTATACCCTTTTCCTCAGGGCGTCCACAGCGGTCTCCCATGACGGGAAACCGGTAATCACTATCACAGGAATATTCGTATCAGACGTATCCCTCACCTTCTCCACGAGTTCGAGGCCATCCATGTCGGGCATTTTGAGATCGGTGAGGATACAATCGACCTTTTCGTTTCCGAGTATGTCCAGGGCCTTCTGTCCCGAATCAGCCACGCTGATCTGATAGTCGCGTGAGCTGAAGTGATCGTATAGAAGGTCCCTGATCAATAGCTCGTCATCTACAACCAGTATTTTCTTCATGACTGCTTCAGGAGCTCCTTTCAATCTCCTCGACTGCCTTGGAAGCCGCATCGACGACATCAGGATTATCATCACTGAGGATGGCACGAAGCCATGGCACTGCCTGCTTTGCCCCGAGAAGGGACAGAGCTTTTGCGGTAGCGACTCTGATGATGTCGTTTTCGTCGTTCAGCATCTGCACCAGGCTTTCCGTTGCGGATACAGCACCGACACTTCCAAGCACGTTGATTACATGAAACCTGACCCAGACATCGGGGTCATCAAGGAGACGGGCTATCTGATTGCCTGCATCCTTCCCCTGCAGAGCGACCAAGCCGTCGACAGCAGCCTTACGAACCTGTTGTTCGCCGTCATCGAGGGCATGTTCGATAGGCTCTATCGCCTTCTGGTTTGCAATTCGCGCAAGAGACTCGATTGCGCCTCTCCGCACTTCCCACTCAGGATGTTCGAGCGCCGATATGAGTGGGCCTATAACCTGCTCTTCGCCGATCCAGCCGAGAGCCAACACGGCGAGACGCTGCCTCCTCGAATTCGGATGTACAAGGTCTTCCCTGAACCTCTCGATAACTCTCTGCCCCCCGATCAAAACCATCGCTCCCATCGCAGCCTCCTGCACATCGGGATACGGATCATCAAGACCGAGAATAAGCTGGTCGACTTCGCTCTCATCGCCGACCCATCCGAGGGCCTTCAGCGCAACTGCCCGAACATGCCCGATTTCATCGGTGGCCAGTTTTGTGAGGATACCTATACTGCCGCGGTCACCGATCTTCCCGAGTGTTCGTGCTGCGGCCTCTCTGACTTCAGGATCTTCATGCTCTGACAGAGAGCCTACATGCCGGGCAAATCCAGCATTGTTGGTGTACGAAATCGTGTCGAGGACATCGATCAGGAATCGAGGAGAGTTGCTTTCCAGAGCGTCCGATATGACGTTTACGGCCGACACGGCGTTCTGCCTCAATGCCTCTATTGAGGCAGTGCGGACATCTTCATCATCGGAGTCGAGGACCGAGAGAAGATGGCTAACGACATCTTCCCCCTGCCAGTGAGCAAGTTCTCTGATGGCGAACAGACAGCTGTTCTTGTCATCGCCCTCAAGACTCCTGAATAGACAACTCCTGAACTGCGACACCGGAAGATCTTCCAAAATAGATCTGCCCGACTTGCTGGCGATCTTTATCAGGGCGTTGTATATCATATCGCGCGTTGCCCCGTCAGCGGTATCAAGCTTACTCTTCAGCCGTGGCACCGCCTCCGCCGATTGCATATTGCCGAGAGCCTCGATCGCCGCGAAGCGAATCACGCAGTCTTCATGCGAGATATTCTTCACGAGCACGTCAAAGGCTTCACGATCTCCGATCTTACCGAGTGCTTCCGCAGCCTGCGCCTTGGCACTCTCATTGGTTTCGATTACCGAGATCAGGGCTGAAACCGCATCCGGGTCAGCGATGTTACCAAGAGCCTCGACGGCGGAACATACGACGTTGCCGCTGTCGTCCTGAAGTGCGTCGATAAGTCCGGGGACTGCCTCGCGCGATCCTATCAGGCTGAGAATATCCGCGGAAAACTTCCGGGTATCTTTGTCAGAGTCAGTTAGCGATCTCAATAGAGCCGAAACCGAATCATCTCCTATTTTGTAGAGGATTTCAGCGGCCAGGTTTCTGGTTACTATGTCTTCACTGCCAAGCAGACACGTGAGAATGGAAGCCGTTTCGTGCCCTTTCATAGAGCTCAGGCTCTCGGCAGCAAGCTCTCTTATGCCCTTGTCGGGATCTTCGAGACATGCCGCCAGCGCGGCCCTTGCTTCATCTACAGCGTACTCCCTGAGGTGTAAACAGGCATGCTCCCTTTCGCACGTATCCGTACTGTCAAGTTTCTCGAGAAGCGACTGCAAATACGGATCCTTAGTATTCATAATCTCTACATCTCACTTGCTCGCGTTCACGTACCCGCCCACCATTGAAGCGGCGGCCTCTTCTTCACTCTGGAAAATCTCGAAGATGTGCGAGAGTTGTGTGATTTCGAATATTTCCTGCACGTACTGGGCAAGACAACAAAGAACAAGCTTACCCTGTACCATCCGCACATCCTTGAGAATCGAGACGAGCGTGCCCAGACCGGAGCTGTTGATGAACTCGACATTGCTCAAATCCAGAATTACATTGATCGCCCCATCGTCGAGAGAGCCTTTAACCCTCTGTTTCACCTCGGAGGAGCTGTTCAGGTCCAGCCTTCCTTCGAGCTGGAAAGTCGTGTAGTCTTCGTTAATGATCGAGTTGATTTCCATGACCAATTTCTCCCTGTATCAGTTAAATGCTTCTGTTCTGCACTGATTCTCGAAGTACCGGGTAAACACGAGACGATTGCCGCCCTCGGAGTTGGTTTCAACAGAGACTTCATCGACGAGATCCTTGATGAGAGCGAGTCCCCGTCCCGAATCTTCCTCCGGTCCCGCAAGTTCGGTGAGTTCCGCAATGTCCCGATGGATAGGCAAAACGCCTTCATCTTCCACTTCAATCCTTATGAAGTCCTGACCTATTCGAAATGTCATCTGTACCCACTTGTCGGGGTTCATGTCGTTTCCATGAACGACCGCATTCGTAAAACCCTCCGAGATCGCGACAAGCAGGAAGTGGCTTGTCCTTTCATCGAGAGGAATCTCTTTCAGCAAAGTCTGCGAGATTGAGTAAACCCACTTCAGATTTTCTGGAAGACTCGGAGTGCTTATTCGTATGGTGTCATTCACAGCTTGTTTCCTCAATTTCGACCACCACTGCGGTGAGATCATCAGTATTTGCTTCATCACCATTCCTGGTGAAGTCGTTTATATCATCAATCAGATTTCTTAGCGCCTCATCCGGTCTGTTGTCTTTCATGGATGTGAAGAGTTGAGCTAATCGTTCTTTCCCATACATCTCTCCCGTTGCACTCGTGCACTCCGTAGCGCCATCGGTGTAAAGCAACATCCTGTCGCCCGGATTCATACTGATCGATTCGTCCTGGAATTCGAATTCTTCAAACTGCCCGACTATCGTACCACCGGTTTTCAGTTCCCTTACCTGGCCTGTGCGACGGTTGTGCAGTATCGGTGGGAGATGCCCAGCGTTCGTGTAGGTGCATACTGAGTTGGCAAGATTGAAGTGTGCGAGACAGAAGGATATGAATATGTTCGGATACTTCATAACGTCCTGACAAAGGATGTTGTTGACGCGAGTAACAATCGTCGCGACGTCATTCCCTCTGGCGACCTCGGCACGAATCGCTGATCTTGCGGCGGTCATCATAAGTGCCGCCGGAACGCCCTTGTTGGAAACATCCCCGACGATTACGAAGAATTCAGTCTCTGAGACCGGAATGAGATCGAAGTAATCACCCCCGACTTTTCCTGCTGGAACATACAGGCTTTCGACCGCCACGCCTTTGATCTTCAGGTCGAGACTCGGAAGCAGCGCCTTTTGAATCTCTCTTGCCAGCGAAAGCTCTTGTTCAAATCTCTGCTGCTTCAGGAGTTCTTTCATCATTCGTGCATTCTGAATCGCGGCCGCAGCGAAATTCACGAGCCTTTCAAGCACTTCCCTGTCCTGCTTGCAGAAACCTTCGTTCGAGGTCTTATTAACCGCAATCAGGACCCCAAGCGGATCGGAGCCGTATGATATCGGGACGCAGATGATGGAGTTGATAACTGCCTCAGACTCAAAAGAATCTTCGAAGTCGTTGACTATTCGTGTCTCGCAGTCTTGAAATACTGCCTCGGCGATATCTCTACCACCCGGTATCGGGATATTCCTGATGAGAGCAGCGTCAACACCCCAAGACGTTCTGGTGATGAGGGAATCGTTTTCAGAAAGGAGTATGCAGCCGACTTCGGCAGACACGATTCTGAGTGACATTTCCATCATAGCGGAGAGCACCGCATCCACGTCCAGCATCGACGTCAGCATGATGCCCATGTTCGCGATGTCATCCCATTCGGAGGATTTAATCGCAAGCTGGTGCTCGAGTTCAGTTATCCTGGAGTTCAATTCAGTGGTTGAATTCATACTGCACACGCGATCCCTGTTTAACCTATTCTATTATCGACAGTTGGCCTCAAAGCTGTAGCGTTCGTCCTACATAAGGCGCAATTGCAGGCTTTAGACGTTGACAAATCGACGCATTCTTTTATCTTTCAATATGTTAAGCTGGATCGGCAGCTATACTCCACTCTAACGATCCGCGCCCGAGGAAAAATGAGCGCTGAGAAGGCGTCCAAGACGAAACTGCTGTTATCCGGAAAGCCCGGATGCGGTAAAACAACCCTTATCGAACGAATAGCAGGGGAGCTACCAGTATCACCGTCGGGCTTCATCACGAAAGAGATCAGGGTCAAGGGCCGAAGAACGGGTTTCGAGATTCGTGGTTTTAGCGGACTGACGGGCGTGCTGGCACACGTTGATACCAGATCAAGCTTCGCCGTGGGAAACTACGGCGTCGACGTCTCGGTGTTGGAAAGCGTTATCGAGTCTGAATTCGGTCATCAAGACAGAAGACTCGTAATCATAGACGAAATCGGCAAGATGGAGCTCTACTCAGGCAAGTTCCGAGAAGTGATAGTCGGGCTTTGGAAAGACGACTCACCCGTCATAGCGACGATTATGCAGGGCCGACATGAGTTCTGTGACAGGCTCAAAAGCGATTCACACACGCAATTGCTGGAACTGACCAGATCCAACAGGAAAGACATAATGGCGTCCGCAAGAAACTTTATCGATCTTCAAAGCGTTGAATAGTAGGGCCTTGCAGATGCAGAATTAGAAATTCTAGATATAGTTGGAGGAACTCGGATGTATCTCAGAACTGTCTTCGGTATAGCAACCCTGGTGTTCGCACTCGCAGCTTCCAGTTTCGGTTATCCAGTATTCGTTGGACCAAGTGATTCTGAAGGTCATATCTACCTCACTCCCCCGTCCGAGGCGGAGATGCAGAAGATGCTGGATGAACGGCTGGAAAGACATGGCTGCATGCACAAGTCAAGTGATAGTCAACTGAAAACGGGGGAGTCGGCTGACGCCCTGATCGTGACTCAGCCCACGTCCAACATGTATGATTACGACGTTCTATATTACAAGATTGATGTCGCGATAGATTTCAGCAGCGAGACGGTTGACGGATATGTTGAAGTTGCCTGCAGCAGTCTTGTGGACGGCCTCGCCACCGCAGATCTGACTCTCACAGACGGTCTCACGGTAACCGATGTGCGGGTCAACGGGGTCTCCAAGTCATTCACGCACGGCGGGGATATACTGACCACGTATTTCACGGAGTCTCTCGATGCCGGTGATGAGTTTATGCTCAGAGTCGAATACAACGGGCCGCCCACTTATTACAATCTCGATGGAATGGACTTCTCGTCGTTCAATGGCCGAGCCGTATGCTACACCAATTGTGAACCATGGGGTGCCCGAAACTGGTGGCCGTGCAAAGACTTCCCGTTCGACAAACCGGACAGCGCAGACATTATAATTACGCACCCTACAAGCTACGGTGGCTACCCGATGGAGTGTGTGTCCAACGGGCTCCTTCAGTCTACCGACGATAATGGCAACGGTACGACAACGACTCACTGGTTCGAGAAGCATCCGATAACGACATATCTGGTAGCAATCGTAGTTACCGACTTTGACCGTCTCGATCAGCAGTGGGAGTATGAACCCGGTCAGTACATGCAGGTGGAGCACAATTACTATCCGGGCGTTCCCCCTTCGGCAACCTGGGGATCAACGTATTACATGGCCAACTACACTATACCGTCGCTTGACGCATTGTCCCACTGGTGGGGAATGTATCCGTTCGTTGATGAGAAGTATGGTCATATGCATTATGGCTGGGGCGGCGCTATGGAACACCAGACCAGCACATCTATCGGGCCTTACTTCGACACGGAGTATGTGATTGCGCATGAACTCGGGCATCAGTGGGCTGGCGACCAGATCACCTGCTCGCCGTTCAATCACATGTGGCTCAACGAGGGTTTTGCCTCTTACTCCGAGGTGCTATACTTCGAGTATCGATACGGGTGGCCAACCGGGAAGTCCTGGCTGATGGGTCAACGGCATCTTAATGCAGGTACGCCATATGTCGAGAATCTCCAGACAGACGATGTCTTCGATGGGACAACGGTGTACGACAAGGCATCCTGGCTCGTTCACATGCTGAGACATCAGATGGGAGATGATGTCTTCTTCCCTGCCATGCAGTACTACTTCCATGAATCCGAATATGTGGGAAGAAGCGCGAACACCGAGCAGTTCAGCCAGTGCCTCTCTGATTTCACCGGAACTGACTGGAGCTGGTTCTTCGATGCGTGGGTGTATCAGGAAGGACAACCGGACTACGAATACTCGTACATTTACGAGGAAAACACCAAGAGCAGCGATTATTCCGTTACATTTTACCTGGCACAGAACAACAGCGGCGGTGTTTTCCCGATGAATGTCGATATCGTGGCATACGCAGGCGCTTATGATTCGGCTTTCACGGTATGGAACGGTACGGTCGGTGACATATACACGTTCACACTTCCGAATGCGCCTGACTCATTCGAAATCGACCCCGACGACAAGATTCTCAAGACCGTTAAGGAGGTCGAGTGGACCATGCACATCGCCGTTGGTGACCTACCCGATCCTGTGTACGGAGAACCATACTCCTTCACTTTCACCGCAATTGGAGGCACGCCTCCGTACACTTGGGAGAAGACTCTCGGTCAGTTCCCGTACGGCTTGGGATTCAATTCCGAGACCGGCGAATTGTCGGGCACTCCGGCATGGACAGCAGACTACTACTTCAAGCTACAGTGCACAGACTCGTCGAATCCGCCGCTTGTTGAGGAGCGCGGCTACGGCATATCCGTAGTTGAGCCGAGCGTGCAAACAGGAGACTGTGACAACTCCGGTGGGATCGACATTGATGATGTCGTGTTTCTCATAAACTACATTTTTGCGGGCGGTCCTGCACCTGACCCGATTGAAGTCGGCGACGTAGACTGTTCAGGCGGTGTGGACATAGACGATGCTGTCTACCTGATAGGTTACATCTTCTCGGGCGGGCCCGCGCCCTGCTGACAGTTTAGACATTGAGATTACGAGAGCCGGCAGATATTCCTAACGGATGCCGGCTCTTTTCTTATCACGAATCTGCCGATGTCCGAACGGTGTGCTTATTGCCTTTTGGAAGTTAATAGAGACTTAATGTGAGATATCAATTTCGAGCGTGGAATGGTAACCTGAATATCTTCTGCCTTAAGCCACTCGGCCCTATCCTTGACGTCTTTCGATTGTTCTCGTCCGGCAACGAGATCCTTGACAGTGACTTCGCCTTTGTCGAATTCGTCGGAGCCGCATATAACCGCTACAGGGATGTCGAGCCTGTCTGCATACTGCAGCTGTTTAGGTATTCGACGGTTGTTCCCGAGGAACACCTCGACCTTGAATCCTGCGCCTCTCAATTCGGAAGCCATTGCGAAGTAGTCCTGGAATCGCCCCTTGTCCATCGTGGTCACGATAACATCGGTGCAGGTTTTGCTTGTCTCAAGTGCTTCGAGTTTCAGCAGTGCTGCGATCAGTCTGTCAACGCCAATCGATGAACCAGTGCCAGACATCTGTTGACCGGAGAATCGTGATACGAGATGATCGTATCTGCCGCCCGAAAAGACGCTACCATAATCAGGAAGATCGGTCAGTGTAGTCTCGAAGACCGGACCGGTGTAGTAGCCCAGCCCCCTCACGATGGTCAGGTCGACCTTAGCCTTGTTGGTATCCACACCCATGCCGTCAAGGAACGACCCGATTTGCCTTAACTCGTCCAGTCCGTCCTCGGCGACCTTGATGCCTGACAGTAGTTCGGACGCCTTGTACAGCTGGTCGGCGGAACTCTCGACGGCAAGATCAAGGTACTCTTCGACAGAAGCTATCTGCTCGTCACGAAGGCCCAATCCGGGGATTTTATCACCCGATTTGTCCGTGCGTCCGGGACCAAGTTCGAGAATCACTGCTTCTCTTCCCTGTTTCTCGAGCTTGTCGAGGACCCTGAAGACATCCGGAGCCACCTCGGCAGAGATCCCCGCGTACTCGGCGAGGCCGTTGAGGACCTTTCGATTGCAGTACCTGACCTCGAACCTGTCGATCCCAAGACCCTGCATTGTGGCGGCCATTACCGCGATGATCTCGGCATCCGCCGCAACCAGTGATGTGCCCACGATATCTATGTCGAACTGGAGGAACTCTCGATAGCGACCCGGGCCCGGTTTGTCTACTCTCCAGACAGGAGCTATCTGGTAACGCCTGAATGGAGTCGGCAGCTCACGGTTTGCAGCCACAAAACGGGCGAGCGGAGCGGTCAAATCGAACCGGAGGCCCATTTCGACATCATCGGGACCTGTGAAGTTGAAAATCTGTTCCTTGTTCTCTTTACCGTAGTCAGCGCCGAACAAAGTTGTCATCAATTCGAGGGCGGGCGTTTGAAGGGGCAGATATCCGTACTCCTCGAACACCCCCTGAATGGTATCGACAATCTTCCGGCGAGTGAATTCCTCTTCCGGAGGATAGTCCCTGAAACCCTTTAGCAGACTGGCTGGAACTCGATTAGGTTTGCCCGACATCATGAAGCCTTGTAGTCGACGAGAAACAACAATACTGGGGGGGAGGGTCGAACTCCCGACCTCCTGATCCACAGTCAGGCGCTCTAGCCATCTGAGCTACCCCAGCATTAATTCAATATGTCGGAACGAATAACAGTGGATTTCGTTTCAACATACGTTAAGACTCAACCGCGAAATTCGCGGGACAATGAAAATAACCCATTTGGGACAGCTTGGCAACACTAAAATACCTGCAGAGAAGGCCTTGCGAACCCATAGATGAGCACGAAGAGTTTTGAATTGACTTCACATGAAGCAAGTTTAAATTCCGGTCAAAGTCTCCCCTAAACCGGAAAGGAATGGACGCATGAACGCAGATCTGATAGAGCAGTTGGTAACGGTTAACACCTCAAGAATCGTCATGCTTGTAATGGACGGTCTTGGGGACATACCCGCCCAGGGAAAGGGCACTCCTCTCCAGGAAGCCTCGACTCCGAACCTTGATCGCCTTGCAAGTGAAGGGATTCTCGGTCAGTTTGATCCGATCGCACCCGGCGTAACACCCGGATCAGGTCCCGGGCATCTTGGTTTGTTCGGCTATGATCCTGTAGCGAATAATGTTGGCAGGGGAATTCTCTCCGCTTTCGGGATAGGATTCGACTTGACCGACCGCGATGTTGCTGCGCGGGTGAATTTCTGTACGCTGGACGGCGGCGGTAATGTGACCGATCGCAGGGCTGGAAGGATACCCGACGACGAAAACAAGCGGGTCTGCGGCAAGATACTCGACAAGATTCAGGTGCCCAATGGAGTTGAGCTATATCTTGAAACAGAAAGCCAACACAGGGCGCTGCTGGTGATAAGGGGTGACGGTTTGTCGGATCAGCTGAGCGATACGGATCCGCAGAAGACCGGCGTACCTCCCCTGACACCGAAGCCTCTCGACCAAACCGCGGACAGGACATCCAAGATTCTCACGGACATTCTCAAGCAGGTCAGGGACATCCTGTCAGATGAGCCCAAAGCGAACATGATCCTGCTCCGAGGATACTCAGGCTTCAAACGATTCAGGTCGATGGAAGACAGGTTTGGACTCAAGGCATGTGCCATTGCCGAGTATCCGATGTATCGCGGGCTCGCAAAGCTTGTTGGCATGGATGTTCTTGAGCCATACTCAGGATTTGACAACGCCATTGAACGACTTGGTGAAGCGTGGGACGATCACACATTCTTCTTCCTCCACGTCAAGAAGACGGACTCATATGGCGAGGATGGGAATTTCGAGATGAAGAAGAAGGTAATAGAGGAAGTTGACAAGGTTATCGTGCCGGGTATCGAAAAAGCGAAGCCTGATCTAATCATCGTGACCGGCGATCATTCGACACCGTGGAGTATGAAAGCGCACAGCTGGCACCCGACACCCGTGCTCATGCATGGCGAATTGGTAAGGCGGGATTCCTGTCGTACCTTTTCAGAAATAGAATGCCAAACCGGTGGTCTCGGAAGGCTTCCCCTGATGGAACTCGTTCCGATCGCGCTGGCGTGTACCGGGAAACTTGCCAAGTTCGGGGCTTAGTGGAGATGCAAGTGGACAAAAAACCTCGGAATTGTTATCTTTGCAATCAACATAGACAACAAACAAACCTAAACGTGTGGCTGATCAATGAATTGGAGTTTCCCATCGTTCCCTGAGAGGGTGGAAAGTAGTCGAATCGGCGATCAGAAATCTTAAGGAGGAGAAGATGTCGACAAAAGAGGTTCAAGAAGCTATCGTCAAGAACATGAGACAGTGGCAGAAAATAGAGAATGCTTCCGTAGCCTCCACCGGCAAAATAATCGAGCAGACTGACAACGCAATCGTAAGGCTTGTCATGGAGATCATCCAGCGAGACTCCCAGATGCACTACCGAGTGCAGGAGATGATCGCTGACAGTCTTGAGGGCAAAACCTACACGCTCACCCCTGAAGATGTAGCTGATGCGTGGGAAATGATCGAGAAGCATATCGAGCTCGAGAAGAAGACTGTTCAGCTCGCTGAAGAAGCCCTGGCAGCTTTAAAGGGCAAGAAGATGGCTGTTCAGGAGTATCTCTTGAACTACCTGCTGGAGGATGAAGGCAAGCACAATCACATTCTTGATGCTCTTGGCATCATCAAGAAAGGGTTGTATCCTTACGGTTAGTTCTTCCACTCGATTCGTGAATTGTGGAATCCCGGTCGATCCTGTCGATCGGGATTCTTCGTATCCGATAATCGCCCACCGACAACAGATCGCATTCTATCCGGTTGATGAGGATTGATGATAACTATCGCGAATTCGTGAAGTGTTTAATGAGCGCGTCTGTGAGACCTGAGATAGTGTGCTCGTGAGATTCGACGGTTACGTCATATCCCATTGATGAGATGACTTGTGAAGTTGATGGTCCAATGGAGAATACCGCTGATGAACTCAGCAGGTCGCGACCTTCATCTTCCGTGAGATTCTGCAGAAATCCTCGGAAAGTCGAACCGCTCGTGAACAACATGGCATCGGGAGCATACTCGAACAGCTTCTCTTTGAGACCCTCCGGCCAGATCGCCGTTTCTGTCTTGTAGGCTGTCAACGATATCACGCCGGCACCAGCTTCACGGGCGGCATTCTCCAGGACGCTGCCTGCCAGACTGCCCCTGACTCGAATTACAGTTGAGCCTTTCAAGTCGTGTTTACTGACAAACTCCGAAGCAAAGTCCACGGCTGTGGCACAACTCGGCAGGAAGTCTGCTTTCAGGTGGAAGTCATACAGGGCAACCGCAGTTCCCTTGCCGACAGCCGCGATTCTAAAGCCTGATAACGCCCTAAGGTCGTAGTCGCGATCCAGCAACTGGCTCATGAAGTTCCTGACACCGTTCTCGCTCGTGAACACAAGCCATCCGCCAGTCTTCTGAACCTCCTTGAAACTATCCCAGCCAGCATCGTCGATGTAGCCCGTAGCCATGATTGTCGGGTAAGCAAGTACTTCGGCTCCCAGATTCCTTAGCGAACGGTATGTGTCCTCGGACTGCTCGACGGCTCTTGTGACCATTATACGAACACCTGTTAGAGGCTTCTTTTCCATCCAGTCGAGGTAAGGTTTGAGATCAACCACTTCGCCGATTACGAAGACCGCCGGGGCTTTCACCGAGTTCTCCTGAACCGCGTTCGGCAGGTCAGTCAATGTTGACGTGAAGCACCTTTGCGTTGGAAATGTACCTCTCTCGATCACAGCCGCAGGAGTGGAGGGCGACATCCCACCGTCGATGAGCTTTGATACTATACTTGCAATCTCACCGACTCCCATGTAGATGACAAGCGTTCCACCATTCGCTTTCGCGACCCATTCCCACGGAACGGTCGAATGCTTCTTCTCTCTCGCCTTGTGGCCGGTAATGAACATCAGGAAAGAAGCCTTGTTCCTGTCCGTGCATGGAATGCCTGCATACGTTGCCGCAGCGATTCCCGATGTGACTCCGGGAACGATCTCGAAAAGAATTCCGTGCTCCTTGAGGAATTTCGCCTCTTCCCCTCCCCTTCCGAATATCAGCGGATCACTCCCCTTGAGCCGAGCGACATTTTTGCCCTGCTTCGCAAAACTGACAAGCATGTTGTTGATTTCATCCTGCGAGGGGCAAGGTTTACCGCCGCGTTTACCGACATAGTGTTTTTCGATGTGTCGGGGAAGACTTACGAGGATTTCATCTGCAATGAGATTGTCGTAAAGGACGACATCACATGCTCTCGCAATGCGAAGCGCTTTGAGGGTGATCAGTTCCGGATCCCCGGGGCCGGATCCTATCAGATAAACTTTGCCGTCATCGCTCATGACTCAATGTGGAAACGGTGTCTCGTGAAAGACCGCAGGCAGCGGCGATTCTACTCGAGCATCTTCTCCAGTTCCTCCTCGATCTCCTGCTCACTCTTCTCCTTAATCAAGGTCTTCCAGTCAGCGGAGAGGAAATTAGTGAAGCACTCTGAACGTTTCTTCGACTGCCCCCGGTACTTTGTATTGGCCTTTTCCCGAAGAGAGTGGGCGTACCCGACAATCTTACTCCAGTGCTTGGGGAAGATGTCTTCAAGAATAAGGCGGAGATACCCGGCAAGAAACGGCGCCTTACCATCAGTGGACACCGAGACTGTGAGGTGATTTCGTTTCACGACCGCAGGTACGATGAAAGTACAAAGAGGCGGGTTGTCCACTACATTGACAAGGATGTTTGCCTCCTCGCAGTCGTCGTAGACTTTCTGGTTCACCTCGATACTATCGCTCGCGGAAATCACCAGGCCGTAGTTCTTAGCTTCGGGAGATTCATATTCCCGCTTTTCAAGCTTTACGACGTTTCTCTCGGCGAAGTACTCGATCTTATCGTGAACCTCCGGAGAGACAACAGTGATGTCACTCTCGTAGTCCATAAGGTTTTCGATCTTTCTGAGTGCAACATTTCCCCCGCCGACGATGAGTATTCTGCGGCCTTCAAGTGAAACGCACACGGGATAGTACTTGGATGCCATAAGTTAAAAACTCCAGTGAGAATGAACACTAATTGGCTGAATCGGACTCAGTTCTGACTTTAAGCTTGAGAAGCCTGTTGATGAGTCTCCTGGAAGCGCTCTCAAGAGCGTCCCGGCTCTCCGGGGAGAGGCTATCGAGAATCGGGCCGAGTTCTTCGAGGCGCATATCTTCGAACGACTTATCCAGGCCGTTATAGAGCGGCTCGTGGAGGAGATGATTGTACCAGTAAACGAACTCATCCAGCTTTTTATCGATAATGATTTCAGCCTGCGGGATTGCTTTCTCCACCTGCTGCTGTCGGTTTCTGACGAATTCCTTGAGGTTCTCCAGATCGAACACATCGACCTTGTCGCTTTCGGAATCGTCGTATTCGACATCTCTCGGTATTGCAATGTCGATAACGACGAGTTTTCTGCCGTTTCTCGCTGGCAAGGCACTCTGAATCATATCCCGACGAATAACGGGTTCGTTGGAGCCGGTGCATGATACGATCACATCGACTTCGTTTACAAGACCCGGGATATCATCGAGAGAATGCCCGACAGCCCTATATTTGGCTGCCATTGCCTCGGCCTTTTCGGGCGTACGGTTTGCGAAATGGAACCGACCATAGTTGAGCTTGCTAAGATTCGAGGCGGCAAGCGATATCATCTGGTTAACGCCGACAAAAAGGACTGACGGCGACTTAACGTCAGCGATTCGCTCTTTGAGAAGGCTGACAGCCGCACCACTCACCGAGCACGCCCCCTTGCCCATCTCGGTATCAGTGCGAACAGCTTTGCCGACGCGAAATGCCTGATGAAATAACCTGTGGAGCAGTTTTCCACTGGATTTGACCGAACATGATGAGCTGTAAGCGTCTTTCAACTGCCCCATGATCTGGTTTTCTCCGATGATCATCGAGTCAATCCCTGCGGCAACGTGGAAGAGATGCCCTGCGGCATGTCGTCCTTTCTTAACGTAGAACTTGGGTTCGAGACCAGAAATGTCTATGGATTTCCATTGCTTGTAGAAGTCTCTCACGACATTGCAGATGTCATCGCTCTTCTCGACAACGAGATAGAACTCGACGCGGTTGCATGTTGACACGATCAGCGACTCCATCACACCGGGAAGGTTGCCCAGGAGATGGTTGGCCTCAGCGATTTCGTAACGACCTACCTGCAGGGGTTCCCTATCCTGAAGCTCGGAAGTCTTGTGGCTGATGCCATAGACAACAAGATGCCATTTCGGTCGGACCATGCAAACTCCGTTTACTATCTATCTGCAAGCTTCACTGCTTATGACAAGGCAGCCTGGGTTCCGCCGCCTATTAAGACCACGTTGTCGAACCCGGCCTGCTGCAGAATAACCGCAGCCTGATAGGATCGGGGACCCCTTCGACACACGATACAGATCTTTCTGCCGCTGTCAAGTTCACCGATGCGATCCCGCAAGTCATTCAGCGGTATATTCAATAGTTCAATACCCTCGCTTGAGGGCCAAGGTTCCGAAGATACTTCCTCCGGCTCACGAACGTCAAGGTAAATTGCGTCCCGAGGATGATCCGAATTCGGACTGATGAATACACATCCTCTTTTGCGCGCGGCCGTCACCGAAGCAAGGTTATGCAGCGGGTCAAGCGCCTCCGAATATGGCGGTGCGTAACCCTGTTCGAAATCAAGCAGGTCTTCGAGTGTTCCGTTTCGCTGCAGGAATGAAGAGAAGACATCGACTCGCCTGCAGATATCTCCTCTCCCAACCGCCTGTAACCCCAGAAGTCTTCCGCCTTCGGGATCGTATGTCATTTTGAGGCTCATGGTGCTGAATTCCGGGTAGTAGTCAGGCTTGTCGGGAAATGAACCCCACACCGATACGGCCTTGATACCGGCTGTTTCAGCAACTCCCTGGGACAACCCGACCGCTCCGACGTTCAGGTCGAAGATCTTGACAAGGAAAGCGCCTACAACTCCCCTGAACTCGCAATCATTGCCCGCAAGGTTTTCTGCGATCACTCTTCCATGGCGATTCGCAAGCGATCCCATCGGCATATAGATGCTCTTGCCCGTGATCAGGTTGTATGACTCGACACAATCGCCGCCCGCGTAAATATCGGGGTCAGACGTCTGCATTCGAGTGTTCACGCTGATGCCGCCCGTGTCACCAATAGCCAGCCCGGCATCTTTCGCGAGAGCGGTAACCGGATGGACACCGAGGCACAGGAAGACATAGTCAGCAGAGATGCTCTCTCCACCAGAAAGAATCACCACAGGACTGCCGTCGTCATCGAGTTTGATCTCTGACACCTCGGCACCTAACCGCAGTTCCACATCCTGCCTGCGCACTTCTCGCTCCGCTATTGCGGACATGTCCGGATCGAGAACATACGGAAGCAACTGTTTCTCTCGCTCCACGAGAACGGTTTCGATCCCCCACATGGCCGTGCAGGCCTCTGCAAGCTCACAGCCGATCAACCCGGCACCGACGATGACGGTTTTGCCGACCTGCCCCTGCTGGGCGGCTTTCCTGAAAGCGATCGCATCCTCAGGTCTCTTGAATTGGCTTATCAACGGGCTCTCCGCGACAGGAAACGGCGGCTTATTGGCATCGGAGCCGGTGGCTATTATGAGCTTCCCATAACCGTGCTCAATCGTTTCGCCGGAGCTGTGAAGTCTTACTGTTACCGTCTTCTTCTCTCTATCGATGGCAGTCACCTCAGCCCCTGTGACTACCTCGAAACCCTTCGTCTTACGGAAAAAGTCGACATCTCTCGGAACTTCATAGGAAGTTTCGTTCAGTTTCCCGAATGTGTCGATATCACCCGATGCAAAATATGGCATCCCACATGTAGCGTAGGAGATCATTTCCTCTTTCTGAAAAAGAGTGATGCTTGCGCCTTTCAAGCGTCTTGCAAGAGTCGCTGCAGTTTTCGGTCCGGCAGCTACACCGCCGATAATCACGAATTCGGATTGTTGTTTGGTCATTTTGCAAATACCATCGGGGCTGCCGTTCGACAGCCCCGTGAGAAAGTTTCAGATGTCAAGTCTATACGGATTCTGAAGCGACGGCTTCGGTCTCCTCTCTGACGGGAGCCGGAACGGGAAGGTCTTTTTCCCTGACAGATATCGCTACTTTGTACAGAACCGTGATGATTAGCGCACCGAGTGCGTAGATTCCAATCGAGATCAAGAACTCAAGGAAGGTCGGCCAGTATTCCGTGACTTCTCCGAGTGGTGACGGGATGAATCCCGTGACGACCATCGCAAGTCCTTTGTCGATCCACAGCGAAACGAATATCGCAATGCAGCCGAAAACGAGCCAGTTGACTTTGTTTCGCGTCTTCGGATTGATCATAACGATCAGCGAGATGACCGCGAGTATCGAGGAAATCCACATCCATGGAACCAGCGTCGCCTTTCCATCAAGTCCGAAGTAGAGGTACTTGAAGTGATACAGATGCTCAGGAATGTTGCTGTAAAAAGCTGTGAAAATCTCCATCAGCACCAGGAATACGTTCACGACCATTCCGTAGGTAGCGATCTTTGCGAGATTCTTGATCGCCGCATCGCCGGGATCAAAACGCGAGAACTTCCTGACAAGCAAACAGAGAATTACCAGCAACGCCGGACCTGCGGCGAATGCCGATGCGAGGAATCGGGGAGCGAGAACCGCCGACATCCAGAATGGTCTCGCCGCCAGACCTGAGTACAGAAACGCCGTCACCGTGTGAATACTGATGGCCCAGGGTATGGATATTATGATTACGGGCTTGATCCACTTCGGCGGGGCTATCGCTTTCCGCTCAGCGTTCAGCGTGACCTGGCTTATAACGATGTTGAGAAGAAGGTAGCCCATCAGGGATACAGTATCCCAGAACATCAGTGAATTCGGTGATGGATGCAGGAAGACGTTCAGGATCCTGAACGGCTGTCCCATGTCCACGAAGATAAACGTCATACACATAATTACAGCGCCAATCGCGACGAACTCACCAAGAATGGTGACTTTGCTGAATGCCTTGTAATTGTGGAGATAGTACGGGAGCACAACCATTACGGCAGATGCCGCGACACCTACGAGAAAGGTGAACTGTGCAATGTAGAATCCCCATGTGACATCACGCGAAAGACCTGTTACGCCGAGACCGAAGTCGAACTGCCTGAGATAAGCAAGTGTGCCGACACCAATCAGCACCAGAAGAAAGGCTATCCAACTCCAGTATCTCTTGTCACCAGTTAATGCCTTCTCTATCATGCTAACCTCACACTATGTAATAGACTTCGGGTTCAGTACCGAGAGCCGGTTTTCTTCGGATCGTATATCGCTCTTTGAGGATCGCCCTGACTTCGGATTCCGGATCATCAAGATCGCCGAAAATAAGCGCGTGTTCTTTGCAGGCTTCAACGCATGCCGGCATGAGTCCCTTCGCGAGTCTCTCCTCGCAGAAAGTACATTTCTCGACAACACCTTTCATTCTCGTCGGGAAATCCTCTTGAACCTCGTCGATGCCATCCCTGGGGTCTCTCCAATTGAAGCTTCGTGATCCGTAAGGACACGCAAGAACGCAGTACCTGCAACCGATACAGCGGTGCCAGTCCATCATCACGATACCATCTTCCTCGCGCTTCCATGTTGCCTTTGTCGGGCAAACCCGGACGCACGGAGGGTTGTCGCAGTGATTACACAGGACCAGCGCTTTGCTGTGCTTAATATTGTCGCGAGTGTACTCGTGTTCCTGCTCATGGAAAGCGTTATGGAACGGCTCTTTCCAGATCCATTTGACCTCGTGTTTCTCGTTCTCAAACTCAGGGACGTTGTGTACTCGGTGGCAGGCATCGGTACACGCAGTGCAACCTTCCTGCTCACGGCACTTGCTCAAATCTATTACCATCGCCCATCGTTTGGCCTTCAGGCCACCGGAATCAATCCAGGGCTTCTTGAGCGACTCGGAAGCCAGAGCCTTTCCACCGGCGAGGGAAAGCGTCGTGAGGCCGGCGGCTTTCAAGAATGATCTTCTATTCACACTCATCACTTACCCTCCTTCGGCTCGATGTGACAATCCCAGCAGTAGGGTGTGACGCCCATGTAGTCGTGGCACTCGTCGCAGAACTCGGATTTATTGGAATGGCATGACATACATGTATTCGAAAGGCTGGCTTCGAACTTCCTCCCGGACGGGGCCGTGTGAGTCCTGTGGCCTTCCCGGACAACCATATCTCTCCATTCGTTGAGGAGATCCATGTGAGAAGCCTTCATGTAGGATACATCTTCCACGCATTGCTTCTCCGTCGTCACGATTTTCGGGTCGGGTCGATAGTTCGCCTTGCCGCTTGCAACGTTGTACCAGATCGGAAACGTGATCAGGGCAAGGAAGATAATCAGCCCGGCAATGATTTTTCCACCATCATACATCTGCAGCTTCCTCCTTTCCCTTCAACGGGTTTCCTCTCAGGTCGGTGTCCCTTTCTTTCTCGCCTTTCATGATGAGGGCATTACCAAGCATCTCGTGAACACCGCCCACTTCGACGCCCGGCACCCAGTAATCCATGAGTGCAGGCAGTGTGGCTTTATCGATAGCGCACATGCAGAGCAGTATGTTTACCCCATGTTTCTCGTGGACGTACTTGACAGCGTTTGCCCTCGGAAGGCCGCCCCTCATCCTTATTTCGAGATTCTCATCCGTACCGAGTCCGGCACCACTTCCACAACAGAATGTCTGTTCACGTATAGTGTTTTCAGGCATCTCGTGGAAGTTGTTGCAGGCCGCATTCAGCACATACCTCGGCTCCTCAAGCAGTCCCATAGCTCTGGCCGGGTTGCAGGAATCGTGGTACGTCGGAATCCAGTGATCGTTTCTGGATGCGTCGAACTTGATCTTCCCGTGATGAATGAGGTCTGCGGTGAATTCCGAAATGTGCGTCATTTTAGTAGATTTAGCGTTTTCGAATTTTGTGCCGGTAAGTGGCGATGTTGGTACTTCAAGGAAGTCGGCCGGACCGTTCATGGTATCCATGTATTGATTCAGGACCCTCCACATGTGACCGCATTCACCTCCAAGAATCCACTTCACACCGAGTCTCCTGGCCTCAGCATAGATCTTGTTGTTCAATCGCTTCATCGCCTCAGCCGAGTGAAACAGGCCGAAGTTACCTCCCTCGGACGCATAGGCGCTCCATGTGTAATCGAGTCCTATCTCATGGAAGATCGCAAGATAACCGAGCAGTGTGTAATAGTGCGGCGTTGCAAAATAGTCGGCCGATGGAGCAACGAACAGGATCTCCGCGCCTTTTTTGTTGATGGGTGCATCGACCCTTACTCCTGTGATCTCTTCGAGTTCATCAACAGCGAAATCAATGCTGTCTTTGAAACCGTGCGGCTGAATCCCAAGGTGGTTGCCTGTCCTGAAGCAGTTCGCCACCGGTGTTGTGATCCAATCAATGTTCAGCCCGACGAGATTGAGCAGCTCTCTCGCCATCATCGTTATCTCGGCGGTGTCGATTCCGTAGGGGCAGAATACCGAGCAACGACGGCACTCAGTGCACTGGAAGAAGTAGTAAAACCACTCCTTAAGTACATCAATGGTCAGTTTTCTTCCACCTGCGATCTTACCGAGAATCTTGCCGGCGGTCGTGAAGTCGTTCCGGTATACAGATCTCAGCAATTCGGCCCGAAGGACGGGCATGTTTTTGGGATCTCCCGAGCCTATGAAGTAGTGGCACTTGTCGGCACACGCACCGCATCTCACGCAGATATCCATGTAAACGCGCAGCGTGCGGTAACGTCCGAGCAGTTCCTTGAAGCCCTTGAGGATTATCTCCTGCCAGTTCTCTGGAAGCTTCCAGTCATCTTCGGTGGGCTGCCATTTCCTCGGATACGGGAAATCAACATACTTTGCGCTTTCCGGCTGAGCCCCGTAATTGTAGGTTCCTCTCCGAAACTTAACTTCCGGATCGAACC
>Ga0272443_10002379_pt1 | contig 24200 bp, 33 predicted proteins | sample SSMAcet12_FD_193581 | JGI IMG/M metagenome (GOLD analysis project Ga0272443, IMG submission 193581) | Marine sediment archaeal communities from Little Sippewissett salt marsh, Falmouth, MA, United States - SSM-Acet-12 | ecosystem: Environmental > Aquatic > Marine > Wetlands > Sediment ...
TATTTGAAGAACTCGTAATTTGCGCTATGTATTCGGCTGTCTTTACATAAGACCCACCGGAATATGTGGTAGAAGAATACAAAGTCGAACCAGTAGGGACGGAACCACCTGCAGCATTATTTATATCTAAAGTAAGACCGCTCGTAAGAGTTCCTTCTAAATTCCATTTCTGCGTAACCGATGTAACTGTCCAAGTTATAGCCATTATGGAGTCCTCTTATATAACTCAATATAAGTGCCAGAAACAAAGCTGCGCCCCCCAGCTCCAACACTAGTAAAAAAAGTTATACTTGTGATAGTGCTAGATGTGTCCGTCCAAGATCCGTTTACTCTACCTGATAATAATATGCTTGCAACAGACCCCCCTACTGCATTATTAGCTAAAACACCTCTTTGTTTACCAGTTTCAGAGTATATATTTATTTTCAATAAATCGTTACCTCTTCCACTTTCTGCGATTTGAATTCCTCTGGAGCTTGGTTGAAACAGTATGGCAGGCGCAGATATAGCAGCAGATAGTTGAACCGCATAATATCCACTTGTTGTTTGGTTATTAAAGCACATATAGGTGAAATCTCCCCCACCTGTAAGATATACTTGCATAAAAGCAAAGTATTCTTTATCGACATCACCATTAAGACCGCTAAACTCAATTCTTTGAGTAGCTGCTGTTACTTCTACAGATGAAATAAATATATATGAATAAGTGCTATTGAGTAGCGTTGTAGTTGAGGCTACACTTATACTATTAGCGTATAAGGTCTTCCATGTCGTTACAGAACTTCCTATGTCATAAGTATCCGCTACATTCTCCATAGTAGTTGAACCCTTTGGGGTAATAGAACCTTGAAAACAATGATAGAAGTTTTCGTTATACTTAGTCGGGTTCATTGTTGTAGAGTTTTGAATTATATTCCAAGTCATATTCTTCCCCAAATCCTTATTGTAGTTCCTGAGCCTATATTATTAGATTCACTACTTACAAATTTTAAACTTGTTATTGTATCGATAGAATTGTTCCATAAAAAAGTCTTATAAATTACTGGCCCCGCATAAGCTCCGCCTATATAATAGCCGTTTCCACCTTCATTTTTAATTATAGTTCTAATTTGATTTAAAGTTGCATCAAAATAAATCACACTAAAACTATCGGTAACGGTAGTAGTTGCGTCTCTTGTAGTTGCGACAGACTCTATATAAGAAACGCTGCTAGTTCTAGAAGACGCAATAGAAGAACCTACGCCCGAAATAATTATTCCATAGGCTTCTTGATAACCATAATTTGAAGCTGAATCACCATTTATATACATCCTTAAGCTAGAGGCTGTATTTATATCAGTATAATAAATCTCCATTCTATAATAATTAGCATTAAGGCCAGTAAATTCTATACTACTTGAAGTAGTAGTAATTATAGTTTCACCGACCAATCCCCAAAGGGTGCCGTCATTCGTAGAAATAGAACCACTTACATATAAATTATTGCAAAATACGTCATCCCACTTAAAGTCTTCACTCCCTATGTCATAGACTGCATCCGTAGCTGTAAGACTTTGGCCACCTCTAGGCAAGATATCCCCCTGTCTGGTGTGATAAAGATTATCCATAAATTGATCCGCGTCTGCTATGCTACCCGCTGTAAATATATAAAAACTCATATTTCCCTAACCTCTAAAGAGCTTACAAACTTATCTAGGTCGTGTTTAATATTCAATATCTTAACATTCTGATTAACTAGACTTATATTAAAACCTGTCTGGCCTCCCCATATGGCTTCATCCCAGTTATCAAAACCCCACAAGCTAGAGCCTGTAACAATCGCGCTTTGATAAGTCACGTCTACCCTATCTTGTACCATCAACTGTGGAACGAATTTAGCGTCAAATTTAATTTCTGTCTTAGGTTCTGAGTATTCGTTAAAAATAGTGCCCCCTATTGTTTCGGCTGTAGCCGTTACTAACCAATCATTATTGTAATTAAACTCACGCACTCCAAATCTAAAAGAAGAACTAGAATCCCCCCAGTCCCAAGTCTCTTCTTTAATATAGTAACTTGTTATTGTATCCGAGTTGTTAAATTTAACTCTAATTCGATTATAGACCTTTCTAAGACCTTCGTCTATAGAAATTTTTCTCATTATATTATGGCCATGCGACTTATCACCATCTCCAATTCCACTAAAATGGTAACTAGCAACAGATGGAACATCTGATTTAGCTTGGAAATAAAATTCTCCTATCTTATCTACAAAAACTACATAGTTTTCTGCCTCTGCTAATTTCTTCATTAAACCCCAACAGCTTTGACCCTGTAAATTTGTAGTAGTAGCCATATTATAATTTGTTGTAGTAGTTTGTATAGTCCAAGCCCCTAAAGAAATAAATTTTTGAAAAACTGAAATACTATTGCTGTCTATATAATCCCGAATCTTAGTTACAACATCGCTGGCCGTCTGCGTAGCCCCTAAACCCGGTATTTTATCCGCCGGAAACTCCTCAAATACACTACTTAAATGTTTAGTCTGGAACTGTATTATATTATCCTGTTTCTGTTTGAAATCGTTTGTAATCAATCCTATATACAGTGTAGATTCTGTAGGAAGTTCACTTCCATCTGTATCAGTGTATCCCGCTTCAATTTTAACTAGTGTTCTAAATCGACTTAAGTAGCCAAACCAAAAAGACTGCTCCTGTGTTACCTCGCTAAAAAAACCGTCATTATTAAGAACCTGAAAATTAACTCCTGAGAATTTATAAAAATTCGGCTTAACATCATCTACACTAAATTTAACATTACCCCATTTTTTTATCAATCTTCTTGGTACTTCCTGCCAATCACTCTCATATTCACCATTGGTTTGACGTCTCTTTAAATAAAGACGCCGGAAAACCTCCATTTTGTCTCTTTTTATTAAACTTTTTAAACTCATTTAGGTGTTTCACTCAATCTTAATCTAGCATTAAAGCCATTTCCCTTTATGTTACTTGAAAAAGTTTCGTCAAAATCGTCAGTCCAGTTCATCTCCCAAATAGTATGTTTTTCGTTTTGCCAACCTGTGCCTGTTGGGAACGGAACAAAAACTATAGGTTCTAATAAGTTGTACATAGCGTCAAAATCATCGTACTGATTATCACTAATATATTTAATTTTTATATCTGCCTTTTGGTTATCCTGAATTACATAAGTTGCGACACCACCATCGCTCATAGTATGTTTAAATTCTCTTCTATCTCTAGAAATCTTGTAATCTCTTGCGTTCGGGTTTCTTTCTAATTGTAATATCTGACCGCTTACCCAGAGTTCGCCAATTTTCTTTTCTTCATTTGCGTCAATTGTTGAAGTTGCAGCTATTTGGAAGCTCGAAATCGTGGTAGTTGTGTTACACATTAAATATAGTGAGGTTGCGCTATTACTAGAAAACTCGCTTGTCTGGGTAAGACAGTCAGCCGAAAGACTAAATTTATTCGCTGTATTAGAGTTATAATAAATATTAAATGATTTCAAGTTTATATTCTGTAGTACTATTCTATCAACACTTTTATTACTAGAAAACTCTACTGAAATAGAAGTAGTAGTTAAATCGGAGTCATCTCCAGAAGAACTATATATTATACTGGGCTTTCTATCAAACAACCTTGCTACTGAGGTACTTCCAGACGTAACAGTTACTATTGTAGTAGTGTTTACATAATTCTGATATAAAAACTCCATGTTACCCATTATTGGCCTCTCTAATTTTTGAAGCAAACGTACTATTTGAATCTTGGTCTAATCTGAAAAGACCTCTATCAATAGCTGCTACAAAGTCTTCCGGTAAGTTCTCATTAGCTAGCACCGCGCCCTCCATATGAATACTTATGTTCTGACCTCCTCCCATAATTCCTCTTTCGCCTAATCTTTCTTGAACTTCTTCATTCTCGAAAGGAATTATCATTTCATCCTTTCCTTTTTCGCCCGCTATCATCTGTGTTCCCATTGCAGAACCCTTAATTAAAGCACCTTCCTGTGCTGGTATGGGTGTAGCTGCTATAATCCCAATCTGAACCGCTGCCATAGCACCTGCTATTGCTGCCATAATAAAGGACGCAGGAGGCGGTAAACTACTAAGTGCCATAATAATGGCCCCTGCTGCACCTATAATTGCATTAGCAATAGCGACAGCCTTTTGTGATTCTGCTTCCCTTTTTCTCATTTGTTTACGTCTGATTTCTGCTGCAAACTCTAAAGCCTGAATAATTTGGTCTCTTTTCTCTTCATCTTTTACAACTGCGTTTACAAAAGCTTTCTTTTTCTTTAAATCATTATCTAGTCTTGTATGCTCCATTTTAGAGTGGAGATTCATTATCTTAGAAACACCACTCACTATTTGTTGTGCTGATTGAATAGCCGTTTGGACGTTTCTAATTCTTCTTTCGGTTTCTTTCTCTTCTGCTTCTGCTCTAATTTCTGCTAACTTCTCTTGATGTAGTAATTCCAGTTCTTGCAATTGCTCATTAGTAAGCATTGCATTTTCAATAATAAATTCTCTTTTTCTGTTGATCTCTTCTATTTCTAATTCGTCTTCACTTTTACGCCACTCATTAAAAGACTGTAAGGCCTCTTGTTGCTTTTTAATAGCTTCTTTACCCGCAGCACCCATTGCTTTTTTTGATTCTTCGTTCTGTTGCGTTGTTATAGTATTGTTAGTTGTAGCGTTTGTGTTATTCTCAGTTTCGTCTGTATAAGCTGCCAAATCTCCTTTCATTGCCTTAACAGCATTACCAAATTCAGCCATTGTCTTTTTAGCGTTTTCTATAGGATTTTCACCAGCAGTCAAGGCCTTACCAGCTTCTATTAAAGCAGTGACAGGATTTAACTTCATTACTACTTTACCACCTGCTAATGCTACATTAACAAGCCTAATTACAGTTCCTATCAACCTACCTATTCTTTCGGCAGCAGTTGCAGCACCTGACCCCACACCCACAATAGTATCAGCAAGTTCCGCTAAAGGATCGAGCATCCCCTTCCCAAGATTGGCAGCTACATCCTCAATTCGAGCGTTCATTATACGCATTCTGTTAGCAAAAGAACCAGAAGTTCTCGCAAAGTCTCCCATTGCATTTTTACTTTGTTCTTGTGCGAATAATAAAGTCTCTTGTGCTTTTGCCTGTCTAAGGGCTTGCCCCGTAAGCTTATCCAACCCCTTTGCTTGAAGTCTTTGATTCAGCTCAGTTTCGGTAATTACTATACCTAATTCTTTTAATGCTTCTCTTTCACCAAACAAAGCTTTAGTAAGTGCCTGACTTGCTCTTTCTGCCCCACCTTCTATATTAGTAAAAGATGCTAAATCAACAGCTAAAGTTTGAACCTGACTAGAAAGATCTAGCGCAGATTTACCAGTCATCCCAAAACCAGTTAACAGGTCGGCAGTATTAGAAAGTAGTTTTCTAGATTGAATTTCACTAAGGCCGTAAGACTCCCTTAATTTATCAGCCCAAATTTCAGCTTCATTTCCGACATCCTTGAAAACTGTTTTAAATTTAGATGTTGTTTCCTGTAAATCAGAAGCCGGCTTAATAATCTTTTGGTAAACTACCCCTAGAGTAGCAGCAACGGCAGTAACTTTAAAAAAGACTGTCTGCATTTGTTTAAAATTCTTCTGGAGCTTACTTTGGCTTTTTTGAAGTTGTTTAAATCTCTTCTCCAACTTAACCAAGTCGGTCAAAGCCTTATTAACATCACTCTGAATTTGTAGTAATATTTTTTCTGTTACTGCCATTATCTTTTCTTCGCCTTTTTTCTCATTCTTTCAAGCTCCCTATTCTCTTCTTCTATTCTCGTGTTTTTATGCTCCAAGAAAACTATAAATCTTTGATAAGGCATCTCTAAAACTTCGTCTATACCCATATGGTAAAATTCACAAAAGCCCGCGATCAATTGAACAGCATCTATAACTATTTCTTTTTTTGCTCTTCTGATTGATCGTCTGTCGACTTTTTTTCGGCCTCTTCTAAACCTCCGAATATGAACACTATAATTTTAGAAAAATCTTCCATAGTTATATTTTCTGTAAAATCCTCAAAGATAAGATTTTCCTGCCTTATCTTGAAGATTCTATAGAGCATTTGGAGAGCTTCTTTCCAGACTTCAATATTGTTGATGTCTTTTTGCATTCTGTTCTGAACGTCTATTAGTTCCAGAGAACGCAAGACAGATAATTCACCCGGAATTATAAAGCTCCCACTTTCAAGCTCTACAACCTTGTCTTCTTGTTTAATTTTTTTTAAATTCAGTACTTCCATTTATAAACCTCTTTAAAAATAATTTGCAGTAGCGTTTCTAATCATCATTTGTATGGAATACGCTGCTTCTGTGTTATACATTCCTGTATAAGAAAGTTCTTGTGTAAGAGTTTCAGCTCCTCCCACTTCTGGTTGATTAGAATTAAGATAAGCTGCCGGTATTCTTATAATCATCGCATAAGTAGTACCGCCCGCTGTAATAGTAACACCTGTGTCTGCTGTTATTCTAATAGCAGTCATAGTGTTATCAATAAACCTATCGTATGCTGTAGTTGTGTCAAATCTCATACCTACTGTTAGAGCTACATCTCTCATAACAGGAGGTAAGACGGAAATATTCCGACTTCCTAGACTTCTTTGGTCTCCATCTATGTTATTATTGAGTGAAAGCTCAAAATTAGTAACATATTCAGCACTTACGTTTGTTATAGAATCACCTGTTTCAAATGCAATGTCAACAAAGTTTATTGGCAGTACATCCGAAAAACTCACTGTAGGTATAGAACTCGAAATACTACACCCACTTCCGATTATCTCACAAGTAAAACCAACAGGGCTTCCTATCTCACCGCTTAAAGTAAGATTGTTAACTCTACAACCTGCGTGATTCCAAACGTTAGTATCTCCTCTTCTTACTGATATAGAAAGACCTTTTACATCGCTTGAAGTGTTAGTTCCAGCATTACTTTCCATGTCTCCTGTATTGAACGTATGTTCTACAGCGCCAGCAGCAAGAGTATTAGCGCTAACGGTTCCACCCATAGCCTGTTTTACAATAAGCGCAAAAGCATCTTCGGCCACATTAACCGGCGCTTCCAAAGAACCACTTACAGTTTCATTCATTATCATTCTTTTTTTGTAATCTCTGGTCGTATTAACCGCAGGAACCTTTAATTCCTCTCGTTCCTGTTTTAGAGATTCACTATTAAACTCTATAAAAGCGGTTGCTGTAACAAAAGTCCCTAAAGTAGTTTCTTCTGCTATCCCCACCGCGCTTTGGTATCCCATCTTAGGGACTGCATTTCCAACAGCCATTTTTTATTCCTCCATTTCCTGTATTATACTTCGCCTTTGTCTCACTTCCTCAAAACAAGGGTTATTTCCATTTTTCCGTTTCAGTAAATTTATTTTCTCTCCTTCTGTGACCTCAAGAGTATTATCCCCACTTGGTAAAGAAAGCCCATTTGGGTACTTTGCCAATTTAGGAATATATATTGGCCTGTGATCGATATATTTAAGTTTCATACTGCCTCCAAAAATTCTAAAACTGGTTTAGGTATATGATTAACAATGACTTCCGCTACATTATTGTTTTGTAAAGTCTGTTGTAATAATTCCTGTGAACTAGGCCCCGCTGGTATATGTATTGTTTCCATAAAAGCCTTCATAATGTCCTGCTTTTCCTGTTCAGTAGCTTTTTCAAATTTTGAATTCTTTAATTTCTTTTTTAAGTCCGCTCTAGGCGTTGCTAATATGCCCTGACCTGAACAATTATATATAGGTCTACCTCTCACTACTGAATTTAGAAAGTCGCTTAACCACCTAGCGCTGAATAATAAGTTTTGACTGGTATTCGCATAATCTCCATTAAAATCAATTGTAGCAGCGTGTTTCATCCAATACCTTTTGTCTGAATCAGTAGCCCCATGCGAATAGTAAGGTTCATTTTCTTTCCAGCAAAAATCATAGCCTACTAAATACATTTCCCTGCATCCTAAGACCTGTGTACTAAACACTACCACAGTATTTCCTACGTTAGAACTAGCTGGTATAACCTCTCTACATCCTGAGATTTCGCTGAATATTTCCTCTGATTGAATATTATCTTTATTCACATAGAAGTAGACAGGCCCCTTCCAATTATACGGCCATTCCGGATTCGCGTTTACATTAGAAAGGAGTATAATCCCGTCTGTTTGATCTTTCCACGGTTCCATCCATTTTTCATAACTAATCCCGGCGTCTGCTATAAATACATAATGAGGCTTTACTCCTGCATCTAAGAGGTAACCCAGACACTTATCTACACATGCTATCATAACATTATCTTTATACTGTGCTATTGTATCAATGTTTTTAAAAAACGAGTTACCAAACGCTACACAAAGTAGATTTCTTCCAACACATTGATACAGTAGATCCTTATATAATCTACCGTTCTTTTTGTATAACTCCCCATTCTTTTTAGCGTTACTCCGCCAAATGTCTTCCCATTGGCCAAAAGCTGCTTTGCTTTGTTTTAAAACTTCATCTGAACTTAACATAATATCTCCTTAATTTGAGTATAAATCGATCGTCAGTGTAATTTCTACAATACTATTGTAAGTATCATTAGATTCTGAAACATCATAGTTAACATTTGAAACTAAGGCCTGTAATACCTGAGTAGTATTTGAGAGCTTAGGAAATGTTCTGAACAAACTTTCCAAGTTACTAGACAGCCTAATCATTTCGTCATCACTCGCCTCTCTACCGTCTGGCTGTCCTAACCCGTAATCAGTAACGCCAACTATATTGTAATTTAGTGAAATATTTCTTCTGTCTGTTCTTCCTAATTGTGCAAATTCTTCCTGTTTATTATTCAGCTCTACAAATACACTAGGAAAGTTAATATTTAAAATAGGCTTTATTTCGTGATAGCCCCTTACTACCTGTTTTACTTTTTCATTCAATCCAGCAGAAATATTATAACTAGAAGTAGTAGTATTGTTCTTTTCTATCAAGTTCTTTAGGCTATCGCCAAATGTTATTAAATTTAAAGCCATTATTTCCTCATTATAAACCTAGCTAGTGTTTTACGCATTAAATTTTTAGCTTTCTTACTAATCCACATATAAGGCCTTGCAGGAATATTCCTTGAACTATCACCGAAATGATGTGTTGCCGCATAAACTAGGTCAGTAAATACTATAGCTTCTCTAGCTGCAGCTTTTGACCTTATAGAAGCCCTTAATATTCCAGTGTCTTGTAGAATTTTAGTTCCGCCTCTCTTTCGAGGACTTTTTAAATTAGGCCATTTTCCCTTAGGGCCTCGTTCATCCTTGAAGTGTTCCACAACGTCCCGTTGTCCTTGTGCGGCTATCCTTAACATAGCTACTTCAGGATTGACTAATTTCTTTTCCATCTTCTTGAATCTTTTTAGAACTTCTTTAACGCCTACTATGTTTATGCTAACGGGCATCCTCTACCTCTGATTTAAGTTCGGAATCGAAATCCCAGTCAAAAGAATCATCAATATCAAAAAGAGGCTGGTAGTCTTTCATATTAGAATCTACAATACCGCCCTCTTTTTCTGTGATCTCTTCAATTAACGATCCTGCAGTATCTACTAAATCAATGTCACCCTCTCGTATTTGCTCCAGTGTGTCCATTGCTAATTTAAGAAGATCCTCAAAATATTCTAGCCTATTAAGATTGTCCTGTGAATAAAAAGACCTATATGTATAATAGGCTGTAATATCTTCGCTGAGATTAGCCAATAAAGGCGGTGTAGGATCTATAGGCACAGAATACCTTTTGGAAATCTTTCCGTTTATTAAAGAATCCGCCCTTGTTATATGCCTACCCACGACTAGGCTTGTTTCAGAATAACCACTTGCTGTAGTAGTCTGTGGTAATCCCGGTAGTACTGTTTGTATCGCTGTTAATGAAGAATATGCCATTATTGCTCCTCTAGAGTTTTATGTCCCCACAACATTTGCCCTTTTTTCTCAACTCCAATTATCTTTTGTTTAATCGTACCATTTTTATAAATAGTTCTCATTAAATATTTAATCTTGCCTGCGTCCGGTCTTTGCTGTGAAAAATACTCTACCCTATCCACAGGGCCATAGTCTCTTGGCTTAATCCCGGTTCTATCAATTTCTTTGTAATCTTGTTCAATCATTCGTCATTATCTCCTTTAAAGTTTTAGTGGGGCAGCCTAAACCACCCCACTTTAATATTAAATTAAGTTTACTGTCTTAAATAAGAAACCACATGCTGTCGCAATGGCCTTCATGTCGTACTTAGTAGAAACTTCAATAAAAGTTCCTTCTATGTCGTCTTCGTACCATCTGCGAACCCTCATGGGATTTCCTTTTCTTGAGACCCTGAAAGTTGCAGCAGCAGTCTTAGTTTTTATACCCGGTCTTGGTGCGAAATATCCCAACATCGCATCTGCTCCCCAAATAAAACCTTGATTTTCTGTTGCTCCCTCTTTTGCTGAATCTCTAATCGCTGTTCCCACATGAACTTGCTCTAGGTCAAAAAGACTTGCAAGAAGTTCTTTGGTCACGATTGATTTCTGAACATACTTAACTCTTTCGTGAATATTCTGGTTTTCTTTCAATACCTCAAAAGTACTCCAACCAACAACCAGCTTATTAGGCATTTGTGCTGAAGCTGCCAGAATAACACCTGTAGCGCTCAAAACATCCCCAATTGGATCTGCTGTAGTAGTTGCAGCATAATTCCAAGTAGTAGCTGTAGTGAGTGTTACATTGTTTGAAAAAGTAGTAGTTGTAAAAAGTAGCGTCATAGCGTCTACTTCATGTTTAAGCAGAATTTGATCTGTTAAATACTCTGTGATGTCTCTTTGCAGATTAAGAGGCGCGTCTGTGTTAGCTGCGTCTGTCTCTGTGATAACATCTTTCAAAGCCTGCTCTTGTGCTCTATAACTTGAAGTACTAAATGAAATAGTAGCCATGTTGGCCGGTGATCCATTAGCCCTTGCGGTTTCTTCAAGTCTAAAGTTGGAATTGTGTACCCAATAAAGGTCACTTTCCTTGTTTACTATAATGTCTTTAAGGACATCTCTCGCAATATAGTTTTCATTTCTATATTGTACTGAAATATTACTTAAAGGTTTGTTAATTCTTGTTGATCCTTGTGGCATTTTGTCCCTCCCTTATGATACCAGATTGTTATCATACATGCTGGGATTGACAAACACAGTGATAACAGTGTTAGTGCTGGCGTCTTCGAGCGCCCTGCCTAAAATTACAGTATGTGAACTAATTGATTGTGTTGCAACAGATACACTCGCACCATTAGCAACCGCTACAATTTGTCCCCTTCTTGTAGTTGTACTTACTCCCTGATATGCTCTGACAAAGTCAAAAGCGCTTATAGAACCGGCAGCGGTACACTTAGCTAGACCAAAAACCCTCACTGTACACTCGGCAGAAGTGCCAGAAAGGTAAGATTGGTTAACTCCTATTAGACCATTAGCTGTTGCTGTAGGTGTAATAGTAACAGTAGTAGCGGTGTCACAAGTAACTCCGATGACTCTGTCTGTAGCTGTAGTAGTACCTGGCATACCTACACATAGATACTGCGAGGTAGTAGTTCTCATAGCTGCATCAGGAATTAGAGTAAGATCGTAATCTCTTCCATTTCCATATATTGCCATTATTCGTCTCCTTTGTTTGCAATTGCATCATAAGCTTCTGGATATGACACATTGTTTTCCTTTGCGTATTTTTTGATCTCGTTATGAAGCTTATCTTCTTCTGGCAGCTTTTCAACCTCTACAGGTTGTGAAGATTCGTTAGAATCAATAACCGGCTGCTGATTATCAATAAACTCTTTTAACAGATCAAAAGATGATCCTTCAATGGTTCTTTGTTCATCGTTTTCAATATATGAATATGTTCTCTGATCTGAAATACTCGCCATTGCCATTAGTACATGCTTCTGGCTAGGAAGTATCTTCTTCTCCTTGATAGCTGAATCAAGATATGCGTCTACTTTCTGCGCGTATGCTTCAACTTCTTTTTGTGCATACTCTTTTATCTTTTCCTCATATTCCTTTTCTTTCTGCTCGAACTCTTTAAGCTTGCTCTCTATTTCAGCTTCCTTTTTTTCGTATTCTGCTAGCTTTCCCTCTAGCTCTTCCATTTTATTCTCTTCCATCTTCTTCTCCTCTTGTGGAATTTTCTTTGTGTAACTCTTCAATCCCTCTTTTTCAGTACCATCATAATATAAATCGATAAAATCGTTTAGATCCGTATTCGCTGGTATATCGGCGCCTAACAACGCTACATGATCCAAAACATTATCTATCATTTCGCCATTGATGTTCATTTTCTCCCATATACCCGGTGAAAATCTCCCAAAGGCTTTATTGTCAATCAATTTAGCTATCTTCTTTGGAACACTTTTAAAATTAGCAGTTAGACTCTTGCCTTTTCTTTTTAAATCTGTGATCCATCCTAACGCTGCCATGCCTGTTAAACCATCACTTGCGTTCTTATCGTGTGACAGCCTAAGTCTAGGCTTAACTTTGTTTCCTATTTTGTTATAGCTGTCAACTATTTTATCAAGATATTCTTCATCTATAATATCGCCACCGGGTCGGCTTCCCTTACCTTCCCATGTTCCTGTTGAAAAGATCTCTATATCGTTAAAATCGACAGTCTCTTCTCTTGTCTCTTCCATATTAAACCCCCTCTATCAATATAACCTGTATACCTGCCGGCCATGCACTGACTAACCTAATATCACTCATTTCAGTAACCTTAAAAGGAACCTTAAAACAAAAGTTCCCGTCTATTCTATTGACTTCCATAAACTCAGTTTCTTTTATTTGCAAAGAAACGTCTTTACCGTATACATTTGTAATAAAACCAGTATGACCTGCAGGTATTGTGTAATCAGAATACTGACTTTTAACTTTCTTTGGTTTAATTCTGTAATCCCCTACAAATATAGTTCCCTGATTTATCCCATCTGTATGCATGCAATTTATCTTGTGGAATTCACCAATGTCAACTGGACTTGCGCCCCTAAGTTCTACTTCCATTACATTTCTGTTGTAGCCTTCGTCTAGACCGTCTATAATAACAAACATATTGTCTTCTGGTGAATCTGAGTAAACCATATTATCAATCACACCCTCAAAAGCTGAACCATATATATTTACAACGCTGTGTCTATCTAATCCAATAGAAATCGCTAAATAGTAATCCATGAATTCTTCATATTTCATATAGCTGTCGTAATTCTCCTTAAATGATCCGATTCTACTATCTGGTGTTTATACCGTTCTGTAGTTGTACTCATTGCAGCGCCGCCGTCTATCACTATATCATAATCCTGACTTTCAGCTATAGAAGTAAAATTGTATTTATACGTTCCATTGCCAATTTCTGTCATTGTGGTAGTAGCTACAACTAGAGTGCTGTCCCCTATTCTGTAAATAGACAGAGTAGGTGTTAACCCTGTAGTTGGTGCGCCTGCTGTTGTAAAGTGTGCTATCACATACATTTACTTTTTCTTCTTCTCCACTTCTTCATTTTCAGGTTCTTGTATAGTTACATCTAAAACCTGTAAAACTCTATCAACTGCCAGTTTATTGTTTAAACCCCCGGCCTTTAAAGCAATATCGCACATTTGAACTATTATGTTTTTAGTTTCTTCATCAATATTGTACTTCATCATTAACTCCTTACCATTTGTAGTAATTCCCAATAAGTCTTGCCTGATAAAGGACCTGTACTGACTGTAGTATTCTGCATGTGATATACTATACTGTCAGTAGTAGAACCATCGTCACCAAGAACCGCACCCAGAATCTTATTAACCAATGCGCCATCTAGATGCTTAAGCCTGATATCGGTTGCGTTCTCTCCGATAAGTTCTTCGTTTGTCCCGTTGCCTGACTCGTAATCGTTAAAGTCAATTGAATCACCGTCGTCTGCATCGTCACGCCATTCCTGTAAGCCCTGAATAGCCTCAAGCGAACCCACGAAAAGTGGAATACTCTCAATTAGACTTGTTACTATGCTGCGCGCTATTTCTGTTTTGTCTGTTGCCATTATTTTTTCTCCTACGTTAATAATCCTAAACTTTGTAATTTTGTTTCTAGTTCATCAACTCGAGTTTGTAAATTTGCTATAACTGAAAGGACCGTATTTCCTTCATCTTTTGTAACAAAGCCAAATCCGCCTGCTGATAAATCCTGTATCGCATAATCCGGTGTTCCCGGAGCTGTATAAGTAATTGTTGTTAATTGTGCCGTTAGTGCTGTTGGTTTTGCTACTGGAGCAGTATTAAAAAATGCCATTCCTGTACCGTCTATTCTAATCCGTGGTGTAGCACTATCGCAAATCTGCAATTCACCTGTGTTACTGTCTATAAGGCTGTTAGTAGCATTGTGATAAAGTTCTAAATCGTTCCCCGCGCCTATAAGTATTTTATGGTTATCCTGTAAAACTTTGAAGTCCGTAGCGTCGAATAGAAAATCTAACGCCCCGAACCCTATGCCAAAAGAACTGTCATTTGTATTTGTTACACTTTCGCCGAACGTTATTATATTGTCCCCTGCGTTTGAGCTTATTACAGCCTGCCCCATTGCAATTGAGGCTTTTCCAAGTGCCTGAGTGTTACCCCATCCTATAGCAACCGCACCGTAATCACCTGCGACATCTCCGGCCTGAATTGTACCGCCATCAGGGTAACCCATAGCAACCGAACCCGAACCTATAGAAATAATTTCTCCATATGCAGCGTAACCATGTGCAAACCCTCCTGCGCCGGAAGCTGTTATTCTTGCATCGTTACCGGCCCCGAATCCACCATAGCAAGCACCCTGAGCGAAAGCCCCAGCACCTGAAGCCCATATTTTACCCTCAGCGTTACCGCCTCCATTGGCTGCTCCCTGTGCAAAAGAGCCCTGACCGTTGCTGAGAATTGTACCATCACAAACTCCAGCACCGCCCATAAAACCGCCTGCAGCATATCCTTGAGCGAAACTTGAATATCCGCTTGATGTAATTATACTTAAACCGCTTGGAGCAGCACCAGTGTATCCGTGAGCAAAAGAACCTGTACTTGTCGCTGATATTGCCTGAGTTGTATTATTAATGGCTCTGCCTAAAGCAACCGCACCCTCTCCACTTGCGACAACGTTATACCCGATTGCCGTTGCTCCCAGACCGGAACTTGACTTAGAGTGATACCCCATTGCAATACTGTAAGACGCCGTCGCCTGAACACTGGCACCCATTGCAATAGACCCATATCCGGAAGCCGTTGGACTATTCCCAGTCGCAAAACAATATTGCCCGCTTGCTGTTGCTCCCGATCCAAAACTGACATCTCCTGCCTGTTGTGATTGACAGGCTGTTCCTATCGATACAGAATACAGTCCGCTTGCCGTACTTGATCCCCATGCCAGCGAATAATTACCGCTTGCCGTTGCACCATAGCCCGCAAGAGAGGCCGAGGCCCCGACTAATGTTAAAGCCTCTTTAAGAGTACCACCGTCATTAACTTTAAATACAATATCTTTATTCGAGTTCGAGTTCAAAAACCAGAAATTATCATTATCTAAATATATCTGCCCTGCTAATGTTCCAACAATTGTAAAAGCGTCTGCCCTGACATCGCCTGATACCGCTCCAACAACTTCGAAAGTGTTGCCATTAAACGTCATGTATCCAGAAGGCCCGCCTGTTGGATATTCATCTTTAATTGCTCCTGTGGCGTCTTTATCGCCTATCAAGACTCTTGTAGCTGTATAACCGCCATTTAATAAATTAGCTGCCAAAGTTCCACTTGTTAGTGTAACATTATTACTAGATATAGTCCAATCACCTGTTAAGTCAACTGATCCATCTTTTTTGAGAAAATCACTTAAGGAATTTAATTTTGCGTTTACGTCATGCCCGCCCGCGCCTAAATTTGTAATATTATAACCCTGCCAGTTTTTGTCTGTGTCTATTACAAGACTGGAAAGTAAACCACTAAAAGGCAGTTGATCTATTTCTGAACCCTTAGTCTGAATTATCACTTCTTAGGCCTCACTAGTTGTAAACCACCGCCTGTCCTAGGTTCTGTAGGTGGCATATTACTAAAACTCCCAAATTCTTCATCTTCAAATATAGGAACTATTAAGCTTCTACAGTTAGGGTGTAAAGGCGGTTGAAAATATTCTAACTGCTGCGGTAGAAGGATCTTGCCGTCTAGTTGTGTACAAATATCGCTTGTTCTTCCGTCTAATATTGCGGAAAATTGAAATGCGCTAATTTCACCCTCTTCTCTAAGCTCTGCAAACTGCTGTGTTCTTGCTTGGTTAAACGCCTTTGCTGTCTCTGTTCTTGTAATCATCTCAATTCGCGAACCGGAAATACCTAAGTTCCACGGCTTAAGAGCTTCTTCTAAAAGCTCGCTTGTCTGCTGTGTTCCATAGCCCTTTCTTATACCCTCTGCCAAAACTGCCTTAACTTTCTTTAATATTTCCTCTGATTCTACACCGCTAATTCTAATAGCTTCTTCTTCTATCCACTTGGCTATGTCTTCATTGTCTAAATTAAATTTCTTTCTGTTTACCGTAGAAGTACCGAAATTATAAGCGTCCTTTATCATATCCTTATAAAGCTTTGTAGTCTGGTTGACGTTCCTAAGCTTAACACTGTTAACTTGTTCTAATTTCTTCTTCTGTATAATCCGCTTTTTTCTAATGTCGTTCATTACGCCATTTATTATTAGTCTATAGGCCTCGTTTAACAACTGATTATACTTTTCTTGTATCTCTGCTTCTTTCTTTTCTACTTTGTTAAAATCAACTCTACGTTTTTCAAATACTGTAAGTTCTCTATAATATTTAGAAAACTCTTTTTGCATTTCCTTTTTGTCTTCTTCTGTCTGGCCGGGAGGCTTGTCATTCTTAGGTTTCTCTTTAGGTGGTTCAGGTTTTGAACTCTTTGGGTTTTCCTTATTGTTAGGCACATTTTGTGTATTCTCTTCTTGATTACCGTTATTCGCTAATTGATCTTTAAAAGCCTGCTTTTCTTCCTCAATCTTTTCTAATTCTTCTTTGCTTATCTCTGGCGCATTCACCTTATCTAAGAACCAGTTTATAGATTCGTTAGTAACTGGAATCTTACCTGTCTTAATAGCCTCTGTCCATCTCGTAAGGTCTTTTTCTTTCTGCTCTTCATCAATAGGCGCAAACCTGAAATGAGCATCAACCTTGTTCCCAAAGTTCCAAAATACTAATTGGTTTACTATATGCCTATTCACAATCCTTTCTATATCCTGTCTTATAGACCTAATCACAGAATAAAATAAATCAAATTGCTCTTTTCCTAGTGCATAACTTCCTCCGCCTGTCTCGCTTCCGCTTAATCCCATAAGGTCAGGAATTAGTAGTTTTCTGGCTATCATTGTGTCATACTTATTTATAGCCTTTTCGTATGCGTCAAATCCATTACCTTTCATCTCTAGGAATTCTACCATGACTTCATCAGGTATGGTCATTGCAGTTCTTGATTGAATGTTTTTTAATACTTTCAGTATATCATCTTTTATATTTGCTCTTGCTGCTGGAATCTTGCCAATCGCAGTTGGCATTGCATATTTCTCTAGTGCAATATTCCAGAATTTTATAATATTGGTCTTACTCCACCAAGCTGTGTATACACCTTTGTTTATATCCGACTGACCGTAGAAATTGTCAAACTCTTTTTGGTAGGAATATAGTATGACTTTATCAAGTGGAATCTTTTGATCTTGCCCGCCAGTATATTGAACTAATTCTGTAATTGCTCCCTTATCGTCTGTTCTAATTTCCCAACTGTGAGGCGCTCTTGTTAAAAGCTTAGTAAAGACCATTTTAGGCCCTTCCGGAGTTTCTACAATATCAGCCACTTTCTCAGTTACACTAAATCCATAGTCTAAAGCGGTGAGAATCTCTTTTAATTTATTCTCGAATGTGTCATCTAAATAGACATTCAGGCAAGATGTTATAAATTTAACTACATCTTCGTCTTCACACTCTATTTTCCAGCCTGAATTTAGAATAATGTGCTTCTTTAAACTCAAAGCTGCATATACTTGGTCATCCTGCCTTATATCATCATATAGGTCATAATTACCCTTTTGCTGGTAAAGTGCATCTGGATTATACGGTCTGAAGTTATAACCTTCAAATAAAGCAGTAGAGGCCCATGAGACCTCTTGCTTAAGTGCTGGCGTGAACTCTTGCACTGCATTTGAATATTCTGTTATTGAGTATTGTTTTGGTTGGCCATTTTCGTCTACTACCTGAATTCTTGACATAAACCTATCCATTTTTTAGTTTTATTTTTTGTCTGAATTCAGTAAGTACATAACAAATATATATATAAATGTTTTATTTGTCAAGTTTTTTTAAAAACAAAAAACCAAAAATGAGACTGTAAAAAGGCATAGAATTATACATAAAATGCCTATTAAAAAACACACTAAAGCAAGAATCTGTGTTGGCCCTACCATTCCATCCTCTCTCCTATGTCTCCTACAATATCACTACCACCTGCGTTTTTGTGACAAGCGTAATAAGCCAGAGCTAAAGCTATTACACAGTCATCATGTAATCCCTCTGGTGCTGAATATCTAATCAACCCACCGGGTGTTTGGTCAAACGTAAATACACTTAACTCATTTAAGAGTTCTGGTATTTCTGGAAAACTAACTTCCTGTCTTTCCACCGCTATGGCTAAATTCTCTATTAGTTGTCTTTTACTTATATTCGTGAATTTATAACCTTCCACTCTTACATGTAAACTAAGATCGTCTAATATGGGATCTCCCAGTCCTGTAGAATCTATTAAAATATAAGCGTCAAATCTAGTACATAAGTTTATTATTCTTTCTTTCTGTATAGTCCATGAAATATCGTTGAATCTATCCCACGCACATACATGACCGTCTTGGTCTACTATGCATATAACTGTATAGTCTGTACTCTTAGCTAAGTCAACACCTGCAAAGTATGTTTTCTTAGACAGTCTTTTTTCATCGAAATCACCTTTTATACATTCTCTCACATTTCTAAATACTTCACCACCGTCATCTATAAATTTAGCCTTATATTCTTGTTCAAATATCTTTTGTGGCAACTTTTGTACTTCCTGCCATTCTTCATTACTAAAATACCTGCTTTCATTACTAGAGAACTGAAAAGAAACATAGTCCTTTTCTTCTGAATCCTGCCCTTTACAATATAGCTCGTAAAATAAGTTCTTTCCTTTTGGTGTGCCTATAAATAATACAGGCGCTCTAGTAGCTGTAATTGTACCCCTTAGGGCGTACTGGTAAGCGTCTCTTTTAATCATGCCCATTTCATCAATTACCATAAAATCGACCGTTTCACCTCTAAGCCCTTCTTCTCTGTCCGCACTCTTAAAGTCTATGCTAGAACCATTTGTAAACTCTATTCTTAATTCAGACCTATTTGTTTTAAAAATAGCTCCCATATCCTGAAGTAGTTCCAAAATACGCCTAAATGCTATCTTTGAATTTTGGTAAGTAGGAGATACCCACCAGTTTATTGATTTTGTCTGTCTTGCTCTAAGTGCTAGAAGAAATACACCTAAAAAAGTCTTTCCTGATTGTCTACCTGCTGAAACTACTACAAATCTATATGTATCAAAAGCCTCATATACTTCAAATTGCCATTTTGTAAGAATAATATCATAACTCATTTTTCTCTTATTACTCTAATTGTGTGTTCAATTGCTTCACCATCTTCGCCAGTTACTTCTTGTCTATTTTTGTCTGGAATACTCTTTTTTAATAATATTTCAGCACACCTTAATCTATAATTCTTATCGTCTGAATCTAGGCCGTCTATAAGAACTTGTAAAGCATCCTCCACACTATCATCCAGCATCTTAATTGCTTTCTCATAATTAGAAAGTCTTTTCTCTATAGGCTTTCTGCCTGAATTTGGTCTATAACCTCCGCGTGCCATTTGATTATTCCCCACAAATCATTTTTTCAATAAATCCCATTCTACTTTTTGTCTACTTTTGTTAAACACCAAAATATCCAAGCATATAGTGAGAAAAAACAGAATATTACAAAACATATTAGTATTAAAGCTATTAGGTCTATCATTTTATAACTCCTTTTAGTAGAGTAGAAATCTGTTTACTGAACACTGCCCAGACATTAACAAGTGTTAAAATAGTCTGTAGTACTATTAAGGTAATGCCTGTGAATAAACCTATTGTTATTTTAAACACTCTTCTCTTCTTCATACCCATAATATACTCCTTTTTTAGTGTTTTGTCAAGCATCCTTGTAGAATAGACATATCATATTCCAACTCTCTGTAAACCTCTGGGGGTTTATTCTTATAGTCTCTTTCATATATTCTACTGCTTTCTTTTGATTCTTCTTGTATCTACTCTCTATTAGAGCAAGGAAATAACAACTATCCTCCACGCCCGGTTTCATTTCTATACATTTCTTAAATAGTTCTTCTGCTTTTTTAATATGGTTGGAATAATGCATCTTTTCTGGTGTAGATTCATCCCATTGGAAATACATTTTAGCCAATTGGTTTATCAGTCTGGAACTATTAGGACACTGTTTTAAGCCTTCCTCCAATATTGCCTTTTGTGCTTCAAAGTTTTTCATGTTGTCCTTATTCATAGCATGTAAAAAATAGGCGTCTGGAAATTTAGAAAATACCTTATATGCTTCTTGTGGCTTATTAACTATAGGATCTACAAGTTAAATTGCCTTTTTGTTTGCTTCTAGTATCTGCTGCTGAATTTTATAATCTTCTTTGACTATATCCTTTTTTTCTCCCCTTTTACACAGTACCGTATACCCATATAGTGCTTCATCTTCTTTTATTATCTCAAACCCTGCATTATTTAGTAAATTATGAAAACTCTGCTTTGAAAATACATTCACATGGTTTAGGTGTAGGTAGTTCTCCCAGTCTCTTAAAAACGAACCTGACCATTCCTCTAAAACGTCAAACCAGAGAGGAACAGAAATATATAGTAAAGCATCATCTCTCATAACTGTCTTAATTCTTTCTAATTCTTTGTCCGGGTGTTGTATATGCTCTAGTACATGGTAATAACTGACAAAATTATATATATATCTAATGTCTATTTCTTGTGTAATTTGAATACCATATTCATGTCTTCCATAGTTAGCGAAAGCTTTTGACCATTCAGTGCCGTAATATGTGTCACAATCCTCTATCTTTGTTACTTTTTCATAAGCTCTGTTTTCTCTAAGATCGTTTAAAAAACTACCCTGTGCGCAACCTACGTCTAGAAAAGGCCCTTCTATTTCTACGTCCTTCAAAAAAGCCCGATGGTATTCGTTTTTCCTGTTACATGTGATTATATGGTTGGCCGTCATCACTGGTCTAGCCTGATTATAGCTGGTTTCTAATCTTTTGTCATTCACATAGTCATAAGTACAAAATCCACATTCCTTACAAATCTTAAATCCTACCGCTTCACCTTCTTCTCTAAGGTCTAAATCATACCAATATTTATGGCTCCTCAAATAATCTAAATCATGCCATTTATTTTCTTTACATATCGGACAATTTTCTAACTTTATTATCATATTCAACACCGTACATCTCCTTGTAAAATTTTTCTACTGTCTTAGGACAGTTTTTTGTCATCTTGTTCGCTGCTATATCTGAAAGTATTTTTTGTATATCTTTATCGTCTGAACCCTGTTTTAACCAGAGGGCTACACTAATATCCATTATCTCTTGCTGGCAGTGCTTTTCTGTTTTCGTCTTGCAGCACTCCTTTAAACACTCTACTAAAAATAAGTCCGCCATATAAGTACTACTGAGAACTATACCAGCACATAAAATTATCGCTTTCATTAGTTCGCCCTCTCTTTTATTATTTTTATCATATTTTCATAACTTTGATCAATATACTCTCCTATGCATCTTATGAAATCTTTTTTAAATAACTTAAAGAACTCTTCGTCTTTACCTGTACTTATAAAATATATAGTAGCCACGTCTATAACACCGCAAAAGCACAGTGTGTATGGATCTATATTGCAATTTCCTTTTTTATATGCCTTTTCTATATTATTTAAATTCTTCCTTATCGCGTCAAAATGTGATGAACTAAAATCAATCATTTCAATATCTCCTCTAATTCATCTACTGACAGCATTTGGAATTGATCCGTTTTACTTTTCCCGTCTATTGTACATTCAAACATAAAATGTTGAACTCCTATCGCCTTAAAAGCCCTATAGGTATCTCCTATGAAATCCTTATACCCTACACTGTGACTACAATCAACTATTAGTTTATCAAATATATCCGGCCTTTCGTTCTTAATTCTTATCACCCCTTTTAGGTCTGGACTCCATCTCGAATACTCTAATCTATCAAATGTGTTAATCCCTCTCTCTACAAAAAACACTTCATCCGTACAAGCTGCGTGATTCGTATAAATATCGTATAATCCTATAGTTTCATCTACAGTCATCCCAAAATCACGCTTAAAAAGCACCATCCCTGTGACGTGTCTTAAGGCCTCTATCAATCTATAGTTTTGTGAATTTCTAGCGCCAAACCAAAAATAATATAAGTCCTTCACAAGTTCAATGTGTTCTTTTGTGAATATCTCGCATCCTACCGGTATTATGTTTTCGTTTATCTGCTGTAGTACGTTTATCCCAATGTCACCTACTCCGCTATAGTATCGGTCAATCTGAGTTCCACCACCCCACAATTTACACCTGTAAAAGTCTGCTATTCCCACAAGTGCTTTTGCAGTGTGTTGGACCATTCTGGTTTCTGAAAAATCATAGTATAAACAAGGGCCTGCAAATATAGCCATTAGTACACTCCTTTTCTGAAGTTTATTTTTTTATACCATTCTTCAAATTCTTGTTTATTTCTTTTGTTAATATAGCCTCTTCTCTGTAATTCACCTTGAATTATACTTTCTTTTCTGGCTATATCTAAAACTTGATCATCTGAAACTCTATTTTTTGCTTCCCATTTTAAATCCATCAAAGTGGTAAAAAGATTCAATAAAGTCTTTGTCCCTACTTTATGTACTTGCTCTCGAAATCTTTCTACGTCTACTGTTAAAATATTCTGTGTCAAAACCTGTCCACCTCTTTTATCCATCCAATTTTTATTTCAATCTGGTAATTATCCATCATTTTTCTTTTCACTTCTCTTTTCGATTTGGCAACTACATAAATAACACAAATATCATCACCATTATTAAACTTGACCTCGTAAATTTTCATTTCTGATTTCCTTCACGCAATATATTTCTAAAATTTTTGATCCATCAAAATCTAAATACCTTAAAATTGCATGTTCTCTTTCAGACGCTATAACATAATAATCCCTTCTCAGTGTCACTACCTTATATAGCTTCATTTTTCGGGTGACTTGGATCTTGTGTCTTCTGTCCCTCTCTCCTCCTGTAGTTCCATAAAGGCTTAGGGATAAAACTTGTCTTATAAACCTTTCGCCATCTATTATAAAATTCCTTTCCTTCCTCAAATCCCGGTGTTAAACCATCTTTATATTTCAATTCATTAACACACCACCGGCTCAATAAAGCACAGGCAGGATGCCACATGTTTTCTAAAATTTCCGCTGTTGCTGTCAATGCAGATTTCGTTTCATTATATCCTGTAAGGACACCGTCGGATTCGTCCAATCTGGCCTGTGTGACGGTTTCGGAAATAAAGTTGGGATGTATAGTATCATCACTGTCAACGCGAACAATAAACCGGCCACGACCCAAAACGGTACACTTATTGCTAGAATAAACCAACCCACTATTTTCTTCATTTCTTATCACCTTCACTCTTTTTTGTTGTACTGGACTCAATTTAGAGTAATATTCCATGATTACATCCATGGAATTGTCTGTAGACCCATCATCTAAAACTATATACTCAAAGTCGTCAAAGTCTTGATTTAAAACAGACTCCATGCAGTCTATTATGTAATCGGCTGTATTATAATTGCACGTATAAACCGTGACTTCTGGTAAGTGGTTAATTCTCAATAAATATTTGTGTTTCTTTAAAAAGTTTATTATGTCCAAAGTTCCCGGATTTGAAAGGCAGCAAAATAGTATTCTAAGTAAAGTTAAGTCTTCCTCATAGTCCATGACCAATCTATAA
>Ga0272443_10002380_pt1 | contig 24181 bp, 19 predicted proteins | sample SSMAcet12_FD_193581 | JGI IMG/M metagenome (GOLD analysis project Ga0272443, IMG submission 193581) | Marine sediment archaeal communities from Little Sippewissett salt marsh, Falmouth, MA, United States - SSM-Acet-12 | ecosystem: Environmental > Aquatic > Marine > Wetlands > Sediment ...
ATGCGATCAAAAAGCGTAGATCAGCCATCCCAGGTCTGATGATTAAGAACGCTCCGTTTGAAACATCGGCTGAAGAAACGAAATCATCGCGCCAAGTAGCCTCGATTGTAGAGAAATCTTCTTGCCAGACAGGGCCAAAGATAGCCGTGTAGGTTGTTCCATCGGATGCAACCCAGCATTTCTCCATGAAATTCCAACCGCTGCGAAATTCCCCAGGGACCTCATGCACCACTTCATAGCATGTGGCATCGACTTCATGGATCTGGTCGTACGTCAACTGACCGGCCTGTTCGGTCAACTCTAAAAAAGCCAGGCATTCCTCTCCTGGGCGATTCTCTGGAATGAATCTCCAAATAGCTACAGGAGGGATATTGGAACGAATGGCTGGTTCAATTATCGGTCTTAGAGAACCAGGAGTAACAGGCTCTACATTGTTTTCCTGTAAAGCCTCAAGTACAAGCTGCGACCCGGAACCTGAGCATCCCGTAAGGGCAAGTACGAGGATAAGAAGAATAGTGGTTCTCATATTTTCCTCACTGTTGGATTGAGTATCGTATCTGTATCAAGAAGCAATTGGCGACATGACAAATCAAAACCAACAGTCGACCTGGGATTGAATAAGACTAGAAGAAGTAGTTAATTGCCCGCCTGACGGTTTCGGGATGATGGGCCCGGCAAGACTCCGAACGATTTCAAAATCGGCTGCGCGCCGGGTCCCATCCATCCCGTTGTTAGGCCGCTATTTGATGCAATAAAGTCTGACTCACGGTCATTGGCTCCATTCCGGTCAGTTCTTGCCAAAGCGAAGATGACAGTGATGTGTCTCGCATAAACTCGCCATCGGATGGCATTGAACAATGCCTTAGAAATCTTGTGTTCACTCCCAAAGTCTCCATCGCCTGATAGTGGAAATCAAAAACACTCAAGCGCTCACCTGCAGCATGTACAATCCCATTGTAATCAGAGAAGCTCAAGTTGATAACGGCTTCAGCAACCTGCTGGACACCTAACGGGCTTTTATACATATCGTTGAACAATGTTACCTCTTCGCCAACCTTAAGAGATTTGCAAGTATGTGCGAGCCGTTTGTCGAGTTGCCCGTTTGAGAAACCATAGATGTAACTAGGGCGGATGATGCAGAAATTGGGGCAATGCGTAGCAACGAGTTGCTCGCACATAAACAGATTGCACCCATAGAGGGTACAAGGAGCAGGAATTTCTTCTTCGGTGTACATCCCCCTACTACCATCAAAAACACCATCGCTGGATAAATAGATCATGCGCCTTTCTTTACATCCGCGCACGAAGCGCTCCATTGAAGCCTGAACATCTGTTGTTGGTTCTCTCTCGACCGTTGCGCAAAAGATCACTGTATTCACATTAAATTGATCAAGAACATCTCGAATATCATCTCTGAAAAAGTCGTAGCTTATAGATGATGGAAAGTAACGGTGAGAGCAATGGGTAGGTACAATAGTAACAACCTGGGCAAGAAGATATGCGACCATCCCCCCCAAGAATCCGCTAGAACCTACCACCATTACTGTGTCTTGTGTATTCAACAAATAAACCTTCATGTTCTTACAAGTATCTATCAACGCGGCCTAACATATGAGTATTCTTCCGGACCGGGCTCCAGACCCCCTCGCGGGAACCCCAGCGAGCGCTGAGGCTCAAAATGCGTGCAAATTCGCTACGATGGAGAACACCAGCTCGAATACTCATTCAGGAGGGGGGATAACCTGCATTCACGCTCTCTTTTCCCCCCGGTCAGCATAGCATAGCGCATCCGGACTGCAAGTTCAATCGCTGGACAGCGATGGCCCGGCCACAGATGAAACGGTTCGACCGCGTCCGCCAAACACGCTGCCGCCGCACACTGCAGCAGACAGCATGTTCACATCGCTTGTTGACGCCTTTTCGCCCGGATTTCAGTTCACGTCAGCCACAGGCTGACCAGCACGGCAAGCGACGCATTCAAGATGATGAACGGGTAGTAGTATTTGCCGATGCGCTTCGGCTTGCCCCCCTCTGTATCTTCCGGGACGGTGAAATCCAGCCAGCTCTGCGTGTATGTCTTTGTCTTGTTGCGGTAGATGAAATGCACCACGAGCATCAACCCGAAAAAGACGGCCATGAACAGGATTGTCGCAGAAAACCCGAACAGGAAGTAGTAGCCCAGCAGCACGCCGAGGAGGATGAAGACCTTGGCGACCTTGAACCACGCCGGCTGCAGCGTATGCCCGCGCAGAAAGGCGAGATCGATCTTGATTTCACGCAGGATTTTGTTCACGGGATCCCCTCTTTCGTCGTAGAGATGATCCGCCTCGGTGCCGGGAACGCAGGGATAGCTACGATGTTGCTAAACTGGCCGGCAAGTGCTCATCCTGACTGGTTCTGCGTCCCCTGGCTCAGGCTCACTTTATCTTCTTGATGTCCTGGACGGCGTACCAGCCCGTCAGCATGGCGATGGGCACACCTGCGGGTGAATAAGACCACTGCCCCGCCTGGAAGATTCCCGGGATGGGCGTATGGGCAGACTTGGGAATGTCTTTCAGCCGGTTGACGACAGGCACGTCGGTTTCAAACGACCAGCCGGTGATCGCTCCTTCCGAGCTTCCTGCAACCTCGTTGATGGTCAACGGGGTTGATGAAAACTTGAAGAGCACGTCCTCTGCCAGATCCTTGTAGACGGATTGAGAGACGATGCCGAGGATGCGCTCCTCCATCCGCTCCTTGAATGCACTATACCAGCCGGCATGTTCGATCTTTTCCACCACGTCGTAATCCATGAGGCAGCTAATCATGACACCGGTTTGCCCATCCGGCGCCAGAGCGGGATCGCGGAGAACGGGTACGGAAACTTCATAGGTGTTCAAGGCGCAGAAGTCATCGACCCATGCCAGGACGTCCTCCCTCGTCTTATGCTCAAATTGCTCAACCAATTGGCGTCTTGTTGCCCGGTTGATCTCCCCCAATCCCTTTCTCGAGGGGGTGTAGAACATGTGCTCCCCGCCTCTTTCCTGGAAATACGAAGGCGGGCGATCGACGGCCAGGAACAGGATGAAGACCGATTCAGCTCCCTTTGAAGAAAGCATACGCCGGGTCTCTGATTCGGTTTGCTTCACAAGGCTTGCATCCAGCCCCGCGGGATTGAGATTCCGGTAGAGCGATTTCATATCGGCCGCCCAGATGAGGTGATCGAATGTGTAGCTGCGGCCCTCCGAGTCAGTAACGGTCGATTCGGCAGGATTGACTTCCACAATGTGCGTGTTCAGTCTGATCTCACCGCCCCCATCAAGAACCTTCTCTTTCAGCAGCTTGACCAGCGTGCCGGTTCCGCCGCTCGGGTAGAAATAATCCAGATACACATAGAAATAGCCCAGCGCGAAATAGGTCGGGGTCTTTCTGAAAAAGTGCTGGAGGATGATGTCCATCAACGACGGATTGTCTGTGAGGGACTTAATGAAGTCTTCCATTGGCATGTCGAATTGGTTGAATTTCCTGAGCGCGTTGAGGAATTTAAAAGTCCACGGAATGAGCTTGCGGAAAATGTACTTCCTGTCACTCATCAAATCCGTGAAATTTGGATTGTCGAATTCATAGAGAACGCTGGTGTATTGTGATAGTTGATCAATGATGGCGATGATGCTTTCAATATCCTGTTTGTTTTCAGGGTACAGACTCTCAAGGATGCGTTGATAGTCCTGTGTCGCCGCCATGGAATCAACGCGTACCATCTGATCTTCAATACCAATCGAGATCTTGTTTTCCAGAAACTCCTGGTTGACCCCCAGGTCCTTCAGGATGGGTTTCACAATCCCGGAGTTGACAAACGCTCTGGGTCCGGCATCGAAGGAAAACCCATCCGATACGAATGTGTTGACCAGGCCTCCGCAGCGGCTATTCTTCTCGAGGAGGAGCACGCTGTACCCGTCCCGGAGGGCATATGCCGCCGCTGTGAGACCCGCCATGCCGGCGCCAACAATCACAATCCTTTTCTTGTCCCCGTTCATTGCACCCCACCTAATTCAAGACTCAAATCCCACAATGCATGCGCGGCATCTCTATCCAGTGCAGGCGGCGCAGGTTCTTCTTCCGTCGTCAGGTTGAAGAACTTGCCGGACATGCATTCCAGTTCGCGGGAAACACCGAGGGTATACAGCGCTTCCGCCGCGACATCTGCAGACATCGCCGTCCGATCGATCAGGACCTTCTTCATCAGCTTATACAATGGACCATTGTTCTGTCCGCTGCGCGTTTTCACATTCCCCGGGTGCATCGCGTTCACCGTGACCCCGCTGCCCTCTAAATACTCCGTGAGCGGGATCATCGACAGCAATTGCGCCAACTTCGCCGCGCCGTAGCTTTTCCATCCGGTGTAGCGATGCTGCTCCCACGCAAGATCATCCAGATTCAATCCCCACGCCGCAAAGCGGTACGCCTCGGAATTAACAAACAGGATCCGCCCGCAGTTTTGCTGCAGAAGCTTCTCCTTGACGTAGTGATTCAGGATGAAGGTGCTGAGGTAATTGGTTTGAAACACCGTTTCCAGATGGTCCTCGGTGAATGTCTTCTGGGTCATGTACACGCCGGCGTTGTGAATAAGCACATCGATAGGTCTGTCAAGCGCTGCGAGCTGCTTCCCTGCTGCGTGGATATCGGCCAGTCTGGTGAAATCGGCGATCCGATACGTGCATTCCACGCCGTATTGTGCGCGGATGGCGTCACAGACCTCGCGCGACTTGCTTTCGTTGCGGTTGATCGAAAGAAGATTGGCCCCGTGAGACGCGTATTTCACCGCCGTTGCATGGCCGATCCCCGACGTCGCGCCGGTAATGACAACCAGGCGTCCATGAGCATCATCTGTGCAGATGGCAGGAGCCAATTTCAGATTGCGCACCATGGCGAAAACATTCGACCACTCGTATTGTTCCCGGTACTTGTCCAAGGTCTCTCCAGGTAAGAAACTGTTGGCTCGAAAATACTTATAGAGACAATCTACAAAACTATTTTATTAGAAAATTTCAGGGGATGGGGGATTTATCCGGGACGAGCGCCTGGTCTGATAACGTTAGGTGTGTTGTTCCGTTGTTTGGGGCACAAGTGCAGCATGCGGATGGGGATGGTTGCGCTGGAAACCCTGGCCCGGGCGACGGGTCCTCATGTTCGTCTGGGTGCTCCTGTGCAGCTCAACAAATACCGGAGAAGTCGCCGGCAGCTCAGACCCCGCGCCAGGTGAACAACAGGGCGGACCAGTCCGAATCGACCGCACAGATTTTGTAGTCGACCATTCCGGCATCCATGCAGGCTGCCCGCACAACGGACTGGGTGAGATCGCTCTTCAGTTTCGAGGCGCGCTTGGGCCATGCAACCCAAACCGGCGCACGTTTCGAGGCAGCGGTGATGCCGGCCAGGTCCGCCTCGAGTTCGCCCTGATCCCTCACGAACCAGAGGGTGAGCCCGGCATCCTCATCCGGGGTCGCAACGAGATAGGCTCCTTCGGGAAGCTCCCCCAGAGTATCGTTGAAACCCTCCGGCGCGTGGACGGCGGCGAGGCGCATTCCGGCTTTGACGCCCAGCTTCTGCGCCAGCGGCTTGCCGGCATAGGCGGCGAAGACCGAATCCGGCACGACGACATCGTGCGTGGCGGTTTCGACTGCGTGCGTTATCGATGATGCGGCATCCTCCCAGGCGCCGTAGATCGCATCGGGCAAGAGGGCTCTTATCTTCATCACCTTGGCCGGATCGCCGTCGAGGAAGACGAGCGGAATGGTGCGCGTGCTTGCCCGGGTCCGCAGGGCGATGGCCAGGTCACGTCCCTGTGAGGGGATGCGCGTGAGGTCGATGACGACCGCATCAGGCGGGTCCGCTTCAAGCGCCTTGAACAGAGCAGGCCCCGCCATCGCACCCGTCTGTACGCGAAAGCCGGCGGCTTCCAGAAGGCGTATTCTTTCTGGAACTTCACGTTCTTTCCAGTGGATTAGATACAGACGGAATGGCGGCACAGTGCTACTTTGGTGCGTTCCGCCGGCGCATGCCTGAGCCGATGCCGGCACCCAGTGCGACGCCAACGCCGATGCCGATGGCGATATTGTCCAGCGCAATGCCGATGCCAATCCCCAGCAGCAAGCCGATCCCGACACCCATGGCCATCCAGTTGGGCTGTTTGTTGTTTGGTTCTTCCATTCGATTTCTCCCTGCTCCGATCAGAATTGATGTTTCTACAATATACCAATGGATGAGGCAGATTGTTTAAGAGGACATGCATTCTTCCACGTATCAATGTTCCCGCCGGCGGCTGGCGAGTACCAGGACGGCGCTCAGCAACGAGAGACCCCAGGCGAAAGCATCGCCAATCCGGGTATACAGGGTCCCGCCCTGCTCAACGTTGAGGGGCCCGATGATCGCAGTGGAGGATTCCGTCCGACCCAGAATGGAGGGCAGCGGGCTGTGGATGATCAGACGTCCGTAGGGATCAATCAACGCGGAGGTGCCGGAAGAATAGGAAAACGCGATGGCGGTATGATTCTCGGCGGCGCGGAAGATGGTCTGGCTGAGACGGATCGCGGTGAAGCGAGGCGTATCACCGGGCGGTTTGGCTGGCACGACAAAGACGTCCACGTCGTGACGGGCGATCCGCCGCACGAGATCCGGGAAGAAGGTTTCATAGCAGATGAGCGTGGTCATCGTCCCCCAGGGCGTGGCAACCGTTTCCGGTGCGCGGCGCCGGTCGCCGGGTGAATTGTCCTCGACAATCATCGGGATGACGCGTTTTGCGTTCTGTGCCGCGACCGTGCCGTCCGGAGTGAAGATGAGGGCGACGTTCAAGCTGGGGCTTAAGGGCTGGGTGGCGAAGACATCCGCCACCAGGTAGGCTTCGACCTCCTGCGCAAGCTGCTTGACGGCTTCGATGGTGTCTTCGTCTTCCAGGTAGCCCACCGGGCTTTCATCCCAGGCGATGAGATCGATCGTCGTAATGCTTGTTCCATCAGGAAACTCGAGGGGTTGGTCGTCGAGGGTTGCCACCAGCTGCTGTGTGATGGTCATGGCAGGATCCAGTTCAAGATAGGAGTCTCCGGGAACAATGGCGGTACCGATCGTGGCTGGATTGGCTGGTTGAGATAGGTGGAGCCAGCCTCCGGCGATGCACATCGCTGCCAGACCCAGGGACAGGAGGACGGGCAGCCACCTTGACCGGCGGTCAGGCAGGCGCCGGATGCCTTCGGCGATACCGCTGTTCACCAGGACGATGAGGAAGACCAGCCCCGGCTCGCCGGTCAACGCGAGCACCTGCAGTACGGCGGGATACAACCACTGAGAGTTGGAGATGGCGATGAAAGGAAGGGTTGGTGGAAGTGGATGGGGCAGCAGGGAGAGGCCGGAACCGATGAGGAAAAAGCCGCTCGTCCACAAGACGGGGATGATCAGCCATCCCCATTGCGGGAACCGCCGGGAGAACAGCAGGATTTCAGCCACCAGGACCCCCTGGACGAGGATGCCGGCGAGGATGATGATGACGAAGACCACGCTGCGCTGCCAGAAGAAGGCATCGGAAAAGCCAATGATGACGATCATCGACCAGAGCAAGGTGAGGGGATAGAGTTCTCTGCGCTGCAGGCTGTCGGATACCAGGAACAGAAGGACGAGCGCAATCCAGGCCAGGAATCCAAGACGCGAGGGTGGGATCGCCAGCAGGAACAGGGCTGCAGAAAGCGCCACCATGGCAAAGGTAGTCCAGCGGAGCTTGAGGTGGTGTTGTAGAGCGGTCGTCTTTGAGTTCCTCATCCTATGCTTTCCCCTGGATTGCTTTTTCCACCAGGCAGGTTTTATTTCCCCATCATACATCCTGCTGCACGATTTCGCATTCCAACCGGAGTTGCACGAGAAAGGCGGCGGAAGCGTTTGCGCTTTTCGGACGTTGGTGCGATAAACGTGCTTTCTGCCACCAGCGCATACGGTGCGTTGCGCGGGATCGATATCAGGTTGCACTGCAGCCATGGTCAATGTGGTTGATGAAAGGAGATACGGATGAATACGAGGAAAAGAGTTACGTGGGTCTTCGTGCTGATACTGGCTTCCCTGATGCTCGCGGCCTGCGGATCGTCGGTGGATTTGTCGGATTACCAGCCGGGCGCCTGTGATACGGGCACGATTGCCTTGCCTGCCAATGAGAGTATGCAGGGCCAGGTGTCGGGCGGCGCGTATCCCAACAACTGCGTCATCTACTGCCTGTGGGTGCCGGAAGGCGGAAATCAGATGGATATTACAATTTCCGGCTTTGACGAGGATCTGGACATGTACGTGGATCAGAGCCTTGGCATCCTCCAGGAGGATGACTTCGGGCAGTGGTACTCCAATGACGCCGGCAGCGGAAATGAGTCGGTGAACATCGAGGGACCCGGCGGACGATACTACATCCAGGTTTGTTCCTACGAGGGGACTCCCAGCAGTTTCACGATTGACAGCAATTATCGTTAACCGCTGATGCCTCCTGAGGGCTCGACAGTCGCCATGGGCGGTACCGGCGCGAACCGGAGCTGCCCATGGCCATTTGATTTGTTGAGCAACCCGTGACCTTCTGTATAGCAGAAGGGGAAACTCCACCGGGGTACAAGCTTCCATCGCCGTGCTATCATACGTGGACAACTCATCGAACTTCCATGGAGGCTCCATGAACATCTGGCAGAAAATACTGCTTGGCTTCGCCGTCCTGCTGCTTGGCATGGTTATTGGCGTTCAGATTAATCGTGTCCGCCTGAATCGGCTGAATGAAGGTCTCGTCGCGGACCTGCTGGGGGCGAGCACACCAACCGGGTCGGTCTTTGACCCTTCCATGCTGGCCGACCTGCCGGCGCCTGTGCAGCGCTACCTGGCGAACGCGCTTCCTGAAGGGCAGCCCCTGCCGTCTACCGCCCGGCTTACCCAGCAAGGAGAAATCCGTCTCGGCGATGCCGCTTCGGAGTTCATTCCCTTCTCTGCTGTGCAGCACATGACCACGACCCCCGCAGGCTTTGTGTGGGATGCTGACATGCAGATGATGCCGTTGATGGGCGTGAACGTCGTCGACGCCTTCATCGGAGGCGAAGGCCTCCTGCGGGCGCGCTTGCTTTCCACCTTCGCAGTGGCTGATGCCGAGCCAGGGCTGATGTTGAACGAGGGTGAACTCATCCGCTACCTCGCCGAGGCTGTCTGGATGCCCTCAGCGCTGCTCCCCTCCAATGGCGTCGCGTGGGAGGCTGTCGACGATCTGCACGCCCGAGCCTCCCTGACCCATGAGGACATCACCGTTTCGCTGCTGTTCACGTTCAATGCCGAGGATGAAATCATACAGGTGTACAGCGAAGGGCGCGGACGCGATGTGAATGGCGAGTACATCCTTACACCCTGGACGGGACGCTTCTGGAACTATCAGACCCTGAATGGCATGTGGATTCCAACCGAGGGCGAGGTGGAGTGGAATCTGCCCGAGGGCGATCTCCTCTACTGGCGCGGGATGATTGACACGGCAGAGTTTGATCCATCCGCGTTGGATTGAAGAAGATCCAGTGGAGCAACGCAACATGAACCGATCTTCGGTACAGCTTGACGCCGTCCTCCCGGCGGCGAGGACTGTACGCTACTTCTTCCACCGTCAGATCTGGCATCTTGTAGCGGCAATCCTGCTTGGTGCAGCGGCATGGGCTGTCGCGAGGCCGGTGCTGGGCGATGGAGCTTTTCTTGGGATCGCGGACTGGATCTGGTTCTGGGGCTGCATCGCTGTTCCCGTTGTGCACCAGCTCCTGGGATGGCTGGTGTTCCGCGGGCAGCTTGGATGGGGAATCCTGACACGATGGTTCGGCGATGCGGACCTGCGCGTATGGGCCGTCGTCTTTATCCCGCTGCTGGCAGCCCGCCCGCTGTTCCTGCTCGGGCTCATCGCCTCGGATGCCGGGTCGCTGGGCTTCGCTCCGGCGCTGCGTTTTGGCGTGGCTGGCGTGCTGTTGATCCCGGGTGTCTTCAGTATGTGGTCGGTGCTGCGATACTTTGGCGCGGATCGGGCGCTGGGCGGGGATCATTTCCGGCTGAAATACCGGGAAATGCCGTTTGTGCGCGAGGGTGCCTTCCGCTGGTCCTCCAACGCGATGTATGCATATGTCTTTCTTCTTCTCTGGGCGCTTGCCCTGATTGGCAATTCAAGGGCCGCATTGGCCGTCGCCGGCTTCCAGCATGCGTTCGTCTGGGCTCATTACTACTGCACGGAAGAGCCGGACATGCAGTTGATGTACGGCGGCGAAAGCGCATCAGACGACTCCTCGCCCTGACCGGCACGAACACGCTGGATAGCACCACCCGCCAGGACCATCAAGCACCTCGATCCTTTCTCTCTCGGCAAGTTGTCCAGATAAACAACGAAGTTGTTGTATGATGAAAGTACGTCATGGAGATGAAGTCCGTGATGGTTTGGGAGGCGCGCGATGGAGACCTTAACGTACGATGTCGTGATCGCCGGGGCGGGGGCGGGCGGGGCAACCCTGGCACGTGAGTTGAGTCACCGGGGAAAACGTGTCGCGGTGGCTGAGCGGGGACAATTCGAAGACAAACTTGGAACTGTGCGAAGTGCCCTCAATTATTTTGATTTGCGCGGCGTCATGCAGCAGGCACCGCAATCACCGGAAGGTGTGAAGCTCTGGCGCGGGTTGCTGGCCGGGGGCTCTACCGTCATTACGCTTGGCAATGCGACCCGCTGTCTGGAAGAGGATTTCCGGCGGGCAGGGATCGACCTGGCGGAGATGTTTCAGGAAGCTGAAGAAGACCTCGGGGTCAAGCCGCTGGATGACGGATACCTCTCGCTCGGAACGCAGCAGGTACGGGAAGCGGCGAGAAGCCTCGGACACGAGATGTCCTTTATGCCGAAGTGCATCGATCAGGCGCGCTGCACGCAGTGTGGATGCTGCCAGTTGGGATGTGCTCATGACGCCAAGTGGACGGCAGTGCGTTATCTGAAGGAAGCACAGGAAGCGGGGGCTGAGATCGCCACCGGCATTCAGATTGACAGGGTGCTGGTTGAGCAAGGACGTGCGGTGGGTTTGCAGGGGCATAAAGGCAACCTCGAGGTGTCTATTCGCGGCGATGCGACGATCCTCGCAGCAGGCGGTATCGGCACAGCGGCGATCCTCCAACGTTCCGGCATCACGGAGGCGGGCAATGGCCTCTTCCTGGATATGCTCGTGAATGTCTATGGAGTCACGAAGGATTCCAACATGTTCAATGAGCCGCCGATGAGCCTTGTGAACCGTGAATATCACAACAGTGACGGTTTCATCCTCTCCACCTATATTCCTCCCGGGCGTACCGGCTATTTCCTTGATCTTGGGCCGGTTGGGATGACGATGCCGTTAAAACGCATGGTTGGGATCATGGTTAAAACCCGGGACGACGCAACCGGCAGGGTTCATGCAGACGGTTCCTTCTCCAAACCGGTGACGGATGCCGATCAGAAGCGACTTGATACCGGCGCAGAGCTGGCGCGGGAAATCTTGATAAAGGCAGGCGCGGAGGAAAAGTCCATTATTGTGAGTGGTCCAAGCGGGGCACATCCGGGCGGAACGGCAACCATTGGAACCGTGTTGAACGAACACCTGGAGACCGAGGTGCCCGGTCTTTATGTGTGCGATGCAAGTGTCCTTCCCCGTGCGCCGGGCATGCCGCCGATGCTGACTGTGATTGCATTGGGCAAGTGGCTTTCACGAGAACTGCTGCAGTAGGGGTTCCAGCATCCACCGTAACGAAGAACTGTAGAAGGTGGAAGCGGCATGCAGGGAGGGTTGACGGCAAAGACCGATGTGCTATGGGGGTGATTCGTCATCCTCGAAAGAGACCCCCCTGGAATATTCAACCCCCTTGATGAAACCCCGCGCCCGCTCGGTAAGCGGGTAGGCCTGTTGCAGCGTTCGCCAGAATGCTGCGCTGTGATTTGGATGCAGGCGGTGCGTCATCTCGTGTGCGATGATGTAGTCAATGACCCATGACGGCCACGACTTGATGCTGGAGCTGATGCGGATATGGCCATCTGTGGAACCGCCGTTGGTGCAGCTTCCCAGGCGGGTCTTCATCGGCGGCACCCAGCGGATGGATTCCCATTGCACGCGGCCATTGAATCCCACACGGTTCAGATGCTCGGCGCGGGCCTGCAGATCAGCATCGGTGCGGCGCCTGGCTCTCCGCTGCGGTTTCTCCAATTGCTGCTGGATGGATGTCAGCAGTCCCGGAATGCGTGCGCGCGCCATCCTCGCAGGAACGCGCACCAGCAGCGTGCCGTCCTCTTCCCACGACCAGCGTGCGCTCTTCTTGAGGCGCTTGTCCTTCCGGACAACGACGCTCACAGGTGTACCATCTTGTTTCCGGAGTGTGTAGTCACGTTCGCTCATGATGGAAATTATAGCCCCAGGTGACCTTGTGGGGCTTTCCTCTGGGATGCTTCCTTCTATAATGATACTGAATGCGATGTGTGAGGATGAGCATGGACCAATACCGTGTCAAACCGGGCAGCAAGGTCAACCTGCAGAAGTGGGATCCGGACGACAAGGGACACTTTGAGGGCGGGAAGAAGGACGGCAAGAAGGCGCTGAAACCACTCAATGACCGCCTGGAGGAACTGCAGGAATTGCTTTATGCGGAGAACAAGCATAAATTGCTGGTTGTGCTGCAGGCCATGGACAGCGGAGGGAAAGACGGCACCATTCGCCATGTGTTCGATGGTGTCAATCCACAGGGCGTGAAAGTCGCCTCGTTCAAGGTCCCCACGGAGGAAGAACTGGCGCACGATTATCTCTGGCGGGTGCACCAGCATACCCCGGGGAAGGGCGAGATTGTCATCTTCAACCGCAGTCACTATGAAGATGTGCTCGTCGTGCGGGTGAAGAATCTCGCACCGGACAAGGTGTGGCGCAAGCGGTATGACCACATCAATGCCTTTGAGAAACTGCTCGTCGATGAAGGCACGACGATTTTGAAGTTCTACCTCCACATCAACCTGGATGAGCAGAAGGAGCGTTTCCAGGCTCGCCTGGATGACCCGCACAAGAATTGGAAGTTCAGTCTTGGTGATTTGAAAGACCGGGCGCTGTGGCCGGACTACATGAAGGCGTACGAGGAAATGCTCTCGAACACGAGCACGGCTTATGCGCCCTGGTACATTGTGCCGGCGAACCGGAAGTGGTACCGAAATCTTGTCATCGGGACGGTGCTGGTCGAGACGCTCGAGGGATTGAAGATGCGCTACCCCGAGCCGGAAGACGATCTTTCGGATGTCGTGATTGAGTAGATGATCGATTGCCGTTCAAACATCTTGACCATCTCGCGCTGATCCCCGGCCCTCTCAACTCGACCCGGGTGCCGGGCTGGCGTGGCAGCTAGAGATGCCCGGGAGGCTCCGTGTCCTCGTCAGGCATTCAGTCCATAGCCTATGTCACCACCTATGACTCCACGCACCCCGGAAGCTGGTCCGGTATCGGCTACCGGATGCCGGAGCACTTCATCGCCGACGGCGTGCGAGTTGAGCGGATTGGTCCGCTTGCGCCCGTTCGCCGTCCGGAGGTGCGTCTTCGCAGCGGGCTGACCAGGGCGCTCACCGGCAAACGGTACCTGACCGGCCGGTCCCCCGCCGTTCTTGCAGGCTATGCCCGGCAAGCAGCGTCCCGTCTGGCGACGCTGGATGTTGACGCGGTTCTCAGCCCGGGCACCATCCCCGTCGCCCATCTCGAAACCGACATGCCGGTCGTTTTCTGGACCGATGCCACCTTCGATGCGCTGGTCGATTTCTACCCGGCGTATTCCCGGCTCTCACCGCAATCGCTGCAGGACGGTCACATTATGGAACAGGCTGCGCTGGACCGATGCAGCCTGGCCATCTACTCGTCTCCGTGGGCTGCAGACACGGCGAGAGAACAGTTCGACGTGCCTGAGGAAAAGATTGCTGTCGTGCCCTTTGGCCCGAGCCTGGGAGGCGCGCCGGATTCCGATGAGATTGACGGCATCATCGTGCGGCGCTTCCGCCGTCCGTTGAAGCTGCTGTTTATCGGTACGGATTGGGTCCGCAAGGGGGGCGATATGGCGCTGGCCATCACCGCCGGCTTGCTGCGGGCAGGAATTGATGTCGAACTCCACATTGTTGGTGTACGTCTGCCTGGCCCCATCCCGGGGGTGGTTCAGCATGGCTACATTCCAGCGGCAGTGGAGGAGGGCAAGAAACGAATGGCGTCGTTGTTGGAAGAGGCGAATTTCCTCCTGCTGCCCACCCGCGCGGACGCGCTGCCCGTGGTGTTGGCGGAAGCCTGCTCGTTTGCTTTACCTTTCTTCACAACCGGCGTTGGAGGGATCGCAACCGTCTTCACGGACGGGGTCGAGGGGCGTATCTTCGAGCGGGATGCCCCTCCTGACGGGTACGTCGACGTCATCCGGGAGTTGCTGCAGGAACCCGCCGAGTATGATGCCCTGTGCCGGCGCGCCCGCAGCGCCTATGAATCACGATTGAACTGGCCGCATGCTGTGCGGGAAGCGCGCACCTTGATGGAGGAGGCCATCCAGGGATGACGGTCCGACGTCTTGCGCTGGTGAGCCTGTTGGCCGTGACGCTGGCAGGATGTCAATCTCCACTGCAACTGCCTGAGCCAACAGCGCTGCCTGCGACTGCCACGACGACATGCGGCGAATCGGCTGTTCCCCACCCAACCGCGACGGCATCTGTCCCATCGACGACCTCACCATCCGTACCGGCCGTTGGCTGGCAGGATCTGCCTGTGGTTCCTTCGCTTTCTGAGGCGGCACTGGCCATTTATGAGGATGGGCAGGCACAGGGAAATCATCCACATGCCTTCTCGAACATCGGGGACGGCGAAATTGCGACAACCTGGTTCCTCCCGGACACCTGCGAACTCGGGCCGTATTCGGATCTTGAGGAGGTGTACGCTTTCTTCGGCGAGTCCCTGACACGGACGAGCGCGGCTGCACAGGCCGGGTTCAGCACCTCGGACATCCTCGATCCTGATAGCGCTGACCCGGAACGCTGTGAATCCGGGGAGACGCCCCTCGCGTGCGAACTCCGACTTCATCAGCCATCGTTCGCGCTCATTTCCCTCGGGACGAATCAGATCTGGGACCCCGAAACCTTCGAGCGCGAGCTGGACACGATTCTCCAGACGCTGATGGAAGCGGGAGTCGTTCCCATCCTTTCGACCAAGGGTGACAATCTGGAGGGGGATCACCGCATCAATGCCATCATCGCCAGGCTGGCGCAGGAATACCAGTTGCCGTTGTGGAATTTCTGGGTCGCAATCCAGGATCTGCCCGACCAGGGGCTCCAGCCGGACGGGGAGCATCTGACCTGGGCTGCATGCGATTTCGACGATGCCGATGCAATGTCGAACGCCTGGCCGGTCCGAAATCTGACGGCTTTGCAGGTGCTGCAGTCTGTCATGCGAGCCATCACCCTGCAGGGTTAGGACAAACGACGGATTGAACCCGGCGACTGCCAATGTTATGTTAAAAAGGCAATGCGGAGAGTTCTGTTTGGGTTAATCAACCTGTCCCCTGGTCTCCATTGTGATCGATGGCTTTCGATCCGTGGTATCACGACAATTCCCAGTATCCGTTTAAGTGAATGATCAATCATCACTGTCTGTTCGATGCATATACAACAGATAAGGGGAGGGATCCCCTTTTTATTTCTTTTTTATCCGAATGGCATTGACATGAGAGTCGATGATGAGCAAGGTATGGTTACAGATCCTGAGGATGAAGAACACTTGATATTCCGGCAGGGATATGCTCAGCCAGGTTCTCAAATCTGCGGTTTTGAACAACGACTATTCATAACGAGGAGAGTACGATGAGGCAAAACAAGCTTGCACTGATGGTCCTTCTGATCCTTACGAGCTCTGTTCTTGCTGCGTGTGGTGGTTTGGGCGCCGCAAGCCCTGCTGCATCCATTCCGGTGAGCGCAAAACTCTATCCCGATGCGGATGGAAATCTGCTCGCAGAACCCGTTTCCGGCTATGTCAGGACGACACACTACCTCAATGGAGAGAGTACCACGATGCTCTGGTACGCTGATGTGGGTGACGAATCGGTTGCCGGGACAATGCGGTATTCCATCGTCATGGCCAGCGCCGGGTCCACGTTGGTTGACCTGACCATCATGCTTGAGTCGGGCGGGGAAGAGACGGTGATCGCAGAAGAATCATTCAATGTGGATTCGGATATGTATCAACCCTGGCGGGGAGAGATGACCTTCACGGATGCTGACGTAACAGAGGGTGAGTCCATCACCATACGCATGGTCGCATCGGGCGATGATTTCGGCATGTTCTATGGCGGTCTGGACACGTATTTCAGCATCTTTGCTGCGCCCGAACTGGCGGACGAGGTGATGGAACAGCGGACGGCAGCACTGGACTGGATGCTGGAGAATATCTCCGTCGGTGAGGAAGGTGACGTTCTGTCCACCGACCTGTTTGCGAATTTCACGGACCAGCTTGACTTTGCCATCGCGCGGGACAACGATGCCAGTTGGGTGATCGGATGGGGCCTTACAAACGACGAATCGCCCTACACATTGACCTGGACAGATCATGTCTTTTCCGCCGAGGAAATCACCCAGGATGAGGCGGTCGAGCTTGAGACCGAGGAAATGCAGGTCAGCTTCGAGATTGTCCCTGTAGAGTAAGGAATTGGCCTCCGTGCGGGACCTTGAGAAGACGCCACTCACCCCGCACGGATTGAGGCAGGTAAGAACATCATACAGGAGGTTAAGATGAGAGAGAAGAAATCCCTGCTGCTGTTGACGATGCTGCTGGTCATGGCGCTTTCCGCGTGCGGCCCTTCGCCTGAAGAAGTCGCAGCCACGGAAACCCAGGCGGCGGAGTACGAAGCAGCAACGCAGACGGCACTGGCGCCGACTGCTACACCGACGCCGACGCCATCACCGGCATCCCTGGTCCCGCTGTACGACAATCTCTATCTGGCACAGGACAACCTGCTGCTGACATCACCCATGTCGAACTACGTGACCACCACACACTTCCTTTCAAGCGGAAGCTCAACGTCGGAATGGCGCTATGAGGTTGCGGGCGATTCCTTCGCCGGCACCTTTGCCTACACCTTTGTCATGGCCAGCGCGGGCACGACGACGATCGACGTTGAGATTGCCGTGGTTGCTGGCGGGGAAGAGACCGTGATCGCGGACGATTCGTATACGATGGATTCGGAATACTATCGTCCCTATCGCGGCGAGATGACTCCAACGAGCACATCACTTTCCAGTGGCGATGAAGTCGTTCTAAGGATTACAGCCACCGGAGACAACTACGGGACCCGCATGGGCGGATTGAGCTCCTTCCTCAGCGTGTTTGAGGCGCAGGGGGTTAATGATGGTGTTCTGGCCCAGCGCACAGAGGCCTTTGAATGGATGCTTGACAACATCGGAGTCGGCGAAGACATCTTGACGACGGACCTCTTCCTGAATTTCCGCGACCAGCTCGATTTTCTGCTCCTCGAAGGAGATAATGGGCGATGGATTATTGGATGGGGGCTGACCGTATCCGGCGCTCCCTATCAACTGGACTGGGACAATGAGATGTTCTCCGTGCAGGAGATCACGCAGGAAGAGTCCCTTGCGTATGAAAATGATGAGATGCAAGTCAGTCTTGAAATCAATCCGTGATGCATCCACATGTCTGAAGGGCCCGGAAGTCCCGGCCCTTCAGACCTGAATCATCGTTTGCTCCATCGAGAGGAGATTCATGATGACGTCACGTAGAATGCTGCCATTTCTGGTAGTGCTGCTTGTCCTGGTGCTCTGTGCATGCGGTCCTTCACCTGAGGAAATCGCAACTACGGAAACACAGGCGGCGGAATACGAAGCAGCAACGCAGACGGCACTGGCGCCGACTGCTACACCAACGCCGACTGCTACACCGACGCCGACCAGCACGCCCACACCTGAACCGCTGCCTTCCATCACCGGGCGTGTGTACTGGCTGGAGCAGGACAGATCCATGGCGGGCATGCTGTATCTGGAAGGTCCGTCCAGCTCCAGAAGCTCCGTCAGCACCAACGGGCAGTTCTCGTTTACCGACCTTGAACCGGGAACCTACAACTTCCGTCTGGAAGTGGATATCGGTAATCCGGTGTTTGGCCCGTGTTCCAGCATGACGTTCAACAACGGGGCCGAGGGCTACACATACAGCGCCCGCATCATCATGGGCGAGTTCCAGACCGTCATCGCCACATCTCCATCCTTTGAGGTCGTGTCAGGCGAGCTGGAGCTGTATGTGCCCTTCTCCTTTGTCTGCAATCCGTAGACGAAGCGATCGACTTGCTCCCGTTGCTCCAATTCGATAGAAAAGCCTCTGCAGGGGCAGAGGCTGTCTGCCGCGAGAGGTGATGATATGAAGCCGACTCTTCCCCGCACCGTGTTTCTCCTGCTCATCATTGTCCTCGTCCTGACACCGCTGCCAGCCAGTGCGGCAGCGGATCGCCCGTTGATGGCGGGGCAGCCTTTCACATCGCCACAACTGGATGGCTGGGATGACCTGAATGCAGGGATCCAGTACTACCAGGCAGGAAACTACCAGGCCGCCCTCAGCGCGCTCCTGGATGCGCTGGCGCAGTTCGAGGCCAGCGGAAATCTTGCTGGGCAGGCACAGACCATGAACATGCTGGGGATGACCTACCGTGCGCTGGGGCGGGCGTCGGATGAGGTGATGTATTTCCAGCGAGCCATCACCATCCTCACACAACTGGGCGAGATGGACCATCTGGAGGTGGTGTACTCCAACCTCGGGAGGTCGTTTCATAGTACCCAGCAGTATCCACAGGCGCTGGAAGCCTATCAGCAGGCGTACGCCATCGCCAGCTCCCTGAACAATGAGCCGCGCATGGCATGGGCGATGACCAATCTCGGCGCGGAGTATCGGGAATTGGGTGAGTATCAGACGGCGCTGGACTACTACAACCAGGCGATTCCGCTGCATCAGGGCTATGGGCAGCTCGATGGCGAGGCAATCACCGTTTTGAATCGGGCTGTCGTGCTGCACGACCTCGGGCGTCTTCAGGAAGCAGCAGAGGAATATGAACGCGCGCGGGAACTCATGGAGTCTCTTAACTACACCTATGGAGTAGCAGCGACGTTGAACAATCTCGGAGACCTCTATCTCAATCTGGACCAGTTGGATGATTCGCAGGCCAGCTATGAGGAGGCTCTTCGCATTTGCCGGTCGATTGGGGATCCATCGCTCGAAGCGACGGTGCTGACAGGATTAGGCAACATCCAGAACCGCCTGAGTGAATACGCACGCGCCCTCGAGTATTATCAACAAGCCTATAACATCCAGCAGCAAATCGATGACCGGGATGGTCGGGCGACATCGCTGCACAACATCGCGTCCGTGCTGGATGCGCAGGGTGATTATGCGGGTGCGATCGAGCGCTACCTCCAGTCCGCAAGTCTGAAGCAGGAACTCAGTGATCCGGTCGGCGAAGCGCTGACGTATGCCGCGCTTGGCCTCACCTACACCCATATGGGGGATTACGGACAGGCGCTATCCACGCTTGAAGATGCGCTGGACATGGCCCTCGACCTGGAAAGTATGGAGGTCGAGATGTCCGTGCGCAACAATCTCGGCCTCGTGCAGAAGGCGCTTGCCCGCTTTGAGGAAGCGCTGAACTCCTTCGATATTGCCTATGAGCTGGCTGTGGAACTCGGTGATGACTATGGCCGCTCGCGCGCACTGTCGAACGTCGGCTTTGTCTATCAGGCGCAGGGAAGGTACGACGAGGCGCTGGTAGCCTTTCAGCAGGCGGCCGTCATCCAGGAGGAGATCGGCGACCAGGCGGGCTGGGGGAGCACGCAGAACAATATCGCGGGGGTGTACCAATCACGTTCGGATTTTGAAACGGCGCTCTCCATATACCTGGATGTCGTGAGCTCCGCGGAGGCGATCGGCGATCGCTCGACGGCGATGACCGCCCTCAACAACATCGGCCTGGTGTATTTGGACATGGGCTTGTACTCGGATGCCATGGGCTATTTCCAGCAGGCGCTTCTGGAGGCACAGGCCATCGGAAACCGGGCTGCCGAGGCCACCTCCATGAACAACATTGGCCTCGTGCAGACGTATAGGGGAGAGCTTGACGCAGCCATCGAAGCGTATGAACAGGCATTGTTCTACCATCGCCAATCCGGTGATCTTTCCGGTGAGTCGGTGGCATTGAACAACCTCGCCAACGCCCAGACCCAGGCTGGCGATTACGCTGCAGCCATGTCCAGCCTGCAGGATGCGCTGCGAATCGCACAGGACATCGGGATCGCATCGAATGAAGCCATCGTTCTCTCCAACCTTGGGAATGCCTATGCTTTCTCGGGAAACCTCGCGGATGGGCTTGAGATGAATGCGCAGGCTTTCGAAATGATGCAGGACCTGGGCAACCGGGTAGGCAAGATGGTCGTTCTCTATACACGCGGGCTCATGTATGAGGATGCCGGGATGATGGAGGAGGCACTCGAGAGTTACCTGCAGGGTATTGACGTTCTCGAATCCATCACGGGCGAGATGCATGTGGAGGAGTACCAGACGGCCCTGAGCCAGAGGTATATCGACATCTACCTGCGTGCGGTCCGGCTTCTGTTCCTTTCCGGGCAGCCTGATGAGGCGTTTGACCTTTCCGAGAGAGCCCGGGCAAGGGCTTTCCTTGATGCCATGGGCAACGAACGACCCGAACTGAGTGGTGATGTGGAAAGCGCGTTGCTTGAAGATGAAGAACAACTGCGCATGGAAATTGGGCTGGTCGAGGATCGGCTTGTTGAGGTGCGCGGCGGTTCATCGTCGCAGCGCGAGGGGCAGTTCGCACAGGAACTCGAGGATACCCTTCTTAACCTGCAGACCGCCTACGAGGACGTTCTGTCACAGATCGCGGTGACTAACCCGATGCTTGCATCACTGGTCTCGATCTCAACGGTAGAGCTTTCGGACGTGCAGCCGCTTCTCGATGACCAGACCATGCTGCTCTCCTATTTCCTGACGGATGAAATGAGCCTGGCGTTCCTCATCACGGCTGACACGTACGATGTGGTGGATCTTGGTGTCGATCCTGACGACATTTATCAGGCGGTCGAAGCCTTCCGCAATGTGGGTCTTGCCAACCCGGCGGGCGGCGTCCCCATCAGCCTGCAGACCCTGTATGACGCGCTCGTTGCACCGCTCGAAGAACATCTGTCGGAACCTGTGCTCGCGGTCATACCCCATCAATCGCTGCACTATGTGCCCTTTGCTGCACTGCACGACGGGGAATCGTATCTGGGTGATTCGTACGTCCTGTACTATCTCCCATCCGCGTCGACCCTGCCATTCCTTACCCTGGATGACGAGCGTCCCATCTCCAACCCGCTCGTCTTCGGGGATCCTGTCCTGTCAAATGACGAGCTGCCCCGGCTTGAATATGCGGCCGCAGAAGCGGAAGACGTCGCCGCCATCTTTGGCGTGGAACCCTACACCTCTGATGCGGCGAGTGAAGCGACGCTGGTGGATGAAGTTGGCGGCGTCGATGCCGTGCACCTCGCTGCGCATGGCTCGTTCAACCCGGCAGCGCCCCTGTTCTCCCGCATCTGGCTCGCGCCGGACGGGGACGAGGACGGACGCTTGAACGTCTATGAGGTCTACAACCTGGATTTCGGCGACGTCTCGCTGGTTACCCTGTCGGCCTGCCAGACCAATCTCGGCGCGCTGTCAGCCGGCGATGAACTGGTCGGGCTAAACCGGGCATTTCTGTATGGCGCTCCCAGCGTCGTGGCCAGCCTGTGGTCGGTCGATGACGAGGCGACAGGGGCGTTGATGACGGCGTTCTACACCGCGCTTGCCGAAGGACAGGGGAAAGCCGAGGCGCTGGCATCGGCACAGGCTGCGTTGCGAAGCGATCCCGACCATCCGGAATGGGCACATCCCTATTACTGGGCGGCATTTGTGCTCAACGGATCGCCGGGCGCGTTCTCCGGCCCTGTGGAACCGGGGGCGATTGGAGGACGAGGCAGTGGGCTGCCCGTACCCCTGGCCATCATCGCCGCTGTGGCTGCGGTTGTCATTATTGCGGGGGTTGTCCTCGTTCTGCGAAAGAAAGCAGAACGAGGATCGTCCCTGATAATGAGGGCGCATTTGAAGAAATGGTCCGGCAATGCCGGAGAGGTTCCGGGCGGGCTGTCAACACGGAAGCAAAGAGAGGAAAGGCAATGACATCACTCAGGGGACGAATCATGCGTGCGGCGGGAGTGTTCGCGCTCGCGTTGCTGATCGTGGGGTGCAGCGGGGGCAGCCCGACAGAAGCAACGAAAGCGGACATCCCGGCGACATCCATCTCCGCAGCGACACCTACAACGACACCAACGGCGACACCCGAATCGGTCTGGAGCGCGGACGACGGTCCCGAGGATCCGTTACGCATTAATGACATGGTTGTGGACCAGGATGGACATCTCTGGACGACGGGAACGGGAGGTGTCGTGCGGTGGGAGCTTGATTTTGCCTCGTACGAGGTTTTTCAACATGATGACGGCATGCCCGGCTACACCGGCCGTGAATTGCTGACGGATTCGGAGGGCGGCGTATGGGTGCGCTGGTCCGGTCTGCCTCATGCCCCGGTTGGCGTCTCTCGCTTCGTAGAAGGGGCATGGACGCATTACGACTTGCTCGACGAGTTGATGGAGGAAGATGTTCAGGGGATGGCGGCGGGCCCGGATGGACGCGTCTGGTTTACCTCATCCTCGCACATTGCCTGTTTTCATGACGGAGAATGGCGGACCTACTCCCTGGAGGACGGTCTTCCGGCAGGGCCGTATCACAGGCCCGAGGTAAGTCCCCGGGGGGTGTTCTGGGTTCAAACCGGGAGTGGTCTTGCTTCCTTCGACGGGGATGCCTGGGTGGACTACGCGCTGGACGCGCTTGCGGATCACACCGTATACGATATGGCCTTCCCGCCCGATGGCTCCACTTTTCTCGCCGCAGACCGCATCTATCGCTTCGATGGTGAGACGCTTGATGCCACACCCCAGGACTTCGGCGTGGGGTATCGATACCTGGCTGTGGCATCCGACGGAACCGTGTGGGGGAGCGGGAGGACCGGACTCGCGGCGTGGTCCCAGGGTCAGTGGTATGACCTGGAAGACGATATTCGGAGCATCGGTGTGGGAGGGCTCAATGGCGAACTGCTTTCGGTTCGCAATGGGCGACTGTATCTTGTCACCGGCGGGCTGCTCGAAATCCGCAACTGGTGGTTCGGCGCTTCAGGAGCCCATCAAATTACCTATGAACGCCTTTGTGCGGGGGAAACCCAGGCGCAAGTGTTGACGGGAACGGTCTCCATTGAAGATATTGATTCCTTTGCCTGTGACGATGCCGTCCTGCTCAATTTCGATACCCCATTGCAGATGGAGGATGGCCGGATGCTCTTTAATGGCACCTACCAGGTGCTGGTGGTCGGGGAGAACCGGCAAACGTATGAGGTCCTTTCCTACCCATACCCGGAGCTCGAGCTGCCGGAGGGACCGCAACCCGGTCAAGAGACCTTCGGCGTGCAGAACGAATTATGGTTGTTTGACGGGGAGCTGTATCAACGCCGCGAGGGGGAATGGATCAAACTGAGTGATGAGGACAGTCGCTTTGCGAACGTGGAGGTGATCGAAACCGGGCCGGATGGACGCGTCTGGGTTGGTTCGAGGTATGCCGTCTCGACCTGGGACGGCGCTGCGTGGGAGCATTGGGTGTATTCCAGCTGGGTCGATTCGGATATCCAAATCCGGGTTCAGGCACTCGCTTTTCTGGACGGGGATGTATGGGTAGCGGATCGCGAGCGTGGTGTTTCTTGTTTGGAAGGAGGGGATCTGACCGATCCAGTCTGGGAGACGATTGAATTGCCTGGCTGGGATGCAAATGAGGTCGATTTCCTTGTCGTCGATGGGCAAGGTCTCCTCTGGGCAGGAAGCGACTCTGACATTGCGGCAGCGTATGATGGCTCCGGCTGGGGAGAAACATCCCCTCCCGGGGTTACGGCTATGGCTGTCGATCCTGCCGGGAGGGTGTGGATCGGTGTGAGCTCGCAGCTCTACGTCTTAGAGGATGGTCGCTGGAACCGCTTCGGTGGAAGTGTGCCCAAT
>Ga0272443_10002381_pt1 | contig 24180 bp, 19 predicted proteins | sample SSMAcet12_FD_193581 | JGI IMG/M metagenome (GOLD analysis project Ga0272443, IMG submission 193581) | Marine sediment archaeal communities from Little Sippewissett salt marsh, Falmouth, MA, United States - SSM-Acet-12 | ecosystem: Environmental > Aquatic > Marine > Wetlands > Sediment ...
AGCAGCCCGCCGCGTAGGCAAAAGCAAAATTAACCCGGTAAGAGACGGCTCGCGTTTCTTTCTGATTATCATCAAGATAGCGACCCTCTTCTCGCCCATGCGCGTATTTCTTCCCGTCAGCACCATCATGTTCCTCGCGGGCTTTGGCTGGGGTATATTCAAGATACTCTTCATGGGAGGACGATACGGGCCGACATCCGCCATGCTGATGACCGTATCCGTCGTAATATTCATGGTAGGGCTTGTCTCGGAACAGGTGTCACAATTGAGGTTTGACAGAAGCGAGATAGACGATGACAATAAACACAAAAAGATCAATAAATAGTATCTGTTTAACAGTAATTCGCAAACAAATATGATCTTATGGCTATTCTTTCTATAGCAAAAAGCTGAGACATATAATGTTCACAAACATATATAACATCCCAATTCTCCAAGAGACGCAAATAAACTTATGATACACATCATACTGGGAACAAAAGCTCAACTAATCAAGATGGCGCCTCTTATGCTTCAACTTCAGGAGAACAATATACCATATAATTTCATTTTTACAGGACAGCACAAAGAGACTATTGACGATCTGCGAGAAAATTTTACCATAAAACTTCCTGATGTAATTCTTCATTGCGGCAGAGATATTACTTCGATACCCCCAATGCTGTTCTGGTTTGTTAAAATATTATTTAAAGCGTTCTTTTTCAAAACCAGCATATTTCAGGGCGATAAGAAAAAAAGTTCGATTGTGTTAATACACGGAGACACTTTTTCAACTCTATTGGGGGCAATTATGGGGAAAATCGCAGGATTCAAAGTTGCACATGTAGAGGCCGGGTTACGCTCTTTCAATATTTGGAATCCCTTCCCGGAAGAACTAACCCGGCTGGCGACATTCCGATTGTCTGATATCTATTTCTGTCCCGGACAGTGGGCGGTAGATAACCTGAAAAGGTTTCCCGGAATTAAAATTAATACACGATACAACACGTTGCTAGATTCACTTAACCTTGCCTTGGAAGTAAAGGAAACCGGGTTGTCCATTCCTTCCAAGCCCTATTGTGTGGTCACCACTCACCGCTTTGAGAACCTTTATTCTTACTCAATACTTGAACGCAATATTTCTTTGATTGAACAAATCGCTAAACGAATCAGAGTGATCTTTATTCTTCATCCGGTAACCCACCGGAAACTCATTCAAATGAATTTGGAAAAACGTTTAGAAAACAATTTGTCTATAGAACTCCATCCTCGTTATGACTACTTCAGTTTTATCCGGCTTATTGATCAATCGGAATTCATAGTGACCGACGGGGGAAGCAACCAGGAAGAAAGTTTTTACCTTGGGAAACCTTGTCTTTTGTTAAGAAAAACAACAGAACGAACCGAAGGTATCGAGAAAAACGTTGTTATAAGTCATTATGACGAAAGTAAAATACTAGGGTTCGTCAAAAATTACACCCAATACCGAACAAATCCTTTAAGGAAATCTTACTCGCCAACAAAAATGATTATCGATTATATTATAAAACAATAACTTTTAAGGAAATTTTGAAGATATTATCATAAATTATTCAAGGTAAATAGGTACTAACTTTGTTGTTAAGGAGTTTACTTGATGCTAAAAGTAGGACTCTTAGTAAAGTATTTTCCAATGAGTCATAGAATTTCCGGGTTGACATCCTTTGTCGAATTGCTGGCGAGAGAACTTTCTAAATATTGTCAGCTAAATGTTTTCTCAAATTGCACGGAACAACAACAGCATTTTAGCAAAGAAAACGATCCTTTTGATCTGCATAGGGTTAAAAAGCCTTTTTGGCTACGAGTCGGGTCATGCGTCAGGAAGTTATATCTTGACAAAATTATAATCTTATCAGGGATTTACAAGGCAAGATTGTTTTATCCTGCATTTAAGATCTTGTTCATGACCATGCCTGAGAGCACCCCTTTGTATTTTTACCAAGGTACCGTTCCTGACAGAAGAACCTCAAAGGCTTTTCAGAAATTATTGGTAAAACGGTGCATAAAGGTGATAGGAACCAACCCTTTCATGATAAATAAATTGTGTGGTGATTATTGTCGAAAAGGCATTTTTCTTCCGCCCGGTATAGATCTGCAATTTGTCCGAGACTCAGCTGTTAAAAAACCCAAAAAGATAAGAATAGGCTATTTTAATCATTTTGAAAAAGTCAAGGGGATTGATTTGGCTCTTGAAGTTTTTTCCAAACTGCCGTTCGATGATACTGAATACGTTGTAAGTGGTTCAGGTAAGTTGAGAGCAGCAATGTTAAGTCACTATTCTAATTATAAAAATATCAAATTCCTGGAATATGTTGACGACGTACCTGCTCAGTTGAAGGCATGTGATATTGTTGTGTTCCCATTCAGAGATAGTGCAAGTGTTTTAGGCATATCACAGACAGTCCTCGAAGCCCTTGCCGCAGGTGTGGCCATAATTGGGTCGGATACGGAGTCTATCACATCTGTAGTGTCCCATGAAAAACAGGGTTTGATCTTCAAAAATAAAGAAGAATTGAAAAACTGTATAATAAAGCTACACGACGATGAACGTCTACGAAACAGACTGAGCATGCAGGCATATGAAACTGCAAAAGAATTTCGCATAGAAAATACAGCAAAGCAGCTGTTTGATTTAATCAATGAGGACAATAATGTCTGACAGGCCAACTTCAAAAATATCAGGATATTATAACAACTATTCGATAAGCTATGAACGGGAGCGAAGAAAAGGTTACTATTCTCTGATAAACGATCTCGAATTTCAAAAGATAAAACCTTTCACGGCCGGAGCAAGAATATTGGAGGTTGGTTGCGGCACAGGATTAATACTTGAACGAACAGCTCAAAGAACCAGCAGTGTGATAGGTATTGATATTTCAGAGGGTATGTTGGAAGTCTGTCACAAGAAGGGGTTACAGGTACTGCAAGCCTCGGCAACCTCCCTCCCATTCGATGATAACTACTTTGATCTTGTCTATTCTTTCAAGGTATTGCCTCACGTTCCGGATATTAAAAGCGCTCTGGCGGAAATAACCAGAGTAACCAAGCCCGGAGGCAGAATGATACTGGAATTTTACAATCCGCTTAGTTTCAAGGGACTCAACTATAAAATCGCAAGATTAATCCGGCGATCGGAACCGGTTTACGTTCGCCATGATAGACCAAGTAAACTAAAAATGTTTTTTCCTGATGGGGTTGAGATTATCAATAGTCGTGGAGTACGTATATTGGCTCCATGCGCATGTTTTTATACAGCGCCAATGATATCCAAGTTTTTTAAACACTTTGACAGTTATTTCTGCGATACCCCCTTGAGCATGTTCGCTGGTTATTATATCGTTGAAGTCATTAAATCAATAAGAGGCAAAAAGAGCTAAAGGTCATTCCCTTATATAATAATATGTTGCTCTGCCTGAACTTCTTCCCTCAAGAGGTAGGTAATTGAATCACAAAAAGGAAAGTTATATTTTTTTTGTAGGAGTATTTTTTACTATCGCAATAATAGCTATACTATATTACTGCAATATACAGGTACTTCAACCACTTAAAGAAATTAACCTTTTCATCTTAATTTGTTTAATTATCAGCAGAATTCTGTTTCAGATAACAAACGGCCTTATATTGCGGATTGTCGCATCCAAATTTGATATAAAATTAATAATAAAAGAGTGGCTAGGTCTACCTTTTATCACTGCTATGGGAAATTACATAACACCTTTTTCCGGGGGCATGATTGCCAGGGCATCATATCTAAAATACCATCATAATTTTCCTTACGCGCGGTTTGTATCGGTTCTTGGGGCAAGCTACCTGATATATTTCTGGGTCGCCGGCGTTGTGGGGATTATAACCTTGATGCTGTCTCTGGGAAAATCCTTTCTTTATTGGGAACTTTTTATCTTCTTTATGGTAGTAATTCTGGTAATTTCTACTCTTGTAATGCTTCCTACTGTAAAGATTCCAGGCAATAATAGGTTGACCATATCTATGAATCATGCTGTCGAAGGATGGATATTGATAAAAAAAGATTCCATTCTGTTGGTAAAGCTTGCACTATATACACTTGCGAATATTCTTCTGAATGGAATTTCTTTCTGGCTTGCATTTATTGCACTGTATGGTACTTCTTTATCATTCGGGAAGATCTTCTTGATTAGCCTGTTTTCAAGCTTTTCAGTCCTTATCAAAATAACACCCGGCAACCTGGGTGTTTTTGAAGGTATTGTCAGCCTCGGCTCCGGAATCGTGGGAGTTGGAGCGAGCGTTGGATTGATTGTATCTCTGCTTATCCGAACCGCTTCTCTAATCCCGATTTTTACATTGGGACCGATCTTCAGCCTTGTCCTTACACGGGAATTAACCAACAATAAAAAGAAGGGGTCATGATGATAACCAAAGATAACGGATTTGATCTGAATATTAAATGGCGACTGCCCAATTGGCAGAAATACGCATTCACATTTGTTGCGCTCTTCATAGCCATACTGGCCATCTACGGAAATACCTTTCATGCTTCGTGGCATTTTGATGATTACATCAATATTGTGGGAAATCAAAATATCGAACCCAAATCCTTGTCCCTAGATGAAATGCGAAAATCATTCTACGGCAAGGACCACACCCATACTACAATAAGTCGTCCGCTGCCGTATCTATCGTTTGCCTTGAATTACCATATCGGTGGAACAGATGTCTTCGGATACCATGTTGTTAATCTTTTCATTCATTATCTCGCGGCGGTATTTCTGTTTCTTCTTATCTACAATACCCTGCGGCTACCCCTCTTGAATGAACGATATGGCAATATTGCCTATGCCGTCGCTCTTTTGGCCTCATTCCTGTGGGCAACGCATCCAATACAGGTTACGGGAGTAACCTACATCGTCCAGAGAATGACAAGCATGGCCGCGCTGTTTTACATACTGGCGATGTATCTCTATCTCAAGGCACGGACAGCACATGGAACCAGAGGCCGCGTGTTTTTTTTCATACTGTGCTTTGTGTCGGTAATCCTTTCTTTTGCCAGTAAGGAGAATGCCGCCATGCTTCCTTTCAGCATATTCCTCTACGACCTCTTCCTGATACAGGGCATAACACGGGAAAGTATAAAGAAGAATCTGAAGATTCTTCTTATCCCTGTTATCGTGATCCTGCTGGTTGCCGTCCTTTATACCGATCTCTCGTCGATTCTCAATGGATACAACAATCGTCCGTTTACACTGACGGAACGGCTTCTTACCGAACCGCGCGTCATCATTTTTTACCTATCGCTTTTACTGTATCCCGTTACATACAGGTTTGCCCTGCTGCATGATTTCAGCGTATCCACTTCACTTGTCGTCCCCTGGACTACCGTGCCGGCCATATTCGCCATAATAACAATAATAGGGATTGCCCTGTGGCGTTCACGAAAAAATCCGCTCATCAGTTTTTGCGTCTTATTTTTCTTTCTCAACCACCTGATAGAAGGTTCATTTATCCCTCTTGAGATTATCTACGATCACAGAAACTATCTGCCGTCAATGCTTCTGTCGGTTCCCTTTGCTATAGTATTGATTTATATCATCCATTACTTCTCTTATAGAAAGAGCATTCAGTTGCTGATGGTATCGGGCATTGTGATTCTTATGATCTTCCAGGGCCACACCACGTACTCTTATAATAAAGTTTTTAGATCAGAATATATCAGGCTACTTGACAATATATCAAAAGCCCCCGCCCTGAGCCGCTTACACAACAATCTTGGAAGATTATACTGGAATAAACACATCCATTCAAAAGCTCTTGAAGAAAGCCAGGAAGCGCTTCGCCTTAACAATTATTCAAACCTTAAGCTGCCCGCTACTACCTATGAAAACATCGGCATGTATTATCTGAGAACTGGCAGCTATACAAAGGCCATGTCTTATTTCCTTGAAAGTTTAAGACTTTCGTCGGGAAACACTCATCCCCGCACCTATTTTGGCCTGGCGATGACCAGTTACAGAATGGACAACCTCGATAAAGCCACAGAATACATAGAGGATGCCATCTCTATTCTTCCTGAAAGTGAAGAATACCACGCGATACTGAGTATGATTCTTTTGAAATCGGGTGACATAGAGGGCGCCGTTCAGGCCGCCGGAAAATCCTTGGAGCTCAGGCCAGGGTACAATATCCCTCTCGCAATGCTCGCGGAAGCATTTAGAAAGACTGGAGAATATGAAAAGGCTATCTATTACTGGGAGGCGTTTTTAAAAGAAAACCCAAAATACATAAAAGGCCATCTTGCACTTGCCGAGATGTTCTATGAAATAGGGGACCAGGAAAAACTCAGCACGATCACAGGAAGATTACTACATTTGAGGGGAGAAAAGAGTTTTACGGAAATAATACGGGAGGAAGCCAGCCGAGATGACATCTCACCATATAAACCAGATACTGATAAGCTGTTGCCCATTATCAGAAAGAATCTCGCCTATCAGGCAAAAAATGTAAGCTTGGAACAAGAAAGCCTGAGAAAAAAGAAAGAACCTAGGGAACAGTGACGGGAATATATTAAGATTAAAGATGAAATAAACCGTTGATACAAGTAAATTTACCCAGTAGCAGCTAACCTGGCTGTGACCACGTTGCTGTTGCTGATCCTGTACGACCTGTCGAGCTTTTCCACTTTGTTTTAACCGTAACATCAGGACCAGAGTCCGTAAACGAATACTCAAAATCATTGTTGTCCGGCGCGCTTATTGAACCTACTATTTCACCTGAGGTGGCAGGTCTTTCATATGAAAGGGTCAATCTTGCGAACTCTAGCGAACAAGTTGAAAGACCTGCTGTGAGAGCTTCCTCGACTGCCTGATTATTAGCATCCTGTGTAAGATTCATGAAGTTGGGCACCGCTATGGCGGCAAGGATACCGAGTATAATTAAAACGGCGATGATCTCTATCAGGGTAAACCCTCTGGATTCTCTCAAGTATGACGAATGCTTATGATTCAAAGTGATATACCGTGAGTTGCAGTGATTAGAATTTTGTTCCACCTCACATCTTTGTCTTCTAAAAGCAAAGTTGTGGATCAAAATAAGGTGGTTTGTAGAAACCATTTTACCAGATGTCCCGGGAGATTCTGGGACATCTGGTAATTAAAAAGATTATATTAAATATATTTTATCAACACTTAATTCGGACTCGACCATGTTGCGGTTCCTGTCCCTGCGGTGCCATCTGTCCAAGTTACCGTGATGTCAACATCGCTACCATTCCCCGCGAAGCCATAAGTAAAATCATCATTATTTGGCTTATTGGCGTTACATTGGGTTGCTAACTGGCCTCCAGTTGGCACCGTACCATCGTTGGCAAGTGTATACCTCGCAAACTCCATCGAGCAGGTCGACATCCCGGCAGCAAGTGCTCCGTCAAGCGCCTTATTCTGGGCATCGGTTGTCAGATTAAGGAACTTCGGCACCGCCACGGCAGCCAGAATCCCCAGTATGATCAGGACCGCGATGATCTCGATCAGTGTAAAACCCTTCTGATTTCTCAATCTTTTTTTCATTCTTTCCCCCTCCTTTTTATAAAATATTTTATTTTCAAGCCCGTTTTTACATGTTGTCAAAAAACGGATCACACCCTGACGTGAATCGGTGATTGTAAGACCACCTTCTACCTAACACTATTTGAAGCATTTTTCGTGCCGGATTTTTCCGATTTGCGACTATTTCTTTCCTTTCCTGCTGTTGCACCCTTAATTGAATATGTCTGGTTTTCTCTGTTTCTTTTAACGTATCAGATTGTTTATTTATTTGCAAATATCGGCAACAAAAAATACTGGCCCCGGAACAATAAGGTTTTATTATATCCGGGAAATAGATTTGCGATTATGAGGATACCATGGTTATTCTCGCATAAAATACTCCAAATAATGTAGTTTTATCTACAAAATGTGTTGTTTTTTGAGCGAATGTACATCTATTTGGTGTTTCCTGATACGGTGCCAGAGACTCCGATCTTTTATGCCAAGGAGCTGCGCTGCTTTTACCTGTCTGCCGTTCGCCTTGACGAGGGCGTCGATAATCATCCTCTTTTCCAACGCGTTTAACCGGTCGTCAAGAGACAGTTCACCGTCTGTCGCGTCGTAATTACCTGTTTCGGCATTTTCCTCCCGTTGTATGGATTCCGGAAGGTGTGAAGCTTCGATGACACCCGATTCCGTCATCAGGGCGGCACGCTCGATCACATTTTTCAGCTCGCGTACGTTCCCCGGCCACGAGTATTGTTTCAACCGACTAATAGCTTCCTGAGAGATTGTCACGGGCTTCGGCGCCTCTTCCAGAAAAGACTCAACCAGCGACACAATGTCGTGCCTCTCTCTGAGCGGGGGTAATACAAGGGGGAAGACATTGAGACGGTAAAAGAGATCCTCCCGGAAGGCGCCCTCTTTCACCATTCTGAAGAGATCTTTATTGGTGGCCGTAATAAGACGTACATCTACTTGTATGGGACGATTGCCGCCGAGACGGTCGAATTCCTTTTCCTGTAATACGCGCAGCAGTTTTGCCTGGACAGGCGCTGATATATCTCCCACCTCATCAAGGAATACCGTACCTCCGTCGGCCAGCTCGAATTTACCCTTCTTGCGGGAAGTTGCCCCTGTAAAGGCGCCTTTTTCATACCCGAAAAGCTCGCTCTCGAGAAGAGTCTCCGGCATGGCGACACAATTAATCTTTATAAAGGGTTTGTTCCGGCGATTGCTGTGCTTAAATATGCCGGTGGCAACCAACTCCTTTCCCGTGCCGCTTTCACCCATGATAAGGACTGTTGTGTCGGACGGGGCGACTTTCAGGATCTGTTTGAATACCCCGCGCATAAGCCTGCTCTGGCCGATTATTTCCGGGAAAAGTTCTTTTGCTTCTACCTTTCCCAGTATATCGGTAACCTCTCGCAGGATCTGTCCGTAATATCCGATTTCATCATCGGGTGTTTGCCGTTTTTCTTTAATAATCTCTTTAAACACCGGCAATTTTTCCGTCTCTTTAACGAACCGCTTCACCGGTCTCAGAACGAGCCAGACTACCAGGAGTCCGCACAGGAAGGTCAGTATGATTATCACACTCCCCCATATGACATGCTTCATCATTAGTTGGGATGAATCACCCGCGTGAAAGGCAATAATAAAAGACAGCATGGATATGCCGGAAAAGATGGCGGGAATGATGATATAAAGGCTGACGCGGTATCGATACCCGGTCGAGACGGATTCTGAGGCGGTTGTCTTTTTTTCCTGTTGGGGCATGCTTTCAGATTAAACCATCTTTGTGATATCCCACATGGGAAGAAATATGGCCAGAGCGAAGAAGCCGACGACCGCCGCGAGAGCGACGATCAGGACCGGGCCTATGGCGTCGGACAACCCCTTAACAGCATATTCGACCTCATCATCATAGTGCACGGAAACGGCCTGGAGCATATCTTCAAGCTGCCCGGATTCTTCTCCAACAGCCACCATATCGACTATCATGGGGGTAAAATATTTCGCTGAGCGCAGGGGCGCCGATATACCTCTCCCCTCTTCCACTTTATCCCTCAGCTTTGAGAATTCCCTGCTTATCGCCGCGTTCCCGATAACTCCGGAGAGTATTTCAAACGCGCTCAGAACGCTCACTCCGCTTGCCTGTAAGATGGAAAAGATACTCGCGAAGCGCGACATGGCCGCTTTGACAAAAAGATTTCCTATCAGGGGAAACCCCAGAAGAAACCTGTCACGGTTATATTTTCCGGATTCGGTCTTGAACCAGTAACTCAATCCCACCATAAGGATAATCAACCCTCCCAGCATCAGATACCAGTAATCATGCAGACAATTGTACATCCATAGACAAATACGGGTAGGGAGCGGAAGTTCCAGCCCCACCTTGTTGAATATGCTGACGAACTTGGGAATAACAAAGGTAAGAAGAACCAGAAAGGCCCCGCTAAGGGCGATTACTACAATGATAGGGTATTGAAGAGCTGATTTAATATTCGCCTTTACCCTGTGTTCATGATCGAGGATATAAATCAGTCGTTCGAGGACATCCGTAAGCGTACCGCTGGACTCGCCCGCTTTTATCATGTTTGTATACAGGGGAGGAAATATGTTGGGATGCCTTCCGAAGACTTCATGGAGAGCGAATCCCTCCTTTATCTCAACTGACATGGAGGCGATGACACTTTTCAGCTTCGGGTTTTGTGTCTGATTCTCGAGCACCTCCAGCACTTTAAGGATGGATAATCCGGCAACAAGCATTGTCCTGATCTGCTTGGTAAACAGTATCAGCTCATCCATTCTTACGGTTGTGAGTTTCGTACGTAACGTCTGCATGAAACCGCCGGTTCCAGCCGATTTTTCCGCTGTTACGTCGGATGGAATAAACCCCTGTTCGTTCAGAAGGGTTTGTACCGCTTCCGCCGATTCGGCTTCGATAACCCCGGTAACAGAGGCGCCTTTTTGATTGATGGCTCTGTAAGAAAAGCTTGGCATCCAGATATATCCTTCCTAGACCAGCATAACGGTTGAAATCGCTTCTTCGAGCGTTGTTATACCATTAACTACTTTATCAGCGGCATCGTCTTTGAGGGTTCGGAGTTTCCCCGCCTTTGTCGCCTCTCGGGTGATATCCTGCGCTGTTTCCCCCTTCAGAATCATCTGCTGGATTGTATCATCGATCTGCAACACCTCGAAAATACCTGTCCGCCCTTTATATCCGGTATTCATGCACTGTACACACCCTCTGCCGCGCTGAAAATCCGCGCCCTCAACCTTGTCCAGTCCCCACGCCTTTAAAGCATCCGTCGGGGGAGTATACGGCTCCTTGCAATACGGGCACACTCGACGCATGAGGCGTTGCGCAAATGAAACCAGGAGAACCGAAGATATGAGAAACGGTTCTATCCTCATCTCCGCCAGTCGTGTGATTGCGCCGGCCGCGTCGTTGGTATGAAGTGTACTCAAGACCCGGTGACCGGTAAGGGCGGCCTGTATCGCGAGTCCGGCCGTCTCGCTGTCCCTGATTTCACCCACCAGCATGACATCGGGGTCCTGGCGGAGAATCGATCTGAGACCGCTGGCAAACGTCATGCCCGCTTTGCGGTTAAGCTGAACCTGGCGTATATGTTCCACCCTGTATTCCACAGGATCTTCAAGGGTTATGATATTTATATCGGGTTTATTGAGTTCCTTCAGAATCGAGTAAAGACTTGTACTCTTACCGCTGCCCGTCGGGCCGGTGCTGAGTATCATACCGTACGGCTTGACTATGGCCGACTCGATCTTCTTCCTGTCCTCTTCAGACATTCCCAGCTGCGTGAGGGAGTAAACCCCCGTACTCATATCGAGAAGACGCAACACGATATTTTCTCCATGTATGGTGGGAAGCGCCGATGCCCGGATGTTGATCTCTTTTTTCTCCATTCGTACGGTAAAGCGCCCATCCTGGGGGATACGTGATACGGCTATATCCATGTTCGACAGGATTTTTATACGGGACACGATAGGAAGCATGAGCGACTTGGGAGGCGAGGGAACTTCCCGGAGTTTACCATCGACACGAAATCTGAGCTGAGCCTGGTCCGCTTCAGGACTGATATGAATATCGCTCGCGCCGTCACGGACTGCCTGCGCGATAATGGAGTTTACGATACGGACAACGGGAGCTTCTTCAGCCATATCCTGGAGAGAGCTCACACGGATATCCGTCTCCCTCACTGTGGGCTTCTGATCCTCAATATCAACTTCTACCCCTCCCACCCCTTCGAGCACCTGCTGCAGGTCTCCTGACTGGGCACCATATGTAAGACTGAGCAACTGATTTATCTCTTTATCCGAACAAATAACAGGCGTTACTTCCATGTTGCTGACCAGCTCGGCATAATCAATAGAATCGATATCCATGGGATCAGCCATTGCGACGGTAAGAAGCTTTCTCTTTTTCTGCAGGGGAACCAACTGGTGTTTCTGAGCTATATCGAACGGAATCACATCTGCCAGATCCTGATCTACCGGGTATTTTTGGGTATTATACTTTTCGATATTTAACTGCTTGCTGATCTGGTCGATGATCTGATCCTCTCTGACCCATCCTTCCTGTATCAGATACTGTCCGATCTTCAGCCCTGATTTCTTTTGGCCGGCTAAAGCCTGTTTTAACTGATCTTCGGTCAACAGTCCGGCGTCTGCCAGCATTTCTCCTAATTTCTTTTTTACTCTCAACGTCCGATCCTTTCTTTTGTAAACGGGCGACTATTTATATGATGCGACGTTTGAAAAGAAGACGGTGTCTTCGTCCCACTGGGTGATAACGCGCGCACCTGAAGAAATAATTCGCGGTAATTCACCGATAGCCACCTGTGCTGATTCTTCGTCGGCAAAACTCTTTTTTAATATGACCTCAAATTTCAATCCTTCCCGATCGTTCCAGTAGGGAAATATCTGAACTGGCAATGCCTGTTCCGGATAGTTTTTGTATAACCTGTAAATATCTCCGAGACTGTCTCTCTGCGCCACCGATACCCAACATATCCATTCCGTGGCGGGACAGAAATCGGAAGGAAGCGCTGGAAAGTTAACGGTTTCCCCCGGGACGACCCAGTTAAGATTCTTGATGTGGGGGTTAGCTTTTCCTATCAACGCTATTGTACCCGGGGTGCAATCTCTGCCGTATACAGTTTGCGCTATCTTACAAATGGTCCCATTTCGCTCTATCTGCAGTTTTCCCAGTATCTCCGGACATCGCGCGATCGGCACAATCTCTTCTTCGGGAAATGAAGAGCTGGCCGAAGAATCCTCTATAGACAAAGATTCCTTTACGGCAAAAGGCGTTTCCATGGAAACCCGCTCCGGTACCGTGAACGTCCCGAGCGGTTTGATTCCGCCGTTACCCTGCGCTTCTTTCAGAACTTCCGACTCGCCGGGACTCAGCGTCGATTGTGCCTCGTTCGATGACGGATGTTTTAATGTTCCCACGTAACGTTCGTATCCAAACTCAAAACCGAAGAAGATCACGATTACCATAACGGCAATGCCGGTGACCCATGCTATTCTGCCCGGCCGCTCGTCTGCCTTACGCCTGCGAATACACGAGCGAACCAGCGGCCATCGTGCCTTTGAACGGTTCTGAACAATCAGCGCGATCATGATCTGATGGCACAGCCCGATTATTTTTCTCGGGTACCCTCCAGTGGCCCTGTATATCGCACACAGCGCCGGAAATGTGAAATGAACGGATTTTGCGCTATCACCATATTCACTGGCGATATCCAGACGATACCGGATCATCGCCCGCGTGTCGGCAAAATTCATAGGTTGGAGATCATAAGAAAAATTAACCCGGTCCGCCAAACCGGGATGGTCTTTTAGTATTCGATAAAATTCTTTCTGTGCAAAAATGATTATTTGTAGCAGTTTGTAATCGTTTGTTTCATAGTTGAGAAACTCCCGTAACATTTCAATACAGAAATCCGGGAGTTTTTGTCCCTCGTCTATGATCAGCACCAACAGCTTGTTATCGGTAACTCCTTTTTTAAAGAGATAATTTTTTATTTCTTCTCTCAGCTGCCACTCGGCACGATCCGGCGTATTCGAATCAATTCCCAACGCCTCACCGACAGCCCGCAAAAACTCGATCGGTTCGCTGAAATAAGGATCAAGGAGAAGACATGTTTCAACACCTTTATCCTTGACAAATTTCCGTATTATCTGTCGGCAAATTGTCGTCTTTCCGGTTCCGACATCCCCGATAACGACATTAAGTCCCCGACGCAGGCGAACTTCCAGCTCCAGGTTCTGTAAACACTTTATATGCTGGTCAGATTCATAAAAACAGTCCGGGTCCGGGGAATTGGAAAAAGGTTCACTGGTAAAATTCAAGATCCCGTAATAGTCCACACATATCACCCCTTAAATGATCTTAAGGTACTGGATCAACCAGCGCTTTTTCTGACAATGCATTCAAGATGGCGAATATCTCTTTCCAGTAAAGCTGAAACTGCCGTGGCGTCGCTATACGTAGTGTATCCTTTCAAAAGAACAACAAACCACTCCTGACTTGAAGAACCTGTTGTTTCGGTAAGGATCGGAGTATATCCCATACCTGACAGCTTTGTAAGCATCTTATCCGCATTGGCCTTCTCTTTAAAAGACGCGACCTGGATGACAAAATCTCCAGCAGCCTCTTTTGATTCCTTCGGTATCACCGTCTTTGCTTCCGGCAGATCCGTTTTATTTGATTCATCCGCCGAGGGTTCCTTCTCAGCTCCGTTCGGCTCTTCCTTCTCACCGACCACATCTGGGTCCAAAACATGTGGCGTGATAAAGATCAGCACCTTTTCCAGTTTTTTAGCTTTACTCTCACCTTTGAACAGATAACCCAGCCCGGGTATATCTTTTAACAGCGGAACACCGCTGTCTCCTCCCGTATCCCTCTGCTTGCTGAGCCCTGATATAACGATTGTCTCGCCATCATTGACTATCAATGTCGTATCCGTCTGTTTTTTTATGATATATGGGTTTCCCTGGACATCCCGCGACTCATCGACCTCATCCTTCTTGACGAGTATCTTCATTTTCAATCTTTTATCGTCGATCACATGCGGCGTAATTTCAAGCCGCAGCACCGCGTCTTCCCATTTGACTTCCTGTTCGCCGTCCTCGTACGAGACATAGGGCACTCTTTCGCCGTTTTCGGTAAATGCCATCTGATTGTCGAGGGTGGTTATCGAGGGACTGGACAGAATATTTATCTTCCCTTCGGACTCCAGGGCGCTCAACTGCATCTGGAGAATATTCCCCCCGACCGTCCCGAATGTCAAACCGAGTGCCGATAAACCCCCGGCAGAATAGGCGGATGTTGCGGCATTTGGAACCGGGAAATCGACCACGAAATCACCGGTATCGGTACCGGCGCCAGAACTCTTTCCGGCAGCGGTATACGGATAGGCTCCCGCCGTTCCACCATACGAGCCGCCCCACTGGATCCCCAGTTCCCGGGCTGTTTCCTTGGTCGTCTCGACGATGTTTGCTTCGATTCGTATCTGGGGAGTCGGTTTGTCGATCTTTCCGACCATCGGAATTATTCTTTCAAGATCGCTTCTGGTCGCCTGTATAACCAGCGAATTAGTATGTTTGTTTATCATGACCGAGCCGTAGGGTTCACCCTTGTCGTTTTTGGTCAGGAATCCTCCCAGCAGCTCTTTCAGCTTCTCCGGGTCCGCGTAATCCACGGGAACAACCATCGTCAGCAAGGGAGACAGCCTGTCGCGAAGAATCTGCTGCTCGCGTTTTTCGCGCTGGACCTTTTCCAGCTCAAGATCATTTTTGAGGTCCTCGACCGTTGTTATCCTTATGATATCGCCGTCCCATACATATGTAAGCATCCTGGAGTGCATGATGCTGAGGAATGCCTCATCCCAGGGGACCCGCTTGAAATCCACGCTTACCTTGCCCGTTACTTCGGAGTTTATTATTATATTCTGATAGGCTGCTCTGGCCAACGTACGAAGGACGACATTAATATCCGCGTCACGCATTAAAAGCGTTACCTTTACGGTTGGAAGCGCCTTTTCTTCCGCTTTCATCTCACCTGCGATACCGGGCTCATCGGGAATTTCCAGTGAGCGAACCCTGGCAACCGGTGATGTACCCACGGATTTTTCTGCCGCCAGATTCCATTTATCAAAAAACGAATCTTCCTTAATGTCCTTCGTGCCGGCACAGCCCATAACAAACATTCCGGTTATAACCAGCAAAACCAGCCGCGCCATCTTTCTCTCTCCGATTAACCTCACTGCCTTATCCTCCATGAAAGGTTACTCCTCTAATAACGGGATGGTAACTCTCATCCCTTTTATTTCCCCTTCAATGACAACTGCAGAGGGGCTTATATGTTTGACGATATATTCGGCGATTTCCAGTTTATCACCGATTTCGTAACCGACATTGTTGATAATTGCCATCTTCTTCCTGCCGATTTCCAGATAACCGCTGTATTTCAACCCCAGATCCCCGACAGTCAAGGAAGCGGTTTTCTCGTGATAAAACGGATCACTGTCCCAGGGGTGTTCGGCGCTGCCTGCAATAGCGGCATAAACCGGGTATGAACCGCTGATTTTCAAAACTTCCGAAGCATCCGTTATCAGTTTGTCTATTTCGGTCACACTTTTAAGGGATACAGACTTGACCGGCTTCGATGACGGAGCAATAAATAGACTGTAGACTCCGTAGAGGACAGCAATCAGCATAATACATACAATCACTATTTCTCTTGTCGATACTTTTACCCTTTTCATAATTCCCTTATCATTCTACCTGGCAGCCATATATGACACGGCTCGATTTTTCTAAGCAATTGCAAGCCGCACTGTAAGAAAAAATTGTTTGTATACGGATTCCTGCTTTATCTCTACTAATTCTACACGTTCCAGAAAGGGTGTTTTCCCCAATTCCACCAGAAATGTTCTGAAGTCGGGAAATTTGCCCTTTAAGCGGATATTAACCATGATATCACTGGATTTTTCAGTAAAACCCAGCGCATCCGGGCTCACGGATACAACCTGCATGCTGCATTCATTAGCCATTTTCTCAAAAAACGGGGTGATTGTATCTATATCATTCCTTGACAGTCCCTTCGTATCGGGTACCGGCAAACTTACTTGAACCTTTTGCAGGCTTTCTTTCACCAGATCATTATAAAGAGGCAACAGAGTCTTCTGCTTTTTCAAATGTTCCGAAACTTGTGCCGTTTTCAGATCCATCTCTTTTATCGACCTCTGACATGGATAAATGGCAACAAGGTAAAAGATAATTGCAATAACAAGACAAATCAGAAGGTACATCACGCTGCGGCCTGGAATCTTGTTAACCTGTATCTTGTTATTCTTCATTTCAATTCCTCAGCAAAACCAACAAAAAGAGTAAAGTGAAGCGCTTCGTTCGCATGAAAAGGCCCCACAGTGCTTTTATCGATAGAGACTTCCTTAAATATGGGAGACTTGCTCAGTGCCAATACATACTTTGCAAGAACGGGTTCGAGGGAGCCGGGCACACCTTCAACAACTCCTTCCACTGTCATTCCCCGGGTAACTTTTTTGTCTTTTCCCTTAACGGCCGCTCTCTCCACACCGGCCTTGGCAGATAAGAGGCTTACCTTTTCCGGGGTCAGCTTTGAAAGCTCCTGTATAATCGCCAAACCAAAGTACCTGTCTATGAACCTCTCCAGAGTAAACCGGTTTTCAGTAACTTCAGAGATCAGTGTACGAGAGGGGTTTTCAATCGTCCGGATACCATTGTTCATCTGGTTCTCAAGGGCTGCCAGTTTATTCGCCTTGTGATCAGCGACACCATCCAGCCAGAAAAAGATCCCGAAAAGAACCACCATAACCACCATGAACGTCAAGAGGATCGCCCTGTTGAATCTTCTTATACTCTTAAATGTTTCCTTGTCACCAAACGGAAAAATGAGATTGAGGGTATAGGCCGGATCAGATAATGCCAGACCAAGAGTAGAAACAAAAGAGATTCTATCTACAACGGGTGTGTCGGAGGTGGCCTCTCCGGAGTATGAATTTTCCGGTGACAGCGGGTCCAGCATTTCACTGCCCATTCTCAACTCGTCGCCGATATACCTGGTAAGAGACTCACAAATATCCATGTCACAGAAAACATATACAAAACTGACACGATCATTGCCGAGAATGGCAGCATAATGTTCAAAAGTTCTATCAATCTGCCCTACAAGCCTTTCCAGGGCAGGTTTGATCATTTCAAGTATTTTTTCTCCGGTAAGGCCGAAACGGGCATCTTCTTCATCGGAACCTGAAGCAAGGGTTGAAATCAGGGTTTTCGCGTTCTCCTGCGTCATGATATCCGGCGCCGGCCCGGACGCGGTATCCTCCCCCGGGGAAATACCGGACGCGCTGTCAACATTCTTTTCGAAAGCGGCGTACTCTTCCACGAGGGAATCCGCCATACTATTGATGCCCGCCTTTATTACACGCGACATTGTCAGGTCTCCACCTGAAAAAATGTCTATGCGCGACGAATCGTCCCCGATGTACAGCGTAGCCACTATCTGGTCGACAGAAGATATCCAGCTGGCCCTGAACAGGTTCTGTATCGCGAAGGGCATAGCCGTAATGCCGGTTAACGGAAAACCGATTCTATGAAAAAGTTCCCGCATCTCCTCGACTTCAGGTTTCGGGGCCGTGCATACCAGAACCGACAATTTTCTTACGCCGCTTTCAATTACGTCGCCCTGAATTTCAAAATCAAGAATAGTGGTCTCTTCGTTGAAGGGCGTGTTCTTCTTGACCGTCCAGGAAACGGCGTTTTCAAGTTGTTTCCGGCCTACCTTTGGGATTCGAATATTTTGGACATCCACTCTGTCTGAGTGGATTAAGCCCCATATGTGGAAGGCCTTTCCTGAACCACAGAAACGGGTAAGTTCCGATTTCAAAAATCCGGCAAAAGCGGGGGTGCCGATTGAAATACCGGCTTTCAGGGGAATTTTTGTATAATCGAGCAACTCCCACTGACCGCCGGAGAGACGGTTTACCTTAACCAGCTTTAGCTCATCCAGGCCGATCTCGACACCGACCGATACGGATTTCTTGCTGAAAACCTCTGAGATATTCTGATTTGCTGGTTTTGGGGATGATAAAGTGACGGGCGTTTCAGATATTTCACCCGGCTGGGAATCGTTGCGAATTACATCAAGCAGTTTTTCTGTTGAAGAAATTTCTTTCGAAGAAGACAAAGTCAAGCACCTCCATCTACACTAAGAGCCGGAAAATCTAAAAACACCATTTTAACTTCCAAACCCGCACCCCGGGACATAACAATTAATCTTGTATTTTTCCTTAAGATCCCTTTTTACGCGGATACTGCGCTAAAAGTCTTTTCGCGTTCTCAATATAATCCTGAGGGAAGTGATTCAACCGGCGTAAGCCATACATAACTTCAGGAGGTTTGGGTATAATACCCTTTTCTATATAGTTCCTGACAGTTTTCGAGGAAACCCCCAAAGCTTTGGCAGCATCCACGATTGTGCAATACTTTTGACCTTTTATTATCAGCATATTCCCCATCACAAAGATTAAACATTATCTGACGGAAATCTTTAACGGCATTTGAGGTTCGAGACTACCTCACCTTCCTAACCTTTGTCAAGGATTTTTTCGTTCATGGTACAGCGCTATAGCCCTGCCGGGTCTCATGAACTCCTTTACATACACGCTGAAATATTTCCTTCTCTTCTCCCGTGGAGCGGAATATCGCCTTCAGTAATTTACGCTTTTACTCCCAATGCCAGTTCCTGTCAAGGGATTTTTCAAAATAATATTTTTGTGAATAACTACAAAATATATGCCTCGCTTCCGCAAATACGAACAGCTGCATAGCGGGTTGGTAATATGCCAATACGGAATATGTACGTTGCAGGCCAGACGCATTCGGGTTAGAAGGACTAACAGCCTTTTACCTCCTCTGGCTTCAGCCGAAACATCTTCATAGCGATTATGTGAATCGTTACGATATTATATTGACAAGAAACCGTTAAAAATATATGAGAATCGGGGTCAGGTATTTGTAAAGCCTGCGCAATCATAACAACATATATACGACACCCCCATTTCTACACTGTATGCGACAAAACGAGGGAGGCAGATATGAATTTCGAACTTCCGGAAGAAATGAAAATGTTGCAGGATATGAGCTACAGGTTCGCCCAGGCAGAGATAGCGCCTGTATCCGAAGAGTGTGACCGGGAAGAAAAATACACGCCCGATCTGCGCAAAAAGGGAGCAGAAAATGGCCTTGTCTGTGCGTGGGTGCCGGAAGAATATGGCGGTTCGGGCGTAGGAATTCTTGGCAACGCCCTGGTAACGGAACAACTTTCAAGAGTTGATATGGGGATAGGCCTCAATATAGCGGCGGCAGGATTTGGATGCGAGGCAATTTATTATTTCGGTACGGAAGAGCAAAAACAACGATATCTTCCCCCCGTATGCAGCGGAGAGCAGGTGAGCGCGGGAGCATTTACTGAACCCAATGCCGGAACAGATGTGGCCGGATACGGGACAAGAGCGGTAATAGATGGAAATGATTATATAATCAACGGAAACAAGATGTTCATAACAAATGGCACCGTCTGTGACTGGATGGTGTGCCAGTGCATAACAGATCCCGATGCCAAAACACATCATAAGTTCAGTCAGATTATCGTCCCTGCCGACGCACCCGGTGTTACAAGAAACAAAATCCATGGGAAGATGGGAATCCGGGCAAGCGATACTGCGGAGATCTCATTGGAAGATGTCAGGGTGCCGCAGGAAAATCTGATTGGTGAAGAGGGAAAAGGGTTCTATCAATTGATGCATTTCTTTGATATAACGCGCATTCTGGTGTCTGCTCAGGCACTGGGACTTTCCCAGGGTTGTCTGGATGAAGCCGTTAAATATTCAAAAGAAAGAACCGCTTTCGGCAAGCCCCTTAGTTCCTTCCAGATAACCATGGAAAAGTTGACAAAAATGGCTGTCAAGGTAGAAACCCTGAGAAACCTTGTCTACAAAGCTGCCTGGTCGGTCGATTCCGGAAACCCTGATTATCACATAGGGGCAATGGCCAAATATTGCGGGGGAGAAACCGCTGTCTTCTGTGCCAACGCAGCCGTGGAAATACACGGGGGCTACGGTTATATTGAAGAATACAAGGTACAGAAATGGTACAGAGACGCCAAGATACTTGAACTTTACGAAGGAACGAAAGAGGCGGAGATACTGACTATCGGCAGGATATTACAAGCCTAGCATAACAGAAGAGTGCTGTCTTTTCCCGGTTTCTCAACCCGGGATGATTGCACCACTCCAAATACGACGATGAGAAAGGTATAAAGGGTATGACAATTACAAAAGCAAAACTGGTAAGAATCCTCAAGTCTAACACAGATCTTTCGAAACAAAAGTGTGAGATGGCGGTAGAAGACATGTTTGAACTGATGAAAGAAGAGCTGGAACAAGGGAACGACGTTCTTATATCCGGATTTGGAAAGTGGTCGGTCAACTCGAAAAATCCCAGGAAGGGACGAAACCCTCAAACAGGCGAGGCGTTGATGCTGGATTCTCGCAGGGTGGTTACTTTTAAGTGTTCCAGAAAACTGAAAGAGTCTGTAAATTAAGTTTTTGACATACTTGTAAAACCGAAATTACCCTACCCCGATACCGGGAGAGTATTACGGATGGACATGGTTTCTCTACCATCTGGCTAAAAGGGCGGAGAATCGACGGAGTCAGGCAGAATGATCACAAAAAATGATTCATTAGCTGATCCCATGTATAAAAAGGAATCCGCAGAGGAAGAATCTATTCCTCCACCATATCTATTCAAGCATCGTGCCCTGGTTCAGCCCTCTCAATCAGGCGGCAAGAAAATAGATCAAAAAAAACTTATAAACACCTTAAATCACATCCATTTCACCGAAGGTCACGTATGGGTACATCTGAAGGATCCGCACTACGAAGAGGATCTCTTTGTACGCGCGCATCCCGAACCATGCACGGGTAAAACAATAACCTGCCGATGGCCAGCGAACAACACCACAAATTTTGAATATCATAGCTTGCTGAATCTGATAATTGACGACGGCATGATGGCACTGTTAGTGCCAATAAAGCTTTTGGAGATTGACGAGAATTATTTTACCATTGATCTGCCTGACACAAGCTATATCCTTGAAAAACGCACTGCCCGACGATTCCCATGTAGCGGGGTTGCCGCCGAGCTCAACCAAAGCGGTTTTATGGCCAGTGGCCGGCTACTAGATTTTAGTCCTCTTGCTTTTCGTATTAAGGTTACACCCAGTTTCGGGGGATCTTTTCACTGGTTGAATCCTGATGAGCCGCTTGTCGTCAGTTTATACCATGATCAACAAATTGTCTTCTCCGGATCATGCCGGTTTATCAATCAGACCGGCAACATGTCCGTAAAAGAAATCGTGGTGGCCCCTCTGGTAGAGCAATTCAAGCGTTTCAGGGGGAGAAAGATACGCAGTCCCCGGACACGGCTGACTCCATCGTCCAGTATAAGTTTTGACCACCCTTTCTCCGGAGAAAGGGTGCAACGCGATCTATATGATATCTCCGTCACCGGGTTTTCGGTGCACGAGAGGGATGGCGAGTGCGTCCTGGTCCCGGGTATGATTGTTCACAAACTTAATATTAACTACTCCGGAACAACGACAATACCATGCACCGCCCAGGTTATATATCGCCAGAAAGAAAAGAATGGTGTATTCCGTTGCGGACTGGTAATTTTGGATATGGATATCGTAAATTATGGAAAATTGAGCAACATTCTTGGCAATGTTGTGGATTCACACGTTCATGTTTCAGATGAAATAAACATGGATGCCTTGTGGAAATTCTTTTTCGAGACCGGGTTCATTTATCCTAAAAAATACAATCTTATCTATCCATATAAAAACAAATTAAAGGAAACATATCGCAAACTCTATCAAGACGACACAGAAGTAGCCGCACATATGACCTATCAAAGAAACGGACAGATATACGGTCATGTTTCCATGGTAAAGGCATATGAACGTTCCTGGATGGTGCACCATCTTGCTGCGATGCCGGTATCGGGAACCAGAAAACATACCGGAGTCCCCTTGTTGAAACAAATAATACACTACTTTGAGGGGTTTTACCGACTGCCGGCTTTTCAAATGGATTACTGGATATGTTATTATCGTCCAAGCACCAGATTTATGGATCTATTCTTTGGCGATTTTGTAAGGCATTTGAAAAATCCTCAAGCGTGCTCATTGGATATCTTCGCGTACAAGGACCACCCAACAACCCCTCCCCGGGAGAATTTACCCGACGAATGGGTTTTGAGAGAGTACTCGGACACAGATGCACCGGAACTGCATCAATTTTACAGAAACCACTCCGGAGGATTGTTGCTCAATGTTCTCTGTCCCGAATATCAAAATGATGAAACACTGGAAGAGACATACAAACGCCATGGTCTCGTTCGAAAAATCAAGATATATTCTTTGTTGCACATGCAGAAACTAAAGGCTGTTCTTGTCGTCAATCAATCAGACTTGGGGCTCAATCTATCCGAACTCCTCAACGGCATTAAGATAATAATAACCGACCCGGTATCCATGCCCTGGAATGTGCTGTCTACCGCAGTTTCCAGCCTGACGAATATATATGACATTAAAAAAATTCCCCTTTTGATATATCCCTATTCATACCTGAAAGACAAAGACATATCCTACGAAAAAGAGTATATAATGTTTACGATGGATATGCAGCACGGAAAAGAATTCTTAGATTATCTAAAGGGAAAACTAAAGACAAAGATCAGGTTCTATATCAAATATCTTATCAAAAGGTTTCTGGCCAAATGAATGACACCCCGCTTTATAACACACGGATTTTAAAAACCTATATAGAATATATAAAAGAATTTTACCCTAAGGTTGATATCGGGGATATTCTTTATTACGCCGGGATTACGATTCAACAGTCGGAAGATGAAGGGCATTGGCTCACACAGGATCAGGTAGACCGCTTTCATAAAATTGTGACCATAAAGACGAATAATCCAGATATTGCCCGATCGGCAGGACGTTATTCGATTCTTTCCAAGGCGGGGCAACCCGTGCAGCAATATGCCCTTGGTTTTATCAGCCCTGCGACCGCGTACACGGTAATAGAAAACTTATACAACAAGGTAAGTCTCGCGTGCAAACTCAGCACAAAACGCCTTACCAGTAACAGTATCGAAATAACCGTAACTCCCAAGGAGGGAGTCGTTGAGAAACCGTACCAGTGTGAGAACCGGATCGGAACATTCGAGGCAGTTGCCAAGATGTTCACGAACCAGTTTGCCAAAATCGACCATCCTGTATGTATTCATAAAGGCGGGGAAACGTGTTCATATACGGTCACATGGGAACAAACCTCTTCATCAAAATGGAAGCGTATCCGCAATTACGCCGTTGTTCTCAGTTTCCTCTCATGCCTTGGCTCCTTTTTCATATTCCCAATCATGGACTGGATAATCCTTTCGATGGGATTTTCTGTACTCACAGCAGGCATTTTTGCCTATTCGGAATTCGTCGCGAAGAAAGAAATCCATT
>Ga0272443_10002382_pt1 | contig 24178 bp, 25 predicted proteins | sample SSMAcet12_FD_193581 | JGI IMG/M metagenome (GOLD analysis project Ga0272443, IMG submission 193581) | Marine sediment archaeal communities from Little Sippewissett salt marsh, Falmouth, MA, United States - SSM-Acet-12 | ecosystem: Environmental > Aquatic > Marine > Wetlands > Sediment ...
TGGGAGTAGATGGACTTGAACCATCGACCACGGCTTTATAAGAACCGCGCTCTAACCACCTGAGCTATACTCCCATTACTTGCTGATTTTACCAAAATTTAAAGCAAAATACACTCTCTAAAAACCCATAGGAGGAAAACCATTACTAGGCTTACTCTCCTCTACTGGCTTATCAAGATCTGCTCTCCTTTGAATATCTGCATTAACTACACTAACATCCCTACCGTATTTAGTCCTTGACATCTGTTTTATAAGATCAACAACCCCTTTATTAATCGGCATATCAAAACCAGACATAGGATAACCATCACCATACAAAGCATTCAAAGAAAAGGGTCCAGGATACGAACCCTTCGTTAACATCTTAACATAGTAATGCCCTAAACCCTGATTAATTAAATCCTCTGCAGTAAGTAAAGGCTCAAACTGAGGCTCTACAAACTTCCCGTCCTCTGCACTACAACGAGCTATAAAGAGGGAACCAACATTACCAAAAACAGCATTCTTAATATTCTCTGGCAATTGACCAATGTACTGATGAGCCATAGTCAAATTTAATCTGTACTTTCTAGCCTCTGAAAGTATTGTACAGAAATCGTCAGTAGCAAAATTCTGAAACTCATCTGCATAGAAAAAGAAATCCTTTCTACCCCCCTCTCCAACACTCTCCCTGCTCAATGCAGCAGCAAGCATCTTCTGTACTAACAAAAGACCAAGAAAATTCATATTCTCCTCTCCTATCATACCCTTAGAAAGGTTTACTATTAAAATCTTCTGATTATCCATAATATCTCTGAAATCAAAGGACGATTCAGATTGACCAATAATGTTTCTAATGGCTAAATTAGTGGTAAACTTATCGAATTTTGAAATAAAATAGCCAAGACTCTCTGATTTGGTCTTTTGATCCGTCTTAGCTACCTGATCCAACCAATACCTCTTTACAAGCTCATCTTGAATAATGGGAATCCATTTATCCTTAACCCACTGCTCATCCTGAAGAATACGAACGACCTCCACGAGTGTAGAGCCTTTTTCTGACATCGCAGTGAGCATAGAGTTACGTACAGCCTGCTGGAACATAGGCCCTGCAAAACCCTGATTATTAGGATCAAACATACGTATGAGGAGTGCAATAAAGCTGTTAACTATCTGATGTTTATGCTGTTCATTGTAATACTCCATAATATTTAAGCCAAAAGGTCTCTCAAAATCAGCAGCATTAAAATATATAACATCCTCTGCTCTTTCAGGAGGAATCCTTTCAAGTATCATCTCCGCGGTATCTCCATGAGGATCGACAAAACATACGCCATCACCATTATAGATATCCTGAATTATCATTCTTGTCATAAACCAAGACTTACCTGTACCTGTCTGACCTAAAATATATGCATGTCTTCTTCTATCATCTCTATCAAAACATATCCTTCTTACCTCACCCCTGTATTCGTTATTACCAAGCCATATCGTATCAATACTATCAATATTATTGCTTATCTCATTGGATGCTGGCAGTTCTCTAGACAACAGCCAGTGTATATTAGGGGTAGTAACATTCTTATTAGGAAAATGATACACAGCCGCCAGCTCCTCTATATTTAAAACAGTTTTGCAATCAAGAGGGGTTCGCCTGTATATAACATCACGCATAAACTCCTCTTTAGTTCTATCCTTTATCTTCTTTTTCTTAAAAGCATTAATTCCGGGATTGCTAAACTGATCAAATGCGCCAACAATATTATCCAAATGCATCTTTGCTAATTCCTTGCTTGGAGCACTTGTAACAATACGTATATCTGTCAGAAAACCGGGTTTAGATATCTTTTTGTTAACAGCCTGTATTTTCTCCTGGGAAACCTCTATCTTTCTCTTTTCAGGATCGGTATTGTTACTGTCTACTTTATTGACAAACTTTTCTCCATTTTTCCTCCATTTGTTATCTGTTGGGGATATCACAATCTGAACCATTGCTCCCTCGCTTTCAGACATTTTGCTTAAGCTGCTCAGAATATTAGCTAATGGATCTCCCTCAAAATCCTCTGCTGTTCTAATAGGTAGGTAGTCTTCCTCATCAAGTTCCAGTCTTGTATATTCAACATATGTATTAACATCAAAGATATTGTAATCATTTACCTGTTTTACATCGGCATCCTGATATGAACCCAGTATCTGTTTTTCTACCATCTCTGATAGTTTCTTTGGACAGTGTACATAGAAACGTATCTCTCCAGGGATCGCCATTACCTCAAAACTGATAGAGTTATTAACAGTAAATACTCCTGCCAATCCTTTTCCCTTTCCTCCTATACTTAAAAGGTTGGCAAACATTTTTTCAGCCTCCCCTATTTCAATTTCGTTTGTTCTTAGTACTCTTACTTCAAACAGTGTCCATTTATCAGCTTTCTCATCTCTATCTTTTTTTGATAACTGGCGTTTGATAACAAAATATATAGTTACGAAAACAGCTATAAATATTAATACTACAGATATCCAGCCCCATGGGATATTTATATCTCCTGCATTATATGAATCACTTGGGTATTCCGTCTGGGTTCCGGAGTTTACAGAGTCCGAAGGTATTGGTCCAACTTGAGATACTATTTCATCTTTAGAGAATTGTTTTATAACCATACTGAGTATAGTTTATCATAGAAAGTATTAGTTGAGAATTTTATAAAGAAAATCCAATTCCTACAGGACCCTTCTCTCTCAGAGTATCCACAAACCCTTTAGAATCACCAACATCTAAAGGTTTTCTTGATACCCCTCCTGCGGCTTCTTTTCTCTCCTGCTGTATCGGATTATAAGGATGTACAGAAGTAGGAGAAATAGGATTCGATTCTCCCTCTCCAGGCAGTGATGCAACAGTAATGTCAAACTCTTCAGGAGAATTCCCTCCTTCAAACTCCTGTATAGGAGCCCCAGGAACTTGTTCTACTGTGTTATTACTTGATTGTGGACCCATAGAAACAGTTGGTCTTAAATTATCACTCATATCCTATAAAATTATATCATATGTTCTCTCTTTATTCTAGCCATCTGTCTTTTTACATCCCTTTCTTTTTCTTCCTCCTTCTTTTCATATTTTCTCTTACCACTACCTAATCCTACCCGGACTTTTATTAAATTTCTAGCAGTATATATACTCAAAGGAAACAGAACTAACCTACCCTGTTTTATCTTTCCCTTCAAAGAATCTATCTCTTTCCTTTTTAAAAGCAATTTCCTGCTACGCTTGCTATCATAATCAATACTGCCATCATTAGAATATTTTGCTATATCGGCGTTGATAAGATAAAGATCGTTTCCCAGAAATTTAATATATGCATCTGATAGATTGCATCTGCCATTTCTTATCGACTTCACCTCCGCACCAGTTAAAACTACACCTGCTTCAAAAGAGTCTTTTATACTGTAGTTATGATATGCTTTTTTATTAACAATCTTCATCCCCGATTATACTACAAAGCAACTCTCCACACATTATTTCCATCCAGAACATACATATATTTCCCCGCTTTATCTATAACTATATCCTTTACATCACTCCACATATCTTCATTATCCCCCCGGTATATATATTGATTAAGCAGAACTAACTCATTAGGATGAAGCTGATCATTATAGCTGTCTATCGGTTTCTCCATCTTCAAAATTCTTTTACTTCCACTGTCGAACATATAGAAGGCAAAATCTGTAGTTCCTGAAGTATCACCACATGTCAGCTCTCCAAGCTCCCCATTAACTCCAACTATACTGACGGGTACATATGTCCCAGCAGAATATCTTAAGACTCCTTCATTTCCTGAAGTAAGTACATATATACTAAAATCTGCAAAAAAATCATAAGCATTAGAAAATTTTTCGTCGTTAATAGCGGTAACCACAGTACTACTATATCCCGTGCCGTAGTTAACGCTTTTAACAACTCTGCTATTTGCAGTATCAAGATAGTATAAATTATCACTAGATGTAAGTACTGCAAACTCTTTTACATTATCAATCCCTATATTCTTCAATCCTGCTCCTGTAATTTTCTCAAAAGCACCCCAGCCTGAGTTATTAGCAGAAGCTTTCAGTACTCCCACATTGCTGTCATACACAAAAATATCTCCTTCATTACCAATGTCTACATACTCTGGAGAACTCACCAAGCCCTCATTATCCGCCATTCTATCTTTGCTTCTGCTATATATCGACACTTCCCATACTGAGCCTGTACCTTTATCGGTAATTACTAAAATTTCATTACCAGAATCGTCCAGGATATATTCAATATCTGTAAGCTCGGTTCCTTCGTCAAAGAATCCCACAAAAGACTCTAAGGAAACCTCTATCCTTCTATACAGATCGTCTTCTACTCCTAAGATATCTTGTTCCAATTTACCTTTTTTCTCTAGGTATTCTTCACTAACACCTTCCGGTGTGCTGTTTAGAAGTTCTCCTGCAGTAAAAATATCTGTCTCTGCCTCTTTTGTATCCACAGACAGATTAGATTTAGCACTCTCGATCTTGCCACTTACACTTGCAAATATCTCATCGGCCTGATTATGCAGATCTCTTACCTCCCTCTGTTTTCTAGCATACTGGTAGCCCCCCACAGCAATCACTATTCCCAAAGTAGCCAAAACAACGATTTTTAACCGTCTAATCTTTAAACTTTTAGTCTTGTATCCATCTATTCTAACCTCTGCTGGTTTTCTCCTCAAATGTATACTAGACAATTTTGCCGCATATTTTTTAAACCATCTCTTATTCTCAAATTTCCCTTTTAAGAAAGACCCTATTTTCCTAAAACAATTTTTTAAAAATCTTACTAAAGGTGAAAATATTTTTTTAAAAAATTCTATAACTGTAAGATATGTGTTTGAGATTTTTCCAAATACCTTCTTTAATTTTAATCCATCAATCTTCCTCAAAAACCTCTCCCTAAAAACTTTACTCTTTTTCTTCTCTTTTCTTTCTCCCTCTTGTTTTACTTTAACATTTTCATTCTTTGGGGCAGCATTATTCCTATCTTCCTTTTCATCCTTTAGAGAAATACAGAACAGTCCTTGATTAGGAGTTAATGTTTTACCTAAGAAGCCAAGAGATTTTAATATCTCTCCCTTACTATTCTTCCCTACCAGAACATGCATATTTTCAGAAAGAAGAGATCTTGTGGAAACAGCAACTAAATCTTCTTTTGATACTGCAAAACCTGCCGTCTGAGCACTATTCTTTTCCAGAATATCTACCACATTGATAATTTTTTGACCTCTGTAAGTAAAGATCTCATTTTCTCCAAGATTGGCAATATATATTCCTTCTTTAGTCGCAGAGACAATTACAAGACTTACTTCAATACCTATCTCCTCCAGTTCCTCACTGTGTCTCATTAGATCCTTAAGTCTTCTTGTGAATTCCTGGACCCCTGACTTTAGGGACTCCGATATAGATCTGGTCTGAGAATACATATAACCCTCTACTGCTCCATCCCACGCTATATGAGCTACTCTTTCGGCTGGGAAATTCCCTTCACTGGAGATTTCCACAAAACCGTAGAGTTCTCCATCTTTTGTTGATTTAACACCAGAAGTTTTAACGTACCTAAAAACGCCCACAAAAGAGTTCTTTGCTTTGTTATTCTGTACAAACTGCAAGGCAGTAAATGACATTTTTAATATTTAAAGTAGAATTAAAATAAGGGCTAAAATAGAACCTACTAAAGAAACAATAAGATTTGATACAACAATCAATTTAGGAACTCCGCTGGAAGAAATGTCCATTGTATCCCTTAGTACTCTCAATTTAAGAATCAGCATAAATGAATAGAAGAGACCAGCAAACAACAGAAGGCAGGCTAAAATTTTGATAAAAACCTCTACTAGGGACTTTCCTAAGCCTATCCCATTGTATATGTTTATAAAATCAATATTCATACTACCTCCTACAGCTCTCCATTGTGAGCCAGATCAACCAAATTATTTATAACTTCTTGAACATCACGAGGCTTGGGGACAAATTTAAGAGTAAGATCTATTCCCTCTCCAGCAGTATCTATATATACACTCCCTATATCAAATACTGCGCTTAAAAACCCCTCGCTTGAATGACTTACATCCTGGATTTTTCTCCAGAGAATTTCAGTATAGGAATGCTGAAATATACTAGAAACTTTCAATGAAAGAATCCTCTTATCGGTAATTATTGATACGTTGTAATACCACTGAACTACTGTTGTAACAATGATATTTACTGCAAATATAATAGAAAGTATAAAAAGGCTAATGTAGACCGTCGTCCCTCCATACACACCATTCTCCCAATTTGCTAATGTTATTAATAAAACGATAGGAATAACAGGCATAAAGACAGCCAAAGATATATTCGTAATATATGCTGTCCAATGCTTTCTGGTAATCATTATAACTTCCTCGTCTTTTTCTTTTCTATCAAATCTAATATTTTCAGGGAAAATATCAATATTTTTATCCCTATCAAAAGAATCAAAGAATGCTTCTATAAAACCATACTTTTTGTCTTTGAATTTTTTCGGGATATTCTTTTTATGTGCCATCTATATCAATTAAGATATCATAAAACTACTTTAAGGACAAGGTTTAATTAGTTTTTCTTTTCTATATTTATATGTACAAAACCGTTTTGTGGAATTCTTAAATGGCCAGGTGCTCTTAGGTTATATGCCGTTTTAAATTCCATCCCTGACATTGAAACTGTTCCTGCGTTTGTATAAAAGGCTATTGTTTGTGTAGTTCCATTAGAACTACTTGTAACGACAGCAGATACTGAGCTTGCCCCCTTTGCGGCAAGCTCTCTTAATTCTTTATGGGAGTATGGATTTCCACTTGAATGACAAGAATCATATATGGGGACTATCCTTGAATCTCCACCTGTAGCTTCAAGAACCTGCGCAGCATTTACTATATCGGCTAGCTCTTCAGAAGATAGCCAAGGATATCTCCCGCATGTACTGGAGCTGTCGCTGTATGTCTGTCTATACCATGATTTATAAAACCATGATACGCCTGCAATACTCTCGTACGCTCTGCTCATCCAATCTCCACTACCACTGCCATTTGTAGTATCCCATCCAGAAGTATTGCTCCACCCTCCATGCACAGCAGCATACTGTGTTAAAGCGGGAGAACCGTCCGAATTTGTAAGAATAATACCTCTTGTTGACTCCACTGCTTCTGCCCACGCCCCTGTCTTTTTAGTAGTACCGACAACCTGACAATTCTCATCAACACATATTGTCTTATCACCATTATTTGTATACCTTACAGCATATGTCCTGGCTGCAATAGCCTGTGCTCTCAGTACATCCATATCCCAAGATTCCGGCATTTCATTCAGTCTCAAAAGATAGTTATCTTCAAAATTCAAAGTACCATATGCGGTAGTTTTGATATTTGTCATAATTGCTTCACTACTGCCATCTACAACCACCGTACCTGTTCTAAGACTCTTGCCCGAATAGTAATGATTTAAGATTTCCGTATAAGACTGTCCTTCCTCAGCTCTTGCTCTTGCTCCCCATTGGCTCATACCATTCCTATGCGTATATGCACCAATTGAAAACACGGCAGAATATCCACTAGGAGCTTTCTCCAAAAAACCAGCTAAAGTTGCATTATAATCACCACTTGAAGGAACAGAGTTAACATTTACATTAGTTCCCCCCTGTCTTACTACAAGCAAATGATACTGCAGATCAGACAAATCCGCTTTCAAGCCATTAATAGTCCTACTAACTAAATCTCTACTGTTATACTGTTCATTCAACTGACTCTGAAGCTTGCTCCTTTCTGCCAATAAAAGTTTATGAGAATCATCCAAGTCCTCCTTCTGCTCATCTAACTCTGCCTTTTCTTCCTCTAAACCGCTTTTTAATAAAGCCAAATCCTCAAACTCTCCTGTAATCTCAGTAATTTCATCTCTTAATAAAGATATTGCACTCTTCTTGACAAAAAAAATCTGTACAATCTCATCTATTCTCGTATTTGAAAATAGAAATTCTACTATTCCCATTCTACTCTCCATATACAATTCTCCGGATATAGCAGATAATAGATTTCTTTTCTCCTCCAAAATAAGCTCCTTTGCTTCTATTTCTTCTAGCTTCTTTTCTATTTCTTCGCTTTTCGCATCAATTTCCTCCTCAATCTCACTGATCTCTTCGTTTAATAGATTAATCTGCTGTGTTATAGAATAGTTGCTATTTAAAATCTCATCTATTCTCACTTCTATACTTTCTAGTTTAGATTCGTTTTCTTCAATTTCCTGTTCTGTCTGCTCAATCTCGTCCTCTATATCTTCCTCGGCAGTAGAATATGCAGGTGTATATTGAAAAAGAAAAACAGAAAGAATTACTAAAAGAAAAGTTATAACATGTAATATGGGCAGTCTTCTCATAAGAAAATTATCCTACAATCCTGCTAAGTAATCAACTAAACCACTAAGAAGAAGTCCTATCACTAATATAAATGCTAAGCCTATGATCGCCCATGTGAGAGTGGCCTGTGCCTGCTTAATTTTATCTGGGTTGCCTGCAGATGTAATCCACATGTAGCCCCCGATGATTACAAAAACAACTGCTATCAAAACCCCAACAGGCAGAAGATAGTCAACGACACTATCAAAGCTACCAAATAAATCTTCTATTTTTGCAGGAGCCTCAGTTTCATTCATATACATAGTATATCAAATTACTTCACCATCAAAAACTCTGTTATATATTCAACCACTAAGGGAGCTATAAAAACAATGGATAACCCCACCAAAGCGAACACTAAGGATTTATTAGCTTTCTTTGTTTTTTCCTCGTCTCCCATAGCTAATATATATTTAAAGCCAACCACGATCAAAGATGCAGTAGCAACTATAACAGAGAGGCTCACAGCTAAATCTATACTATTTAATATAAAGGCAGTCAAATCTTCATAATTTGTAAAGCTATTTATAAGTGAAAAGTCCAGCATTTAATTTTCAACTCTTTGATTACCCAATCAAGAAGGGATATAGTAATGACCCTGTTCCAGTAGTATCTAGAACGTTCTTTAAAACAAAGTTGACCAATAGTACTGCAACAAAACAGATAACCAAACCGATAATTGAATTAGTTAGTGTTTTTGTTGCTTTCTCAATCTTTGTCTCGTCACCACTCGCAGTTATATATGAATAACCGGCAACTATTAACATCACAACACATATAACAGCAGCAGCTCCAATGGCAATATTAAGAACGTTTACAATAAGCTCGTCTAACGACTCCTGTCCCGCTTTTGTAATTTTATCAAGCAATCCTGCATCTATAGGATCTCCTTCTTCTTCAGCTATAATATTGTGTAACATAAGAATAAAGATATTAAAGAATTTATATAATAGGAATTTTACCAGAACATCTCTAATTTATCAATACAAAGACTTAAATTAACTAAAGACATCTATAACAAATAGTATTATAAATCTTACTGCCCAAATAACAATTAATCCAATAACTGATCCCATTAGAGTTTTTTGGCCCTGCTCTACTTTCTCAGGATCGCCGCCTGCTGTCATATAGATGTATCCGCCTACAATAATCATAGCTACGGCAACTACAGATGCCATAAGTATGACAGCGTCAATAACAACAGTCACGTCTGTTAACAATTCTTTTAGATCTCCCCATTTTTCTCCAACGGGGAAGTTTATCCCATACCCTCCTACTGTTAGAAATAAACCATTTTTAAAAAAGTTTTTTATAGATTTTTTCACTACTCTGATACAATACCCAAATTAAATACATTAGATATCAGTGCTAATATAGCTACAGACAGAAGAATAAATATCAGCCCTATAATAGCATTGGTCGCCATCTCTTTCGCGTCTGACAATTTGTCAGGGTTTCCCTGGCTTGAGATCATCTTATATCCTGCAACAATCAAGAGTATTATAGCAACACTTCCAGCTAATGGGAGTGCAATAGTAGTTATCACAGAGATAACACTATCCATTCCCCCCTCCCTCCCTATATTCCCAAACAGCCCGGTTTCTGATGTCGTCCCAGTCTTTTCCAGGATCTCAGATAGACTACTCGCGTATATTATATCTACTGCACTGCTTACATTCATATCACGTATTATACACAATCCTATAAATTAACTAAACTGCAGCATCCTCACACACTGTATTATAATCACAATATCTACATAGGTACCCCGGCGTTGCACAAAAATTTTTCTTCTTAATCATCTCTATAATTTCTTCCACTTTCCTCTTCGCTTCTGTTTTCCTCTCTTTGGAGACGTCAACATTAACAACTTCTCCATGTTCAACAAAAACATATTTAGCATTAATGACCTTCAACCCAAGCTTTTCTTCTGCAAACAAAGCATATAGAGGAAGCTGAAGATCTTTTTTCACATTCGCCTCACTCTTTACTTTTCCCGTCTTATAGTCAATTATCTCTACCTCTATTATATCTTTTCCCTGACTTACAATATCTATTCTATCTATCTTCCCGGCAAAAACTGTATCCCCTATATGTACAGAAAATGGTTCTTCCAAACGATAAGGCTTCTGATCTTCACTGTATAAGTTCTTATAAAAATCTTTCAATATTTTTTTACCAAAATCTTTCCTTTTCTTCTCATGGGCTTTACTGTCATACCCTTGTGATATCCAATGCTTATCATATAACTCTAATAGTTTCTCTACAGTTGGCTCACTAACTATCCCTTCCAACCCTTCCTGGGAATCTTTGAGAAGTGAATAGAAATCTCTTAAGGTATTATGTATCGTCGTCCCGAAAGACAGGGAGGCATGAGGTTTAGACGGAACTTTTAGTATGTACGCATACTTATATTTCTTCGGGCAGTCTTCGTATGTATTCAATTGTGAATAACTCACTCTCTTTGCTATACCTATATCCTGCATTTCCAGCTCTAATATATCATCTTCCTGTTCAAAATGAGAAAGTTTTTTCTGAATATTCTCCTCTGCTCCATTCGGCTTATTAAAAGATGCCTGCACATTTTCCTCCAGTATCTCATGCAGGAATAAGCTGGGTTTTTTCTTTCTTTTGGCATCGCCATAAAAGCGAGCTGCAGTTAGATACAGTTTATCTATAGCTCTAGTTGCACCGACATAAAATAACCTCCTCTCTTCCTGAATGTGCTCCTCCTTATCACTTAGATCTACAGGTATGGATTCTTTCACTAATTCGTCAGGGATTGGTATTCTATCATTCATATTTCTTGTCGGGAACTTATCAGATACAAGATTGCAGATGAAGACTACAGGAAATTCCAGGCCTTTTGCTTTATGCACTGTCAAAATGTTCACGCCATTAAAATCTGCTAGATCAGACTCGTCTACACCCGGTGTGTCACCTACTCTGATAGAGTATTCCAAGTAATCCAGGAACTCATAAATATTGGTTCCCGGGTTTTCTCTCTCAAAATCTCTAACCAAATCGAAAAATTTACTTATATTAGAAACCTTAAAAACATTTTCATTAGTTTCATTATCCACCAAATACTGTATATATCCACTCTCAGTAACAAAGTGGTACAGAATTTCTCCTATTGGCCTGCCCTCTTTCATCATTCTAATCCCTCTATCAACGATCAGCATAAAATCACTGATAGATGATATTGTTACAGGAGAGAGCATGTTTTTTACAATATTTTTCTCTTCAATATTTAACTCTTCAATATTCCAATCGTCTTCTCCTAGTTTCACTTCCCACAATTTCTCTAATTCTTCAAAAAGAGGAACCTTTTCTCCTCTAGCTAATCTATTAAGTTCTACAAACTCCCGAGAAGATACTCCCCATATCTCCATACTAAGTAAATCATACATTGCGATACCGTCTGTATAGTCAGCAAGGATTTTGAGAAAAGATATTAAATTTTGTATCTCCTCTCTTGTATAAAGACCCCTCTGACCTCCCAGTTTATACGGTATTCCATAGTACCTAAGCGTTTGAATAAAAATATCCATTTGTGCATTTGTCCTAGTCAGTATTGCAAAATCAGAAAATATATATTGAGACTCTTGCTTACCCTGAAGGAGAGTCGATTGACCTGATTCGTCATATGATAGACTCCCTTTACTTTCTGTTTCTCTGTTCTGATATCCTGCCAGTCTTAAAATCTCTTTTGCTACCCATTCTGCTTCCCCATTATCATTATCTGTAACAACCAAATTAACACAATCCTTATCATCTTTTTCAAAAACTTTACTCGCTATTAATTTTTTATCAATCTCCTCTGTCACTTCTAATCTATTAGGGTCATTATGTTTTATCAATCTATATGCAGAATCCAGTATTTCCTGTCTGGATCTGTAATTATGAGTAAGCACTACCTCCTTAGCGTCGGGATAAATCTCTTTAAACTGCAGAATATTGGATATTGCAGCCCCTCTGAATTTATAAATAGCCTGATCATCATCTCCTACTACGGTCAGATTCCTGGAAAGATTTCTCTCATTTTTATAATCCTTCCCTAAAACTAATGTATTAATTAAAACATTTTGTGTATAGTTAGTATCCTGAAATTCATCTACCAAAATATATTTAAATCTGTCTTGATACTTCCTAAGCACACTCGGTCTTTTCCTGAAAAGTTTTAAGGTGTGTGATATCAAATCACCAAAGTCCAGTCTAGACTCATCCATTTTCAACTTACTATACATTTCATATGTTTCTGCAAGCTCTTTTAATTCTTCATATCTCTCCTTCTCCTTTTCTGTTTTTCTAGGAAGACCCTTAACAAATTTCAAATACTCTTTTGGTGAGCAGTCTTCATCCTGAAGTCTAGAGAAGTGTTTAATTAGATCGCTTATAAATTGAGTTGGGTTGCCTTGGGGACGAAATATATCCAGAGGAAAATCGAAAATATGCTTGCGAAGAAATATATAGCTCTGAGCCTGAGTCATTAAAGAGAAATTGGTATCAAGACCTATATAATGGCCATCATCTTTAAGAACCTGATCACAAAAAGCATGAAATGTTGAAATCCACGGCTCTTCATATCCGTACTCCATCTCTATATCAATTCTTTCCACCATTTCATTTGCAGCTTTTTCTGTAAATGTTAAAGCAAGTATCTCGGAGGGTTTAGCTAATTGGGATTTCATAAGATGAATTATTCTTTGTGTAATGACTGAGGTCTTTCCTGTACCGGCGCCTGCTATTATAAGCAGGGGGCCTTCTTTGTGTCCTACTGCTTCCTTCTGGTTTTTATTTAACCTTATTTGTGACATAAGAATATTTATAATTTAATCGGCTAGTTTCTTCAAGACCTCTATCTCTTTTCCGGCAGTTTTACTATCTTTAAGTGCAGGGGTTTCAAGTATAAACGGAATATCTTTAAACTCCTTTCTATGAAGAATATTAATCATTGTCTTCTTTCCTATCTCCCCCTCTCCCAGATTCGCATGCCTGTCTTTGTGAGACCCAAGCTTGGCTTTGGAATCATTAAGGTGAATAGCCTTAATATTTTCTATTCCTAATTCTCTATCTATATCTTCAATCACTCCATCCAGGTCATTAACCAGATCATATCCTGCAGCATACATATGCTGTGTATCTATTACAAAACCCACCCTCTTTCTATCATCAACCCCTTCTCTCATCACTCTTAATTCTGTAAATGTCTTTCCTAAGTTGCTTCCTGTACCTGCAGTTGTTTCAATTAGAAGTTTTTGATTTCCTTTAATTTTTTCCAGCACCCAGTCTATACCGTATGACACTCGTTCAATACTATCTTCAAAAGAAAGATCTTTTTGTGATCCCGGATGAAAACATATCCCCAATATTTCACAGTCTAGTTTCTTCTCTTCTATCAATTCTGTTACCCTTTCTGCGAAATCTAAATATACCCTCAAACCCTCTTTTCCTAAATGAAATAGCTTTTTATCTTTCCTTGCTAAGTTCGTTAGATATATCCCATGTATTAATATTTTCCCCAATCCAGACCCCTCTATCTCATTAACAAACTTTTCGATATCTTCCTGGGGTATTTCTTTAGTAGCCCATCTCATTGGAGCTGTGGGCATCATTTGTATACTGTTTATACTGTATTTTTTAGCAGCCTTTACTGAATTTTCTATTCCTCCTGATGATGATACATGTGCTCCTAGGTACATAGTATATTTTAACATATATCAACAATTGGAATTTTAAGGTAGGGATAATGTATAATACAGGGAATTATGGAGAGGTGCCTGAGTGGTCGAAAGGAACTCACTGCTAACGAGTCGTAGGCCATTTTTGCCTACCGTGGGTTCGAATCCCACCCTCTCCGCCAGTTTTCCCCATATAACATATTTCTGCTATACTTCCTCTATGACTCTTTTCAAGAATCTTGTTAAATATCTAATAAAAAAAGAATTCTTAATACTAATAGTAGCTGTAGTAATAGCCTTAATATTAGCAAATTCTTTAAACCTGATACTACCTACAATCATAGCCAAAGTTATAGATGAATACACCCTCACCCAGACAATAGCTACAAAATACTACCTAATTGCAGGAGCTTCTTTAATAGTCGGAACTGCATTCACCTTCCTGCATACATATCTCAACTCCGTATTAGGAGAAAGAATAGGAAAAGACTTAAAAGACAGATTGTTCAGAAAAGTTTTAAAACATAACTACTCATACCTGGTAGAAAACAAACCATCGAAGATATTAACAGTTATAAACAGTGATACGATATATATAAAAAACACATTTACACAAGCGGTGGGAATGGCTCTAATAGCAGTATTTCTACTGGTCGGAAGTGTATTTCTAATGTTTTCTTTAAATAAACGCTTGGCATTGATAATAGTAATTGCAACACCAACAATTATAGGAACTTTGGTCCTTCTGCTTAAAAACAAGTTAAAACTATTTAAGAAAACACAAATTTTAAGAGATAAATTGAACAAAGTAATAACAGAAAATGTAAAAGCCTCTATGCTTGTTAAGGTTTTTGTATCCGAGCAGACAGAAATCAAAAAATTTAAGAAAGCAAACAAACAGAATAAACTATTAGGCTTGGAGATCAATAGAATCTTTTCAATTGTTGTCCCGTCAATCCAGGCCCTCTCCACAATCGGAACAATAGTTATCTTATATTTTGGAGGAAGAGATATCATATACGGAAACATGTCTATTGGCGATCTTACAGCATTTAATAACTATGTAGGACTATTTACAGCCCCCATGCTTATGCTCGGTCTTATGACTACAACACTAGGACAGGCATTTGCTTCCCTCAAAAGAATTAACAATGTTTTAAATGCTCCAGTGAAATTCAAAGATGGAACTGAGAGTATTAAAACCTTTGAAACTCTCGAAACTAAAAACCTTTATCTGAAAATCGATGACACAGAAGTATTAAAAGATATAAATTTCATAATGAAGAAAAATCAAAAAGTCGGAATCTTAGGACTCACAGGATCTGGTAAAACAGTCTTTCTAAAAACTCTTCTAAGAGCGTTAAAACCAACTTCGGGGAAAATACTAGTCAATGAAGAAGATATAACAGATTATAAAATAAAAGATATCCGAAAACTTATTGGCTTTTCTTTCCAGGAAAATTTCCTCTTCAATGGAACTGTTTTTGACAATATTAAATTTGGAAGAGATATAAAGGATAAAGAGGTTTTTAAAGCTGCCAAAATTGCAGAGATAGATGAATTTGTACAAAAAACAAAAAAGAAATATAACACAAAGGTTGGAGAGAGAGGAGGCAATTTGTCAGGAGGACAAAAACAGAGGGTTATGATCGCTAGAGCCTTAGCCTCCCACCCGGACATATTAATACTTGATGATGCTACAAGCAGATTAGATATAGAAACAGAAAAGAAAATATTCGAGAATATCAAAAGGGAGTATAAAGATATGTCTATAATTTTAGTGGCCCAAAAAATTGCATCTGTAAAAGACTGCGACAAGATATATATTTTCGACAATGGTCACATTGAAGAATCTGGTACACATACAGAGCTTTTGAAAACATCTGTCCTATACCAGGAAATTGAATTAACCCAAAGAAATCATGAATAAATACTACAACTTAAACAAAACCAAAGAAGTAAACACAAAAGAGGGTCTTAAACTTCTTATTAGGCACTTTAAACCATATATATTTTCTTTGATAATTATCATACTATCTCTAATCGTGGTAAATATTCTTGGAACCATCCTAGTACCAATTTTAGCTAGGCAAGCTATCGATCAGAATATTTTAAATAAGGACCTACACGGTCTACTAATCACCCTTCTCTATATCTTCATTCTCCTCCTTTTTACAACAATAGGCCACTATATAAGAGTTCGCTCTACAGGCTCTCTCTCACAGAAAGTTTTGTTTAACATTAGACAGGAAGTCTTTAAGAAGATACAAACACTGCCTACTCAGTTCATATCAGATAATAAAACAGGCGACTTAATACAAAGATTAACAGGAAACGTAGAAGCTCTAAACAGCTTTTTCTCTGAAGGTTTTGTCAGAATTTGCAGTATGGCTTTTGCTCTAATAGGTATCTTAGTAGCAATGTATATTTTGGATTGGAGAATTGCAACAATATCTTTAATTACAACAATAATTACACTACTCTTTCTGTCTTTTCAGGGTAAATTTTTAGAAAAACCAATAAAAATATCTTTAGAGAAAGAAGGTCTTGTAAGTGCAAAAGTACAGGAATCTATGGACGGATTCATATCGATACGATCCTCTAATCAGCAAAAGAATTGGTCAAAACAGTTCGAGAAGTTAACAAAACAATATTACAAAATATCCAAGAAAGTCGCAGCAATATCATCTACTGCAGATACTTTCCTAGCTATGATAACTGTTCTTACAGTAGGCGGGACATTAATCTATGCCTTAAATTTAATGTCCCTTGGCCAGATATCTCTTGGTACTGTAATTCTCGCTAATCTATACTCTCAACAGATTTTTAGAAATTTAGATAGAGTTTCATATATATGGAGAAATATAAAAACAGGTCTGGAGGCGGCGTCAAGACTTGATAAAATTCTTGAACTAAAAAGCAATATCAAAAATCCAAAAGACCCCTATTCCACAGATCAGATTGAGGGTAAAGTTGAGTTCATAGACGTAGATTTTGGATATAATGGAGATGACATTGTTCTTAAAGATGTAAATTTTACAGCATATCCAGGCAAGACTATAGCCGTAGTCGGTCCTACGGGTGGAGGGAAAACAACCTTTGTAAATCTGATAGCGCGGCTCTACGATGCAAAAAATGGACAAATTACAGTAGACGATGTAAATGTAAAAAAATGGGATCTTGGAACACTAAGGGAAAGTATAGGATATTTAATCCAGGATACCTTTCTCTTCGAAGATACCATCCTTAATAACTTAAAATATGACAATCCTAAGGTTACTGAAAAAGATGCTTTAGACATGTTCAAATTCTTAGGCGTAGAATCCTTTATCAAATCCCAGCCTAAAGGCTTAAATACTGAAATAGATAGTGATGGAACGGGTATTAGTTCGGGCCAAAGACAGATAATTGCATTGGCCAGAATACTTCTGAGAGATCCTAAAATACTAATTCTCGATGAGGCTACTGCAAGAATAGATACAAAATCAGAAAAGCTTCTACAGATGGCTATAGAGAAAGCTGCAGAGGGTAAGACAACTTTCGTTATAGCTCACAGATTAAGTACAATATTTAATGCCAATCATATTATTTTAATAAAAAATAATACAATCCTTGAACAAGGAAATCATGGAGAGCTGATTGCCAAAAAAGGTTTCTATTATGAAATGTATTCTAAATTTGTAGGAAGCAGGTAATTTCGGTTACAATATAGATATATGGAGAACAAAGAGAATTTTCTTCTTGGCTTATCAATTACTTTTGGTATAGTAATTCTAGGTTTAATTAGCTACATTGTCTATTCTGAATACAAAATACAAAATGATACTCCCGACAGGTGCCCATATCAGGGGTGGTCATATGAACATGGAGAGACATTTGATGCTGGTGATGGATGCAATATCTGTGTATGCAATGATGGTACTATCGCATGTACCGATAAAGTATGCGAAGATATAAATTTAGAAGGTAATTAATATGAAAGAAAAGAAAACGGAATCCCCTGCCCCAGGAGTCCCTATAGAAGTTCAACCACTACAAAAAACTAAAATAAACAAAAAGAAACTTATAATAATAATCGTTGTTGTTTTAGGCGTAGTATTTTTATCAGTAGCTGGATATATTATCTATACTCAATTTATACAAAAACCTGTTGATACAACCAATCAAGAAGAGTCTGAAGAAGAAGATACAGAAGAAGAAAGTTCGGACACCTCTGATGTATGCATACCGGGAGAAGAGGGCTGTGAAGAAGGGGAGGAAGAAGAAATTGCCGAAGATGAATACACAACATTTGAAGGAGAAGTAATTACAGCTACATTACCAGAGGGCTGGGACATTGTTGAATACTTTGATGGAGAAGGGACAGAATCTCTACCTGAAGGACAGACATATACAGGCCTTACTGCCATAGATATTATCAGCGATGATAACAGACAAGTTTTTACATTACAGGCAGTATCAGGTATAGGATTCATAGGCTGCCCTCAGTATGCAGTTTTTGACGATGATAACGAGTCATATAGATTCGAGCAGGAAAGTATAAATGATGGACTTGGGGAAGAGATGGAGATACTTGATTACACGGATACAGAGTACTCAGAGTTTGAGTTTCTGGATGTTACTTTTAGAAGAGTTGATGATAAATATTACTACGATACAGAGGAAGGCAATAACTATTTCGAGTCGCCCTGCATCGAGGGCCTTCTTACACTAGAGGGTTTATACTTTACAGATGAGGATGAATATATTTATGAAGCATATTTTTACGGTCCTACGGAGTATGCCATAGATGAAGATTTACCAATAGTTGATGAGATACTAGAGAGTGTGGAACTAATCTAGAGGGGTCTTTTGAGAGACTTTGCTCATCCCTATCTTTAGTTTATCAATATAATCTCCTATAGATTCTTGAAGTAATTTCTTTATTTCATCCTTCCTTTCATCTGAGACATGCTTATACTCCATCACTAAGTCATAGAGAAAAGGCAATCTCCTAATCGGCGTTACTTCCAACCTACTACTCCATAACAACAAATCTTTTTCGTCCATGTCAGAAATTTTCCCCCGAATAATTAATGCAGCTACATGAGGATAATCCACATTAGCAAAAAATGTTTCTTTCCACTTTTCATTTTTAAAACCATTTATTCCTCCATCTTCGTCTAGTGAAAGACGACGTAAAGTTATACTTATCTCTTTTGTACTTGACAATTCCTCTATCTGAGGATACAGCTCAAAAAGGCCATTTTGTATTACCAGGCCAATAATCTTTGCTTTACTCATTGCAGTTATGGGCTCCTTCTGAATCCTTTGAATCTCTTTCCTTGCTTCCCGTCTCTCCTCTGGAGAGAATTCTAACTGTGGTAAATCCAAAAATATTGATGGAATTACCTCTTTGGTTTCAGCCATTACATTCTGTCTCAACATGTATTATTATACCAAAATCTGTATAATCTAATATGAAAAAGCCTCTCTTTATAACCCTCTTTACACTTGGCCTTCTTATAACCCTCTCCATATCCATAACCTACTATCATTTACTGTCTTCTAGCAATACAGGGTATACATTCTCTGAAATTGTAGGTGGAATACTAAACAATCGAGATATACCTGTGGAAGATTTTGTTTCTCTAATCGATAGTATCGAAAATGAAGACAGGAAAGAATACAGCAATTTGATAAATGCTCTAGATAATAGCACCTCTCCTACTTCCCTAGAAAATCTATACATTCAAGGCAAAAGAGATGATACAGCCCCCTACAAAGGAATATTTTTAAACGATATTAGAGATGCAAGACAGGTTCTTGCTAATGTTGAGAATGTTAAAATAGCAGGAATTGATACACTTCTACTTAATATCACATACGCTGCTGATCCAGACACAGGAAATCTGTATATCCCTGCAGAAAACGTTTATAGATTTTACATAAACGCATTTAATAAATCAGGTTTTAGGCTATGGATCGCTATGTCAACAACTCACTATGATTTCCCATACGGAGCCTGGTCTAACAATGAAGAACTTGGCATAGAACCTCTTGAGAATCAGGAAGATCTTTTGGAAATGGTAGAACCTTTTATTTGTAAATGGTCGGAGATATCAGAGAGTTTTAATATTGACACATTCATCCCAGCAGAGGAAGGTAACAGCCTCCTTATAGATAAAAGCTATACAGAAACCAATCTTTGCCAAGAGGATCGGAGGTTGATGAATAAATGGATGCAGGAGATACTTCCTGAAATAGAATCAAGATTTACTGGCAAGGTTGGGTTTGCCTCAAATGATAATGGGAATTGTGAGACTCAAGAAGATCCAAATGCTTTGGGTGGTCCAGATTTTGATTACACTGGTTACAACTTTGCCATATTAAAAATTCCTTTTAGAAGTGTATTCGAGAAGGATTCTGAATGGGATTACTTTGCCCAAAATACTTTAGCTGACTCTACACGTTTTATCGATAGAGATAGTTTAGATGGTTTAATCCTGTACGAGACCGGTGATACTGTAGGAACAGCTCTAGAAGAGGATTTTGCTGGTTCACTACCTGTGAGAAACAGTGATGAACAACATCAATATGAATCATACATCAAGGATATGGAACTCTTAGAGATGTATGAAGATGAAGTAATAGGTCTGTTTTTTAAGGTTTCATATATACAACCTCATGAGCCTAGTTGGAATCCTTTTGATAATCCTGCAGAAGCTGTATTACAGGAGTATTTTGGATCAGAAAATACTCTACCTATTACAGAGTTAGATAAAGTTTGGACAGAGATAGGTGAAGATGGTCTTAAGATTATTCAGGTTTGCTTATCCGATGAGATGCCTTTTGATCCAGAATATCTTTTAGATTACACTTTAACAGAGGATGGAGAGTATCATCAGCTGGTTGAGAATGTTAGACAGGTCTGTAGTAATTAATATACTAAAAAGGAAAGATTTAATTTAATAATAACTGGTGGGATGTATTGGATGGCTTGGAACTTAAATCTAATTTAGTGTTAATCCTATTTCTTTAAAACAAGGATTGGGTATCTTGTTTTATCTTCACTTGCTTCTTCAAATGTAAAGCCATCATACAAAGTATAATTATCAAACCCACTCTTCTTCACAATCTCAGCAATTTCATCAAAATCAAATATCCTGAACTTATCTTCAACCTCAATATCAAAATCTACTTTATTATCACTCTTTACTAATAACAAGCGATTAGACTTTTCAATCTTCTCCTCTGGATAAAACTTAAACTCGTTTAATTTGGCAGCCTTTGTATCCGTATCTTCTCCGACATGTAGTGAGAACTGTTTTTCTGTATGTCTTTCATTATACAAGGCGATAATTATTATTCCTTCTTCTTCTAGATGTTTATTGAAATTCTTTAATGTTCTGATTGCACTCTCAAGATCTAGATTGTAGTTAAATACAGAATATAAACAAAGAATTACGTTAAATGTTTTGTCTATTTGAAAATCCTTCATATCAGCCTCTAGAAAAGTACATTCGGAGACTTTATCTTTCGCCACATTTAATATTTGAGGACTAAGATCTACACCATATAAAATTTTGAACTCTTTTTTCAATAGATCTAAATGCGTTCCAGTACCACAACCTACATCCAAAAGGGAATCTTGATTAATATTCTTTTTCTTAATAATTGTTTTAATAAAATCTATTTCCTTTTTATAATCTTTTTCTTGAAAGAAAAGATCGTAATATTGGGCGAAGTCATAATATGATTGTTGCATAGGTTATTATATCAGAAGAAAGAAAATGGTGGACGTCCTGAAGACGAAAGCAAACCTTATACTTAATGAATTAAGTAATCTCCTTATTATACTGGATAAACAGAGAAAACTTCAAAGAAGCCTACCTATCCTACTTTCTTAAACAAAACCTTTTATATAATAATATTAGTAGCGATTAGGGAATATAACCTAATAACCTCTTAACTTACAGATTTTCTTAACTCTGTTGGAGAATTCCTTTCTCCTTTTCTCCTTAAACTTTTTATCATCAATATATGCGATATTTATTTCACCAAATTCAAAATCTTTTACAACAACTTTCTTTTTCATTGCTTTAAGAAAAATTCGTTTAGACAAAAGCCCTTAACAGTAATATAATACACTATCATGATAAAAGAAAGATTGGAACTTTACAAAAAGATAGAAGAGTTAAGAGGCAATCCATTGATTGTTTACTATACTTCAAGCCGTATAGATGCAGGAGGAACGATTGCCGGAGATGTTCTTGATGAACTAGTAGATCAACTAGAAGAAATTTCTGAAGATACTCAAGAGATAGACTTACTCATTATTTCAAATGGAGGAGATCCCTTAACTGCCTACCGCTTTGTCTCTCTTATAAGATCAATAGTTAAAAAAATAAATGTTATCGTTCCTTATAACGCTTACAGCGCAGCAACAATGATTGCACTAGGAGCCGATAAAATTATAATTGGGAAATATGGTTGTCTTGGTCCAATAGACCCACAGATAATGGTTAAACAAGAAAACGGGTCTGTTCAGGCATTTGGTTATGAAGACATATTATCTTATTGGGATTTTACAAGATCGGAAGTGGGACTAACAGAACAAGAGCATATTAAAGATGCTTTTTTGAAATTAGGTGAAAAAGTTGAACCTGTTTCCCTTGGATATGCTAAAAGAGCATCCTCTTTAAGTCATGCATTAGGGCAAAAGCTTCTTATGATGCACATGAAGAGACCTGAGGAAGAGAGCAAGGCAAAGTCTATAGTCGACCAACTAAATAAGAGTTTTTTCAGTCATGGACATTCAATCTCGTTCAAGGAAATCAAAGATCTTGGCTTAAATGCAGAAGAGCTAAAAGGAGATCTCGAAAAGTATGTATGGGATGTATATATGGATATAAATAAAGAATTCAAGGCTAGAGAGCCATTTAATCCATTAGGTGAATTTTTAGATAAAGATGAAAATAAGCATTATCTTGAAGTACCTTCGGCGGTAAATTTGCCACAAATTCCAAACAACCAACAGATGTTTGAAGTAGTTGCAAAAAATATAATCCAAAATGTCTTAGAACAATTAAATACTCATCAAGCCCCTTATAAATACGAGTATACAGCTGCAATACTTGAAAGTCCTCGATACTCTAGTCGTTGCAATATCAAGGGCATATTGCTTGTTATGAGAGATTCGAATTTATCATTTTTACAAAAAAATGTTAAACTTTCTATGAAATGGGAGAAGGTTGAATAATCCCATATAAACAATATGTTAAAAACAACTGTTAATCAAACAATAAAACCATCACCCTATCTAATCAAGAATACTGATGATGTATTCTTACAAATAATAGAAGGAAAACCTGCTCCCCAAATTCCTTCACTTACAATAAAGGGGTCAAAGATTAAAAGTAACAAAAGAAAAAATCTCCCGACAATAAGAAAAACATCCCCAAAAGTTTCTACAAAAGTAAAATACCTTTAATCCCTCCTATGTGAAATTGTATAATACCGTATGAGAAACGGCTCAAAAAACGGACAATTTACCAAAGACAATCAACCTTCCTCAGAAGCAAAGTCTGCAGGATGGAAAAGACGCCAACAAAGACAGCAATTCCTAGACACCCTACTCCATTACCAAAACATGACTTTAGAAGAGTTTGAATCCTTACAAAAAGAATAGAAAAACAAGAAGATACTCTTATTCAGATAATAGATAAACTGTCAGATGAAAATTGCGAACCAATAATACGAAATGGGTTGAATATTCTAAAAGATCCATACTCTATATGGAAAGATGCAAGTCCAGAAACAAAACACCACTATCAGAAGTGGCTTTTTCCAAAAGGAATTGAATTTGATCCAGAAAATGGATTGCGAACCAGAGAATTATGTTATACCTACCAACTTTTAGAAGGATTAAAAAACGATAATTCCGCTATGGTGGAGACGGTGGGAGTCGAACCCACGTCCAAAAGTATCATCATATATCTTTCTACAAACATAGTTAATCTTAATATACATATATACCTAAAGATTAACAAAAAAATATATATGCTTAGGATTT
>Ga0272443_10002384_pt1 | contig 24165 bp, 18 predicted proteins | sample SSMAcet12_FD_193581 | JGI IMG/M metagenome (GOLD analysis project Ga0272443, IMG submission 193581) | Marine sediment archaeal communities from Little Sippewissett salt marsh, Falmouth, MA, United States - SSM-Acet-12 | ecosystem: Environmental > Aquatic > Marine > Wetlands > Sediment ...
TCACCTGTCCGGCGGAGCGATACGGAATCGCGTCGTGCTCGCGCGTGCCGAACCCCATTCGCACGCCGAACACCCGCTGGAAATTGTAGACCCGCTCCGACTGGAGGATGAGATCCTCGGGCTTGACCTCGATCCCGGTGACGCCAGCGAAGACGTCGCAGTAGTTGTCGACGTGATCCGGAACCTTCGCCGGCTCCGCCTTCTGCGCGTTGTCGGCCGGCTCGATGTCGTTCCACGGGAGTTTGCAGTGCCCGACCAAGCCGAACCAGGTCCGCCACATCGGGAAGTAGTGCAGCGCCTCGGCTTTGTCCGCGAACGTCGGGATCTGGTTATTGACCATGTCCATGAAGATCAGCCACGCCTCGTCGTGCTGCGGTCCCTTGAGCGCCAGGCCGTAACCGCCCTGCATCGCCAGCGACTCCTTGGTGACGTACTCGGAGTACTCGAGCCCCTTGGCCTCCATCCCGATGTCCTCGAGGAACCCGGCATCGGCGCCGTACTCCCCGGCGAAGCGGGCCTTCATCCGCCGGATCCCCTCACCGACGACGCGACCGAACCCCTCGCCGCGCGCCATCTCATGCAGCACCTCGAGCGCCGCGTCCCCGTGACCAAACCGCAGATCGAGTCCGCCAGTCGCCTCCTCGTCGAGGATTCCGTTCTCGAAGCACTCCATCACGAACGCCGTTCCTGTCGTGAACGAGATCGTGTCGATCCCGTACGTGTCGCAGTAGAAGTTCACCTCAAGAACGAAGTTCGGGTCGTAGACGCCGAGATTGGAGCACCCCGCCGCCGTTTCGTACTCAGGCCCGTCGACCAGAACCTTCTGACCCGCATAGGGACCGGTCTTCAGCTCGAAGTCGTCGACCGCGTGCGAGCACGACATCGTGCAACCGAGCCAGCATCCGTCAGGCATCCCCTGCCCGAACCGCTCGCGCCAGATCGGCGAGGAGATCTGTCCCGATTCGGGATGTTTGCCGAACTTGAAATTGTGGGTCGGGAGAAGGTCATATTCGTCCATGATCTCGACCAGGTGCGCCGTCCCGACACGACGCATGTCGCACTGGCTCGCGTCAAGCTCGAGGATCTCCCGGTTGATTCGCTTTCCCGCTTCCTGAAGTCGATCGAGATCGGCCGGCCGGTTCGACTGCGCACTCACCGCCGGGCTCTTCACCACGACCGCCGCGATCCGCTTGTCGCGAAAGACGGTGCCCGTTCCGCCCCGGCCGGCCTGCTTGACGCGAACCGCCTGTCGCTTCATGTCGAAGAAACTCAGGTTCAGGCAGCCCCACCGGCTGTTCTCCGCCCCGGCCCCGGTCGTCACCGTCGAGATCGCCGCCACGTCACGGGGCGCCTCCGAGTCGGCGAACGACCGCATCAGCCGATCGGCGAGGATGTGCGTGTTGATGTCCGGCTCCGAACAGGCGAGCAGCTGGACGATCCCGTTCACCCCGTCGACAAAGACGACGACGTTTCCGTCGCTCTTCCCCTGCAGCTCGATCGCGTCCCATCCGGCGAACTTGAGATACGGCCCGAAGTAGCCGCCGGCGTTCGAGTCGATCACGTTCCCGGTTAACGGCGACAGGCTGACCACGATCGACTTCCCGGACCCCGGGTAGGCCGTCGTCCCGCCGACCGGCCCGGACGAGATGACGATCTCGTTGTCCGGATCGTCCCACGTCGTCGACCCGTCCACTGCGTTCCACAGCCGCCACAGACCGAATCCGCGCCCGCCGATGAAGGTCTCCTTCATTCGATCGGTCACCCGGCGCGCCCCGATCTCGCCGGTTCCCACGTTCACGTACAGCGTCTCCCCCGTGTAGCCCCTTTGGACAGCGTGCGGTTCGTACGCCATCTCCGCGATGACACGATATCCTGTCGGAATCGGCATTTGGCCCTCCTCGCCTTCTCATCCGCGGCGAAACGCGCCGCGTTCCTGTCCCGAAGCGAAGTGTAGGAAACCGACCCTCGCTCCACAAGCGTCACTACTGCGAAGCCTGCCTGCTCCCGCGGCCTCCTGTTGCCGGAGCGGACGGCGTGATCTATCCTCTCTCGCACGGGAGGATACGTGATGAACCAAGATCGGATCGAGCGCGGGATGCGGGAGGTCCTCGAGGGGATCGGGACGGATCGATTGAACCAGGAGGTCCTCGCCAACACGCCGCGTCGCGTCGCCGCGATGTACGCCGAGTTCTTCAACGATGTCGATCGAGATCCCGGAGATGCTCTCAAGGTCCTCTACCAAGAGCCCTACGAGGAGATGATCGTTCTGAAAGACATCCCGTTCTTCTCGATTTGCGAGCACCACTTCCTTCCGTTCGTCGGGACCGCCGACATCGTCTACATTCCCAACAACGGCCGGATCGTCGGCGCGAGCAAGCTCGCCCGCGCCATCGACGTCGCGGCCTCTCGCCCGCAGCTGCAGGAGCGCCTTACCACGCAGATCGCCGATGCGCTGGTGGAGAAGATCGACCCACAAGGGGTCCTCGTCCGGATCGAGGCGACGCACCTGTGCATGACGCTTCGAGGAGTCAAGAAACCGGGAACGAGGATGGTCACGTCGGCGATCCGCGGAAGCTTCTATGCTAACGCCGCTCAGCGCGCCGAGGCGCTGTCCCTCATCGCCTAGGCACTTCGCCGGCCGCGGAGAATTCACACCCTGTTCTCTCGCGGAGCCGAAGAGCGAGCGGACCGCGGGACCCACAGCATCAGAGACCTCCTCGTGCAGGAAGTGAGGAGTACCCGAGACTCATCTTGCGCCAGGGAGGAGACGAAGAACGCAGCGCAGGGCGTAGGCAGACGCGAAACGAGAAGAGTCACAGCCGCTCCGGCCGCCGCCCCGGCCACCCGTCTTCCCGTCACTCATGGTCCGTACTCTTAACTGTTCCTGGGAACCGTTTCGTGTTCCGCGCGAGACGCTTCTCGCGTTGCGATTCCCAGCACGTTCGTCCGTTTCGCTTCGCTCTCCTACGCCCCTGCGACGGGATGGTCACTCGATCCGCCACTGCTCGATCCGCGGATCGTCAGGCGCGAGCGGGGCGACCTCGATCGTCCGTTCTCCGCTCGCCGCGAGAACCGTCATCGCGACAGCGGGCCGATCCCCGCAATCGCCGTAGCGCGCCGTGAGCGCAGCGGCCAGTCGGATCTCCTCCTCGGACGGATCCCCCTCAACGAGCGTCGTCGGTCCCATCACGTCGACCGGCTCGATCTGCGTCCGACCGCCCGCGAATCCCTTCAGCGTTTCGTTCTCCCCCTCGTCGCGACCGACGATGACCTTCACTCGATCTGAGAATCGGAACTGCCGCCCGATCCTGAGCAGGCGAAACGCCTCGACCCCGACGTTCTCCGGCCCGTGGTGCGCAAACGCGTCGCGCACCCTCGCAGCATATGTCCTCTCGACCAGGATGCATCCGCCGGCCGGCTGAGGGTAGTGGGTAATCCCGAGCTGGCCCGCAAGCACCAGCTGGTGTTCTCGGCTTCGCCCCTGAATCGATAGCAGGTCCTCCTTGCGCAGCCAGCCCGCCTTCACCGGGAGGGTGTCCGAAAGCAGGTTCGCCGACAGCGGACGCAAGAGCCGGTCGCCGAGCCCACTCTCCTCGGCCGCCTGTCGGAGCGCCCGGAGGTGCTGCGATTTGGGCCGCTGCCCGAGGACCTCGCCGGTGACTACGAACTGCGCCCCTTCCTCTTCCATCACCCGCTTTGCCACCTTCAGCATGAAGACCCGGCAGTCGATGCACGGGTTCATCCCGCGGCCGTAGCCGTGTCTGGGATTCCGGATCACGTCAAGGTGCTCGGCCGACGCGTCGACGATCCGAAGCGGGAGCCCGACCCGCGCCGCCGCGGTGCGGATCCGCGCCCGGCCCTCGCTGCTCCCGCTGAACAGGTGCTGTACGTGAAGAAGCGTCACGCCCACGCCCAGCCGGTCGACGAGCGCCGCGGCGAGTACGCTGTCCAGACCGCCTGAGAAGGCTGCGATCGCCCTCACCGCACGGGCCGATTCGCCCGTTCCACTCAATCCATCATCGTGCCCCGGGTTCTTCATCTCCCCTTCACATCCCGAGCTATAATCCTACCGCAATCCATAGGGAGAGCTGAAACGAAGGAGGAGTCAAGCAATGCGCAAGACATGGATGATTGGGCTGATCGCCGCGCTCGTCGTCGGCGCCGGCCTCACGTTCGCCTGGATCGAGTCCTCCGACCGGCAGCTGGCCGTCGTCCCGGCGGTCGCTGTGGCTCAGGAGGGAACGTCTCCGGCGGACGTCGATGTCAATCAGTCGATCAGCGAATCCGGCCACGCCGCGATCAAGCAAGCGATCGCCCTCGTCGGTCCGTCCGTCGTGCGGATCGACGTCACCGGAGCCGTCATCACCTCGAATCCGCTTCTCGAACTCTACGGCGACCCGCTGTTCCGCCGGTTCTTCGGGGATCCGCTCGATGTGGGGCCACAAGAACGGACGACGGAGTCCCTCGGCTCAGGCCTTGTGATCGAATACGAGGGACAGACGTTGATCCTGACCAACGCCCACGTCGTCGCGAACGCCGATACGATCACCGTGACCGATGTGAACGGAAGCACGTGGGACGCCGCCCTCGTTGGCGCCGATGACGTCCTCGACGTCGCGGTCCTTCGCCTCGAAGGGGCCACCGGTAAGCTCGTCGCGGCGCGCCTCGGGGATTCCGATTCCGTGTCAATCGGAGACTGGGCGATCGCCATCGGCAATCCACTCGGGCTCTCGTACACCGTGACGCTCGGGATCATCAGCGGGACCGATCGCGACGTCGTCAAACCAAACGGCATCGGGAACTTCAACAATCTCATTCAGACCGACGCGGCGATCAACCCAGGCAACAGCGGCGGGCCGCTCGTCAATGCGCTCGGCGAGGTCATCGGGTTGAACACAATCATCGCGCGCGGGACCACCAGCGGCGTCTCGATCGAGGGGATCAACTTCGCCATCGCGATCAACGGGGTGAAGGACATCCTTCTCCAACTCGTCGAGTTCGGCGAGGTACGGCGCGGATGGCTCGGCGTGCAGCACATGGAGATCACCGCCAGTGCCGCGGAGGAGTACGGGATCGATCCGAATCAGCCCGGGACGCTCATCGTCCACGTCTTCCCGGGCGACCCGGCCGATGCGGCCGGCTTCGAGGCCGGCGATGTCGTCGTTCGTGTCGGCGAGGTTCCGATCGAGGAAACCGACGATCTGAATCGCGAGATCGGACTTCTCACGGCCGGTTCCGTCGTCGACATCGTCGTGCTGCGCGACAGTGAAGAGCTGACGTTGACCGTCACGCTCGGCGAGCGGCCGAGCGAAGAGGAGCTGTTGAGCTACGAGGGGAGCGCGCTAGAAACCGAGGACGACGAAGCCGTTGTCGGATTCGGAATCACCGTCGGCCCGATCACCGCAATCGTTGCCCGACAACTGGGATTGAACTCGACAGACGGGGTCGTCATAATGGATGTCGCCGCAGGGAGTCGGGCGCACCGTGCCGGGCTGTCGGAGGGCGATGTCGTTCTCGAAATCGACCACCGGCCGATTGAGTCGATCGATGACTGGGATGCAGAGATCTCCGCGCTCGATGGCGACGCATCCGTGGCCCTGACGATCCTGCGGGATGGCAGCCTTCGTTTCGTGACCCTCGAGTAGCGAAACCGGCCGTCAGACGGAGAGTGGCGCAGCTTGGTCAGCGCGCAGCGTTCGGGACGCTGAGGTCGCCGGTTCGAATCCGGCCTCTCCGAAAGCGGGAGTAGCTCAATGGTAGAGCCCTGGCCTTCCAAGCCAGTGATGCGGGTTCGATCCCCGTCTCTCGCTCCAGGTGGTCTTCAGGGTGGGTGAGGATGCGCCGGCACTCCCTCGGAAGATCGCTATTGACATGACCCAACGTCCGGCGCACACTGACGCTGCGCACGCAGCACGGGTTGCGGCATATTGCGTGCTAGGCGGGACGGACACGAGTTTCGCGAAGCGAAGCTCGTCCGAGCCTCAAGGACCATCGAGGCACGACGCGCCCGTAGCTCAGTGGACAGAGCAGCGGCCTTCTAAGCCGCTGGCCGGAGGTTCGAATCCTCCCGGGCGTACAGCAGCAAGAACATGGGGAGCGTGGCGCAATCGGTTAGCGCACTAGGTTGTGGTCCTAGGGGTTGCGGGTTCGAGTCCCGTCGCTCCTCCTTGTGAGCTCCGCGCACGGGCGAGTTTCCCCGATCCGGAAACTCGCGTGGGTGAGTTCTCGCAGCACGCCCACGTAAGCCCGAGCGCAGAGCGAGTCATGGGTCTCGCGAAGCGAAACCCATCCGCGCTCCGTAGAGCGCGAATGCGCCCGTAGCTCAACTGGATAGAGTACCGGTCTTCGGAACCGGGGGTTGGGGGTTCGAGTCCCTCCGGGCGTAGGAGCAGGGCGGGGTGAGGTCATCTTCGATCTGGCCCGTCCTGCTCCTACCACGGTGCGACCCGCCAGGAGCTTGCGGCGATCACATGGCGCGAACTCCGAAGTTGCGATGGACGCCCCGAATTCTCATCTGACGGATCAGGCAGACTCTCAACCTGTCCGAAGGGCAGGCGAGCGGGCAGGTGGACCGACTCGGGGTCTCGCACAGCGAACACTTCGAGGGACGGCTGCGCGACAGCGCGTCCGCTTCCCTCTGCGGGTGTGTCGCAGAGCGAGCTTGCCGGAATCAAACACGATATCCAACCGGTTGCCGCGCTCTTCTCCACGCGCACCATCGAACCGGCGAGATGACTGGCACACGGAGGGCGCCATGCCGGCAATCATCGGGCACGAATCGAGCGAAGGAGGGTCCCGTGGCTGGACAGCGGCTCCGACGCTCGGGGGAGGCCGCGTTCGTGGCCGTTGCGATGCTGGACGTCGCAGTCGTATCTGCTGTAGAGGAGTCCCCGAACCGTCCGACCCTCTCCCGATGGGCGCATCGCTCCGGGAGGCGGTCGACGCGGCGCCCGAAGGCTCGGTCCTCCAGCTCGCCGCTGGGCACCACGAGGGAACCGTCGTTGCCGAGAAGTCTTCTCGTACTGCGCGCGGCCCGGCCGACCGAGTGGCGAAGGTCACGCGGGCCCGCCCGGGGGGCGATCCTTGGAGTCGCCGGCGAAGCGGTCGAGGTCCGATTGGAAGACCTGACGGTTCGTAGCGCACGGGGGGTCAAGGGCCACGGCACATCGGTCGAAGCTTCGTTTGTCGCCGAGCTCACGCACGTTCATCTGACGGGGAACTCGTGGTTCGGGCTTTGGGCTTCGGATCACGCACCCGTCACCCTGGTGGAGTGCGCTCTCACGTTCAACGGAAGCTCGGGGCTGACGTCGCTAGACTCCGCGGGCGTCCGGTTGGAACCGTGCGCCGTTCACGACAACACGTCGCACGGTCTGCTCGCCCAGGAGGACGCAACCCTCGAGATCTACCACTGCGAGTTCACGTCAAACGGAAGCGCCGGCCTCCGTCTCTCCGCGGGACCGTGCATCGGCGGATTCGATCCCGAGATCTACTTCTCCGGTCGGATCGAAGGATCCGGCTACTTCGTTCCCGGGCCGGGCGAGCCCAGTGGGAACGAGGAGACGGCGCTGTGCCCTCCGCCCCCGGCACATGGTCGGAGGGGTTTCTCGCTACGGACTGACCTCGCGACGGAGCACGTCCGGGACCGGCAAGGCGGCTCTCGGGAAGCACACCGCGATCCGCCCACTTGCTTCCGGCGGCTATGTGATGTACATTACGCAGCCCCGAATTGGCAAACCTGGCGAAAGCCAGGGACGCAAAGTCACGGGCCTACGGGAGGGATCCTATGGTCGCCAGACTGCCGAAGGTTCCAGGAAGCGGTGCTAGGTACAGCCGCCGCGATCCGGCACTCCCCGGGGCAACGAACCCGTCCAAACACCAGCCAAGCTTCGGACGTCTCGGCCTTCGATGCGGTCCCACTGCTCTCAGCCGCGCTCTCCGGGTGGTGACGCAGCATCATGCCGTGGGGATCGAAGCAAGGCGGCCTCCTGCGCAGGCGTGCTTGGGGGCGGGGTAACCCCGCCCCCCGGCCTGCGTCCCGTGAACCGGTCGGCGGGCCGCACGACGCAAGACATTCCTCGCCAGCGAACCACGAAGCGAACTCACCGGGAGCCCTCAGTGGACATTGATCGTACGAGTCCGCCCGGGCCAAGCTGTCACGTCGGCCACATGACTCAACACGGGTTCGTCCTCCACGCGAAGCAAGCCCATGAGCGAAGCAGGATGCTCGAAAGGCAGGGCAATCGGATCGGCGCAAGCAAAGCGAGCGCTCGGCTCCCGGAGAAGCCGAGCGCCCTCTGGCGAATCCTGCGGGCGGAGGTGTGCAGGATGGTATCAGGCTACTCGACGCGAGTGATCGGATCGTGGAGCTTCGTTGTGGCGGATGTGTCCGCGACGCGTCGGAACGGTGATCGTCTTCACCGTCGGGCACAACCCTCCCGGAGGGGATCCGCCGTCGGAGCGGTCCGCCGGGGGATTCTCGAAGGTCGGACGTCCCGTGAGCTTCTCGTGAGGGCCGCGTGACCTTGCCACCAACGAAGCCGTGCGCGGCTTCGCTCCCAACAGAGGATGAACCCGTCTTCGAGCGGACCGTCCGGATCGATCAGAAACGTGTGCATCCCGGTGACGTACGCCGATTCCTTCACTTCCGGGATCACCGCCGGATGCGGTCCGACCGTCGTCTCTTCTACGACGCGGCCGACGAACCGGCTTCCGATGAGGCTCTCGATCGTCATCGCCCGGCCGAGACGGATCTCGCCGCGAGCGTACTGCAGCGCCATCCGGGCGCTGACACCTGTTCCCGTGGGGCTCCGATCAACCTCCCCCTCAGCGAAACGCAGACGTTCCGTCTGTCCGCGCCGCCGGCCGGCGGCGCAGCGAAAACCGTCCCGTACAGGAAGCTCAGGTCCTCCTCGAACGGATGCCGGATCGGGCGGCCCGCCGCGATCGCGCGCACGATCGCCATGCCCAGATCGATCATCCGGCGGAACTCGTCCGGCGCGCAACTCAGCTCAATGTCCTTCGCATCGATGAACGCGTAGAACGCGACGTCGTAGCGGACGGTCCCGATTCCGGGGACGTCGATCCGCGCGTCCCGATCGAGGACGAACGAGGGGACGTTTCGGAAGCGAACCGAACGGACGCGCCCTTCCTCGATCGATGCCAGGCCTCTTCGAGCAGCTTCCCCGCGATCTCGACCCCCCTCTGCTCGCTACTCACCTTCTCCAAGCTGGGTCAGCACCGACTGGAGGCTAGCGGCGTACAGCGTCGTCTTCTCCCATCGCGCGTACTCCGTCCTGCGCATTCGCTCGATGACGTCATTGACGGTCCCCCCGCCCCCCACCGTTCCCCGGACCGCTTCGACTGCCGCATCGAGGAATCCGCACTGAGCGCTCAGATCCTCAGGCCCGCCCACGCGTCCGTGGCCGGGCACGAAGAGATCGATGTCGAGCGCCTCGAAGCGGCGGAGAGTCGCCGACCATCCGACGGCGCTGCCGCTGGGCGCGATGTACGCGGGGGAGTCCTGGAAGAACCCGAGATCGCCGAGGAACGCAACTCGATCGTCCGGACAGAGGAGGTAGAGGTCGCCGTCGGTATGCGCCCGTCCCGCGGTGATCAGCCGAACGACGCGCTCGGAACCGTGAATCTCGATCTCCCCATCGACCACGACCGTTGGGACCGCAAGGGCAATCGGCAACTCTTCGAGAAGCCACTTCCTCGGGTTCAGGTTCGCCTCGTAGTTGAACCGCACCCGTTCGTCCGTCTCCTCGGCAAGCGCCGCCTCGAGTCGCCCGATGAATCGCTCCAGCTCCGCTCGATCGACCTCGCCAGCGTCCTCTGCCGCCATCTCGCCGCGGGTGCCCCGACTGGCGACGATCGTCGCCTCTGGCAGGAACACATGGTTTCCCAACACGTGATCGCCGTGCGAATGGCTGTTGACAAGGTAGGTAGGCGGCCGGCCGGTTAGCCGCTCGGCCGCGGCGCGCAGCTCGGTCGCGGCGGCTCGCGTAAGAAACGCATCGAAGACGAGCGTCCCGTTCCCAAGATCGACCATTCCGGCGTTGCTCATCGCGCCGCCCTTGAGCGTACTGATCGCCGCGAAGATCCCGTCAGCGAGCTGTTCCAGTCGGAAGTGCTCGTTCTCCAGGACGACTCTCTTGTTGATCATCCGCTCACCTCGTTTCTCGATCCGCTAAAATCCGAGACCACGACGAGCCGCGACTGCACGATCCGAGGGAGGCTCCGGCTGCGCATCGCGGAGGCCAGTCTCGCCGGATGTCGTTGGGCGCCGTCGCAACCGTGTTCCGTACTCGCTCTACGTCGTCTTCCTTCGCGTTCCACTCAGCCGGCCGGGATCTTATCCAGCACGCCAACGGCCCAGTCGAGGCTCAGTTCCAGTAGCTTCGCCCGCGTCGGCGCTCCGGTGACCCGGTCCCACCCTTGCAGCTCGTAGTAGAGATCGACCGCGTCCTGCATCCGCTCGGCGGGGATCGACGCGCCCTCCTCGCCGGCAAGCATGAGCGGCTCGGTGAACCGCGGAGGATGGGAGTCGCCGGTCGGCGCGAGCCCCTCGCGGGCGTTGTACAGCCGCGCCAGGGCCAACGCGCGCTCGCCGACACGCATCAGCTCGAAGTCGGTGACGTCCCACCCCGTGACCGCATGCACGATCCGGCGGAAGTCAGAGAGCTGATATGGGAGAAACATGCAGACGCCGACGCAGTTCTTCATCACCTGCGCTCGGATGACCGTTGCCGCGAGGACGGATTTCACCGCCGGCAGCGTCGTTCGCTCCAGCGGTTCGGTGAAGACACCGAACGATCTCATCAGAGCCGCTCCCGCTTCCGATGCGACGCCGGAGTCGTGGAAGTTGTGCATGTGATCCGCTCCGGTCGGCGACGTCGCATAGCCGACCCCGAGTCCGAACTGCCATCGAGGATCGTGCATCGGGTGCTCCTGGCCCTTGGCTTGAACGGCGTAACGTTCGGTGTCGCGGCCGATCCTCCGCGCCGCCCGAAGCGACCCCTCAGCGAGGAGGTCGCCGAACCCGTCGCGGCAAGCGATCCGCTCGACGAGTTCCGTCATGATCCGGTGATCGCCGAACCGCGGCTCGAGCCCGTCGGTGTCGTCGGTCGTCAGCAGCCCCCGCTCGAAGCACTCCATCGCCCAGCCGATCGTCACGCCGGTCGAGATCGTGTCCAGCCCATAGGCGTTGCACAGCTGGTTGGCGTAGAGGATCGCTTCGAGGTGGTCGACACCGCAGATCGACCCGAGCGCCGCGAGGCTCTCGTATTCCGGCCCGCCGTACGTCGGGTCGACCTTGTACTCGCCGTCCGCCCTGGTAACCCGCTTGCAGGCGATCGGGCAGGCGTGGCACGTGTCGGTGTCGATGAGGAAGCGCTCCGTCATCGTCGTACCCGCGATCTTCTCCGCTCCCTCGAACTTGCCCTCGCGGAAGTTGCGCGTCGGCAGCCGGCCGACCTCGTCCATCCCGACGATCCCGCCACCGGTCCCATGCTCGTGAAAGCCGGCCCACCGCTCGCGTAAACCAGCGACGTGCTCGACAATCTTCTTCGCCCCTTCGACGTCGGCAATCTCGACCGTCCCGGTCCCTCGTACCGCGATGGCGCGAAGCTTCTTCGATCCCATCACCGCACCGAGCCCGGTCCGCCCGGCAGCCCGGTTCACGTCGCTAATCACGCAGGCGAACCGTACCAGGTTCTCCCCGGCGATCCCGCACTGAATGACGCGGATCTTCTCGTCGTTGTGCTCCGCTCGGATCGCCGCCTGAACCTGGGCCGTCTCTTTTCCCCAGAGGTCGCCGGCGTCCCGGATCTCGGCCACTCCGTCGTGGATCCACAGATACACCGGAGCGTCGGACGCGCCGGTGACGACAATCGCGTCGAGTCCGGCCCGTTTCAGTTCGGCGCTCCAGAACCCCCCGACGTCGGCCTCACCGAACCCGCCGGTCAGCGGCGACTTCGCTCCCACGGCGTGTCGGCCGCTTCCGGGAATCGGCGTGCCCGAGACGACGCCGGTCGCGAACACGAGCGGGTTCTCCGGCGCGAGCGGGTCGACGCCCGCCGGCGCACGTGTCATCAACTCGTGGACGATGAACCCCCAACCGCCCATGTACATCCTGTAGTGATCGTCGGCCGGCTCCTCGATCGCCGTTGTCCCAGCCGTCAGATCGACGTACAGGACCTTCCCGCAGTAGCCTTCAACCATCGTGCTTCACCTCCGTGAGTCTCTGTTCGCGGCGTTCGTCCGCCGCTTCATCGGCCCGCTTCCATGCATGTTCCGCCTCCCCGCCGTCGAAGTCACGTCAAGCTCCCCTCGGGGACACGGGCACGCGCGGTCCGCATCGTCGGCCCGGCCCTGTCGCGCTGACCTTGACGCCGTTTCGCCCTCGATCTGTGCACCCCACGTTCTTCCTTCACGGTCGGCGGCGGTGCGTTGCAATCCGAAGCGAGCGTGCCGGTTCCGCTTGTGGAGTGAACGCCTTCGGCGATCGATGTCGTGCGATCCAGCATCAAGGCATGCATGCCGGGTCTCCATTCCAGTCACATCCCTCGTCCCAACGCGAGGAACAGGCGTCAGAGGAGGCCGTCGTGTCCTGTTCCCGAAGGGCTCCGCGGACAACGCGCACCCTGCGATTCGAAACAGCCTCCGGCTTCGGGCTCCGTGGATCGCGAGACAGGAGGCAGGGAGCGATCGGGGATCGATGGATGACACATCGGGGCAGTTCTAGTCGCTCCCCCGTGCCGCAAACGCTGCGAGCCGCTTCGCCAGCTCCGTCAGTGTGTCCGCCCTCAACGTGTAGAACTTCATGCCGCCTTCCTTCCGTTCCGCGAGAATCCCTCCCGCGACCATCAGCTGCAGATGCCGAGATACGGCCGGTTGGCTGATCTCCAAGCGGTCGACAATCTGTTGCGCGTATAGCTCGCCGTCGATGAGAATCCCGAGGATCTCCAGACGGGTCTCGTCCGCAAGGGCCTTCAGCGGCGGGAAAGCCGCCCGGACCGAGGCCAGCGGGTGGTCTTCCGCTCTAGACTGGGGTCGCGCGTTGAAGATCAGGACCAGCGTCTTGCCTTCCTCGTCGAAGAGGACGAATCGCACGTACGGTCCGGTGTGGCAGCTGGGCACGAAGATCAACCTCTCGAGGCCCCCGGCAGCGTAGGCGCGCTCGGCCGTCGGGGACAACGACTTCCCGGTCACCGCGAGGTACACCTCGCCAAGGTCGCCTCGGTACCGCGCCTGTCTGTGGTACGCGATGCTCCGTGCGATCACTCCGCGCATCTCCTCGTACTCCTTCTGATACGCCTTCTCCCAGAACCGCGTCGCCGTATAGACAAGGCGCGACTTCAGTTGCTCCGGATCGGTCAGGAGCCTGACGAGCTGGTCGAAGTACGTCTTGTCCTTACGCGCCAGCTTCGCCCATTCGCACCCCGTCGTTCGCAGGAAGTCGCGGACTCCCTCCCCGTCATCGACGGTGGGGACGACGATGTCCCTCTTTTCGCCGTTTGCCGCGCTCTTGCGCGCCAGGCCGCGGAGGATCCTCGTCACGGCCTCCCGGACGGCCGCGTCATCGAGGACGCTCAGCCAGCCGATGAACGAGGTGAAATCCAGGATGCCCGGATCCTCGACTGCCAGGAGGTCAAAGATGAGTGGGACGCCGATCGGATCGAAGACCGCCTGGATGTCCCTGCGCAGATCGTCGGACAGAGCCGCGAACGTGACGTAGATCCACTGATCGAGCCCCTCGTACTTCGACGCCACAGCGACGATGCCCAGCGCTGCCGTGATTACGTGGGCAAACGAATCGACGAACGAAACGTCGAGGCTCGGCTGTCCCTTGCTCTCGCTGTCCGCTCTCATGTCGTCCTCCGATGCAGCGGCGCAAGCCAGCGTAGAAGCCATATCAGAGTATAGTTATATTCTTATATATATCCAGCTCGGTCACGACCGCTTTCTCCGGCCGTCCGATCGGGACGGACACACGACCGTAGCAGCAAACCGACCGCGCTCACCGCGATTTGGCATCACGCCGCGAACGAAGTAGCCTAGGAGCTCAGATGCCAGAGCCCAGTGATCGGTCACACCATGACGGGAAGAGGAGGACCGGCCTTCGGGCTTCGTCCGAGACGCTCGGCGAGCCCGAGATCCGGTACCGTTCGCTGTTTGAGGGCGTCCCGATCGGTCTGTACATCACGACGCCCGACGGAACGATCGTCGACGCCAATCCGGCGTTGGTCAACATGCTCGGCTACGCGGACAAGCAGGCGCTTCTCGGGATGAAGGCCTCGGAGCTCTTCGCCCGTCCGATCGATCGCGAAAGGGAGCGCGCCCTCCTCGCGCAGGAGAACGTCATCCGGGACTTCGAAACCCAGCTCAGACGACAGGATGGGACGACAATCTGGGTTCGAGACACGTGCCGGATCGTCTGCACCGAGGACGGGCAGGTCCTCTCGTACGAGGGGAGCCTTCAGAACATCACCGACCAGAAGGAGTACGAGCGCAACCTCTCCTACATGGCGCGCCACGATCCGCTGACCGGCGTGTACAACCGGCATGCGCTCGCTGAGATCCTCGAGGCGGAGATCCGCCGCGCCCGGCGCTACGATCATCCGATCGGGGTCCTGATGATCGACGTCAACCGGTTCAAGGAGGTCAACGACCGGTTCGGCCACGCCGCCGGCGACAAGGTTCTGTGCAGCGTCGCGAAGGCGCTCTCCGGGTCGGTACGCGACTGCGATGTCGTGGTTCGCTACGGGGGGGACGAGTTCCTCGTCCTGCTGATCGAGACGAACGGAGAGGCCGAGATCGTCAAGGACCGAATTCGCACGGAGCTGTCTCGGCACGGGCAGATGAGCTTCCTATCGGAGTTCCCGATCACCCTGGCGATCGGGACTGCCCACTGGGACCCGACGGCCGGAGAGCCAATCGAGCGGATCCTGAATCGTGCCGACCTCGCGATGTACGAGGAGAAGCGCAGGCTGTCCGCCGAGTAGCATCGCGAGTAGCCGGCGCGCTATCCATCCTCACGCATCCGCTCCCATCGAGCGAGCGCCGCCTACACCTCCTAGCCTTCGTGAGTCAGCCCATCTTCCGATGCCACGCTATGCACGCTTTCGGCGACCGTCGCGTCGACCGGAAGACGACGGATCTCGCAGACTTCGCAGTTCAGTCCGCAAGCGGCCATCCAGTTGGAGTTCGGTATCACCCAGCAGCTCCTCGGTCGGCATCGAATCCGCCCAAGCTGCGCGAGCGGATTCGATGCCCCTCGCCCTCGATCGCCAACGCCCCGACATAGCCCGCTGGCACATCGAGGTCGCGAAGGGAGAAGGCCGACTCGTCACGCCCCTCCAGCTCGGTCCTCACGATCGCCGGTTCCATTCCCGGATCGACCGAAACCGAAAAGCGGCTCAGGCCCGCGGGCACCCCGGCTCCGAGCGCCTTCAGGTACGCTTCCTTGCGGACCCACGTGCGGAAGAACGCGTCTCCCCGGATCGCCGCCGGGAGTGCGACAAGCGCGACCGCCTCCCGATCGGAGAGGAACCGCTTCGCCAACGCCTCGGCGCGAACCCCCGGCCGCACTCGCTCGATGTCGACGCCAATCCGTGCACCGCTTGTCACGGCCAGCAGCGCCCATCGGCCCGAGTGGGACAGATTGAATGAGACGTCCGAACGGAGGGCAGGATCGAGCGTCGGTCGTCCGAGCCCACGGTGCATGCAAATCCGGCTCGGCGGCAGATCGACGTACACGGCGAGGATCTCGAAGACGGCCGCTTTGATCCCGCTTCGCGTGGCCGCGACCGGCAGCCGCCACAGGTCCACTTCTCCCCGTGCGATCCGCCCGATGTCTCGGCTAGCGGCCATCCGAAACGGCGCTCGGACGATAGGACGGGACCAATTCCCGGAGCAGTGCGACGATCTCCTCGGATGCCCCTCGGCCCGTCGCCTCACCGAGTCGCTCCAGACCGTCGGCGAGTTCCTCACCCACCCAGCGGGATCCCAGCCGCGCGACGAACACCTTCTCGTGCGTCGTGGAGTCCGTCCCCTCCTCCGCGGTCAGCAACTCCTCGGAGAGACGTTCTCCCGGGCGCGAGCCGGTGAAGACGATCGGGATGTCCTGGTCCGGCTCCAGACCGTGGGACCGGATCAGATCCCTCGCGAGCTCCAAGATCGAGACCGGCTCGCCCATGTCAAGCACAAACACCTCGCCGCCCCGCCCCATCGCCGCCGCCTGGAGGACGAGGAGGACCGCCTCGGACGTGACCATGAAGTACCGGTTCATTCCGGGATCGGTGATCGTGACGGGCCCGCCGGCCCGAATCTGCTCCTCGAAGATCGGCAGCACGCTTCCCCGGCTGCCGAGGACGTTTCCGAACCGCACCGCCATGCACCGCGTCTCGAAGCACCCGTTGTGCGAGTGGGTGATTAGCTCAGCGACGCGCTTGGTCGCGCCCATGACCGAACACGGATTGACCGCCTTGTCGGTCGAAATCATGACGAACGACTCCGTCCCGAACGCGCAGGACTCCTCGATCACGCAGCGGGTCCCGAAGACGTTCGTCTTCACCGCCTCCGCCGCCGAGCGCTCCATCAGCGGTACGTGCTTGTACGCGGCCGCGTGGAATACGGTCTCCGGGCGTCCCAAACCGATGATCTCACGAACGCGACTCCGATCGCGGACGTCCCCGATGCAATAGGAGATCCCCCGACTGGGAAACCGCCGCTCCAGATCGCGCTCCAGGTAGAACAGCCCGGTCTCGTCGTTGTCGAGGCATGTCAACCTCCCCGCCCCGAACCGAAGCACTTGGCGACAGAGTTCGGACCCGATCGATCCGGCGGCTCCGGTAACCAGAATGGAACGTCCCCGTACGAGCCGCTCGATCGCCGTCGTGTCGATCCGAACCGGCTCGCGCCGGAGCACATCCTCCGGCGTCACTTCGCGAAGTTCCTTGACGTGGACCTGGGAGCTGTACAGCTGGCTCAGCGGCGGGAGGATTCGCACATCGCGAATCCCGGCATCGCGCGCCCGCGCGACGGTGTCGCCGACAAGCGCCCCACCCGTGGAGGGAACGGCGATCAAGACCGCTTCCGCGTTCAGCGACTCGACGGCCCTGCGGAGCTGCTTGCGCCCTCCGATCACGCGAACCCCGTGGATGATCAGCCCCCATTTGCCGCGATCATCGTCGAGGAAACCCACCGGGACGTACTGCCTCGTGCCCGCCTCAAGGAGCCCTCGCGCGAGGCTTGTTCCCGCGTCCCCGGCCCCGATGATCAACGCGCGCTTCGCCGAGGCCGGTGCGCGCCCCCGCGTCCAGACGAGAGCGGCAAGCCGGTTGGACAGCCGCACGCCGCTGATGCCGATCAGAGAGAACGCGAAGTCGATCACCAAAACGGATCTCGGGACGGACGAGAACACATGGACCCCGCGGAGCAGAAAGAACGCGGCCGCCAGAACCGCCGATCCGATACTGCAAGCGAGGATCGCCCCGAGCATCTCCCGCATGCCAACGTGCCGCCAGCTGAAACGATACATCCGAAGCACCAGGAGGACGGGTATCTTCAGCCCGATCGCGAGCGGGATGCTGACGAGCATGGTGGTCAGATGACTGCCGGGGATGATCCCGTCGAACCGTAGCCAATAGGCCAAGTAGAGCGAGAGCGAAACCACCAGAACATCCGCGATCAAGAACCCGCTCCGTCTCATGCGGGTCCGAAGCCGCGCCAGCCAAAGCGCAAGCAGGTTCTTCAACTGAACGTGCTCCGCAGCCGCGCCCGCGTACCTTCGAGGGTCTCAAGAAGCTTGGAGAAGCAGAATCGCACTTCGTTTTCTCCCTTCCCCGGCGTGGAGTAGAAGGCCCTGCCAGGCACCGTGGCCACGCCCGCCTTGTCCAGCAGCCAAAGCGAGAAATCCTGCTTGGGCGCTCGTGGTTCCCACGCGATTCCATCCGTGCCCGCAATGACGTAGTAGGCACCCGCGGGAGCGCTGGCAGCGAACCCGCATTCCTGCAGCACCTCCATGAGCAGATCCCTGCGCTTCGCATACGCATCCAACATCCCAGCGTAGTACTCGGGGGGGAAGCGGCTCAGCGCATGGGCCGATGCGTGCTGCAGCGGTGTCGGAGCGCCGACAGTCGCGAAATCGTGCACCTTCCGGATTTCCTTGGTAATGGGGGCCGCCGCGATTGCCCAACCGACCCGCCATCCTGTCACCGCGTACGTCTTGGAGACCGAGTTGATCGTGACGGTTCGGTCTCTCATGCCATCGAGCCCGGCGATCGACACGTGCTCCGCGCCGTCGTAGACGATGTGCTCGTAGATCTCGTCGGTGATCGCGTAGCAGTCCCACTTGCGGCAGAGCGCAGCAATCGCCTCGAGTTCCTCTCGATCGAACACCTTCCCGGTCGGGTTGTTTGGGGTGTTAATCACAATCGCCTTCGTGCGATCGTTGAATGCGCGAGCAAGCTCATCTTCATCATAGCGCCAGTCCGGCGGATACAGCGACACGAACCGTGGAACCGCACCAGCGAGCATCGTTCCGGGCCCGTAGTTCTCGTAGAACGGCTCGAAGATGACGACCTCATCACCGCGGTTCACCATAGCGAGGAGACTCGACAGCATGGCTTCGGTGGCACCACAAGTCACCGTGATCTCCTCTTCGGGATCGTAGTCGAGACCATTGAACGTTCGTGCCTTCGTCGAGATCGCCTCGCGCAGCTCGGGCTCGCCGTAGGTTACGGGGTACTGGTGGCGATGGTTCCGAATCGCCTCGAGCGCCGCGTACTCAAGATCGACGGACGGCGGGAAGTCCGGGAAGCCCTGTGCGAGGTTGATGCCTCCCAAGCGATCGCACACACGGGTCATCTCGCGAATGACCGACTCCGTGAATCCCTCCGTGATATAGGACAGATCCTTCACGATTCACTCACACCCAGACTAGCGGTTCCCGAAGAACGAGCGGACGGACTCGACCGTGTACTCCACCTGCTCATCATCCAGCTCGACGTTCATCGGGAGCGAGATGACCTCACGGCTGATTGCCTCGGTCTCGGGGAATCCTCGATCTTCCAGACCCAGCGCCTTGTGCTTGTAGTAGGGAGTCGGCCAATGAACGAGGACTTCGACGCCCGCTTCCCGCAAATGCTCCACAAGCTCGTCTCTCGACTTCGTCCGAATCACGTAGTTCTGGAAGACGTCCTCGAATCGTGGATCGTCGAAGTGAGGCAGGACGAGATCGCCGACCCCGCTGAGTCCCTCTCGATAGGCCGAGGCCACCGCACGCCGTCTCTCGATCCAGTCCGGCAGATACGACAGCTTCACGTTGAGGAACGCGGCCTGCAGATTATCCATCAGGCAGGTCACCCCGTGGTGATGGTACTCACCCGTCTCGCGGTCCTCGCCGTTGTACCTATACAAGCTGGCGAATCGCGCAATGTCGGAGTCATTCGTCGTGATCGCCCCGCTGTCTCCGTAACCTCCGAGGATCTTGAACGGGTAGAAGCTCCAGCACCCCGTGAGGCCGAATGAGCCTGCTTGCCTGCCTTGGAACTGGCCACCCAGCGACTGACAGGCATCTTCGATCACGATCAGCTCGTGCTCCTCTGCGAACACGCGCACAGCGTCCATATTGCAGAGCCGCCCGTTCAGATGGACCGGAACGAGCGCTTTGGTCGCAGGAGTGACCGCTTCCTCAAGCTTCGTCACATCGATGTTGTAGTCCGGTGCCACGTCGACCAGTACGGGCTTGGCCCCAGCATTCACGACAGCCGATGCGGTGGCGAGGAACGTGTGCGCGGGGACAATGACTTCATCGCCCGGGCCAATGCCAGCGGCCAACATGGAGATGAAGAGCGCGTGATACCCACTGTTCAGCCCGACAGCGAATTTCGTTCCGACGAACTCCGCGAGACGAGCTTCGAACTCACGCAGATGTCCTCGCATGATCAAGTCCCCATGCGTCATGACGTCGGCATAGGCTGCGTCAATCTCCTCGCAGATCATGGCGTAGTTCTTGCCAGGATTCACAAACGGAACTCTGTAGGCCATCCTGCACCGTACCTCCTTCGGAAGCTTGCGGCCTGTTGCCAGGCAACATCCGCCAGCATCGCCGACTTCGAAGCTATTCTCCGACCCGCGTCAGGGATGTCAAGTGGTCCGCCATGCTTCGGGGCTTCCACCAGACCTGACGAGCCACATCCTTGCACGACAGATACAGACACGTCGCGAGACGCCTTCCTGCTGCTTGCGTGCACCAGCGCATGTTGGGGCACAAAGGACGGGCTGTCTTCGATGTAGGATCGCCAGAGGCGGCGGCCTTTCTGCATGGCCGTCGGCATCAGATGCGAGCGCTAGGCGCAGCACGCATCGCCTGGCGCACGGCATCAGCGATCTGCCGCGCGCGGGGGTAGTATGCTTCCTCCAAGGGGGCACTCATCGGAGCCGGACAGTCCGGCAACGCAACCCTGACGACCGGAGCCCTGAGTCGATCGAAGGCAACTTCTCCCACGACGCTCGCAATCTCCGCCGAGGCCCCGCACGTCCGCCAGCCTCCATCCGCGACGATGACCCTGCCGGTCTTCCGGACAGATTCCGCGATCGTGTCGATATCCAATGGCTTGAGGGACCGCAGGTCGATGACTTCGGCGGAGATCCGCTCATCCTCCAGCATCGTCGCAGCTGTGGTCGCTTCACGGGCCATGAACGAGGATGCCACAATCGTTATGTCCGTCCCTTCACGCCGTACTGCGGCCTTGCCGAGGGGAACGCGGTAGGGTTTCTCAGGCACGTCCCCGGTATCGTCATAGAGCCATCGGTCATCGATATACATGACTGGATTGTCATCCATGACGGCAGCAATCAGGAGTCCCTTGGCATCGTACGGCGTGCTGGGCATGACCACTTTCAATCCGGGCACATGCATATAGAACGCTTGAAGGGCCTGAGAGTGCTGCGCCGCCTGCAGTCCGCCCCGATTGATGATTCCACGGATGACCAGAGGCACGGCCGCTCTGCCGCCGCTCATGTACGACCAGTTCGCCGCCTCATTGATGATGGGGTCTGCGGCCAACAGCATGAAGTCCATCCGAGGATGCACGACGATCGGTCTTTTCCCGGCCAACGCAGCCCCGACGGCCATCCCCGTCACCGCACTCTCTGAGACGGGCGTGTCGATCACCCGTTCCGTGCCGAACTCCGCGTCCAGCCCCTGCATGCTTGCCCCGACGTACCACGGGCTCCATACCCCTTGGCCAATGACGAACACGTCTGGATCCTGACTCAGTAGCTGCGCGAATGCCTCGCGGATCGCTTCTCCGTAGCTAAGTCGCCTCAAGCGTTTCCTCCCGGGCCGAATCACAGAACACGTATCGGCAGAGCTCATCCGCGGGTGGGTACTGGGCCTCGCGTGCTCTGGCAATGGCTTGATCCACCAGGCCCTCCGTCTCCGCCTTCAACCGCGCCAAAGACCCGTCCGTCATCTCACCCGACGACACCAATCGGCGCTCGGCGACGACCAGCGGATCCTTTTCGAACCAGCGCGGGAGCTCCTCGCTCCGCCGCAAACCCACGTTCTCGTTTCGCTTCGGACCGACGTGTCCCCGCCAGCGGTAGGTCATGCATTCGAGAAGGGAAGGCTTGCGGGAGGTCCGGGCCCGTTCGACAGCCTCGGCAGCCGCAAGGTGGACAGTCTCGACGTCGTTGCCGTCGATCTGGCTGCTGGTGATTTCGTGGGCATCGGCGACTTGCTTGATCGAACGGCTGGCCCTGCGTTGCTCAACGTGAAGATGGGTGGAGAACAGATTGTTCTCGCAGACGAAGACGACCGGCAACTCCATCAGAGAGGCGATGTTCAGAGCTTCGTGAAACACCCCTTCATCCGCCGCCCCGTCCCCGAAGAACGGAACGACCACCCTTGGCTCGTCGCTCAGCTTCGAGGCCAGGGCAGCGCCAACCGCCAGGGCGATCGTGCCAGATACGATGGGGGCGGCACCCAAGAAACCTGCCTGGGGCGCGATCAGATGCATCGAACCGCCTCGGCCGCGCGAGCAACCCGATCCCTTGCCGAAAAGCTCACTCACCAGTTCGTCCAGACTACCGCCTTTGGCGAGGTAATGGCCGTGGGAGCGATGCGTCCCGAATGCAAGATCGGTCTGGCGGAGAGCTGCACAAACGCCGGCAGGGATCGCCTCTTGGCCCGTGCACAGATGGGTGGGACACTCAATCTCCTCACTCTCGAGCAGCTCTGCAATGCGCTCTTCAACTATGCGTATCAGCAGCATGGTGCGATACATGTTGACAAGCAAGACATGACCAGAGCTGACGTCCACTCTTCCCCTCCCAAGCCGCCGTTTTGGTAAGGTTACAATATCACCCACTTCTGATCAAAACACACGGGAGAGGAACGCACATCGCATCGCGCAACAGGGTCGATACAGCCTGTTCGAACCGCCGCTTCCGTTTGATCCTCATGGTCGCCCGCATCTCGGGCCGCCTTTCACCGTTCGACATCGATCCAGAAGCCTAGCGCAGCCGTTTCCGCCGGAAGATGCTGGCTGCCGTCGCGAGCAAGATCCGAAGATCGGTCAAGAGCGAGCGATTCTGCACGTACTCCAGCCCGAGCCTGATCTTCTCCGGCTGGATCAGCTCTTTGTATGCCTGGTGCGGGTCTTCAGCGCCGCGAATGATTTCCCCTTCGTTGTTGAACCGGATCGACGCGTAGTCGGTCATCCCCGGACGCACGCTCAGCAGCGCACGTTGATCAGCCGTGTAGGTCTCGACTTCGGACAGAACCTCGGGCCTCGGCCCGACCATGCTCATCTCTCCCTTCAGCACGTTGATCAGTTGCGGCAGTTCGTCAAGATTGAACCGACGAAGTCGCGTCCCAGCCCGCGTGAGACGTGGATCGTCGTCGGGTGTGGAGGGCCCGCCGAGACTCTCTGCGTCCGTGACCATCGTTCGGAACTTGAGCATCCTGAACGGTCTACCATGTAGGCCGGCACGCGCCGAGCGGTAGAAGATACTTCCTCTCGAATCAAGCTTGATCCATACTGAGATGCCGGCCAGAACCGGCGATACCATGAGCAACAGGAAGACCGATAGGGCGAGATCAAAGATCCGTTTCATCGTGTGCCCCTTTCGACCGCATGTGATAGGTATAGACGTGTGTCTCGGACCCTCTGTGGATTTCGATCGGCGGGCCGAGGCGGACAGCCCCCATCTTCTCATAGAAGGCCTGTGCACGGTACATGGCCGCGCCCGTGCTGATGCGGAACCCGTGAACGCCTCGCGCATCCATCGTCTCAACGAAGGCACGGAACAGCGAACCGGCGAGCCCCGTCCCCTTCCACTCATCGGCGATGGCGAAGTCGAGGAGCTCAGCACTCGGAGCGGCACGGAAGTCTCTCTTCAAGGGGTACAAGAGACTCTCCGCTGCCTTCCTGAGGCGGCGCCACGTCACCAGCCTCGGCGCGACGCGCGTCACGACGAGGAAGACGGACTGCCGCAGGAACTCTCCGTACAGCTTCCGCGTGTTCATCGTCCCGCAAACGAAGCCTCTGACCTCACCGCTGGCAATCTCTCGTGCCGCAATGAGCAATCCCCACCGGCTTCGTGACAGATGCCCGAAGAGGGATTGAAGAACGTGTCCGCCGAGTGACGTAAGGAAGCCTTCGGGGATCTGTTCCATGTGGATCGCCGTGATCTGCCTGATGTCATCCCGCGACAGCAGGCCCGCATCGACCAGGGCCATGCCCTCAAGGGGGACACCTTGCTCACACACCGCATCCTGATCGTCGCTCATCGCCTCGCCGTCCTTTGGAGATCTTCGACGTCCGTGGGCTCCCCAATCCGTGAAAGGAGCTCCACTGCCGCGATCATGTGATGCTCCCGCACACGACTGTGGATCGGCAGGGAGACAACCCTCCTCGAAACCTCCTCGGCCATCGGACACATTCCGCGTTCGTAGCCCACCAGCGGCCACTTCTCTTCTGTGAACGGATGCACGGGAGAGGCGAAGATGTCCGACAACTCAATCCGAGCGCGCCGCGCCGCAGCCATCACCCGTTCCTTGTTCTCAAACAGCAACGGCAGCCTCAGGTACACGGGATGGGTACACTCTGCCGGGATCACGCAGGGCAACCCCGAAGCTGCCAGCACCTCTCC
>Ga0272443_10002385_pt1 | contig 24158 bp, 16 predicted proteins | sample SSMAcet12_FD_193581 | JGI IMG/M metagenome (GOLD analysis project Ga0272443, IMG submission 193581) | Marine sediment archaeal communities from Little Sippewissett salt marsh, Falmouth, MA, United States - SSM-Acet-12 | ecosystem: Environmental > Aquatic > Marine > Wetlands > Sediment ...
GATGGTTCCAGGATTTTCTCGACGATGCGCCAAACGTCCGGAGCCGACGCGGCAAGATGATCGAGGTAGCCCTGCGGGTCAGCCAGGCCGTCGATGTGATCGACGCGCAACCCATCGAGATGGCCTTCACGGACCCATTCGAGGGTTTTCCGATGGACGTCGTCGAAAACGCGCGCATTCTCGATGCGAAGACCGACCAGCGTATCGATCTCGAAGAAGCGGCGGTATCCCACGCGTTGCTGAGCGGTCCGCCAGAAGGCGAGACGGTAATGCTGGCGGTCGAGCAGTCGGCCCAGTGCCTTTTCGTCTGCGGTGGTTTTCTCCAGTATCGCATCAACAGCTTGCGCGGTGCGGGGCTTCGTCCTGCACAGGTGATCAAGCCGTTCGTGAACCGCTGCTTTCTCGCGATACCGGCGCGCTCGCCCTTCGTAGTCCGCCGGCCCGGCGTGCGCGAGATGTTCCAGGGCCTGAGCGATCGAAGTCAATTCTTCGCCGCCGCCTTGTTGGGCCGCCCGTGCGAGCAGGTCAGCCGTCGAGGCGGGCGAAAGAGGGAACTCACGGTCGTAGTAGCGCAGAAGCAGCCATCCGCCGTCACGGGCAAGTTGGAGCGCGCCGGATTCGAGGGCCTGCTCGAGAGGCTGGCCGAGGACCGGTAGAAGGATGACCTCGCGCGACGGGTCATCGGACGGCTGCCAGTAGATGTCGAAGTGCGAGGCATAGAGGCTCCACGGCCCGTCCTCGAGCACGTCCCACCACCAGGGGTTCGCACGGCCGGCGATCGCCATGTGGTTCGGAACGATGTCGAGCACCCAGCCGAGGCCGACATGCTTGCGCGCCTTGCAGAATCGCACGAACGCCTCGCGGCCGCCGAGTTCCTCGCTGACATGCGTCGGATCGACGACGTCGTAGCCGTGCGTGCTGCCCGCAGCCGCCTGCAGGCACGGGGAAGTGTAGACGTGCGAAATCCCGAGGTCAGCCAGATAGTCGGCTGCCTCGGCCGCCTCGTTCAACCCCCAGGCCGCCGTGAGCTGCAGGCGATACGTCGCGACGAGATCGACTCGCATGGTGTGTTCGCATCCTGTTTGCACATCGCCGTGGAATCGGTCAGTGCCCTCCGTGCGAGTCATGCCGTCGCTTCCAGAAGATGCAGCAGGCCGCGGAGCGCGATCGCTACCTGTGCGGGACGGTGGTCGAGTACGTCCAGGAGCTCGCATCCGACCCGTTCGAACAGGTATGCTTCGAGCAGTGCCGCAATTTCCTGCTCGGTCCTGGGCAGCAGTTCCGTCTGCGCCGTGACGGCCAGGTACCCGCCCATGAAGATCGCGCGGACCCACCCGTACCAGAACGTCGCGGCCTCTTCGAGTACGGGCCGATCCTCGTTTCGCATGATCGGATCCACGACGTCTCCCACCAGCGGGGACTGCGAGGCGGCGTGGAGCGATCGGACCATGCCCGCTACGTCACGCAGCGGCGAGCGCTTGATGCGCCGCTCGCTGAGCGGAGCAGCCGCTTCCCCCTCGAAATCGATGATGATCAGGTCCTTGCCCGTGTAGAGCACCTGCTCCAGATGATAGTCGCCGTGGATACGGATGCGTTTGGCACTGATGCGACTTTCCCGCAGCGGCTGGAGTCGGGCGGCGACTTGCCCGCCCCGCGCCAGGACGTCCCGGCCGAGAGATTGAGTCGGTTCCGGCAGATGCGCTACCTCGCGATGGAGCCTCCGCAGCGCGGCGCGGAGCCGCCCGAGCACTTCGTGGCACAGCGCGTGCCGGTGGAAGTGCAGGAACCTTTCAGGCGCCATGTCGGCAGAGCCCGGGTTGCTGGCCAGGGCAACGTGCATCTGACCCGTGCGCTCGCCCAGCAGGCGGGCGGTCTCGAGGTACTCGCCGATCATTTCGACGGCCAATGCGTCCGGCGTTTCGACCGCGAGCGTTTTGGGCGAACCGTCCCTCAGGAGTCCCCCTTTGATTTCCTCGGACCGCACCGCGGCGCGTTCGAAGTAGTCACGTACTGACCGGCAGGTGTACTCCCAGGCGTTGCCCTCGTTCGGGACGAAATCATGGAGTACCGCCAGGGTCATCGTTGCTTTGCGGGCGGCGCGGTACTCGATCGCCCCGGCGTACCGCGGCGCGTGGTCGAATTTAGCCTTCTGTGTCAGGAAGCGCGAAAGCTCGAGTTCCGGATTGATGCCCGGCTCGAGACGGCGAAACAGTTTCAGCATGAAGAGCCCCTGACCCGACCTGTCGCGCAGAATGAGCGAACTGTTGCTCTGCTCGACATTGGGGACGACAGTTTCGAGCGCATTTTCGTGCTGCTTGACGACCTGGCGGAGATGCCGGGTGCTTCGGTGGATGACCGTCCCCTCCACGCCCTTGAGCCGCCGCTGCCGCGCGATCCCCTCCGCCAGACCGGTCGCCAGGCCGGGATCCCACAATGCGTCGTAGAGGAAAGCGTGCTGGTCCGTGTTGGCGTATTCCACCACTGCCAGGATCGGCGCCTCGGTTTCGTGCTCGAGAATGGCTGCTTGCTCACTCCCCAGACAGGCCAAGGCGATCTGGTAAACTTCCGGGTCCCCTTCGGTGTAGTTCACCTCGATGAGCGCAAGGACCGCCTCGGAGTCGCTGAAGGGGATCGCCATGTGATCGACGAAGTGCGTGGAGCGGATCTTGCGGTCCCGGCCGCCGAACCAGGGCTGGCGCATCAGGTAGGCGGGCAGCGCTTTTTCGAGTTGGCCGGCCGGCTCCTGCGTGAAAAGCTCCTGCCACGCGCTCCGCACGTGAACGTGCGGCAGGCGGGCCTGCCGGGGAGAAATCTCGATCGCGGGCACCTCGGGAGGCTCCAGCCGGAACCAGTAGAATGCGTGAGGGCCGAGCGTCAGCAGGTAGGGGGTGCTCGACACGGTCGGCAAGTGCCCCAGCCCGAACAGTTCGATCGGCGACCAGCCCTGAAACGTCGACAGGTCGAGCTCGACCGCCTGTACGAAGCGCGACAGGTTCGCCACGATCAACAGGGTTTCCACTTCGTCGCGCCGCAAAAAGGCAAGCACCTTGGGGTTCCGCGGGTGGAGGAATTCGAGCGTGCCGCGGCTGAAGACTTTGTGCTGCTTGCGCAGCGCGATGAGCCGCTTGTGCCACCACAGCAGCGACAGCGGGTTGGACTGCTGGGTCTCGACGTTGACCGTTTCGTAGTGGTACTCGGGCGTCGTGATGACCGGCAGGTAGAGGCTCTGCGGATCGGCCCGGGAGAAACCCGCGTTGCGGTCGCCCGTCCACTGCATGGGTGTGCGGACACCGTTGCGGTCGCCGAGATAGACGTTGTCGCCCATCCCGATCTCGTCGCCGTAGTAGAGGATCGGCGAGCCCGGCAGCGAGAACAGCAGGCTCAGCAGAAGCTCGATCCGCCGGCGGCTGTTGTCCAGCAGCGGGGCGAGCCGCCGCCGGATGCCGAGGTTCACCCGCCAGCGCGGGTCCGAGCCGTACGTGCGGTACATGTAGTCGCGCTCGGCGTCGGTGACCATCTCGAGCGTCAACTCGTCGTGGTTCCGCAGGAACAGGGCCCACTGGCAGTTGTCGGGGATGACCGGCATCTGTTCGAGGATGTCGACGATGGGGTGGCGTTCCTCGCGCCGCAGCGCCATGAACAGCCGCGGCATGAGCGGGAAGTGGAAGGCCATGTGGCATTCGTCGCCGTCGCCGAAATAGGCGGCCGCGTCCTCCGGCCACTGGTTCGCCTCGGCCAGAAAGACGCGGTTGGGGTAGTGACTGTCCGTGTGCGTACGGAGGTCCTTCAGGAACTGGTGGGTTTCCGGCAGGTTCTCGCAACTGGTCCCCTCGCGCTCGTAGAGATAGGGGATCGCATCGAGCCGGAGACCGTCCACGCCGATCTCGAACCACGTGTCGAGCACCTTCGTCAGCGCCCGTCGGACGGCCGGGTTGTCGAAGTTGAGGTCCGGCTGGTGCGCATAGAAACGGTGCCAGAAGTAGGCGCCCGCCTGCCGGTCCCACGTCCAGTTGGACGGCTCGAAGTCCTGAAAAATGATCCGGGCGTCGCTGTAGCGGTCCGGCGTGTCGCTCCAGACGTACCAGTCGCGGTACCGGCTTGCCGGCGGTGCGTTCCGCGCGCGCTGGAACCATTTGTGCTGGTCGGACGTGTGGTTGAGGACCAACTCGGTGATCACGCGGATTCCGCGCCGGTGCGCTTCGTCGAGGAACGTCTTGAAATCGCCGAGCGTGCCGTAGGACGGGTGGACCGAAACGTACTGGGCGATATCGTAACCGTCGTCTTTGAGCGGCGAAGCGTAGAAGGGCAGAATCCACAGCGCGGTGACGCCGAGGTCCTCGATGTAGTCGAGCTTGCGGGCCATCCCCCGGAAGTCGCCGATCCCGTCACCGTCGCTGTCGTAGAATGCGCGGACGTGCGTCTGATAGATGATCGCGTCTTTGTGCCAGAGCGGGTCGTCGGCGGCCTCAAATTTGCGTTTACGACGGGCCATGCAAAAAATCCTTGCGGAACAGGGGGAACGTCAATTCACGCGGCGAGCGAGAGCGTGGGTCAGTCCTTTGACCAGCGATCACGTACGCCGTGCCGCCTCGACCGCCTCCAATAAACGTAACACCCTCGGATCACGTTGAAAATCTTCCAGGCGTGCGGCCGCCCGACCCCGCCAGTTCGGGTGCTCCTGGCAGGTGCCCGGCACGTTCTGTGGCTCGGTTTCCAGCCAGAGGTCTTCGAGATTCACCAGGACGATGTCCGCACGGCTGGAGGCCAGCCATTGCAGGCAGGCCTCCAGCGTGTGGGCCGTCGTCGTGCCTTTGGCAGCCGGCAGAGCCTCGCGCAGCAGGAACGCCCTCACCACCCTCCGCAGTTTGGCCCGATCGCGGTGCTGGCGACTGCGCGACCGGGCCGGCAGAAGCCCCAGCCGTATGCGCCGATCGATGTCCGTGCCCTTCCAGTATGCGGTGAACGTCGGCATGTCATGCGTGTTCAGGGCGGCCAGCGTCCCGCGGCTGGGCCGGTTGACTGGCGGTCGGCGGTCGGGGCGAACCTCGAACGGCAGAATGTACATGCTCCGGACCCCGTGGCGGCTCAGGGCCCGGTTGACGTAGTGAGGCACGGTGCCGAGGTTTTCGCCGACGATCCCCGCGCCGGCCCGGTGCGACTCGATCGCGAGGATGGCGTAGAGTTCCTCGGCGCGGTAACGCACGTACGCGCCGTCCGTGGCCGGTCGGCCCTGCGGAATGCAGAACAGCCGGTGCAGGCCCGCCACGTGGTCGATACGCAACATCTTGGCATAAGTCAGTTGCCGCCGCAGCATCGCGATGACGTACCGGTAATGCTGTCGCCGGATCCCCACGGGGTGCATCGGCGGAAACCCCCAGTTCTGCCCCTTGCTGAAAAACGCGTCAGGCGGCGCGCCGCCGTCGACATCCAGGGCGAAGGCCTCCCTGGCCTGCCACGTGTCGTAGCCCGCCCGATTGACGCCCAGCGGCAGGTCGAGGTACCAGAGCACGTCGTTAGACCCGGCACGTTGGGCAAGGTGCTTGAGCTGCGCATCGATCTGCCATTGAACATAGAGATGGTAGCGCCAGGCCGACGTACCGTAGTCGCCCGCGTGGAGTGTCCCATCCCGCAGCCGGGCCGGCCACTCCATCCAGGGCAGTCCCCGCCGCTCGCACACCGCCCGGAATTGGGCGTAGCGGTCCGTTTCCGGCCGCTTTTTGAGAAAACGCCCCAGTTCACCCCGCTGATGGCCGGTTCCGGTGAAAAGATGATTCGCCAACTGCTCGAGCAGCTTCCGTTTCAACCGGACGATCCGGGCATAGTCCACGAGCCGTCCGCGGTGGGCCTTGGCCAACTCGCGCTGAAAAGCCGGCGATCGAACGATTTTCTGGACGGGCCGGCATTCCTCGAAACCCACGCAGCGCGTGATGTCGAGATAGAACTCGTTCCAGAACAGTCGGCTGGCCGGCGAGTAGGGGCTGTAGTCGTCGCTCTGGTACCAGAAGCCGGCCATCAGCGGCAGTGTTGCGGTGATCCGGCCGCCCAGCCGGCGCGTCCAGGTGGTGAGGTTCTCGAGGTCCGTCAGGTCGCCCGTGCCCCAGCTTCGCTGCGAATGGAGCGCGTAAAGGGGCAGGAACACGCCCCAGGTTCGGCGATCTTTGCCCGTCAGGGGGTTGAACACCCGCCCCGGCGCGCTGAGAACGAGTGACCCCGTCCGCTGGTGGCCGATGCCGATTTCGAGCCGATGGTAGCCATGTCGCAGCTCGATCGGCCATTCGAACCGCCGCACCGTGCCGCGCACGCCCTCGACGTCGTACGCGTCGACGGTCGGCCAGTCCTTGCATCGCCCGGTGATCCGGTGCGATCGGCCGTCCTCCTGCACCAGTCGGGCCTCGTACCGTCGTGACTCGTCCGCAGCCGACACGCGCACGTCGAGGGCGAGCCCGTTCCAGGCCGGGACGACCGGCTCGATCATCGTCCGTGCAGCCTGCTGCTGGTGAGTGCGGAGTGCGTCAGCCGCGTCGGCGATTCGCGCCACCGGCGCGCCAATTGCCTGCAGCACGCCCAGCAGGGCCTCCGGTGAAGCTTTTTGGCGGCATCCGGCTACGTCGTAGTAAGCCTCCTGGACTCCCCAGGCCCGAGCGAGTCGTTTGAGCGCGCCGATACTCATGGCGTAAACCTTTGCCTGAATTTTGCTGCCATCCCCAAGGTGGACCTCGCGACCGCCGTTTCTGGTCCTGCTGTTCCGATTTCGAGGCGCTTGTCCCAGGCCGCCGTCCGGTTTGTTGGAGGATAGCAGGATCACGAGGAAACGGCACTTTTCAGGGACGGTAGTCCTCTCTGGTCGGTCGGACCACCGTTTGTATATCAGCTACTCTTCAACATCGTATCCGGAAGAACCGCGACGGACGCATCGTCTTTCCCGCTAACCGGTCAGTAAACGGCTGCTTGACTCGGAGCGGATCGGGGTGGATCATCGCATCGCCGCGGTCCTTTCACAAGCAAAGCGCGGCTTTCCTGTGAGGGACGTTCTCGTGAGCCTTGTGTTGACGAGCCTGCTCATCAGCGTCGCCGCCCTGTCCGTCGAGAACCGGGTTAACCTTGCGGATTTCGGGCGGGTGGTCCGGTTCGAGGGCGACAGCCCGCGCAGCTTGCGGAGTATCGCGATCGAGCGTGGACCGGACGGCTGGCAGAGCTGGGTGGACGAGGAGGGTGTGGCCTGGATCGGAGTGGAGTGGGACCGTCCACGCGTCATCACCGAGGTCGAAATCGAGTTCCGACACGCTGTTGCGGACAGGCAACTCATTCAGGTCGAGTTTTTTGCCCCCGAACCTCTCCCTGACCCTTCCTGCGGGGGCCGCCCGGGCTACGATGCCTTTCACGGCCGATGGATGAGCGGGCGTACCGACTGGTGGGCGGGCGACCGGTTCGTCGGGTTCGAGTTTCTCGGCCCCGTCGGTACGCAGCCGGCTACCGCCGATCCCTTGGGGGGGGGCGAAGCCGGCTTTCTTTGCACGAGCCGACTGCGTTTCAATCTCGGTCGGCGCGACTACGGCCTGCCGCCCGTGCGGTACATCCGCGTTTATGGGCCGCACACGCCATGCGAAGCCCGTCTCGACGTCCGTCTCGATGACGATTCCCCACTCGTCTGGCCGATCGAGGTCGAAGTCACCGACGGCAAGCTGCTGAACCACCCGACCTATGCCACGACCCGCACCGCCACGCTCGATCCGGATGGCCGCACGCTGCACGTTCGCTACCACGGCGAGGCGCGGGGTGCGAACCGCACGATCGTGACCTTGCGGTCGGCCGGTCGCGACGACAGGGGCTTCTCCTTCCTGCCCGACGAGGTGGTTGCACGGGGGATCGTCCGCGTGCCGTCGCTTGGCGTGACGATCTCGGACCACGCGGGCATCGCGGAGAAACCGTCCGGCGTAACGTCGGCTGCTTCCATTCACGACGGCCCGTCATTGCCGGCACCGGCGGCGGAACAAAAGCCGGCAGACACTGGGAGCAGGACGGGCTCGACCGTGCCCGCGAGGATGCCCGTGACGATCAGGCGTTTGCCCCGGCCGGAGGGCGTCGTTGCCATCGAGCTGCCCGAGCCGGAGGTTCAGGCGTTCGTCGAGCGGTGCCTGAATGAACTTGCCGCGTGCAGTGCCGGGCCGGACCGCGCGGTCGACGGGGATGGCATGTCGGCGGACAGGTGGACAGCCATCGTGGGGGCGATGCACCATGTCGGGTTTTCGGATGCGGCTGCCCGGTGGATCGACGAAGTGCTGACCGACCAGTCGCGATGCCCGTTGCCGGGTCGTTTCGCCGATTCGGAAGGAGCGTTGTGCATCGCTTGCGAACCCGATGCCGAGGCCGGCTGCGCGTCGATTCGGGATCACGGTGCGGTCCTGGCCGCTGCCGGCGAGCACTACGGTCTGACGCGCGACCGGTTCTGGTTGACGAGGCGAGCGGACGCGCTGGCGGCTGCTTGCGATTTCATACTGCGGCATGCGCACGCGCAGCCGGGCGCAGGCGCGGCGTTACCCGAGACGGCTTTCGGTCTGCTGCCGGCCGGTGGTGTCGATGGATCGCCTCTGTGGTACCACTGGCTTGCGGTCAACGCGGAGGCGGCCGATGCTTTACGGCGCGTTGCCGATGCGTTTATCGACATCAACCATCCTGAGGCCGCCCGGCTCGGTCGAGCGGCCGACTCTTTCTTTGGAAGCGTAACGCAGCATTGCAGGGAAGCGATGCTCGGCGAGCCGGTGATTCGTTTGCAGAACGGCATGTACGTGCCGTGTCAGCCGCGGCGCATCGGCTTCGACAATGGTGGGGCGGCTTGCGCGCCCGATTCGACCGACCCGACTCGACTGATCGAGGCGAGCATCTACGACGCGCGGTCGCGCGAAGCGGGCTGGATTCTCGCGGCCTGCAAGCAGCCGACGCGCGCCGATGCGACGGTGCTTCCACGGCTTGTCGCGCACCTGCGGCGCGGCGAGCGGGCCGACGCCTTGCGGCTGTTCTACAACGCGCTGGCGAACATCGTCGACGACGGATCTTTAATTTGGCCCGACGCGACGTCGGCTGAGGATCGATTCGGAGATGTGCGGCATTTTGCCGAGCGGGCGCGATGTTTGCAGATGCTCCGGCAGATGCTCGTCCACGAGTGGTACGACGGTCTCGTGCTGTTGGCCGGCGCCCCGATGGCCTGGCTCGAACCCGGCGCCTGCGTCGCGTTCGACAGGATGCCGACACTGTTCGGACGCCTCGACTTGCGGGCGGAGGTCGCTGCCGACGACCAGCGCGTGGACGTCGTTCTCGAGGCTTCGTGGCACGAATCGCCGGACGGGGTCCTTCTGCATTTAAATCGGCCAGCGCGGATCCGGCGCGTGACGCTCAACGGGGTGCCCATCTCGACGTTCAATCCCGGAGAGGGAACCGTCTCGATCGATGGACCGATAACGCGTGCGCATGTCGTGGTGTTCTACTCAGGCGGGTGACGTGACGGGCGGCCACGACCCGTTTGACAGCGACTGGCCGGCGCGTGCTCCCGGCGGCCGGTCAGATGGTGTCGCCGACGGCGTTGGCGATCGACGTGTAGAGGTTGAAGAAATCTTCGCCGATCATGCGGATCGTTCCCATAGCGACGAGAACGATCAGGGCCAGCATGATCGCGTATTCCGTGGCCGAGACTGCCTCGCAGCCGTGGAGCAACCTCTGCAGTCTGCCTCCGAGTCGGCGAGCCATTCTGATTGTGCGCGTACGTTTTAATGCCATCACACACCCCCCATACGGGTAACAGATTGAATCTAATATGCAAACCGGCGGGGAGCAAAGTTTTTTTGCATCAGCATGGCTGTTTTTCGCCCCGAATCCCATCGGCAGGTTGCGATCGCGACGTTTCGCGGCTGGACGGCCTATAATGTCATCGAAGGAGGCATTTTTAAATGGTGCGAAAATGTTCGCAAGCTGCAACGACGCACGTCGGGAGGGCGGATGGCCCGTGCTACTGGCTGGTTTATGACGGGCAGTGTCCACTCTGCCGGCAGTCCGTGGATTGGGTGCGCCGGCTTGACACCCGCCGATGCATCGTCGCGATCGATCTGATCACGCAGTGGCCGCAGATCGCCCGGCGGGCGCCCTCGCTCACACAGGCCGACCTGGCCGAGGCCGTCCACCTTATCGCACCGGACGGCCGGGTCTGGGCCGGATTCGAGGCGGCGCGGAAACTGGCTACGCTGCTTCCGCTTTTGTGGCCGACCGTTCCCTGGCTCCACGTGCCGGGAGCGTCCGTATGCGGGGCGAAGCTCTACCGTTTCATTTCCCGTCACCGTCACAGGGTGGCCTATTCAGACTGTGCGGAGGGCGCCTGCGGGTCCGAGAACCATTGACCAGCCGCCTCGGCCTGGACGAGCAGTTTTTTGCATTTCAAAATTCAATGTGAGATTTGAGATTCCAGGTTCCCTTTTTCCTGATGAAAATCGCGATTCGACGTGATACTCGAGCTGTTGAATCACTCGATCTCGAACGTGTCGCCCGGGTAGGGGATCGTGACGTGCTCGTGGCCGTCGTCGTGCATGCGGTCGGCGAGGCTCCAGGACTGGGCGGGTTCGCCGTGGATGAGGAACGCGTTTTTGAGCACGCCGGCCAGCGGCGCGGTTGCCTCGGCCAGCTCACGTGCGTCGGCATGCGCGCTGAAGCCGTTCAGCGCCTTGACGCGCGCTTTGACCTCGTACTGCTCGCCGAAGATGCGGACCTTGGGCACTTTTTCCACGAGGCGCCGGCCGAGCGTATGGGCGGCCTGGTAGCCGACGATGAGGATGAGATTTTTCGGGTCTTCGATGTTGTTTTTCAGATGGTGCAGAATGCGCCCCGCCTCGCACATGCCGCTGGCCGAGATGATGACCATGGGACCTTCCGTAGCGTGCAGCGCCTTGCTCTGCTCGACATTTTCGATGTAGGTGCACATGGCGCAGTCGAACATGTTGTTGTTCGTGGCGTGGTTGAACCGGGCCGCCTCGCGGTCGTAGGCTTCGGGATGATTGCGGAAGACTTCGGTCGCGCGGCAGGCCAGCGGGCTGTCGACGTAGATGGGGATCGGCTCGATGAGTCGGCCGGCGTGCGCGAGTTGATGGAGATGGTAGACGATCACCTGCGTACGGCCCACGGCGAACGAGGGGATGACGATCTTGCCGCGTCGTTCGATGGTTTTGTTGACGAGGTCGGCCAACTGGTCGCGAAGCCCTTCGGGTTTCGGGTTCGTTCGTCCGCCGTAGGTGGACTCGCAAAGCAGGTAATCGCACGCCGGCAGGGGCGCCGGGTCGCGCAGGATCGCCGTGTTCGGCCGGCCGAGGTCGCCCGTGAAGACGATTCGCGCGGGCTTTCGGCCCGTATCGATCTCGAGTGCAATCCCGGCCGACCCCAGCATGTGCCCCGCCTCATAGAGCGTCGCGCGCACGCCGGGGATGACTTCGAAGGGTTCATTGAGTCGTTGGGCCTTCAGCAGAGGCCCGGTGGCGGCCGCGTCGTCGGCCGTATAGAGCGGCTCGATGGGCGCGTCGCCTCGCGGCACGCGCTTCTTGTTCCAGTAAAACGCGTCTTCCTCCTGAATGTGCGCCGAGTCGGCCAGGACGATCTCGGCCAGGTCACGCGTGGGGGGCGTCGTGTAGATCGGGCCGTCGAACCCGTCGCGTACGAGCTTGGGCAGCCGCCCGCTATGGTCGATGTGCGCATGGGAGAGGATGACGGCATCGATCTTCTGGGGACGGAAGGGGAAGCGACTGTTTTTGTCAGCCGACTGGGTGCGCCGACCCTGAAACAGGCCGCAGTCCAGCGCGATCATCTGGCCGTTCACCTCGAGCAGGTGCATCGAGCCGGTAACTTCCTGGACCGCACCGTAAAACCTCAATCGTGCCTTCATGCCTCTTCTCCCGCGCGCCCTCCGACGCGATAGGAAACTGTGCTCGATTCCTCAGACTTTCCATTGTTGAGCCATGCCGCTGGGATCCTGGCGCTATTGATCATCCGGTTCCTGGCTGGAACGTAGCTGTAACTCCGAGTCCTTATCAAGCACGATTCTCAGGGGGCGGCCTCTGTTCAGGCTTACATTACTCGAATAGATGCCCGCATTGATCACCTTATTACCCAGCGTGTGCATCCCATGCCAGAGGATGATGCTTGATCCGAGAAGCGCGAGGGAAACAATCAGAGACGGCAGCAATCTTCCTTTTTCCATGTGTCTCTCCTTGGTGTAGGAAACGCGGCGATTTCTTCGCGTTGTCGGAAGGCCGCTCCTTGCGGATACCACTTTTTGATCGTTTTTTACGTCGGCGCCTCTGACCTTATCCCACTTTCTCAGCGGCCAGAATGCGATCCAGGCTCCCGGCCAACTGCTCCGGTGTTCCCTTGCCTTCGCACGTCAGCGGTCCTTTGTAACCGACCTGCTTCAGCGCTGCCAGCACTTCGGGCCAGTCCACGTCGCCTTCGCCGGGCAGGCAGAAGCCCGCCTTCGTGCCGATGCTGAGTTTGAAATCCTTGGCATGCAGCCCGCAGAGGCGACCTGCCAGCGTGCGGATCCAGTCCTGCGGGTAGCCGTAGGCCAGCACGTTGCCCACGTCGAGGTAAACGCCGACCCAGGGCGAGCCGATGCGGTCGATGAATTCGCGCATCTCGACCGGCGAGATCAGGAATCGCCCCCAGGTGTTTTCCAGGCCCACCGTCACGCCGCGGGTCTCCGCCTCGTGCGACAACTCGGTTAACAGCTCCGAGGCATACCACAAGGCGTCTTCGTAGCCGACCACGGGCCGGCGCGGATCGGCCGGGTCGTCGAGGCGGCCGGGAACCACCAGCAGCACATCGGCACCGAGCCATCGTGCCCGGTCGAGGCCGGCCAAAACGATCTCCGCAGCCCGCTGCCGGATAGCCGGGTCGGGTGAAGTGAACGGCCAGCGCATCGTCAGGCCGCACGCCAGCGCATGGATTTCCAGGCCGGCTGCGCGGATCGCTTCGCCGAGGTCGTGTATCTCTCGTTGCGGCGTGGTCACCGCGAGCGGACCGTCCGCCTCGAGCGTCGGCTCGAAGACCTCGAAGCCGGCCTCACGGGCCGCGCGGGCGGCCTCGACCAACGGCATGGTTCGCTCGAAGCACCATCCGTTGATACCCTTGCGCATCAGCCTGGAACCTTTTGGAGTATTTTTCGTGACACGTGCGAATGCCGGGACGGTTCACAAAGCCGCAGCACGATATGCTGCAAATCACGGCACCTGCCGTACATGGTAATCGAAAAGCTTCCTGTATGTGAGCCCGGGCCATTGGGTCGCCGAGCAGGTTCGGCTATGATAGCACCCCTGCATCGGATAATCAGGCAGCGACCGGTTTCCGCGGGCCGGGCGCTGTTCGACGGACGCCGCCCGTGCGGGAGAATGCGTCGATGGGCTGGGATGCATGGCTGACGCTCGCTCTGGTGGTGGCTGTCTTCGTCGGCCTGGCCCGTGCGCTGGCCCCGCCGGACGCCCTGCTGGTGGGGGCGGCTGTCGTGCTCGGCGTGTCGGGTGTGTTGACGCCGTCCGAATTGTTCGCCGGCCTGAGCAACGAGGGGATGCTGACGGTCGCGGCCCTGTTCGTGGTGGCTGCAGGTGTGCGCGAGACGGGGGCGCTCGACGCGATCGGCATCCGCATGCTGGGCAACGCCGCCGGCGACGGGAGGATCATCGCCCGCATGGCCGGGCCCGTCCTCGGGCTGTCGGCCTTTCTGAACAATACGCCCGTCGTCGCGATGCTGATGAGCATCGTCTCGGACTGGTGCCGGCGCCATAGGGTGTCACCTTCCCGGCTTCTCATCCCGCTGTCCTATCTGGCGATCCTGGGCGGAACGTGCACCCTGATCGGAACGAGCACGAACCTGGTCGTCAACGGAATGATGATCGACCGTGCTCAGGAGGTGTCCGCGCGGGCGGCCGAGGTGACCGCGCCGGAACAGCTCGACAGTCTCGCCCGGCTCAGCGGCGAGCTGCGCGGCATGTCGTTGTTCGAACTGAGCCGCGTCGGTGTGCCTGTCGCGATCGCCGGCATGCTCTACCTGGTTTTCGTCGGGAGGCGTCTGCTGCCCGACCGCAAGGATCTGCTCGAGCAGCTCGGTGAATCGCGGCGCGAGTATCTCGTGGACATGGTGATCGAGCCGGGCTGTCGGCTCGCCGGCCAGCGGATCGAGGAGGCGGGCCTGCGGCACTTGGCGGGCCTGTTTCTCATCGAGGTCGAGCACGAGGGGAACATTCTCGCGCCGGTTGGGCCGGACTACGTGCTTCAGGCGGGCGATCGGCTGACGTTCACCGGCGTGATCTCGACGATCGTGGACCTCGAGCGGATCCCCGGTCTGGTGCCCGTGGCCGACGGCGCGTACGAATCGCAGGGCTCCTGGCGCAAGGACCGGCAGCTCTGCGAGGTGGTGATCTCGGCGACGTCACCCCTGATCGGCAAGAACATCCGCGACGCGAACTTCCGCGCACTCTACAATGCTGCGATCGTCGCGGTTCACCGCGGCGGGGTGCGGCTGGCCGGGCGGATCGGCGACATCGTTCTGCGCGAGGGCGATACGCTCCTGCTCCAGACGGGGCCGCACTTCGCGCAGGCGCACCGCAACAACCCGGATTTCTTCCTGGTCAGCGCGATCGAAGAATCGCGGCCCCTCCGCCACGAGCGTGCGCCGCTGGCGTTCCTGTTGATGGCCGTCCTCGTGGGGTTGATGGTCAGCGGGTTGCTTTCGATCGTGATGGCCTCCTTCCTCGTCGCCGGCCTGATGGTGATCACGCGGTGCGTTTCGGTCCCGATCGCCCGCAAGAACGTGGACTGGTCCGTGCTGCTGACGATCGCCGGGGCACTGGCGGTGGCCTTCGCCCTCCAGAAGACCGGGGCGGCCGAGGCGATCGCCGGGGGGGTCGTGTCCGTCACGAAGCCGTTCGGGCCTTATGCAGCCCTGCTGGCCGTCTTCCTCGTGACGACGCTGTTCACGGAGCTGGTCACCAACAATGCGGCTGCGGCGCTGGTTTTCCCCTTCGCGGTCGCGGTGGCTGAGCACTTCGGCGTCAGTCCCCGCCCCTTCGCCGTCACGGTCATGATGGCAGCCTCAGCCAGCTTCATGACGCCGATCGGATACCAGACGAACATGATGGTGTTCGGGCCCGGCGGGTACCGGTTCGGGGACTTCGTGCGCATCGGGACGCCGTTGAACATTCTCGTGTGCGTGCTGACGACGCTTCTCGCGCCGGTCTTCTGGCCGTTCTAGAGGATGGCGCTTCCTCGTTCCTGGCGAGGCAGGTCTACGCTTGCTCGGGCATTTTTCAGGGTCGCGTTGAAAAGCAGGGCAAGTCATCGACCTGCCTTATGGCTGGTTCCCCAGGCGCATTTCCTGCGAACACTTGAAAACAACCACGCGCTCTGTTTACAGTTGAGGGACGAATCGGCCCGCCGGGGTCGGTATCGCCCGGCTTTGTTCGAGGATATCATCGTTTGCGAAGCGCCTCAGCCTGCTGCCGGCCGGGTTCGAGTGTTGGCCAGCTAGGGTACCGGCAGGGCTGGGGAAAGATCACAAAAAGGAAAACCGGCGTGAAGATACGAGCTCTCAAAGCGCACCGGCAGGATCCGGTTGTCACCCAAGGCGCGCGCGGTGCGCGGATTCGAACGCTCATCGGGCCAGACGACGGCGCGGGCAATTTCCACATGCGCCATTTTGAAGTCGAGCCGGGCGGACACACGCCGTACCATCGCCACGACTACGAGCACGAGGTGCTCGTGCTCAAGGGGACGGGCGTCGCCCGCAGCGAGCAGGGGGATCGGCCGTTCCAACCGCTCGATGTGATCTTCGTACCCGCCGGTGAAATGCACCAGTTCCGCAACACGGCAGCAGAGCCCTGCGAGTTCATCTGTCTGATACCGGCCCCTTGCCAGTGCGGCTAGAACACGGCCTGTTCCGAGTCCTTCTCCAACGGGGAGAATCCGCGCTTCATCGGCTATAAGGGACGCAGACAACCGATAGCCGCCGCAAAAATTGCCCCCACCGCGTTTTTCACCTACGATTAGCCAAAGCTTTGCAGGCACAGATATCGGCTGTGTTCGACGCTCCCTTCCGGGCGGGGGCAGTATCGTTCGTACCAGGGTCGTCCTGGTTACCCATGACGCCGAGCGAAGACGACCGGTCAATTTCAAGGCTACAGGCGATGGAGGAACTGATGAACGTGGGTTCGCGAACATGCAAAACGTGGCGGGCATTTTTCTTCGTGTCAGCCGGCCTGCTGGTGGCCGGCGCGGCATGCACCTCGCAGGATGGTGCGCTTCAACGCGAGCCGGTCAACGTGATCCTTATGGTCGCCGACGGGGCCGGCTTCAATGCGTTCAACGCGGCCAGCTACTATGAGCACGGCGCGCTCGGCCGGCAGGTCTACGATGACTTCCCCGTCCGGCTGGCCTGTACGACGTATGCGCTCGAAAAAGATGGTGAACCAGCCGGCTACGCCCCGGAGTGTTTCTGGGGCGATTTCGCCTGCGTTCGGGGTAATCCCGGTCCCTGCAAGCCGACGGACTCAGCCGCGGCGGCAACCGCGCTGAACACCGGCGTCAAGACCAAAAGTGGACGGCTCGGCGTCGATGCAGAGGGGGAGCCCCTGCCGACGGTCGCCGAATTGGCCACCGCCGCCGGCAAACGCGCCGGCACCATCTCGAGCGTGCAGCTTTGCCATGCGACGCCTGCCGGCGTCTGGGCGCACAACGTTTCGCGCAGCAGATACAAGGTGATCGCCAGCGAGATGATCCTCGAAAGCCGGCTCAGCGTCATCATGGGCGCGGGCAATCCCGGTTACGACAACGACGGCCGACCGGTCGAGGAGCCGGAATACCGCTACGTGGGCGGGGAGTCGATCTGGATGCAGTTGGTCACCGGCACGACGGCCCAGGGTTGGACGCTCATCGAAAAGAAAGGGGACTTCGCTGCCATTGCGGACGGGACGATTCCGATACCGCGCCGGCTCATCGGTGTTCCACAGGTTCGAGAAACCCTCCAGTACAACCGTAGCGGGGATGGGATGGGGGACCTCAACCTGAACGTCCCCACGCTGGCCACCATGAGCCGAGCCGCTCTCAACGTCCTGGCCAAGGACAATCCCGACGGTTTCTATCTGATGATCGAGGGCGGCGCAGTCGACTGGGCCAACCACCGCAACAGGCTCGCGCGCATGATCGAAGAGCAGATGGACTTCAATCGGGCGGTTGAGGCCGTCGTCGAGTGGGTCGAGACGAACAGCGACTGGGAGCACACGCTGCTCATCGTCACGTCCGACCACGAGTGCGGCATGATCTGGGGTCCGGGCAGCTACATCGACAAAGATGGCGACGGGCACTTCACGCCGGATGCCGACGAGTTCGTCGCGTACAAACCGATCGTCAACAACGGCCGCGGACGCCTGCCGGGCGTGCAGTATGGATCGGGCTCGCACACCAACGCGCTCGTTCCGCTGCTGGTCAAGGGACGCGATGCGGAGACGTTCTACGAGCGGATCCGCGGACGCGACGAACGGGCCGCCGAGTTCTGGAACCTGCCCGACAGCGGCTACGTCGACAATACCGACATCTTCGCCGTCATGCGGGACGTGCTTGTGGGTGATCAGTCGGCAACAGCGGACCGCACCGAACGCTGCCCGGCCCGGTGCGAGGCCTTGGCCGTCGCGTGGTGAACAAGCGCCGAACCGTTTCCTGTTTCCTTGCCTCTTGCCCGGCCCGGTTTGTCGGGAATCTTCTGACGGACGGGTCCCCGGGCTGACGCCGCTGAACGATGAAGCCCCCCGAAATGCATTGCGCCCGTCGCGTAAAGCGGGGGGCGACGCGTTCATGCCGACGGGTTCAACGAACAGTGAGGTATTTCATGATGCCCAGAGGTTCGAAACGATCGACGTCGTGTTTGCTGGCCGGTTGCGTTCTGGGACTGGCCGGCGCCGGTTACGGCGGCCAGACGCTGCCCAATGGCATTGTTCTGCCCGACGAGTGGCCGCCGCAGATCGCTGAGCTCAGTCGCGAGCCGATGCCCGTGCCCTATCTCGACGCCCGGCCCGATGTCGTCCCGATCGACCTCGGTCGGCAGTTGTTCGTGGACGACTTCCTCGTCGAGCAGACGACGCTGACGCGCACCCATCACCGCACGCGTTACCATCCTGCCAGCCCCATCCTCGTGCCCGACAGGCCCTGGGAGCACGACGCCATGCAGGGCAAGCCGAAAAAGGCGACGTCCATCGTCTTCGGCGACGGCGTCTGGTACGACCCGGCCGACAACCTCTTCAAAATGTGGTACATGGGCAGCAACCTGAAACGTCTCTGCTACGCCACGAGCACCGACGGCCTCAACTGGGTCAAGCCGGAACTGGACATCGTGCCCGGTACGAACATCCTGCTCGACCAGGAGCGCGACTCGGGGACCGTCTGGCTCGACCACAACGAGACCGATCCCGCCCGGCGTTTCAAGATGTTCACCACCGTGCCCCGGCCGGAGGGCGACGGTTTCAGGCCGGCGATTTACTACTCGGCCGACGGCATCGACTGGGGCGAGCCGCTCATCGTCGGCGGCGGCATCGGCGACCGCACGACGATCTTCTACAACCCCTTCCGCGAGCGCTGGATCTACAGCATCCGCCAACTCATCGAGCCCTGGGGCCGCTCGCGCCGGTACGCCGAGTGCACCGACCTTGTCGACGGCCTGGCCAACCTTGGCCGGCTCAGCCGCCTCTGGCTGACGGCGGACCGATTCGACCCGCGCAACCCCAACCCGGGCGCGCACGACACCCATCCGCAACTCTACAACCTCGACGGCGTGCCCTACGAAAGTCTGCTGGTGGGTCTGTTTACGATCTGGCAGGGCAGCTCGTTTCCCGGTGTGCAGAAACGGAACGAGGTCCTCGTCGGCTACAGCCGGGACGGGTTCCACTGGGATCGGCCCTATCGTCGGCCCTTCGCAGGCGTCAATGAGGCGGACGGCGCCTGGAACTGGTCGAATGTCCAGTCGTGCAGCAGCGGGTGCCTTGTCATGGGCGACACCCTTTACTTCTACGTCAGCGGCCGGGGCCGAACCGGCGAGCCCGCCTCGACCGGTCTGGCGGTCCTGCGGCGCGACGGGTTCGTCTCGATAGATGCTGGCGCCGAGGAGGGCGTGCTCACCACCCGTCCCGTGATATTCACTGGCCGGCACCTGTTCGTGAACGTCGATTGCCCGGCCGGCCTGCTGACCGTCGAGGTGCTCGACCGCGACGGAAACGTCATCGCCCCGTTCAGCAAGGACGACTGCGTCCCGCTGGCTGTCGACCGGACGCTTCAGCAGGTGCGGTGGAACGATACCGACGACCTGTCCGCCTTGGCCGGTCAGCCCGTGCGATTCCGTTTCCACCTGAGGCACGGGCGACTCTACGCCTTCTGGGTCAGTGCCGACGCTTCCGGCGCGAGCGGTGGGTACGTGGCTGCCGGCGGACCGGGTTTCACCTCGCCGCGCGATACGGTCGGCCGCGCCGCCTACGAGGCCGCCGCACCGCTGCTCCGCCGCATCACGCCGTGAAAAAAGCAGGACAGGTCATTGACCTGCCATTTCCATCTGATCGGTCGCTTGTCAATCATATGCGCCGGCTGCCGGACAGCGTCGTATCCGTGCTTGATATGAACACCGCGTGCTCGACTTGTAATGCCAAGGGGGTAGGGCAGGTCGTTGACCTGCCATTTCCATCTTGTGTTGCCAAGTCCGCCCTACAGCGAGCACGACCTGCCAGGCTCGCTGCTGTCAAGCGCCCGGCGGCAAGCGGAAGTCTCATGCGGGGGCGTCGTTTTCAAGGCGACCAGCCATACTTCGTGATGCGACGCTGAAGGGTCCGAACGCTCACGCCGAGGATCGTGCTTGCCTGCTCCCGGTCGCCGCCGGTGCGTTCAAGGGTCTGACGGATCGCTTCCTTTTCGAGATCCGCAAGGGACATGCCGACGGATATCAGGGACTGGAGCGGCGGCGCGTATTCCGCCTGACGAATTGGCGCCGGCAAATCCGCCACCTCGATCGTTTCCCGGGTGGACATGACGACCACGCGCTCGAGAACGTTCCGGAGTTCCCTGACGTTTCCCGGCCAATCGTAGCTCTGTAGAGCGGCCAGCGCCTCGGGGGATATGTCCCGGGCGGGCCGATGGTTCTCCGAGGCGATCGCGTCGATGAACGAACGCACCAGAAGTGGAATATCCTCACGTCGTTCGCGCAGGGGAGGCAGCTCGATTCGAACGACGTTCAGTCTGTAGAAGAGATCCTCGCGGAACTTGCCTTGTTTCATGAGTTCCTGAAGATCCTGGTGCGTGGAAGCAATGATGCGAACATCCGTTTTGATTTCCTCATTGCTGCCGAGCGGTGTGATCCGTCCCGTTTCGATTGCCCGAAGCAGCTTGGGTTGCAGGTGGAGGGGCATGTCCCCGATTTCATCGATGAGCAGACTGCCCCCGTCGGCCGCTGCGAATTTGCCTGTCCGTTTGGCCGCCGCACCCGTGAAAGCACCCTTGGCGTGGCCGAAAAGTTCGCTTTCGACGAGCGTTTCCGGTAGCGCGGCGCAATTGATGGCCAGGAACGGCTTGTCGCTCCGCGAGCTGCCCTCGTGCAGGGCGATGGCGACAAGCTCCTTGCCCGTTCCGCTGTCGCCCTGAATCAAGACGATACTGTGTGTATCAGCTACCATGCGGACTTGTTCGAACACGTTCCGCATCGCTTCGGATTTGCCGATCATATTCTGGAATTCGGCGCGCGTCTTCAGTTTCTGGCGCAAGGCCACCAGTTCGATGGCTGTTTTGTGCTGCATGAGGGCCTGCCGCAGCATGCTCGCGAGCACTTCGGGTTCGAAGGGCTTGGTCAGATAGTGAAACGCGCCTGCTTTCAGAGCGGCCACGGCCGCCGCTTCGCTGCCGTGGCCTGTGATCATGATCACCGGCGTATGCGGGGCGTTCTCGCGGGCGGTCCGCAGGAGCTGCATCCCGTCCACCTTGGGCATCTTCAGATCGGTCACGACGACCGCGACCCCCTCGGACAGTCGCCGCAGGGCTTCCGCGCCGTCTCCAGCCGTGACGACCTCGAAGCCTTCATCCTCGAGGAACAGCTGCGTACTCTCCCGCGCCCTGGGATCGTCCTCGACCAGAAGGATGGTGCTTCCTGTTGATTCGGACATGCTCGTCCCTGCTTCGTTCATGCGAAAGCACCTGAGCACGTGCGGAAAAACAACTTGGACAGGTTATCATCCCTGTTCGTCGGCGTCCACTGTTTTGGCGATCAGGTCCGGCAGTTCCGCGTGGACCACGGCTTTCGGCAGGAAGGCATCCGGATTGGCGGCTAAGCATCGAGATACGTTTTGAGGGGAGTCGTCGCTGCTGATCATGATCAAGGGATGTTCCGGCAATGACCGCTTGATTTCCCGAACAACCTCGGTCCCGTCCATATCGGGAAGATAGGCATCAATGATGATCACGTCGGGCTGATGCGCAAGCGACTGGGCGATCCCTGACTGCCCTGTCAGTGCCTGGTGCACCCGGTACCCGTAATCTTTCAGCAGCAGCGATACTGCTTCCGTAAATGATTTGTCGTCGTCGATAATGAGAACGGTTCGTGATGCCATGCCCAATGATCACTATGCTTTCAGTACGAATACGAGTCTTCTGCTTTTGGACTATTGCAGTATCGGATCCTCCGCAAGCGCGTCGCGGAGCTTCTGCAGGGCTTTGTACTGGATTCGCCGGATACGTTTCGTGCTCAGGCCAACGGCATCTCCGGTCTGCTGGAGAGTCGAAGCCCGTCCGCGCTCCAGGCCGAAACGTTCGGCGATGACCCTGGACTCGATCCCTGTGAGTTCTCCGGCGTTGCTGTCCAAAACGCGATCGAGTCTTTCGGCACATAACTGAGGATAGAAAGCTTTTGGCTCAGTCGGCCGTTCGAAGGAGGCGTCGTACTGAACGGGGAAAAAATTCCTGTGCCGTTGTTCGCGTCTCCCCAGGCCAATCATCGCACGAATGATCGCATTCGAAGCGTATGTACTGAAGCGGTAACCCAGCCATGGGTTGAACCGTTCGACTGCATGAACAAGAGCAAGCGAGCCTTCGCTGAAAAGCGCATCTTGATCGGCATGGGTCGAGCCGCGCTGCGCGATAAGCCAGCGCACAAGCGGCAGATTCCTCTCCACGATGCAGTCGCGGATGGCCTTCCAGCGTCTGGCCCAACGCCTTCGTTCCGCCTTGCTGACGGGCGTACCGCAGACCGGGCGAGTGGCCTGGTAAGCGCAGGTATGCAACGCCTTGAAAAGGACCTCCTGCTCATAGGCATCGGTCGACTTCTCTCCTGACAGGAGTTGCCCCGCGATGTGGATTGCCTCCTCTGCGGCAGCATCGGTTCGGATGCGCCGGTCCGGGATGTACCACAGGTTTTCCGGATCGCAGCAGCCTCCCGTTGTTGAATGTTGAGTTGCTGTGGTCACTCTTGCTCCCCCTTTCCATTCCAGGACAAGCCAAGATGGAATTCTCGCTGGTTGGGATCAGTCCATCCCCAATCCATGCAGGCTTCGTGCCAGTTGCCGCGTCCCCTTTTTGCCCGCGCAAATGCACGTCTCACACGGATTTACGCCCTTGTTGCCGCAGCTACCTCCGCTTGCCACCCGTCAGTCTGTCGCGATGGTGGCGGCCTAGGCTGGCCACTCTGTCACCGGAGACAGCAACGCACGGCGGGGCGCCGCGACATGCTCCTCAAAGCAGCACCCCTGTCCTTGGGCGAGACGTGTAACTGTTGGCTCTGTAAGGACTTAGTAAAGTCTTTCAGTCCCCGGTCGGTCTCGTCCGGTATCGTATTCGTGTTTTTGAACCCGGTTCCCGCGCGATCCGTCCGGAGGCGAGTTTTGCCGAGCGCCCAGTCTGCTGCTTGTCTTGTTGCTCAGGGGGATTGCCAGAAAGCAATTGCCTCGGTCTTTGTGTGATGAGCTTACGAATGCCGCGATGGGAAGGCCGCCTGAGGTCACGGTTCGGTTCAGAACATACCGGGCGGGATCATATCGGGAGTGATCTTACCAGCCACGAGTGGCCGATCGACGACTTGGCTCTGAAGTGTTCGCTCAGCCTGCCGCGTTGCTTGTCTGACGGCCTCGTCCATCGTATCGCAGGCGTCGGTATGGACATGCGGTTCGTCGCATTCCGCACGCCAACGCCCCTCCTCGCGTACGAGGCGCAGTTCGAGCGAACGGCCGACGAGCAGGCCGTTGCCTTTCTGATTCACCTCAACCGTCACGGAAACGCAGGCTTTTGTCATCACGGGTTGCTCCAAGGTCCTGCCCCGTCGTGGGGCGAAGCGGCCGACACGTTCCGGACGGCCCCAACAAAATGAATCGGCCAAAGAATCGCGCCGCTCCGGCAAAACCTTCCCGAATGGAACGTATCCTATCACGCACCATCTCGGGGGGTAGAAAGAGACCGTTAAGGCCCTTATCGGACGGGACAGGCGGCGCGAATGGGTGTTAAGGCCTGTCTATGGGTGGGCCGATACATGTGCAGGAGGGTGTCCCGTACGGGGCAGCGGGCAAGACGGTTGCCGAATGCCGGTCGTTTCGAGACTCCGCCTTTCTCCGCACCGGCAGGGGAGTGCATGCATGGACAACGCAATACTGGATCAACTGAGACGGTCGGCGGCAATCCCCTCGATGCCTCAAGTCGCTGCTCGGTTTCTCGAAATCATCCAGGACCCCGACTTCGAGTATCGCGACGTCGTTGAAGTGCTGTCGACGGACCCCGGGATGACCGGGGAGATCCTGCGGCTGGCCAACTCGCCCTTGTTCGGCGTCACGCGAACGATCACCTCCCTGGCCCAGGCGCTGACGCTGCTGGGTCTCAAGCGAGTGCGTTCGCTCGTGCTCGGGCGCTACATCGTCGACAGCATCGACAAGAAGAAGCCGGCCGACATCGACATGGCCTACTACTGGCGCCGGTCGCTGACGACGGCCGTCTTGGCCAGCCACCTGGCCGAGGCGGTCGCCCCCAAGCTCCGCGAAGAAGCTTTTACCGCAGGTCTGCTGGCCGACATCGGTGTGGTTATCCTCGACGAGAGCCTGCCCGAGCAGTTCCAACCGATCGCCCAGGAATACCGCCCC
>Ga0272443_10002386_pt1 | contig 24157 bp, 17 predicted proteins | sample SSMAcet12_FD_193581 | JGI IMG/M metagenome (GOLD analysis project Ga0272443, IMG submission 193581) | Marine sediment archaeal communities from Little Sippewissett salt marsh, Falmouth, MA, United States - SSM-Acet-12 | ecosystem: Environmental > Aquatic > Marine > Wetlands > Sediment ...
CACGGACAGCAGCCCGACGGTGTCCGACTGCACATTCTCCCACAACGTGGGGTTGTGCGGCGGAGGGATGCGGAACGAAGCGGCAAGCCATCCGACTGTCGACGACTGCCTTTTCTCCTGCAACAACGCGGTTATGTCCGGTGGGGGAATGTGCAACCGCGACAGCAGCCCGACGGTGTCGGGCTGCACCTTCATCGAAAACGACGCCTACGGCCATGGCGGCGGCATGTACAACCAGGACAGCAGCCCGACGGTGTCCGAGTGCACCTTCGTCGGAAACGACGCCTACGACCATGGCGGCGGGATGTGCAACCAGGACAGTAGCCCCATGCTGACCGGGTGCACGTTCGAGGAGAACACCGCGTACTTGTGCGGCGGGGGGATGTACAACGAAAAGAGCACCCCGACGGTAACGGAGTCTTCTTTCTCTGGGAACACTGCGTGGCGAGGCGGCGGGATGCACAACCTCGAAAGCAGTTCGGTGGTGACAGGCTGTACGTTTTCGGGCAACAGTGCACAGAGCGCCGGTGCTTCTGGCACTTCCTCGGCCGGCGGCGGGATGTGCAACATGGATAGCAATCCGGCGGTGACGAGCTGTACCTTCTCGGGCAACTCGGCGGGCTACTACGGTGGCGGGATGTACAACTTTAAAAGCAATCCGGCGGTGACCAACTGCACCTTCTCAGGCAACAGCGCAGACGACCATGGCGGCGGGATGTATAGCCAGGAAAGCAGTCCGACGGTGACCCATTGCACCTTCTACGGCAACAGTGGGGATGGAATCCACAACAACACCGCCGACCTGACGCTGAAGAACACGATCCTCGCAGGCAACTCCCCGAACGACTGTCGGGGTGGCCCAACAAGCACGTTCCACTCGGATGGCCACAACCTGGAGGGCGGCACGAGCTGCGGGTGCAGCGGCGCTACGGATCAACAGAACAGCGATCCGTTGCTCGGTCCGCTCGACGACAACGGCGGCCCGACGCTGACGCACGCGTTGCCACCGGACAGCCCGGCGCTCGACGCGATTCCGTGGGCGGGTGCCCCGGCCACCGATCAGCGCGGATTCCCGCGGCCGTACCCGGTGGGCGGCCTTGCCGACATCGGAGCGGTCGAGATGCAGAGGGCCTACTCCCGGGGCGACGTCAACGGCGACGGCGCGATCGACCTGCTCGACGTGGTACTGTGCGCCCAGATCGCCCGAGGATGGGTCAGCGGAACGGCAAAGCAGCGAGCCGCCGCCGATGTGGACCATGACGACGATGTGGACGAGGACGACGTAACGATCCTGGCGGAGTACGTGCTCGGGATCCGCACGACGCTACCGTAGGAGGAGGCAACTCGATGAAATCGAAGGCCAAGCATGCTGGCTCGATCCTCCTGCTCGTCGGCCTAACGCTGGCCCTCACCGCCTGCTTCGGGCACTGGTTCACCCCGCCGCAGACTGGCAGACTGATCGTCGGTCCGGCGGTCCGCATCGGCACGCACTACGAGGTGCTGATCTCGGTCGCCGACATGCCCGACGGCGGCGTCGCCGGGATCCAGCTCGGCACGGCGGCCCTGCCGGCGATCGCGTTTGGCAGCAACGTCGACGTCGCAACGATCGTCGCGACGGGCTCAAGCGGCTTCGAGGTGACTACGAAGGGCTACGCCGCCGGTCCGCCGGTCGAGGGGTATCTGATCGCGGTGTACGGAGGCGCTCCGATCGTCTCCGGCTCGGTCCTCAAACTGTCGTTCGAGGCGGCGGGCGCCCCGACGGTGACGCTCGATGACTCGCGGATCTGGCTGACCAACGACATCCCGACGTGGATCGCCGGGTGGAGCCTCGACGCCGGCGCCGCGTACTACACCAAGGAGGTGGGGACCCGATGAGACGGCACACGGCGTGGACGGCGTTGGTTCTCCTCGCGAGCGTAACCCTCCCTCTGGTGGCGGGAACGCTGTCGGGATCGACGTCGTTGTGGATGGAGTTCGATCCGCTCGCCGGCGGGTTCGACGCGCTCGACCTCGGGCTCGACGTCGACTACACCCTCGGTGCGGTGACGCTGTCGACCGACGGGCTGCTCGTCCTTCCGGGGACGTGGGTATGGCAAGGTTTCTCCGCTGTCGGGCGATTCGGCGGGTACGGGCTGACGACGAACATCCTGTTCGGTCCGTCGACGACCGACTACCTGTACGCCGAGGCGATCGTCGAGCTGTCGATCGGCGGCATCGACCTCGCGTGGCACGCGGCGCAGCTGAGCGATGCCGTCCTCGGCGGGCCGGCCGACGGCTGGGCGCTGCGGATCGCGGGCCGCGTCGGACCGATCGACCTCGTCTCGATCAGCGAGTTCGGGGCGCGGATCGAGGACGACGACTTCGACGGGATCACCATCGTTCACGCCGCCACCGGGCTCGAACGCCACTACGCCACCGATCCGCTCGTTCCCGGAAAGGGGTTCACCGGCGAGAAGGTAACGCTTCGGGGCGTCCCGTTCTGCTGCGCCGAGATCGACGCCTCCCTGTATCTCACCTGCGAGGGCTTCCGGTACGTCTCGTTCGGCGTAACCGGAATCGCGGTCGGCGCCGTACCGTGGCTGACGTTCGACGTCGATCTGACCTTCGAACTCGAGGAGAAAGACCTGACGCTGGCGCCGAGGCTGTCGCTGGAAGAGGTCGCCTGCGTCGTGCTGTACGCCGAGCTCGACTGGGACGCCGCCACCCGCTCGCTCGACGGAATCGACTTCTACGGGATCGAGCTGGTCTGCGAACTCGGCCCGGTGACGGTGCGCGACGTCGCCGTCCTCGATCTCAATCGCTACGCGATCACGACCGAGGCGTACGGGTCCGTCGTCGAGCGGCTCGTCGACGCGATCGCGCAAGGACACGACGTCTACCCCGACTACTGGGAGATGTTCTCGATCGCCTACCGCGGCGACGGCTGCTGCAGCGGCGACCTTACGTTCCTCCTCAACGTCTACTTCGACCAGGCGTCGGCCAGCCTGTTCGACTGGGCGATGACCCACGTCGAGGCGGGGATTCCCCTGGCCGAGGCGTTCATGTTCACACTGGGCATGCAAGCCCGCCCCGCCGGCGTCGACTCCCTCACCTTCGGCTTCCACCTCGACTGGTAAGCACCGCAGACACGCGCGGAAGCCGGCGGCCGGCTCGGTCCCCGTGTGGGTGTTCCGCAGAAATCGGCCCTTCCTGAGGTTCCCGGGTTGCGAATCACGGATCCATCCCGCTGTATGCAGGCCAGCGGGGAGGGCGCCGGTGCCGGTCCGGACCGAGTATCATCCCAGCGACTCAAGGAGGAGCCGGACGTGGACCTGTTGACGATCGCCTTGGCGGTGGGAGCGACGCTCGCTTGGGCGCTGACGTGGCTTTGGATGAGGCTCGGTGTCAAGCGCATCGATTGGCTCAGCTTCGGGTTCCTCCGCCCGTGGATGGGGCTTCCGTTCATCGTCCTGTTCGCCTGGGCGACCGACGGATTCGTCTTCGGGACGCCGGCCATGGTACTGGTCGGGCTCAGCGGCGGCCTGCTCAACGCCGTGTTCGGCACCGCGCTGTTCTACTACGCCCATTCGCACGGGACCCTTCACGAGACGAACATTCTCGCCAACACGAGCCCGTTCTGGGGCGTCGTCAGCGCGATCCTCGTATTGGGGGAGCCGGCGCGGCTCGTGACGTTCGGTGCGGGAGTCCTGGTCATCGCCGGAACGGTGTTCCTCGTGCGCAATCGGGCCGGGGCAAGCGAGAGGCGCAGCCTGCGTGCAACGCTCGCTGCGCTGGGGGCCGGCGTGTTGTGGGGCTTCACCATCGCGGTGCCGACGAAATTCTGCATGGACGGCGGGATGAGCCCGATCGCTTACCAGCTCCTGTTCACGTGCAGCGCCGCCGGCGGCTGGTCGGTGGTCGCGTGGCCGGCGCTCCGGCGTCGGCGGCTTCGGTTCGATCGCAAGACCCTCTGGATCGCGTTCGCCTCGTCGTTCGCCGGCTTGTTCGCCGGCTGGGTGCTATGGTTGGCAGCGCTGCAACGCACCGACGCGAGCGAGCTGTCGCCGCTGAACGGCCTGACGCTTCTGTTCGCCGTTCTCCTCGGCGTCGTGTTCCTACGCGAGCCGATCACCCGCCGCGTCGTCATCGGAGGGTCGCTCATCGCGGCCGGCGTGACGCTGGTATCGGTGTTCGCTCGCGCGGCCGTTTGACGGCGCCGGCCGGTGCGGCCTACTCTTGAGAGCCAGGGCTCCGCTTGTTGACGTCACACGCATCGCAGCCCGTCGCCGCGCTCTACCGCAGTGAGCCCGAATGGAGGCGAACGTGCGAAAGGGATTGGCGTGGTTGCTGGCCATCGGCCTGGTCGGGCTGGCCTTCACCGCGTACGGAGAGACACCGGCGGTCTCGAAGACGGCCGTCCAGCGTCTGGATGAGTTCACCCAGGTCCTGGACGGACTCCTCGACGAGCTGAACCACGGAACGACGGATTCCGAGAAGGTCGATGCCGCACTGGAGGAAGCGGCGGCGTCGTTTGAGGCGGTCGTGGCGGAGATGCCGTTGGCCGGCCTGTTGTTCAACGATGTGTTCACCGCGCTTTACGCGATACAGCGCGCCCTCGACGAGGCCGCGGAGATCGTCGACACCGGGATGTCTCTCAGGCCCTATTCGCTCCGCGCCGCGATCTCCGATGCCCGGTGGGCGGCGGACTCGCTGCGGTGGGCCGCGTCGGGAGCCCTGATTCGGGAGCAGCTCACGTGCCCCAAAGGCAGGGCCCTCGTGATGGTCTACCTGGGATTCGACTGCCACGCCCTGAGGGCGAAGCTGAACGAGCTCCTGGCGGCCGGTAGGTGCGTGGGACTCACGTGGGAAGAACCGCTCTGCGGCCTGGAGGATCCGGACGTGGCGGACAGCGGGCCGACCGCAAGGCAGCTGTTCGACTGCCTGGGATACTCGTACCCCGTCAGCCCTGTGTTCAGCTGGAATCCCCAAATCGAACCGGATGCCCCCGGCTTCTCGGAGTACCACACGTTCGGCAATCCGAAAGGGGATTGCCACACGTCGCAGGCACCCGAGTCGCCTCATCCGGCGTACGTCGATTCGGAATTGGCCCTCGATGTCACGGGCGGCGAACCGGTCCTGCCCGCCCCGAACCATCTCTTCTCGGTCCGTGATGTCCTCAAGCCATGGTACAAGGTGAAGGACGTGTGCGACCCTCTTGCGGTCGACTGGCGCGTCTACGGCCCGGATGGAACGCTGGCGTACACCGATTCGAGAACGCTCGATCCGGCGAACTTCAACACCGACTGTCTCTCGAACTTCAGTGGCTCCGGCTGGATGTCGCTCGACCCCGGCTCGTTCGAAACGCCTGGCACGTACACCGCGGAGCTGTGGCTCGGGGGAAAGCACAGCGCCAACCACACCTTCAAGATGAGCGGTCCGGCCAACCGCCCTCCCCACGTCAACCACGACGTCTACACGATGGACGAGGATTTCGTGCTCGAGGTGAAGGAGTACGGGGTGTTCGGCAACGACTTCGACCCGGACGCCGACCCTCTCACCACGGCGTTGGTCGAAGCGCCGCAGCACGGAAGCATCGCCCTGGATGCCGATGGAACGTTCACCTACATCCCGGAGGTCGGCTTCTACGGCGTCGATTGGTTCACCTACGAGGCGACCGATCCGAGCGGGTTGTCCGCCTCGGGAGAGGTAACGATCCTCGTGAACCCGGTGAACGACGCGCCGGTGGCGGGCGACGACCTTTTCGACATCGCGATCTCGCCGGACGGGCGCACGTGGACCCTCAGCGTCCCGGCCCTGGGATGGTCTCGGCTCGGCACGTTCGCCGAGGACGGCTCGTTCATCGACATCCCGGCCCCCGGCGTGCTGATCAACGACGCCGATCCGGATGGGGATCGGCTGTCGGTCGTCTCCGGGGACGCTACGCCGGGTTGGCTGACGATAAGCGCGGACGGCTCGCTGACGATCGACATGTCGGAGCTAGGCGGGGTCCCGGGGTCGGTCCGATTGGGGTACTCGATCGTGGATCCGGCCGGGCTCGAGTCGACCGGCACGATCGAGATCCGCGTCAGCCTGCAAGAAGACGCGGACTAGACGAGAACTCGTCGGCCCGCTGCAGACCGGAGGCCGCTGCGTTCTCTTCTACAGGAGAAGCAGGACGCCGAACCCGACCTCGAAGCCGCGGGCGAGACCGTTCGGCCTCTTCCGATCTGGGAACGCCCCGCGTTCCTCCCGGTTTCGCCGTCGTGAAGGGCGCGAAGCACGGAGGCTCGTCTTCAGGGCTCGGCGTGCCATGGCCTGCTCCAAGCTAGATCAACAAGAGCACGCCGAACACGATCTCAAACGCCAGACTCGCCCAGTTGGTCGGCGTCGGGGCCTTGTCGAAGAGAATCGAGGCCGCGCGAACGACGCCGATCGCCAGGTATCCGATGCCGAGGGTTCCGAACGCTGACGGGGTACGGTAGATGAGCACGGCGACTGCCAGGCCGACGAACAGCCCGCCAAGTACCGCGCGGACCTCCGAGACGCCGCGCGGCCCGGCGGCCGTGAGGCCGGTGAACCGCTCGGCGGCCGGCGGTGAGACGATCGACATCGCCCCGAACGCCATCGTGGCAACGGCAACGATGATCTTGATCCAGAACAAGAGTGTCATGGGTCCTCCTTTCACGAGGAACAGTGTAGGGGAAACGAGCGGCGAGGGAGCAGCTCAAAGAAGCGAGGGCGCAACGGTCAGTGATCGAGCGAGGAGGGAGGATGCCGCTAGCTCGGCGCGGGTCGGGACGACCTGCGCTGTCAAACGGCCTGTCATCCAGCGACCGCCCGCTCCCCTCTTCGTTTGGCTCGAACGCGGGTTTCTGCTTCAATCGAACCGGATGCAAGGAACACAGTCTCAAGGTTGCTAGCTCGTGCGAGGCAACGCGAAGCTCGTGCGCGCGTAGCGAGCAAAGGGGGAGATCGGATTGCGTGGATTGCTCATCTGGATCACGGCCGTCGCGTTCATCCTCGGTTTCGCGCTGGGGCCGGCGATCGTCGGAGAACTTCAGTGTCCAGCGGACCCGGCGACGCTGCGCGTGGCGATGCTTCACTACGGGCCGATCGTCGATTCCGGCTGGACCTACCAGGGGCACCTTGCGGCAGAGAAGCTGACGGAGAACCTTCCGTGGGTCGACCTCGAGGAGGTAGAAGACACGCCGCAGCGGGGAGGCGAGCAGGTCATCCGCCAGTACGCCGAAGCGGGGTTCGACCTGGTCTTCACCCATGGGTGGGGGAGTGACGTATTGCCCGACCTTGCGCCCGACTACCCCGACGTCGTGTTCATGTGCGGCGGCGCACACGGTCGCTTGGCCCCGAACGTCGGCACGTACTACGGCCGGACCCACGAGGCCCGTTACTTGGCCGGGATGATCGCGGGCCGCGTGACGAAGTCGGGATCGATCGGCTACGCGCCGTCCCATCCGCTGCCGCGGGTCATCGCGGGAATCAACGCGTTCGCGCGGGGCGTCGCGGCGACGAACCCGGAGGCGACCGTCGAGATCGCCTGGGTCGGCGAGTGGTACGATCCGGTCCTCGAGGCGGAGGCGATCGCAGAACTGATCGCACGCGGGTGCGATGTGGTGACGCACGACTCCGATTCCTACGCCAGCGCGCAGGCGGCCGAGGAAGGAGGCGTCCTCTACATCGCCAGCCACGCGCAGGACATGGCGGCGTACGCGCCGTCGGTCTACCTGACCGCGCTCGACTGGAGCTGGCTCCCGCTTTACACCGACGTCGTCACCGCCGTGCGCGACGGCACGTGGGACGCGAAGGCCGATGCCGGGTGGTGGTACGGGCTGCCCGAGGGTTGCGTCACGCTCGCCCCGATGAGCGGCCTCGTCCCCGAAGCGGTGCAGCAGGAGGTCATGGCACGCCGAGACGAAATCGTTCGGGGCACCTTCGTCGTCTTCCCCGAGTTCAGCAACGAAGAGCTCTGGCAGATGACGACCTTCGAACCGAACGTCTCGAGCAACCTCCCGGAGGAATGAGGGACATGCCGAAGCACGAAGGAGCGGAATCATGAAGAAGGCGCTGGCAGGCATCGTCACTCTGGCGATCGGACTCCTGACCGGCTGCGCCGCGTGGCTCGGCCCGTCGATCGACTTCGCCCCTTCGGCGACACAGGGGCCACCTCCCTTGGCTGTCCAGTTCAAAGCGGTGTGCGACGAACCGATCGCCTCGCATGCCTGGACGTTCGGCGACGGCGAGACGTCAAACGATCCGTCGCCCGTTCATATCTATCGAGCAGCCGGGACCTACACCGTGAGCCTGACGGCGGAACTGGTCGATGGCTCCGTGGTCCACGAGGCGAAGGCCGCCCTGATCGCCGTCCGCGATCCAATGCTGAAGGGCGAGCCGCAGTACATCTACTGGATCCACGTGGGGACGGGGGCCATCTGGCGCGCGCCGTGCGAGGGCGGCAACAAGGAGAAGGTCGTTGGAGGCCAGTCGTACGGCATTTCGGCCCTCGATGTGGTCGATGGCTGGGTCTACTGGGCGGACAGCCCGGACGGCGGCGTGATCTGCCGTGCGCGAACCGATGGATCGGAGCAAGAGACGCTGATGACCGAGCAGGGGTATGTGACCGACATCGAAGTCGTCCCGGAGACCGACTCGATCTTCTGGGTTCGGCGGCCGGACTTCTACGGATTCGAGGATGAGGCGTACGGCGGCGTCTTCTTCGCGTACCTCAGCGACTTGCAGCCGTACCGCCTCGTGTCGTACGCGCCCGGTGCGAGCCGATTCGCTCGCGACGTCGAGGTCGACGTCGTCGGCGGGAACATCTACTGGACGGTCAGTCACTTCTCGAACCGCACGGACCTCGCCGGCCAAGATGCGATTCGGGCTACCGGTACGTCGGGCTTCGCGCCGCGTACGGTCTGCGGAAGTGTCGGTCTGCTGTGGGACTTCGAACTCGACACGATCCCGGGATTCCCGGCCGAGCACATCTACTGGTTCGACGACAGCAACCCCCAGCTGCAGCGAAGCGACCTGGACGGCTCCCACAAACACGCGGTGTTGGGCGGGAACGAGATGACCGGCTGGTTCGCCGTCGACCGCTTGGGGGGGAAGATCTACTACACCACCTTCGACGGCATCGAACGCTGCGACCTCGATGGAAGCCACCGGGAACTCCTCTACGAACAGGACGCGATGATGGGGATCGCGCTGCCGAAGTAGAGTCAGGATCGGGGAGCGCGTCCGGTTCCGGCGAACGCGCTCCCCTCGCTTGCTCCGGAATCTAGCGAAGGATCACTGCTGGATCACCAAGACGTCGGCGCGGACGCCGGGGTAGATCAGTTCGTCGTTCGTGCCGTCCAGGTCGGCCCGGTGAATCCCCTTGGCGTCCGACCAGTACATCTTCCCCTCGACGATGTCGGCCGCAACGCCTTTCGGGTTGTTGAGACCCCGCAGGATGGTCGTCGCATCGCTTCCGTCGACGCGACAGCGCCGGATCGCACCGCCGGCGATCCAGTAGATGTGCCGTGCGAGGCTGTCGCTGACGTCAAGAGCCATCGCGGTGATGCCGTTCATCGACGTCTTGACCGTCCCAATCGAATGCGTGGTCGGCGAAGGGAAAACCATGTACTGAAGCTTCCCGTCGTCCGCCGCGTTCGGCGTGAGGCGGACAGGGCGGACGTAGTTGTCGTCGTCGAAATACCGATACAGCGCCATGCCGTTTACGTCACTGCGAACGTACCATATGTAGGGTCGCGCGGAATCGTCATACTCCTCCAGTGTTTTCCGCAGGCTTCCTACCAGGTTCGCCGTCTTGAGACTCCCCGCCCAGTAGTTGGAGCTGAACGGCATGCTGGGCAAGCAGGACCAGTAAATCGCATATGCGATGGCATTGACCGTGACGCTTGCGAGACCCTGTTGCCCGGTGACGATCGCCTTCTTGTCGCTCCCGTCGTAGTTGGAACGGTAGATGGTCTCGTCCGCGGCCCAGAAGACGTACCCCACACCGACGGCGAGGTCCCTCCCGCGATAGATGTAGCTGACGATCGTCTCCTCCGCGTACCCGGCTCGATCGCCTCGGTGGATGGTGCCGGTGTTCGCGTTCAACCAATAGAGGTCGGTCAGCGTCGCCTTCTGCGTGATGAGGGCGACGTCGATGAGGCCTTCCTTCTCGACGCTCCCGTTCGAGCCATCGGCCAGGGTCACGGAGAGGAAGACATCGTACGTTCCGGCCGCCCGATAGACGTGGACGGGAGAGGACTCGATCGACGTCTCTCCGTCCCCGAAGTCCCAGTAGTACGACGCAACGTCACCCGCGACGACGGCCGCGAACTCGACGACCATCGGCGTGGCGCCCTCCGTGTCCGAGACCGCGATGTCGACGGACACCTTCGGCTCGAACAGCATGCAGCCAGCGATCGACACCGCGCCGATCAGAAGCCCGATCCCGGCGATCCGCCCGATCCTTCTCCGGTTCTGTCTCATCGTGCACCCCCCGCACGGAATCCCAGAGCTTACATCCAGACGTCTGCTCCCCGCCGAATGTAGAACGAGCAGGCTCCGTTCCGCAAATCGCCACGGATCTCCGCGGACGGCCCTCGGGGGGCGGCGGAACGCCCCGCCGCCGACACTTTTGACGTCGCGTCGCCTTCTGGTCTACTCTGCGTTCGGGAGGGTGGGAGAATGAAGCAGAGACACCTGGGATCGGCGGCGCTGGTGACCGCCGTGGCACTTCTGGCCGGATGCGCACCCTGGTTCGGCCCGTCGATCGACTTCGCCGCATCCTCGGTGGAAGGCGGGACTCCGTTGGTGGTCCAGTTCACTCCCGTGTGCGACGACCCGATCGCTTCGTGTACCTGGACCTTCGGCGATGGCGAGACATCGGATGCCGCGTCCCCGATCCACATCTACCGCGCGCCGGGGACCTACACTGTCAGACTGACGGCCGAGCTACTCGACGGAACCATCGTCGAGGCGGAGAAGATCGACCTCGTGACCGCAAGTCTTCGCGTGTCCGCGACGGCGGAACCCGACTACATCTACTGGATTCATGTCGGCACGGGAGCGATCTGGCGTGGCCCGGTCGGCGGCGGGACGAAAGAGAAGGTTGTCGGGGGCTGGTATCTCACAGCTCTCGATGTCGTGGACGGGTGGATCTACTGGGCGGACTCCTCGCAGGGCGGACTCATCTACCGGATGCGAACCGATGGAACGGATCGCCAGAAGCTGCTCACCGCGGTTGGTTTCGTGACCGACATCCATGTTGTTCCGCAGACTCAGTCTATCTTCTGGGTCAAGGCCCCCGACTACTACGGATACGGTGACGACGCAAGGGGCGGGCTCTATTGCGCGTTCTTCGACGACTTGGAGCCGCTCTGCCTCACTTCGTGTGCGCCGAGCGCAGATCGGGTCCCGATGCGCGTGGCCGTTGACTTTTTCGGGGATCGGATCTACTGGACAGTCTGCTACTACGCCCACGATCGCGAGTGGGAGGATGTGGACGTCATCCGTGTGACCGGCACATCCGGATTCACACCGACGGACTTCTTCACCACCCATAGCCAGATCTACCAGATCGAACTCGATGCGCTCCCCGGGTTTCCCGCGGAGCATCTCTACTGGTTCGACGACGGCTATCCCACGCTACGCCGAATGGACCTGGACGGCTCGCACGAGCACGCCGTGATCGACGGGAACGAACTGACGGGCTGGTTCGCGGTCGATCGACTGGGTGGGAAGATCTACTTCACGTCGTACGACGGCGTCGAACGCTGCGATCTCGACGGAACCCATCGGGAGCTCCTCTACAAGCAGGACGCGATGATGGGGATTGCGCTGCCGCGATAGACGACCCGGCAGACGCCGTCGACGCAGCCAGAGAAGTAGATGCGGGGAGCGTCCCAGGACGGCTCCCCGCCTCTACCTGTCGTGGTCAGCTGGGCTTCGACTACTCCTGGATGACCAGGACATCGGCGTGAACGCCGGGATAGATCAACTCGGCCCCGGTCCCGTCCAGCTCCGCGCGGTGGATCCCTTTCGCATCCGACCAGTACATCTTCCCCTCGATGATGTCGGCAGCCACACCTCGCGGATTGTCGAGGTTCCTGAGAAGGGTCGTCGCGTCGCTTCCGTTGACCCGGCAACGCCGGATCGCGCTGCCGGCGATCCAGTAGATGTATCGCGCGAAGTCGTTGCCGGCATCGAGGGCCATCGTGACGATCCCGTCCATCGATGTCACGATCTGATTGACCGCATGCGTTGTGGGCGTCGGGAAGATCACCGATTCCAACCGTCCATCCGAGGCACCGCGCGGCGAGAGCCGGACCGGATAGGCCAGATTGTCGTCGTCGAAGTAGCGGAACAGAATCGGGCTGCCCGAATCACTGCGGACGACCCATGTGTAGGGCGCGGCGGGATTGTCGTACTCCTGGACAAGCCAGCGCGTCCCGCCTCCGAGGTTCGCCGACTTGAGACTCCCGTTCCACTGCGCGCTGAGGTACGGCGGGCTCGGCCAGCATGCCCAGTAGATCGTGTTCATGGCGCCGTTGACCGTGACGCTCGCGAGACCCTCTTGCCCGGTGACGATCGCCTTCTTGTCGGTTCCGTCGAAGTTCGCTCGGTAGATCGCATCTTCTGCGATCCAGAAGACGTAGCCGCCGCCGACGGCAAGATCCCCACCGCGGTAGATGTAGCTGACGATCGTCTCTTCCTGATATCCGGCGCGATCGCCCCGGTGGATCGTTCCGTTGTTCGCGTTCAGCCAGTAGAGGTCCGTCAACAGATCCTTTCGTGCGATGAGCGCGACGTCGATCAGGCCTCGCTTCTCGACCGTCCCCTGTGATCCGTTGACCAAGGCCACGCGCAGGAACACGTCGTACGTCCCCGCCGTCCGGTAGACATGCACGGGGTGAATCTCGTTCGACGTCTCCCCGTCGCCGAAGTCCCAGTAGCACGCCTCGATGTCGCCGGCGACGACCGGCGCAAACTCGACGATCAACGGCGTGACACCGTCCGTCTCCGACGCCGCGATGTCGACGACAACCTCCTGCTGGAACAGCATGCAGCCAGCGATCCACACAGTACTGACCAAGAACCCGATCCCAACGATCCGCCACGCGCGTCTCATGCCATGCATGGTCTTGAACCTCCTGCACGTGCGTAGGAACTCCTGGGGCCAACGAAGCTGTCTCCCTTACCTACTTGCACGTTCCCGTTTCGTCCAATGTAGATCGTGAGCACCCGGTGGTACAAGCCAGCGGCGTCCCGCGTCTCCGCCTTTCGGGGAACGCGCGTGCAGATCCCGCCATCCCGCGCGAAGACGGGTGATCCTCGATGGCACCGCAGAGAGCACGAGACACAACGACCGGCTACGGATCTCGTTGCCACGCAATCCGACCGTCGATGATCGTCATCTCGACATCGATGCTGCCGAGGTCGGAGAGGGGCATTCGTAGGGGATCGGCGCTGAGGACGACGAGGTCGGCCCGCTTGCCGGGCTCGAGCGTCCCGGAGCGGTCGTCCGTGTGCAGAAGGTACGCGGCCTCGACGGTCATCATCCGAAGCGCTTCCCACACCGACACCCGCTTGGACCGATCGATCGCGTCGCATGGTTCGCCGGCGGCGAAGACGTCCTCCATCTCGCTCTCCCCGCGTGCGAGCATTGACAGCTTGAAAAGCGGAGCGAGGGAGGGTGATCCGACCCACGGCCAATCGCTGCTCGCGGCGATGTGCGCTCCGGTCGCGACCAGATCTGCATAGCGAAACAGGATGCGGTAGGAGTCGGGCACCAGCAGCTCCTCGAACGATCGGACGTAGCACGGGCTGACCACCTCGATCGACGCGCAGGCGCCGAGACCCGCGTACCGAGCGAGCGACTGGTCGGACACGAACCAGTTGTGCAGCAGCATGTGTCGACGCTCGTTGTCGCCGCCGTCAAGGAGGATCTCGAGCGCGTCGAGCGTGACCGAAACACCGCCGTCGCCGATGGCATGAACCGCGATCTGATACCCAGCGCGGTCGATCCGCTCAAAGACGCGGGCCATCGCCTCCGCCGTGAACAGAGGATCGGTCTGTCCGTACTTCTCCCTCCCGCGTTCGGACAGACTCGAGCGCATGCTGTCGGTGAACGAGATGCCGAGCGGCCGGTCGCCACAAGCGGAGTTCTCCGAGAACACCTTGACCCCGCCGACGTACAGCCGCGGAGCGATCTCCCCGCCCGCGGGGAACCGTTCGTACCACATCCCGTGCACCGCGCCACACGCGTCGTTGTACACCAGGTACATCGAGACGCGAATCGTCAGGCCGTGCCCGTCGGCGTAGGTTCGAAGCGATGCAAGGTCGCCGCTCGCAATGTGCATGTCGGCGACATGCGTGAGCCCGTACGAAAGCGCCGTCCGTTCGGCCTCGGCCATCGAGAGGCCGCCGAGGCGCGCGTGTCCGAGGAGGTGCGTGTGCGGATCGATGAATCCCGGATAGACCGCGCGACCGTCGAGGTCGATGATCGTCGTGTTCGCGTCGGCCAGGTCGAGGATCTCGCGATCGGTTCCGAGCCGCTCGATCCTGGATCCGCGGACGAGCATCGCGGAAAACGACGCATCGGACGACGTCATCGAGACGATCGTGCCGTCGTGGAAGATGAGGCTGGACTCGGGCCCGGTCGCGACCGCGACCCAACAGGAGATGACGACGCCGACCAGCATCAAGCCGCTTCGCAAAGCAGTACGGTTCGCTCTCATGATGTGTAGTCCTCCTGGGCAGATGGAAGGAGGATAGCGAGTTCGACCTACGCGGTGAAGCGCGAAGCCCGCGGTCCGCGCTACGGGACGGAGCCGCCCGCCGCGGATGTCCGCCGGACGACGAGCGGCGCGCGATCGACGCGCGATACGTCGTAGATCGTGTCGATGTTCGCCTCGGTCAACCCCCACGGATCGACACCGAGGGGGAGGTAGCCGCCTTCGACGGCGGTCTCGGCGAACGCGTACGTCCCGCCCCGGTAGTCCCAGAAGCTACGGTCGGGATGCTGATCGACGAACGATTGCCCGACGGGAACCCAAGCGACCATGTGATCGATCTGTCCGTTCCCGTCGGTGTCGACGACCACCATCAGCGCCCCGTGACCGAGCGTCCGAACGAGGCTCGTGTACAGGATCGCCGTGTCTTCGCAATCGCCGACGCCGTCCACGAGCGTCTCGACCGGATAGCGGGGATACTCGAACCACAACGGATCGTAGACGTACCGGATGCAGTTCTGCACGAAGAACAGGGCGTTCTCCAGGGCGGCGTGAACGTCGCCGGCCGTGGCACCGAGGATCTGCTGCGTGACCACACCGAGATAGGCGTCGTCGAGCGGATCCAGGACGTACTCGTCGTAGTCGCGGCCGGTCCAGACGATCCGCGGCTGGGACTTGTAGTAGCTATAGAGATCCGTGGGGATCTCCAGGTCGCAGCTTTGAGCCTGCCCGTCGTAGGTCCACTCGTAGTGGCGGGACACGGTCCCCGAGCCCCCCACCGTATCGACGATGCTCAACTCCGAGGTCGCGGTCCGCTCGCCCCCGTCGTTGTCCCGAATCGTCAACGCGACCTCGTACGTTCCCAGCGCACCGTAACGATACGATGCCAGTGCGCCGGCGCCGGTCGCTCCGTCTCCGAAATCCCACGCGTACGAGACGATCTCTCCGTCCGGATCGTAGGAGGCGCCGGCGTCGAATCGGATCGTCTGGTTCGGGAAAGCGGGAGAGGGCGACACGGAGAACGCGGCCACGGGAGGCGCATTCGAACCGCGAACAACGATTGCGATCGACGCCGTCGCGCGCGCGCCGCGACGATCGGTCACCGTGAGCGTGACCTGGTAGGTTCCGGCGGTCGAATACCTGTGCTCGATCCGCAATCCTCGTCCGCTCTCCCCGTCGCCGAAATCCCACCGGTACTGGCGGATCGTTCCGTCCGGATCGTAGGAGCCGGTTCCGTCGAATGAGACGGTCACCGGCGCGATTCCCTCGGCCCGGTCCACTTCGATCATGGCAATCGGAGAGGTATTGGGAAGAAGGAAGCAGCCGCCCACCGACAGGGCGACGGCCATCATCAGGAGGACGGGCGCCGCGATCCAGGATCGGGACGGCCGGCGGATACCGCGGAAGTCTCGTTCACACATCAGGACGAAAGGATCGCCTAAACGGCCGTCCTTGCCAAGGGGGAAGGGTCGATGACGAGGGGTTCGAGGCGCCAACAGGTCGCGAAGCGTAAGGCACCCGAACGCTCCGCGGGACGGGGCGCGCGGAAGGGCCGGGCTGCGGGCGCAGCTGCGAATCGCCACTCGCGAGATCGGCGACTACTCGGTCAGGAGGTTCGGCTCCCTGAGGCGGGTGGCCAGGAGCAGAGCGAGGACCATCAGGCCGGTGAGAATCAGAAGCGACACGGTCATCGACCCGGTCGCCGGCGACTTGAGAGCATCCATCCCGAGGATGAAGGCGATCCCCGAGATCTGTCCGACGAGCAGAAGCAGCCCGTTCGAGGTCCCCTCCGGGGCGGGGTAGGTGACCTCGGCGCCGTACTGGAATCCGAGCGGCCCCGACGACAAGAGGAACGCGCCGAGAACGAACGCCGAGGCAAGAAGGAGCCCGTAGTGCGTCGCGAACGTGATTCCCAGCATTCCCGGGATCGCGCCGGCGAGGGCGAGAAGCAGGAACGGAACGCGGCGCCGGAGCCGATCGGAGAGCGGAGGGATGACGACCGCGCCGACGATGCCCCCGACCACCATCAGCCCGCCGACGAGGCCGGCCTGGTCTATCGTGAATCCACGGGGGCGGACGATGTCCTCGATCCAGGTGGTCACCGCATTGAAGACACCCAGACCGATGAAGAACAGCAGCAACAGAAGCACGAACCCACGGTTGCGGAAGACGCTCTTCAGACCGTCGAACACGAGCGAGCGCTCCTCGGGGCCGACCGGTGTCGCCGGGCGCTCCCTCGCCGCAGCGAGAAAGAGGATGGCGACCGCGGCCGAGATCGCGCCGTAGACGAGCAGGGCGGTCGGGAGGCTGGATCGCAGGACGATCATCGGCGTGACCGCAAGGCCGGCGAAGATCCCGGCGTAGATCGCCAACGAAGCGAGACCGGTCGCCGTGGCCCGCTCGCCGATCGGAAACCATCGCCCGGCGATCTTGGCGATCGCGTTCAGCACGAACGGCTGCCCGACGGCGATGCCGATCTGCGATGCGAGGACCCACGCGTAGTCGGCGGCGAGGAGCCCGCGCAGCAGTCCGAACGCCCCGGTCAGGACAGCGCCGATCCCGACGCCAACACGGATCCCGTACGTGTCGATCACCCACGACGCGGGGATCGACACGACGATGAACACGACCATGAACACGAGCGACAGCAGGCCGATCGCCAAGTCGTCAACCGCGTAGAAGGTCGCGGCCTCGCCGGTGATCGGGGCGAAGCTGATCCACAGCAGCTGATTGGCAGCGATCGCCAGCATGAACGCGACGAGCATGACCCACCGGTAGCCGGACGCGCGAGCGACGGACGGTTCGTTCATCGATTCCACCCCCGAGGCGGCCATCGTAGACGGATTGGCCCGCTCGGACAACTCTGCGTGCCAAGCGGTCCTCGATCCCTCGGCACGTACGAGCGGTTGACGGCTCCTCGTTCTTGTCGCTAGATGAGCCGTCGCATCTGGAGTGCGACGCAGCTGCACTTCGGGGCTCACGACCGAGTCAGACACCTGCTAGGGGGGAGGTGGAAGCAGCAATCTTCCGACGCCGTAGGTGTTGTCCTTGCCCGGGTCTCCCATGTCGACGGCATGCGTTTCCAGGTAGGCCTGGATCTCGTTGGGGCCGTAGTCCGGATACGCCTGCTTCACCAAAGCGGCGGCGCCACCAGCGTGCGGCGCGGCAGCGGAGGTTCCTTCGAAGCCGCAGTCGTACTCGATGTACTCGGAGGGACGACCGCCATACGTGGCGCTGACGACGCAGGTCGGGGCGACGAGGTCGGGTTTGATCCGTCCGTCCTTCGTCGGTCCGCCCGAGCTGGTCGATTCGAGCTCGAACGTTCTCCAATTGACCGCGCCAACAGTCAGTACGTGGGGCGAGACGGTCGGCTGGTAGTAGCTGACGCTTCCCTCGCGCATCGCGTGTTCGAACTCGGGGCCGTTCGGCCAAACGAGGTCGAGGAGGGCGTCGCCGGTGCCCGAATACCGCTCGATCCGTAGGAAGTACGTCCCGTCCCGGGGCGTTGTGGTGTAGAGGTCCTCGTACGGACCGTCGCGCGCGTTGTCGTAGTCGCTCTCCGCGACGACCCGTCCTCTCCCATCGACCAGTCGCAGCACGAAGTCGTTCGCCGACGGCCGGCACGGATCGTCCCACTGCAGGATGGCATCGATCGGGTCCCCGCGATACAGCCTGACAGCGAGATCCTCGTCGCCGGACCTGAACTCGTTCAGGCCGTCGCCGTCCACATCGACGAACGGGCCTTGCCAGTGCGACAGGCCCTCGTTGCCCGCTGCCACCACAATCAGGATCCCGGCGGCGCGCATCCGTGCAAGGATCGGCTCGTAGAGGGTCGCTCCGGCCTCGATGCACCAGTCCTCCACGGAGATCGACGCGACGACGACGTCGATCGATTCGTCGATCATCCATTCGAGCGCCTCGAGCGCGTCGTCGTCGGTGTCGGCCGCGATCAGGTAGTACGTCGCCCCCGGCGCGACATCGTGGACGATCTCGGCCACCGCGGTTCCGTGTGCGGCGGCGTCCGCAGGCTCGTCCGGATCGCCGGTCACGGGAAGTCCGAACCCGCGGGCCACGACACGATCCGCCGCCGGCAGCTCGTTGCCGAGAAGCTCTCGGTAACCATAGAAGCCGAAGTCCCAGATCGCTACTCTAACGCCGCTCCCGTCGTAGCCGCCTGCGTGCCACCCGTCGGCGCCGATCGCCGCGACGCCCTGGCTCACGATCTGCCCCCCGGTTCGGCTGGCCCCGACGCTTTGCGTCTTCTGAGCCGCGACGATCCAGAGACAAGTGACGCAGATGGCGACCGCGCTGAAGCCGACCAGCCCAGCGCCGTACGCCCGTCTCTTCATCCGCGGCCTTTCGCGTCGCATGGCATGATTCTAGCCTCCTTCGCGATGGCCGGCCGCGGCTCCCCCTTCGCGGGCGGATCTCCGCAGTGGCGAAGCCCGCATCGGGATACGAAGCTGAGCCTTCTTAGTTGCAGGTTCCCCCCCGAAGCGCAACCAGCGTCAGTCCGACCAGCACGATGAACAGGTAGATCAAGGCGTTCTGGAAGTCGCTCAGGCCGGCTCGAGGCGCGTCCACGTCTTCGGGCATCGGCTCGGGAGGGGTCGCGGCGATCGGCTCGACGATCGGGAAGCCGTCGACTTCGTCGGTATGCAACCAGATGAACTCGCTCGCGGTGTGCATCGCACCGGCGGTGTCGAATCGCCCATCGATCTCGATCCATTCGCCGGTCCCGGGATCGAACGTCACCGACGACGCGAACACGGGGGCAACGCCGAACTCGCCGACCTCTCCGGAGAGCGGAATCCCGGGGTACCCGTAGAAGATCGCCGGGGCTCCTTGCTCGAACGCACCCTTGTCCGAGTCGGTCGGCGGAACCGATTGCTGTAGACCGCTCAGGTTGACCACGGCCTCGAAGAAGCCCGGCAAGACCCGCTCGATCAGCCGGCCATCGGCATCGCCGAACCGCCTCGCCGCGTTCAGGCCGCCGACGATGGCGGCGACGTCGTCGATCGTGTAGGTCGTCTGGGACGCGAAGATCCCGTACGCGAAGTCGAAGTCGTCGGCCAACTCCTCGACGAGATCGCGCGTTTCCCGGAGAGCGTCGATCGAGCCGATCACACGATGGACCTCGATCAGCCCGCGCAGGGCGTAGCCCCGCTCGGCGGCGTTCTCCTTCGACGCTTCGATCAGCAATGCGCCAAGCTCCCCGATCCGCTCGAGCGCGAGCGCTTGCCGCTCCGCACTGTCGGTCGCGGACGCGTACCAAACGAGCCCCTGAATCGCCGTCGCCGTCTCTCTGACCGTCATCCCATCGATCGCAACCCCTAAGACCCGGTCGAACTGCTCGTCGGCGGCGTGTCGGAACGCAGCGGCTTTCTCGGGGTCGAAGTAGCGATTGGTGTCGCTTCGCGGCATCGTTTCAGCGCCGAGGACCCTGGCCAGATCGGAAAGCGCCATCAGCAAGATGAACGGATCGACATCATCGGCCCGCACCGTCCGGTCGGCGGCGTGAAGTCCGATCCAAGCCGTCGCCTGTTCGACGGCCATCGCCGTCAGCAGTAGCCCCGTGAACCGCCCTTGAGCGCCGAAGTCGTCCTCGGGTGTCCCAAAGCTCGCGTCGATATGGAACTGCTTTGCCCACTCGAGTTCCGTGACGATCGTCCAACCGAGCGCCGAGCCGGTGACACGCGTGTCGAAGCTCGCCAAACCCCACCGCAGGGTCGCGAAGTCGGCCGAGTCGGGCGCCTGCGTCCAGGCCGGATCGCCGGCAGCGTAGACGGTGCGAAGCAGGGCGGGCTCAAGCGGCAGCGAGACGGTGTCCCCGTCCTCCGGGTCGGCATCCGCACTCGCAATCATCCTGTCGATCTGCGTCGGGTCGAAAACGTACGTTTCCCCCATCCCGGATCGCATCGTCAGGTGCCCCAGGCTGTACCTCGAGTACCAGTACGCCTCTTCTTCGACAGCCGCCAGGTCGAAGTCGGGGTTCGTCCCGATCGCCTGACCGACACCCGTCGCAGCGATCGTCGCGACGAGCACCGCCGCGATGGCGGCGGCTCCCATGTTGCTTCGATTCATCTGTTCCTCCTCTTGGCCCGGCTCTTCGCCGATCGACGTTCTTCGGAACCTCGCGGCCCGCATTCCGCCCCAACGCCGAAGCCACTGGATGAGAGACCATCCGGCACCGCTGTGTTCGTGGTGCGAAGTCCGTGTGTGGACGCGGTGGGACGACGCGCCCAACGGTCCTCTCGATGAACCGTTCGACGTCCGCGGGACTACTCACGGCTGCCAAGGAGCTAGCCCGTCTTCTCTTCCTGGAGACGGACGGGCCGGAGCAACACCGATCAAGGAGGCATCGAAGTGACCGAAACCGAGTTGATACCGCGTTCCGTGCTGTTCGGGAATCCGGACCGAGCGTCGGTACGGATCAGCCCCGACGGGACGAAGCTGGCGTACCTTGCTCCGCGCGACGGCGTGTTGAACGTGTGGGCGGCGCCGCTCGACGCACCCAACAAGGCGAAGCCGGTGACGAACGACACGAAGCGCGGGATCCGCGTCTTCGCTTGGGCGTACACCAACGAGCACATCCTCTACTTGCAGGACGCCGGCGGAGACGAGAACTGGCGCGCGTACTGCGTCGCGCTGGAGGACGGCGAGGTGACCGACCTGACTCCGGAAACCGGGGTACAGGCCCGGCTGCAGCACGTGAGCTCCCGGTTTCCGGGCGAGATCCTCATCGCCTTGAACGATCGCGACCCGCGGCTCCATGACGTATATCGGGTGAAGATCCCCACTGGGAAGCGGACACGGATCCTGCAAAATGACGGGTTCGCCGCGTTCCTGGCGGACGAGCAGTACCGCGTTCGTCTCGCCCTCCAGGTGACGCCGCAGGGGGCAATGGAGATCTTGAAGCGTGAAGGAGACGGCTGGACGACGCTCGCCGCGATCCCGGCGGAGGACGCGATGACCACAGAGCCGATCGGCCTCTCGGCTTCCGGCGACACGCTCTATCTCGCCGACAGCCGGGACCGCGACACCGCGGCGTTGATCGCCTGGGATTTGACGTCGGGCGACCGGCGTGCGCTCGCCGAGGACGAGGAAGCCGACGCAGGCGCCTGCTGGATCCATCCCAAGACACGGGAGATCCAGGCCGTCGAATTCAACCACACGCGCCCCCGCTGGCAGCTCATCGACGAGGCGCTTCGCGACGACCTCGAGCGGCTGCAGGGCGTCGCCGACGGCGACCTCCAGGTGACGAGCCGTAGCCTGTCGGATCGCCGGTGGGTCGTCGCCTACACGATCGATCGAGGCCCAGTCCGCTACTACGTCTACGATCGGGACAGCGGGGAGGTGCGATTCCTGTTCACCGACCGCGACGCCCTGGAAGGGCGTCCGCTCGCTCGGATGCATCCGCGCATCGTTCGCGCGTCGGACGGTCTGGCGCTCGTGAGCTACCTGACGCTCCCGGCCGACAGCGACCCGGACGGCGACGGTGTGCCGGAGTCGCCGCTTCCGATGGTCCTGTGGGTCCACGGCGGCCCGTGGGGGCGCGATGTCTGGGGTTACGACCCGTTCCACCAGTGGTATGCCAACCGCGGCTATGCGGTGCTGAGCGTCAACTTCCGCGGATCCACCGGGTTCGGGAAGGCGTTCGTGAACGCCGGCGACCACGAGTGGGCGAAGAAGATGCATCAGGACCTGCTCGATGCGGTCGAATGGGCCGTTGAGGAGGGGATCGCCGACCCGGAGCGGGTGGCGATCTCCGGCGGGAGCTACGGCGGCTACGCGACGTTGGTCGGCCTGACGTTCACGCCCGAGGCGTTCGCCTGCGGCGTGGACATCGTCGGCCCGTCGAACCTGGTGACGCTGCTCGAGAACGTCCCGCCGTACTGGATGCCGATCCTGCCGCTGCTGACCCAGCGGGTCGGCGATCCGGGGACCGAGGAGGGCCGCGCGAAGCTCTTGGAGATCTCGCCGCTAGGCCGCGTCGATCGGATCCGAAGGCCGCTGTTGATCGCGCAGGGCGCCAACGATCCACGCGTGAAGCAAAACGAGTCCGATCAGATCGTCGCGGCGATGCAGGAGCGCGACATCCCGGTGACGTACGTGCTGTACTCGGACGAGGGCCACGGCTTCGCGCGTCCGGAGAACCGGCTCTCGTTCATCGCGATCGCCGAGGCGTTTCTTGCGTCGGTGCTGGGCGGTCGGGCCGAACCGTTCGGCGCCGCGTTCGCCGGCTCTCGTGCAGAGGTCATCGCGGGAAGCGAGTTCGTACCCGGATTGGACGACGCCGTCGGGGAAGGCTGACACCCGCGGACGCCCAGACGGCGGCGCCGTCGAAGCGGAACGCCGGCCGCCTCGTGCGAGACGGTCGGCATTCCCTTGGCACAGGCTCGATCGAGGCAGCTACGGCCCGGGGCACTGGATGTAGAAGTGCAATGAGAACGACAGCCCGAAACACGATCGCGTCTCGCCGACGGCCAGCGAGAGGTACAACTCGCCATACGGTATCAGGCACGGCACGTCGCAGACGACCGGCGCGGTCCGCCAGCACCAGCAGCCACAGCAGGGGCGGCACCGTTCGAGGATCCGCACCGGGTACGACACGTCACCGTCCGTCGACATCACCACGATCGTGTAGTAGCCGGGATCGATCAGGTACCCGGAGTCGTCGTACAAGTCCCACTCCATCGGAATCCTGCGACTCATCGGTCCGTCCTCGAACAGAACGGTTCGAACGACAGCCCCATCCAACGCCTCGACGCGCCAGCCCCAGATGCCCGGGGAGACGGTCGTGTTGTGACAGACGAAGTAGTCGACCGGTGCGATCAGCGTGAACTCGATCGTCTCGTTCGACTGAAACGTCATGTAGCAGCCAGGATCCATCGGATCCCCACAGCCGCACTGTGCCCACCCTCCGACCGATACCGCAACGACCCACAGCAACGCCAACCAACCGACCGACCGGTCTCATGCGTGCTACCTCCCTCTTTCCGCGCCCTCCGAATGGGATGCCCATCGCCATCGTTCGGACGACGGACCTACACGCGCGGAGCGGATCGGTTCCCGGATCGAACGGACGGGACCGACGGCTGCCGGTTGGACGACCTCCGCGGCTCGATGATCGCCCGACGCTCGTCGGCACGACCGTCTCCGGAAGGCGTCGCCCCGCTCACCGGCCCGAGTCGGATCGCCGGAGCATGCGCCAGCTCACTCGGCGTTCTTCAGGCACGCGATCGCGATCTGGACGTCGTCGTACTCCGTGTCGCCGTCGAGCGCCTTGAGAATCTTCATCGGACGGGCAATTCCGCTCTCCGCAGCGACCTCGGCGATGCGCGCGAAGAGCGCGGCGTCGACCCACGGCTCGGGCGACGTGAGCCCTCTGTCGGCGATGTAGCCGAGCAGATACTTGAGCGCGGCGGCCGGGCGGACTT
>Ga0272443_10002387_pt1 | contig 24153 bp, 17 predicted proteins | sample SSMAcet12_FD_193581 | JGI IMG/M metagenome (GOLD analysis project Ga0272443, IMG submission 193581) | Marine sediment archaeal communities from Little Sippewissett salt marsh, Falmouth, MA, United States - SSM-Acet-12 | ecosystem: Environmental > Aquatic > Marine > Wetlands > Sediment ...
TTCACATTTGATTGAAGACTTTGCTAGCAAGTATTACCTGACATTCAAATGGGTTGGATTCGAACCATCATCTGAATTTAACTCATTATATAAAATTTTGTTCTCAAGGAATTGGACAGAGTTTAAAAGTAGTTTGAATAAATGGGGATCACCAGCAACTAATTTTGTATTCAGCGATACAAAAGCAAACATTGGGCTTCTACCTAAAGGTTTCGTTCCTATTCGTGATAAAAACTGCAATCCCAATATACCAAATCCTGGCTGGGAAGATGGCTATTCATGGATTAGGATTGAAAAGAACTTCTCTTATGGTAATCTATACAATCCCAAAAAGAAATTCGTCGCTGCTACGAATAATCCTGTTTCAGATAAATATGTAACACATCTTTCATCATATTTCGAACCTGCTTCCCGTTCACAGAGAATAGATGATTTTTTTCTGAACATAAAAGATTATCAGGACAAAGATGCAAAACAATTACAATCAGATATGCTCTCGCACTATGCACTTGATTTCAGAGAGCTGACAATTCCAATACTGTTAGAAAATTATCATAAATTTCAATTTGAAGAAAGAGAAGCATTTCGATTTTTTAGAGATTGGGACTGCATTATGTCGCCATTATCACCGATAGCTTCCCTTTATTCAGCCTTCCTTGACCAAACTATAAAAAATATATTTGGTGTTTATCTAAATGAAGATAACTTATCACTAATAAAAAACAACTCAAACATACTATATGTCAAACTTCTTGAGTTGCTATCAGCTCCTGATATTGATTATGCCCAAATAGATAAAAACGAACTAAACAAAAGAATACACATTAGCTTTTCAAATGCAATCATTGAATTGGGGTCACTCTTTAAAACAAAAAACATTGAAGAATGGCAGTATGGCAAGATCAACACGATTGAATTAGATCATTTTCTTTCTAATCATAAATTCTTTGATAAACTTGTTAAAATAGGTCCCTACGAAGTCGGTGGTGATTTTTCCACTCTCAATTATAGTCAAAATCATACTTCACTTTGGGGAAAATCCTGTGGTAGAACGGCAGCAATAATTATCAATATGGCAGATAGCCTAATTTACACATCAATAGCTGGTGGTAGTTCTGGACAACCCATAAGCCAGCATTACTCTGATCAGATACAGCTTTGGCTAAATGGCGGATATGTAGGTTTACCAATAAGTAACGCCATTTCTCCCGAGTTCACTCCGTTAATTGAGATCGTCCCAGAATAATATTTTTTAAGAAAGTATTTCTTTATTAAAATAAATTCCTTATATTTTGCTCTGATAATAGTAGAAGACGGAATTTTTGAAAAGTACTATTTAAATTATGATTTTGGAATAAAACTAAAAAATAAATATTTATTGCGGAGGATCAATTATGTCTCAGAGAAAAGCTAGTAATAACTTAGTTCCAAATGGTTTGGATTTTCATATTAGCGAGGTTATTAATGGAAAAAGAAGATTCGAGAACGCTTTTCAGGCGGTTTCTAGAATGATTCTGGAAGAGCCCGATGGCATCAAAAAAGTTACTGTAAATGGCAAATCAACCTACGATTTCAAGGTTTTCCGTAAAAGGAGAAAACACATTATTGGTATGTTTGACGAGATCAATAGCTTCGTCTCCTTCGTTAAGGATGCTGCCGAAGGGGGTTCTTCTGCCGAAATGGCTTTTGTTTTAATTGGAGAACCTGGTAACGGTAAAACGTTTTTCGTTGACTATCTTAATAAAATATATCGTGATTTTATTTCGCAAGAAGAAAATAATAGATTTACATTCAGGTTCACTGGACTCGATAAACTCGGTGGGTACGGTAAAATTAGATTTATTGAATCACAAACATTTGAAGACCCAATGATTCTAGCAATGAATCTATTTGCTGATGACAAGGATAATTTTGAATACCTATCAAAACTTGGTGCCAATGACTCACAAATTGAAAACTACTTTAGTAGCCATAGACCACTCGGAGCTTGCTCAGATTACATTTTCGATCAGATTAAAGATTTTACTGGTGGTGATATAAATAAGGCATTAGAATTTATTGAAGTTATTCCTATTCCAATAAGTGAATCACGTGGCACATTAACGGGCAAATATGCTGCTAAGGATAAGATCACTTCTTCGGCAGTAGATCTTCTCGGTGAAGAATCTATCACTCGACTACTGCATATCGAAGATACTCACAATCCTTACAGATTCGATCTTCGTCGTGGAGCTTTAGCAAGAGTGGCTGGTGGTGGTATTCATTTTGCCGATGAAATATTCAAAAACAAGCGAGACCTTGTGCAGGTATATTTAGGTGTAATCCAAAACAGAACAATAGATGTGGAAGGATTCAAATGGCCTCTCGATACATTGATTATAGCTACAAGCAATAACGCAGAATTTGCTCGATTCCTCGAAGAAAAAGAGCAAGCTCCAATCGTTGACCGCTGCCGTTTGACCTATATGTCTCACAACACGGATTATAAATTACAGAAAGAACTAACTTCTTATGCAATTGGTAGTTGGGAAAAGACCACATTCCTAAATGAAAAGCTGCATATAGATCCAAACCTGAATTATGCTTTGTCCGTTACTTTTACCCTCTCGCGTATGCCTCCATCTGATAAATTAACACCTGTTGAAATGATGAAACTTTCTGCTGGAGAAGTAGCTGGAGAGAAAAGTATAAAAACTCTTACTGAAGTTATAAATGATCTAAACAAAGAGCCAGACATTACAAAACGTTTTGGGCAAAAGGGGCTTGGTCATAGAAATCTCGGCAGAGCAATTCAAATATTACTTGAGAGGTCTGAAACCCAAGAAGGCAAATGTATGTATGCTGGTGATGCATTTGATGCAATAGAAAGCATTATTCTCGACTATGTATCCGATGCAAATGACAGAACTAAATATTTTAATGATCTAAAGATAGCCAGAGGGCTTCACAGAAAAAATGTGATGACAGCTATCTTCAATGCTTATATGGATCAACCAGATGCAGTAGAAAGAGATGTCTTAAACTATGTGAATATGATTATTGGCATAGACGCAAAAAATCTCGGCCCTGATAAAATATGGACATACAAAGACCCACAAACTGGAAAGCTCGTCCCATTAAAGATTGATGAGACCTTCATAAACAGTGTGGAATCGCGACTTGGCTTGAAGAACGAAGAACAAAAGCAAAGCTATCGTACTACTATTTCAAAGATTTACGGTCAGAAGATGATACAAGACCCTAACTACAACTTCATGGATAATAACGATCTTGTAAAAGCTGTAACGGATGTACGATTGAAATCAGACATTGCAGGTGCAGGCAGTCTCGTTGGTGCATTATCCAACAGAACCAACGAAGAGAATGAAAAGCTTTACAACAGAATGATTGATACAATGGTCAATAAACTTGGATATTGCAATACTTGCGCCGAGAAGACGATAGAGTATTTCTGCACACAAGATGATGCAAGTTGATTTGTCAACAGTTTTGAAATATGAAGCTTATAGATAATAAAGAATTATTCAGGGAGTACTGGTATGATTGCTTTAAACAATAAACCGGATATAAGAGTAAAGAACGTTGATTTTTCAGATGATCTATTAATAGTAGAATTAATGGATCGAAGGATTATATCTGCTCCGATAGTATGGTATCCCAGATTATTTAATGCTTCAGACAAAGATCGAATGAATTGGACAATATCTGCTGGTGCTTATGGTATTCTTTGGGAGAGTATTGACGAAGATCTAAGCAGCGAAGGACTGCTAATTAGTACTAAATCTCCTGAAATGATAGAATTAGTATAGTATTAATAGTTATCCATTTTTAGATTAGAACACAAATTAGATGGAAAAGAAACTCAAAATTATAAGAGAATTCAAAAATGCTTTGATTAATAAAGCTAACATAAAGATCAAAGACGTAATCCTGTTCGGGTCTCAGGCAAAAAACACTGCTACTGAAGATTCTGACTATGACGTTCTTGTTGTGATTAATGAACCTGAAACGATGGAATTGAGGCATAAGTTAGCAGACATTACTTTTGATTTTTATATGAAATACGAAGTATTCTTAGATTCGTTTATAGCGACCAATCCTGAAGTTAATTTAGTGAATAATAAAACTCCTCAAATTGATGATGCAATTACACAAGGGATATTTATATGATCAGCATTGAAGAAAAGAAAACAATATTGATTTATCGTTTAGAAAGAATAGACTTGATAATAAAAGAAATTGAGTATCTGATTAAAAGTGGTTATTACGTAACAGCTATGAATAGAATATATTTTTCCAATTTTTATATAGTAATGTGTTTGGCTTTACTCAAAGATTATAAAACATCCAAACACAAGCAACTGATGGGTTGGTTTATTAAAGAATTTGTATTTTCTGGCAAGATTGGTAAAGAATGCTTTCAAATATATAAGAATTCTTATGATGATAGAATTCAAGGTGAATATGACTTCAGAACCTTCGAATAGGAATACGTCTTAGATTCTTATAGTAAAATGAAAGACTTCGTCTCCGTAAAAAAAAAATGAAATTAATTAAGAAGTATTATGAAGCAAACAGACATAAACATTTTGAAAAATAAAGACCTCTCCCCTTCTCAGAAAGAGATAATAGAAAGAGAATTGGAGTTTCTGGGCGAACATTACATCATTGATCACTCCGATAATAAAGAGGAGTTTTTCAATGGTATCTATGACAATCCCCCTTTCCAAACCCTTCAGGATATAAAAATTCCTGATATCCGTCCAATGTCAAATTTACAGACAATAGATGATCTGATGGAACGAGACAATCAAAGAGAGGATGATGGATTTCCTCGCAAAATCCGACTTGGAAGATTGATAAAGCCCGATAAAGACAATAAAAACAAAATTATTGTAGTCCCTACTACATCAGAACCTAAATTCTACCATGACGACTCTACTACAGACGAAGAAGATGAAACTGGTGGCAGTGGCGAAGGCGAAGAGGGTGAAGTAATTGGTGAGCAACAAGCACAACCCCAAGAAGGTGAAGGTGAAGGCGAGGGAGCAGGTCAGGGCGAAGGAGCCGATCATGATTTAGCTCAAGAAGCTTTCGATCTTGGTAAAGTCTTAACTGAGAAGTTTAAGCTACCTAACATCAAAGAAAAAGGTAAAAAACAATCTATTACTAAGTATAAGTATGATTTAACAGATAGAAATCGCGGTTTTGGGCAAATCCTCGATAAAAAAGCCACATTAAACAGAGTAATTAGAACTAACATAATGCTTGGTAGAATTAGTGCTAAGGATACTATCAACACAGAAGATATGTTAATCAATCCCAAAGATGAAATCTATAGAATTCTATCTAAGGAAAAGGATTATGAAAGTCAGGCAATAGTGTTCTTCCTTAGGGACTATTCTGGTTCAATGCAAGGCAAACCAACAGAAGTGATTGCAACTCAGCATTTGTTTATCTATAGCTGGCTAATGTATCAATATCAAAATATGGTAGAAAGCCGATTCATTTTGCATGATAACGAAGCTAAGGAAGTGCCCGATTTCTATACCTACCATAACTCAGCAGTTGCTGGTGGAACCAGTGTCTATCCGGCTTTCGAGATGGTCAATAAAATAGTTGAGGAAGAAAACTTAGCCCGCGATTATAACATTTATGTATTCTATGGTACTGACGGCGACGACTGGGAAGAAGACGGCAAGAAAATGCTCGAAGCTACTAACAAAATGCTTGGATACGCCAATAGAGTTGGTATGACTATAGCTAAGAACTCTTGGTCGAGAGGTGGAGAGACTACAGTTGAAAAATATATGAATAAATCTGGACTACTCAAAGAAAAAGCAGACTTAATAAAATTGGATGCCTTTGTTGCCACCGATGGCACAGAAGATAGGATTATTAAGAGTATCAAGCTGTTGGTACAAGAAACTAAGTAGTGTTATTTGTAATCAGATATAGTATATATTAATCGTAAACTATGGTTATGTTTTATCAATGGACATTAATAGAAAAAAGATGATATTTCAAAAGCTGAGAAATTTTTAAGTTTAGTAAATGAACAAGTTGAAGAAAATGAGAACTACATATCAGAGAAAAAAAGGGACAGAATCAAGTTCATTTGGCACGAATGGCAGAATAAATCACGATTCATCAAAATTTTATAATTCTAAATTATACGATGAATTATCAGTCAAGAAGCTAATTAACAAAAAGACTAACTTGTTTCCTGAAGAATTACTAAACACAACAATATTTGGTTCGGCTGAAAATATGTCAATGATTCCTGACAATTCTTTGCATTTAATGATTACTTCTCCACCTTACAATGTCTCAAAAGAATATGATGAAGACATGTCATTGAAAGAGTATTTAGAAATGTTAAATAAGGTGTTCATAGAAACTTATCGGGTTTTAATTAATGGCGGTCGTGCTTGCATCAATGTTGCAAATCTCGGTAGAAAACCCTATATACCACTTTCTGATTACATTTCACAATTGATGATTGAAATAGGATTCAATATGCGCGGAGAAATAATCTGGAATAAAGCAGCAAGTGCGAGTCCTTCTACTGCATGGGGAAGTTGGATGTCTGCGTCTAATCCAATCTTAAGAGACATTCACGAATATATTTTGGTTTTTTCTAAAGGAGATTATAAAAGAGAGAGAAAAAGAAACGAGTTAGAATCAAAACAAAATTCCATTTCAAAAGAGGATTTCATGGAATGGACAAAATCTATTTGGACATTTAATGCTGAATCTGCAAGGAGAGTTGGCCATCCTGCTCCTTTTCCAATAGATTTACCTTACAGACTGATCCAATTATACTCATTTAAAAAGGACATTATTTTAGATCCATTTATGGGTAGCGGAACAACTGGAATTGCAGCATTAAAAAGTGAGAGAAGTTACATAGGTTTTGAAATAAGTCAAGAATATATTGACTTAATAAATAAGAGAACTACACCTTTTGAAAATATGCTTAAACTATGATTATTTTTGAATTTTGAATATGACTATATTATATTAATAATAAAAAAAGATAATGGAACTAATAAACCAACATACTAAGAAAATAATGGAAGAGTGCAAAATGCGCGCTCGCGATGCTGGTCTCAGCTTCAACGATGAAACACTCGAATATATCGTTACAAACCGCGATATGCTTGAGCTTTCACCAAAAACAATGATTCCAACACTCTATGATTATTGGGTAAATGACGTAGAAGTGCTTAAAGGTATCGGCAAATACAAGCTATTCCCATCGAATCCTTATGAGACAGTCATTAACTCACGTCCAGCAATTAGCTTTTATAATGATAATAACCCCGACTGGTTAAATATCATGATATTCTATCATGTGTTAGCGCACATTGATTTCTTTCAAAACAATATGTTCTTCGAGCATACTTGGGGAGATGATTTCGTTGGACAGGCACTTGCCGATAAACGACTGATAGCAAATCTACGAAGCGAATATGGCAGATGGGTAGATTATATTATTGAATTTAGCAGAGGTATTGATAATTTAGTAGGTTATTTTTCATTGCTTGCTAAGCAAAATTTTCCTGTAAGTATTCAAGCATCTGATCGCATTGATTTTTATTTCGATGTTTTCCTTCAGCAAGTCGAACAGGTCCCTCAGCATGAAATATTCAAAGAAGTAGGCAGATACAATGATATGCAAAAGCATAATCCTGATATGGGAGATTCTGCATTCTTTGCCGATATAAAGAAGAAATATCCGGAATTCCAGGCACTCTTCGAAAGGTATAAGAACATTCCCAAGAAAGAGTATAATGATATAATGGAATTCATTATGCTTCACTCTCCATATTTGAATAAAGAAGAAAATTCTTGGATGAAATCTGTTATCTCTATAGTCAGAGATACATCTATTTACTTTGCTCCACAAATACGAACAAAAACTATCAACGAGGGCTGGGCAAGCTATTGGCATGATAAATTATTCAGAAGTGATGATCGTATATCTGGACATGAAAGCGCTTATGCAAAAGTCAATGCCGGAGTAACCTCTATATCTCGTGTAGGACTTAACCCTTATGCAATCGGACTTCGCCTTATAGAAAATATAGAAGAAATGGCAGATAAAGGGAAAATTTCCAGAAATTTCCAGAAAATTAATGATATTGAATTAAGAGAGAGTTTCAATAAATCAACAGGAAATGGTCAGGAAACCATTTTTAAACTTAGAGAGAGTTTTACTGACTTCATGCTTTTTAATACATACGTAGATCAAGATTTCGTTGATAGGTATCAGCTTTTCGTTACTGGAAGACGTATGAACCAGCAGCGCGGCACTATTGAGTATTATGTTAAGAGTAGAAAAGCAGAGGATTATAAAAAAATGCTTATTGACAGTTTATATCACCCTCCTGTCATTACTATAGACCTTGAAAAAACTGATGAAGATAAACTATATTTAATTCATAAGTTTGAAGGCAAACAGCTCTATAAACCCTATATAGCTGAAACCTTACTTGGTATTGAGTTCTTATGGGGTGGTCAGGTGCAGTTAGAAACCCATAACATTGTTAAACAGACATTGGGACCACCAGGCAGTCAAGCTACTGCTTATGAGAAGCGAAAAGTGATCTACACGATGAAAGATAGAAAATTGAGTAGTAATAAAGGGTAATTTGACTAATTATTGATAACCAAGACAAAGTTCATAAATTATGCCACAAAAAACAAATAATAGAAAAGAATCGCTATCAGAAATTGAGAGCAGAGCAAAGAAATTAGAAGCATTGATAAATCTTGGTGCAAAACTTAGGGAACGCGAACGCCGTCTCCCTATTCCGTTCAATGACTTTCTATATCAAGCATCTAATACCCCAGAATGTGTATTTAGAAACATATTCCAACTATTCCATGATATGTTGCATTATTATGTTCCAGAAGGTGTTGATGATTTCCATCAGACAGATGAATCCGTAGGATTCGTGCATTATAACACAAATAGACTTTTTGTTCAAAACCAGGATGATCCGTTTTTTGCTGATCGTTTATTCGCAAACCGTCTAATGAATCTTGCAGAGGACATGAAAAATGGCACGAATACGAATCAGATATTTTTATTTGAAGGTCCTCCTGGTAGCGGTAAAAGTACATTCCTGAACAATTTACTGTACAAACTTCAAAGGTACACTAAAACTAAAGAAGGTACCACCTTCAAGGTTTACTGGCGGCTCGATATAGAAATGCTCGGTGGATTTCAGCATTTTGAAAGGAAAATGAAAGGTATCGCTGATGAAACAGGTGATGATGCTCCAGCAGAATTTGTTGATAACAAAAGACAACAACGGCTCATTTATCCTGATAAGTACCTTGAGTTCTCATGCCCAAATCATGATCATCCTGTATTATTGATTCCTAAATCGCTTCGTAAGGATTTCCTTGATGAGTTAATACCAGATGAAAAGTTTAAGCACAAATTATTTAACTCCAAAGAATATGAATGGGTATTGAAAGATATTCCATGCAGTATTTGCAATTCTATTTATAAAGTTTTAATGGATGAAATTGGCGATCCACTGGCTGTATTTGATATGGCTAATGCCAGAAAGAATTATTATAATAGGCAGTTTGGCGAAGGTATAAGTATCTTTAACCCTGGTGATCTTCCGATACGCAGGTCTATCACTAATCCAACTCTTCAGGGACTTATTAACGCATTATTTAAGAATGATGATATTAAATTTGTTACTTCTTACCTGGCAAAAACCAATAACGGAGTACTCTCTTTGATGGATATTAAAGAGTATAATGTAGAAAGACTTAAGACCTACCACGGTATCATTAGCGATGGAGTTCATAAAGTAGAGCTTTCTGAAGAGAGGATCAATACCTTATTTTTGGGTCTCGTAAATCCAGAAGATACAATGCACTACGAAAAAGTGAAATCCTTCATGGATAGAATAATAACCGTAAAAATACCTTATGTTTTAGATTACCAGACAGAAGTTGAAATATTCCACTCAAAGTTTAGTAATGATATAGACAGTCTATTCTTACCAAGAGTACTCTCAAACTTTGCTAAGATAATAATTGCTACAAGATTAAACACAAATTGCACAGCTATTCGCAAATGGCTTGCTAATCCAGCAATTTATGCTAAATATCAGGATAGAGACCTATTGCTATTGAAAATGAGTATCTATACTGGCAAAGTCCCATCTTGGATTTCAGATGAAGACTTAAAAAGATTCAATAAAAAGGCAAGGCAGGCAATTCTTGATGATACAGCTGATGAAGGATTCAAAGGAATTTCGGGAAGACGGTCTATTCAGATTTTCAATACATTCCTGAATAAATACCAAAATGGGGGTAAGCTAATAACAATGGAGCATGTAAAGAGTTTTTTCCAGAATTCTCCAAAACTCTTTGAAGAAGTGCCAAACGGATTTATTGAATCGCTTGAAACACTTTATGATTACAACGTTTTGCAAGAAGTTAAAGAAGCCATTTATTATTACAACAAAAAAAATATTGAAGAAGATATTCAGGATTATATCTTTGCATTGAATTTTGAGTTTGGCGACACGAAGCGATCACCTTACACTAAAAATAAAATTGATATTAGCGAAGACTTTCTTAAAAACTTCGAAGCTATTTTTCTTGGAACAACAAGCACTCCGAACCAAAGAAAGAATTTCAGAATAGAAACTCATAGAGAATATGTGAAGAAAACACTATCTCAAGAAATAAATGTGCAAGGGCTTAAACTAACTGAAACGGAGCAGTTCAAGTTTCTATTCGATAAATATATTAGAAATTTAAAAGAGAATGCATTAGCACCTTACTTTGAAAATGAGAATTTCCGTAGAGCTATCAGTGATTATAACACAAAAGCATTCCAAAAGTATGATTCAAAACTGAAGCGAGATATATCTCGTCTAATTGAAAATCTTCGAGACAAATTCAATTATACAGAAGAAGGTGCAAGACAGGTTTGTTTGTACGTTGTGGATAAGAACTTAGTTGCAAAGTTTTAATATTCTAAAAAGTTAGTTAATTTTGCAGCTAAGTATATGAATTTGTAGGATATTTTAGTATCTTTGCTATGCAGCATAATAGAGTTAATATTTTGGGGAGAACAATGAAGACAATTTCTTGCCTTTTTTCTATGATAATGTTTTTATCATTATCATTCGATACAGGTTATTCACAGAGTTTAAGAATATTTTCGACAGAAGTCAGTTACCCTGATGTAGAGACAGGAGTATTTGTCTTCGATGAGGATACTCCATTCCCAAACTATAATCAGAATAGAGCAGAATTTCAGGCAACTGATAATGGAACAAATCTGAACATAATTGATTTTAGTGTACCAGAGCAAAATCCATATAGTACAATTTCCCTGGTGCTTACTTATGATTTGTCAATAAATAACTATCAAAGCCCAGTATCTAACTTTACGAAAGCTATTGATTTGGGTAGTGAATTATTAAATTTGATTCCTGAAGAATCTGCAGAAATTGCTTTAACTTCTTTTGATACATACAGCTATATCCATACAAATTTCATTAATGATAAGAATTTGTTGCTTCAGTATTTAAACTCTTTAAGTGCTATCAATGGTTCTGATCCAGATATTGGGCTTATGAATATATTCTCTGGCTCTGCTTCGATGTCAAGTAAGGGGCAAGACAAGCGAATTGTATTGCTCATTACTGATGGTGCTTCTAAATGCTCAGCTGATTCATTGATTCAAATATTGAACACCTCAAATATTTCACTTTATTGTGTTTTTATGGATGATGCCGTATCTGAAGACCTTCTAAGAGTATCACAAGAAACCGGTGGAATGGTCTTTACTAATGCTTTTCAAGAGAATGATATTGGATCTCTTGCCAAAACGATAATCAGTGTAATTTATAATTTTAAACCAATACAAGTGAGTTTTAAAAGTATTTTGAATTGCGATGAAACTCATGATATTGTTATAGAGAATATTGATATTAATGTAAACGATTCATTTGCTTTTTCTCCAAAAGATGAAGAAAAGCCATTCCTTGAGAATGATCCCCCATTCTTTGGTTTTAGCTCTGTGCTTCCAGGGAGTTATAAAAATGAGAATATTACTATAACCGCAAGAAATGGCGATGTTGATATTCAATCTATTAGTATAAACAATGAATTTTTTGAAATTGATTCTGGGAATATTTCATCTCCGACTATTCTTCCCAAAGATGAGTCCATTTCTTTAAGATTGAAATATTCTCCATTGGATTCGGCTATAGTATTTACAAAAATAGAAATTGAATCAGACGCTTGTAATGGAAACACAGTGCTAATAACTGGTGGCTTTCCAAACACTCCCCCACGATCAAGGACTTTAGAGCTTGTTTATCCTAATGGTGGAGAGACGCTAATCATTGGCGATACCGCTATGATACAGTGGCAGGGACTGCTACCAGCAGACGTTATACAACTCGAGTATAGCACAAATGGAGGTACAACTTGGGACACACTCGCTCTTGATATGACTAAACTTGAATATCCTTGGGAAGTACCTGATATTCTTAGCGATGAATGTCTTATCAGAGTCATACAGCTCTGGCCTAATAACATCGGTCAAACTCTTGATTTCAGGCATAATAACGCAGTAACTTCAGCAAATTTTAATAGCGATGGCAGCAGGATCATAACATCCAGTAGCGACACAACTGCACGTATTTGGAATTCAAATACTGGAGTGGAAATATTCCGACTAAAAAAGCATTTACTACCTGTACTATGGTCTAACTTCAGCCCAAATGACAAACTTGCTATAACTGCCAGCGAAGATAATACCGCAATGATCTGGGATGCAACAACTGGGGAATATCTGCGAACCTTAAAAGGACATATAGGCGATATACGTGCCGCAAATTTTAGTTATGATGGAAGGTATGTTGTAACTTCCGGTGCTGATGGTTACGTATTTGTATGGGATCCAATGTCAGGTGATCTGATTGATACAGTTTTTAGTTCAACTATTCCAGTCTGGCATTCAGAGTTCAGCCATGATAATCAATATATTATTTTTTCTGATGTTTATGGTGATGTTAGGATTTATGACTTAGTTAATGATGATACCAGAACTTTAAAAACAGTTCAGGGTGTATGCCCTTATGCCACAATAAGCCCCGATGGCACTAAAATTGCAGCCACATCCTGGTTCGGAAAATGCTGGGTTTGGGATTTTGCAACAGGCGATACACTTTATACATTAGAACATCCAAATGATGGAGGCACAGGTATCAAGATAATCCACTCTGCAAATTTTAGTAGCGATAATGAAATACTCCTAACCACGGGACAAGACTTTAATGCTGTAATGTGGAATGCTGATAATGGCGAATATATTGCTACTTTGAAGGAGCATATAGCATCAGTAGTCCAGGGTAGTTTTAATTTTGACGATGTCCGTGTGCTTACTGCAAGCCGAGATAGCACCGCAAAAGTCTGGAACTTAGATAAACGTGACCTTCAAATGGATTCATCGGATACGTTTTTCTCAATTTCAAGAGCAGAGCTTCAAAGCTATGACATAGATTTTGGAAAAGTTCCAATTGATGACGTTGTGGATACTTTAATTTATGAATACATTATCAATGTATCAAATTTCGACTTTGATGTTTATAATGTTTATATTCAAGGAGAGAATGCTTCAGATTTTTACATGTTAGATGGCTTTGCTCCATATAGAATCATTGAAAACAATAGGAAAGCAATTGAGATTCGCTTTAATCCTACTGCTCTTGGCGAAAGAAGAGCCGAGCTTGTAATAGAATTTCCTGCGAGTCGCTTAGTACAGCAATTAACTGCTAACGTATATGATCCTGGGCTTGAACTAGTAACCAGATCAGTAGATTTTGGTGAAGTAGAGCGAGGAGCTTACAAAGATACCTTACTTCCCATTGTCCTACGGAACAGGAGCACACAGGACATTAGATTACTATCTATAGATAATCTAAGTGTGGATTTCGATAATTTCGATATTTTATCTGGCAACTTACCAATTACTCTAAGATCAGGGCAAACCCACGAAATGGAAATTAGGTTTACTCCTGACGGTATAGCTGAATTTGTAGGAATGATTGATTTCGTTCATGATGATCCAGGCAATTACCCAATAAGAATGTATCTGTATGGCAAAGGCATTGAGCCAAGAATTGATACAGCTACAATTTCAATAGAATCCTTTTCGGGGTATCCAGGTGATATAATTGATGTCCCGATCGTTCTGAAAAATGTTGGCGAGCAAGGAATTAAAAACTCAATTACTGGTTTCTCATTTGATTTATACTTTAATTCTTCTTTGCTCGAACCCCTAAATGTAAATTATCCAATTGATATTGAGAACAATCTCAGAATGTTGCATTTCGATTTACCTTTGAGCTTCACTGAAGATTCTATCCTGACTTACATTCAGTTCAAAGTGGGCTTGGGCAATGACACAATGACTACTCTTGATCTTGATAATCTATATCCTATGGGCAGTGGTAAAATTGTTCTGACATCTGAAGATGGCGAATTCACATTACTTGGAGTATGCGAACAAGGAGATAATAGATTATTTGAATCTGCTGGCAGGATTTCCCTTCAGCAAAACAAGCCAAATCCATTTAGTGATAAGACTACTATAGAATTTGAAATAATAGAATATGGAAGAACCAGTTTGATAATAACTGATTTATTGGGTAATACTATAAGAACAATAACTGATGATTACCTAAGTCCCGGTGTTTACAGCTTTGAGCTTAACTCGAACGATATGAATACCGGCTCGTATTTTTACATTTTGAAAACTCCAACACAACATTTAGTTCGAAGAATGACAATTAATAAATAATAAACTATAATTCTGAAAGAATATGATACAATCTATTAGAGGAACAAAAGATATACTACCATTAGAAATAAAAAACTGGCAATACATAGAAAATGCCTTCAAAGTGATTTCAGAACGATTTGGTTATGAAGAAATCAGAACACCAATTTTTGAGAAAACCGAAGTATTTTCACGTGGAATCGGCGAAGACACTGACGTAGTGAACAAAGAAATGTACACTTTCGCAGACAGAAGCGGAGATTCAATGACCCTACGACCCGAAAACACTGCTGCCATTGTACGTTCCTTGCTTCAGAATAAACTATTAAACCAAAACCCATTAGCTCGTTTATGGTATTTTGGTCCGTTTTTCCGCTATGAACGTCCACAAAAAGGACGACAGAGACAATTCCATCAATATGGAGCTGAATGCATCGGTACAAATAATCCCGAAAGCGATGCTGAAATGATTTTATTAGCCCAACATCTTATAAATTATCTGGGTATTTCAGATTTCAAGATATTACTCAATACTCTCGGAGATTCTGAAAGCCGAGCCAATTATAAAAACGCTTTAGTAGGTTACTTTTCTGATTATTCTAAAGATTTATCAGAGGATAGCCAGAAACGATTGCTCACAAACCCGTTGAGGATTTTAGACTCTAAGAATAAGAACGATATAGATATTTCTGAGAATGCTCCAAAAATACTTGATCATCTTAACGAGCAAAGTAGAGAGCATTTCGAGCAAGTTAAGCAATTCCTTGATGAAACTCATGTATATTACGAAATTAATCCTAATTTAGTTAGGGGGCTCGATTATTACAGCCATACTGTTTTTGAGTTTCAGAGTTCAATGCTTGGTGCTCAGGATTCATTCGGTGGTGGTGGCAGGTATAATCATTTATTCGAACAGCTTGGAGGCAAGCAAACTCCTGCTATTGGCTTTGCTATGGGTGTAGAAAGGATATTACTAATACTTGAACAGCAAAATTTATTGGCTCTCGACATCGAAAAACCTGATGCTTATGTTGTTACAGCTAATAAAGAACTGATTAGTACATCATTGAAAATTGCTTCTGAACTTCGGATGATTGGGAGAATTGTATTGATGGACCTATTTCAGAAATCAATGAAAGCCCAACTAAGAGAAGCAAATAAATCAAACGCAAGAAACGTCATAATCATAGGTGAAGATGAGCTTCGATCTGGGAATGTAACAATAAAACTGATGGAAACTGGCGAGCAAAGTGAAGTTCCGCTATCAGATATTTCTAAATATTTTAGTAAATCTTAGATGAAACGCACTCTACGAAAACTATTCTTTTTGAATGATCTTAGTTATGCAAAATGGCATATAAAACTGCTATTTGCAACTATTGCATTTACAATAATAGTTACTGTAATGTGGTTTACATGGTCAATAGTTGATGACCTAATTCGAAGAGAACAACGAATAATACACCTTTATGCAGAGATCTATAAACATTTCACCCAAAGCTGGAGTGAAAATACTGATAATATTAATATTGATGATTACTTATTTTTTATTGATGAGATTACTCCATCAATTACGTTCCCTGTTATAGTTACAGACGAAGATAGCAAACCATTTGAACCTTTTGATACATGGAGCTTGAACGTAGAAATTGACACTTCGCTATCACTTCAAAAGCAGAGGGCATTCATGCAGGAATACGTAGGCGATATGGCAGAGAATTATGCCCCAATAATTATAACAGAGGGCAATCAAGATGGTAAGATACTTGCTAAGTTTTACTATACTCATGCCTCTCTGATTGATCGGCTTAGATACTTCCCAATTGTAGCAATAATAGTTGTTACAATATTTGTTATAATTGCCTACTCGGCATTTAGCAGTTTTCGCAAGAATGAGCAATCTCGTGTATGGGTTGGTATGTCCAAGGAAGCCGCTCATCAGCTTGGCACTCCCTTATCCAGCTTATTGGCATGGATGGAGATATTGAAATACAGCGAGAATGATCCCTCTTCTATCAAAGAAACCATCAAAGAAATGGAGAGCGATGTTAATAGACTGAATATTATCGCTACGCGCTTTTCTAAAATTGGCTCAACTCCTGAGAAAGTTAAACAGGATCTGGGTTATTTAGTAGAAAATGTATCATCTTATTTCGAGAAGCGTCTCCCCCATCTCGGTAAAAAAGTACAGATAATCAGGGATTTACCCGATGGTATGATAGTATTTGTTAATCCTGATCTTTTTACATGGGTTATAGAAAATCTATTAAAAAATGCTGCTGAAGCCATTGAGGAAAAGAAAGGAATTATTGAAATATCTTCAGATAGATCATCTGATAAAAAAATCACTATCCTCTTAAAAGATTCAGGCAAGGGAATGACATCGAACTTAAAGCACCAAGTTTTTTCTCCAGGATTTACAACGAAGAAACGCGGATGGGGTTTGGGACTTAGCTTATGCAAAAGAATTGTTGAAGAATATCACGAAGGATTAATTTTCGTCAAAGATACTGCTCCAGGTAAAGGCACAACATTCGCCATTGAATTACCATTAGAAAATACTTGAAAGAAATGAAAACCCCCTTCCCATATATTATATTGAAAGGGGATTTAATAAATAAAACAAACTACTTATTTCTTCTCATCTTCATCAACTACAGTATAATCTGCCTCTTCGACACCACTATTTTCTGATGATTGGTTTTGCTGATTACCGTCACCACCTGGCTCACCTGCTTGCTGCTGACCAGCATCTGGTCCTGGCTGAGCACCAGATTGACCGTACATTGAAGATGATGCCTCGCTCCATGCTTTATTCAATTCGTCAATAGCAGATTGCATATCTTCTGGTTTATCTTTAATGGCAGTCTGCAACCTGTCCTTAGCATTTTCAATCTTGGACTTTTGCTCATCAGTCATCTTGTCGCCAAGTTCTTTAAGCTGTTTTTCAGTAGAATAGACCAGATTATCTGCCTGATTCTTCATGTTTATCTCTTCTTTGCGTTTGTCATCGTCCTGGCGGTGCTTGTCGGCATCCTGCTTCATTTTCTCAACTTCATCTTTCGAAAGGCCACTGGACGCTTCAATTCTGATATTTTGCTCTTTATTTGTGGCTTTGTCCTTAGCAGACACACTAAGTATTCCATTAACATCAATATCAAAAGTTACTTCAACTTGTGGGACGCCTCTTGGTGATGGTGGTATTCCATCTAAATGGAATCTACCAAGTGATCGGTTGTCTCTAGCCATTGAGCGTTCTCCCTGAAGAACATGTATCTCAACAGAAGTCTGGTTATCTGCTGCTGTGGAGAAAATTTCGGTTTTCTTTTTCGGTATAACCGTATTCGCTGGTATCATTGGAGTCAATACTCCACCCAGAGTTTCTATACCTAAAGTCAAAGGAGTTACATCCACGAGCAATACGTCGTTTACATCTCCCGCAAGGACACCACCTTGGATTGCAGCACCAACGGCTACAACTTCATCAGGATTCACACCTTTCGAAGGTTCTTTACCAAAGAAATCTTTAACGATTGCCTGAACCTTAGGGATACGTGAAGAACCACCAACCAGAATTACTTCATCAATGTCATTCGGTGATAATTTAGCATCTTTGATAGCTTTCTCAAGTGGTTCGCGAGTCTTTTGGAAAAGGTCTTCGCATAAGCTCTCGAACTTAGCCCTTGTGATAGTTATATTCAAGTGCTTTGGACCATCGGCTGTTGCTGTAATGAATGGCAAATTTACGTCTGTCTGAAGCATTTGTGATAGCTCTACTTTAGCTTTCTCAGCGGCTTCTCTTAATCTCTGCAATGCCATAGCATCTTTGCGAAGGTCAATTCCTTCTTGCTTTTTGAATTCGTCAGCAAGGAAGTCAATCAATCTTTGATCAAAGTTATCTCCACCGAGATGTGTATCGCCATTTGTTGATTTTACCTCGAAAACGCCTTCGCCAATTTCAAGTATAGAAATATCATACGTTCCACCACCTAAATCGAAAACAGCTACTGTCATGTTCTGTCCCTTTTTGTCGAGACCATAAGCAAGTGCTGCTGCTGTTGGTTCGTTAATGATCCTACGTACCTGTAAACCAGCTATCTCGCCGGCATCTTTAGTTGCTTGGCGCTGTGAATCGTTAAAATATGCAGGCACAGTAATAACAGCTTCTGTAATCTTCTGTCCTAGATACTCTTCTGCTGTCTGTTTCATTTTCTGAAGTATCATTGCAGATATTTCTGGAGGAGAGTACTTTCTATCCTCTATAACAACTCGAACTGAATTCCCGTCTTCTGATGGCACGACTTTGAAAGGAACCATTGAGGTTTCTTCCTGCACTTCGTTCAATCTTCTGCCCATAAAACGTTTAATCGAATATACGGTTTTATCGGGATTAGTAATTGCTTGTCTTTTTGCTGCTTGACCTACGAGCCGTTCTCCACTTTTTGTAAAACCCACCATCGAAGGTGTAGTGCGAGTACCTTCGGGATTAGCTATTACTACGGGTGATGTACCTTCCATCACCGAGACAACTGAGTTCGTAGTTCCCAAATCAATTCCAATAATTTTACTCATAATAAATTTCTCCTGTTTTAAATTTAAAAATCAATAATTATTTATCTATAAAAAAATTTTGAATTAATCTAAATAATTTGAAGAAAGCATATTAGTATTTCCACGTTTTATATACTTTCATCAAATCATTTTATATATTCAATTATAAAGTAACATACGACAAGAGAGCTACTTAGCTCTCTTGCCGATTGTATGCTTAATATATTATATCAATGAGTTCTTTGGTAATAAGCATATTAATATCATGATATTGCTATATCTTTTTCTTTTGGTTTTACCGGCTCAAGCTTAGGAATATGTAACGATAATACTCCGTTTTCATATTTAGCTTCAATTTTATCAGTGTCAAGCAAATCTGGCAACTGGAAAGACCTTGAGAACTGTCCGTATTGTCTTTCGCTTTTGCAACAGGTTTTAATATCCTCTTTACCAAATTTCTTTTCTCCTTTAATTGTTAGTATGTTCTCATCGCTAATTGATACTTTAATGTTATCTTTTGCTACTCCGGGGACTTCTGCCTGAAAGACCATAGATTCTTTGTCATCAATTATATCTACTCTTGGCGAAAAATCTCCGATTGTTACTCTTGGGCGGTTTCCACCTTCAAGATTTTTCTGGAAGAAATCTTCCATCTCTTTCGTTACTTTTTCAAATTCCGCAAAGGGATTTACTCTATAAAAAGCCATTTTATTTCTCCTTTATATTTGGATTAAGTTATACATACAAATTAGTCAATCTTTACTTCTACTTCTTTTGGTTTTGGCGGTTCAACTTTTGGTAAAGTTAATTCAAGTACGCCATTTTCATACTTTGCATTAATATTTTCCAAGCCAATATTTTCAGGTAATACAAAGGATCTTGAGAATTCGCCATAAGCTCTTTCTGCTCTAACGTAAGACTGCTCTTCTTTAAGCTCTCCTTTATCCTTAGTTCCTTTGATAGTCAGCAACATATCATCATTTACTGAAATTTTTACGTTATCTTTTGGAATACCCGGCATTTCTGCATGTACGTATAAGTTCTTTTCATCTTCTGTGATATCTACTCGTGGATTAAATCCACCCATTTCGAAACTAACACCTTTTTCCATATCATCAATAAAGCTATTGAATCTGCGTTGGGCTTTTTCCAAACCCCTCATCGGATTAAATCTTACTAATGTCATATTCAAACCTCCTTAGATTTATTATTACTAAAACAATTTCAATTCACATTCGCAAGAGAGTATTACTAATACCGTGCCAAACCGATTTCCATGAAAACATGTCAGTATAGTTCATAACTAAATGACATAATTGAAAATAGGATATGCCATATTGGCATTACCAAGTGACATTATGTCCTTGGCAAAACATTTTGTATATTGAAATCCGGATGCCCATACGTTAAAGAAGTATTCTTCGCTTAGATTGTGAAAAACGGAGTTCTTTCAGTTTAAATATGGTAGCCAAACTTTTCAGTTTTAATATAATAGCCAAACTATAATATTAGATTGTTCAGTGAATTACTTTTAATTTTCTTATTCAAATATTTTTTTGTTTTCTAAATTGATTATTTATCGTATATTATAATTATGAAAAGAATCTCATTATCAGAACTTAAAGAAGGTGATCAGATTGCAGAGCCAGTTATTAATAACTTTGGTCAAACTTTAATACCTTCGAAGACGAAAATTACTGTCCGATACATCAATCTTTTGAAAATGTGGGGTATCGAGAATGTTTTCATTAAAGAATCAGATAATTTTAATAGTGAAGATGATATGGTTGTGAGTGATGAAACAAAACAACATATTCAAATGCAACTATCAAAAAGGTTTAAATGGCAACCTGATAACGAGTGGGAATCAGCAATCTTTCAGCTTGCATATTCAAAGATGGTAAAAAGTTTAACCGGTAAAAAATAATGAAAAGAGACAAAATTATAAATATTGATGATTTCCCTACATTGCCTACTATTTATACACAATTGATGGAAATTATGAGTAGTAGTAGGACTACTATTGAAAATGTAGCTGAAATAATCGAAAAAGATCAGGCATCCTCAATTAAAATACTAAAAACTGTCAATTCTTCTGTGTATGGTATTAACAAAAAGATAGGTTCAATAAAGGATGCAATATTCTATCTCGGATTTCAGGAAGTCAAGAATCTTGTTTTCTCTTTAACAATGATAAACCTCTTTAAAAACAAAAAGAAACTGTCTTTTTTTAATTTAGTTGAATATTGGAAGCACTCTATCGCTGTTGGTGTCATCACAAGACTTCTCGGCAAGATTATAGGCGAAAAAAAATTAGATAATTATTTCATTTCAGGAATAATTCACGATATTGGTAAATTATATTTTGTTTACTACATGCAGGATGAATATAGCATGGTAATTGAGAATATAAGAAATGATGAAAATTATATAATTGATACTGAAAGACTATTAATGGACACTGATCACTGCCAGATTGGCTGGGAAATTGCTAAGAAGTGGGACTTACCTAACTCTCTCTCAAATTCAATTCTTTATCATTATGATGGATCGGTAAATGGAAATAGTGATACGTTAGTATCTTGTGTGCATCTGGCAGATATTATAGCAAGAGCAATGGATTTGGGCAATCCTGGTGATATATATGTTCATAGACCAAACCCTTCGATATGGGATACTTTAAATATATCACCAAAAGAAATTCTGGCACTCGAACAACCCATTATGGAACAATACAGTGATTCAATATCAATTCTACTGGTGAATAAATGATGATAGACAATGATTTTAATAATAATTATTATGTTGTTCTTGAAGCAATTGAAGAATATTGTCGCTACCGAATTCACGAAAGGCGGCTTTCTACTGTAAGTAACCAAGGACTTTCAATTTTTCTACAAATACCTGATGTAAAAACTGCAAGTCTGTATCTGCTTGATGACGAAACATTAGAGTTCCATCATGAAGAAACGATACCAGAAGTTAGAAATTCTAAACCAACGCTAATCTTCCAGCAATTAATCGAAGCTGGAGTAATAGGAAATGCTATGAGAAATACATCTATTTCTTATGGAGATAAAAGCACCGCTAAAATTGGTGATGACCATTACATTACTATACCTTTGATCAAAGCAGAAGGGGTTTTAGGTATTGTAATACTTAAGTTAGACACCCCCCCAGATCAATTAGATCAATCATTTTTTATGGTCTCAAATATACACTCAAGTGTTTTTAGCTTCACTTTGGAGAATTTATTGTTGCATCTTGAGAATGAAAAAAACAAAGAGAACACTGACCAACTCATAGCTTATAGAACCCTGAACTTAGTTCAAAGCAAAAACAAGTTATCACAGAAATTTGAAGATCTTCAATCAAATCTTAGCATGGCATTACCTCATGAGTTCAGAACTCCAATAAACCAAATTCTTGGCACTATAGATTATTTAATAAAATACCCCGATCTACTCAATCCAGAAGAGGAAAAAGAAGTCCTTATTGATATTAAAGAATCAGCAGAGCGATTAAAACGATTAACGGAAAATTATCTATTCTACGCTAATCTATCCTTAATGACAACAGATATGATTAGCATAGTAGAATTACAAAAGAAGATAACACCATCCATAGTTGAATCTATTGATTATAAAGTAAAGATGTATGCCGATAGATTTGACAGATCAAAAGATATTGAGTTTATAGCCGAAGATGCATCAATAGCTATGTCGCAGGAGTATTTTGACAAAATAGTAGAAGAGCTGCTCGATAATGCGATTAAATATTCTGAACCAAACACAGTAATTGAGATTATTTCAAAAGTTGAGGATGATTTTTTGCACTTGTCAATTTCGGACAAAGGGCGGGGAATGAGCAAAGAACAGATTGATCAAATTGATGCTTACGTTCAATTCGAGAGGCAAGTATACGAACAGCAAGGTTCAGGACTCGGTGTATCAATTGTAACTAAATTGTTGGACCTTCATCGGGGCAAAATATCCTTTGAAAGCAATCTTGGAGAATACACTACTGTGCGAATTCAAATACCAATAGCAAATCTATAGTACAAAACATTTGAATTAATTGAAAAAAGTTAATATATTTGTAATCTGTATCAAATCGGGGTGTAGCGCAGCCCGGTAGCGCGCTTCGTTCGGGACGAAGAAGTCGGAGGTTCAAATCCTCTCACCCCGACATGCTTTTAATTCTTTTATTTTATTTATATTTACTACTCCTATCTTACTATTGTTAGTTTTCAATCTTTTTGTTTAAGTGACGTATCTGTATTTTTTTAAGCTATTTGGTGAGTCTTGATACTTTGATTTAATAATCCTTCCGAAGGTGAAGAATCCTTCGGAAGGGTAAGTTATCTCTTATTACTCTGGTTTCCAGTCAGGAATTCTGTCTGGTGTCCAAGGAGCATTCATTTTGTCTAAATCTGCTTCGAGTTGTTTTATATCTATCTCGGCAATATTTTTTAGCTCTGCCAATACTGGTGTAAATTCTTTAGCAATTATGTCGTAAGCTTCTTTTTGCGTCGTCGTTACGTCTGTAGAAGTTGCCCACAAACCAATCATAATATAGGTCAATCGGTCGTTTATCGAAGGTGGTTGGTTTGCGTTGCGTTTGGCAATTGAGGCATCGCCACTAAGTTTCTTCTCTAAATCTGCCAGCTTATATTGAATATCCCTAACTCTCTTCAAGTATTCTTTTTCAGAAATAGGAGTAGTCATCAGTGCATTTTCGATAATATCGAGTTTTTCTTCAAT
>Ga0272443_10002388_pt1 | contig 24150 bp, 16 predicted proteins | sample SSMAcet12_FD_193581 | JGI IMG/M metagenome (GOLD analysis project Ga0272443, IMG submission 193581) | Marine sediment archaeal communities from Little Sippewissett salt marsh, Falmouth, MA, United States - SSM-Acet-12 | ecosystem: Environmental > Aquatic > Marine > Wetlands > Sediment ...
CTCCCAGGTCAGCAGCCATAAAAGAATTTCACCGGGTAGACAAGAACCCGTTTCTGAAAATTGAACATAACACCGCATTGCGGGTCGCCATCTGAAAATGTGAATTTATTTCCGACTGGACCCTTAGAATTGAATGTCCTTGAAGGATTAATAGTCGTAGAAACCGTTCATTTTACTCTCCTCAGTTCAGAAGAAGAAAACTGACTTAATTACTTTGATTACGTCATTAAATCGTCATTAAACGTTATTTTAAAAAAGGGCGATCCCTAGAAATTCGTCCCGTCAAAAGATTCGCAATTGGAAAATTCTTCATCCTTTGCGTGATTTTAATAGGCGATTAACACCTGAACCTGTATGAAATAAGCATTCGGTCGATTTTTCAAAATTTTGAACTGGAACTGCAGGAACTGAATAGGTGGAAAAAGTCGGATTCTGTTGACCTTCAGTGTTAGAATCTTTAAAAATAGGAGACCTGAACAATTTTCTACGAAAGGTATGGATTTTGAAGAACTTCAATTTGGGAGGAGTGCCTTTTATGTTTCGATGTGTTCCCATATTCACCCTGCTTTGTTTTATTTATGGATACAGTGCCCTTTACGCTGATGAATTGAAGGAGAATAAATCTGGTATCTATGAGAGTTCCGGCTTGTCTGCTTCTGCACAAGGTGGTTTCATTCATCAAATGGATGCTGACTTAGACAGTGGCGGGAGCTTTAGTGTCAATCGATTTTTTGTTCAAACCAGTCCAACCTATTCATATGGAAATTTTAACAGCATCTCTTTGTCTCTGGGCTACGGTTTCGACAGCTATGATTTTTCAGGTGAAACCGGGTTGGGTGCCCGGGGCCCCTGGGATGACGTGCATTCCTTTCGTGTCAGTCTCCCCTGGCGATGGAAGATCAACGAAAATTGGATGGGTTTTGTTTCTCCCACACTCCGCTATAGCGCAATGGACGGCGCTGATTTTGATGATGCTTTGACCGGAGGGGGGGTGGCGGCGTTTTCCTATCGCTATAACGACCGGCTAAGCGTTGGAGGCGGTTTCGCTGTGATGACCCAGTTGGAGGACGACACGCAGGTTATTCCGATTCTTATAATAGATTGGAAAATAACCGACACGTGGAGTCTGCAAACCTTACAAGGCACGGGAGCCGCTCCCGGGCCCGGGCTGACCCTGTCATGGCAGCCGAACGAAAGGTGGTTGGTTTCATTTGGCGGTCGCTATGAAGAGCTGCGCTTCAGGTTGAGTGAGAGTGGAGCCGTCCCGGGCGGGATCGGTGAAGATCGTTCTTTCCCGGTTTTCACCGGCATTGAATACCGGATTAATCCGAAAGCCTCTATCTTTTTCATGGGAGGAATAGAGGTTGGCGGCGAACTCAGCCTGGAAGACAGGGAAGGCCGGACGCTTGTCGAGGAAGAGCATGATCCTGCGGGTTTCCTAGGTGTATCATTCAGCGCAAGCTTCTAACATGAGATCATAAAGGGCGCAGCTTTTTTTTTGAGGTCCATTTCGTCGCTGAGAAAAAAGGGGTCTGATGAAAACCGTGAATCGTAGATCATCTTATTTATTATTTATTTTTACCTTTTTTTTTCTAAGATTAATATTGGTAGGTTCGCCCGTTATGGCAAACGAAGAACCTTCTTATAGGGTACTCGAGTCCGATGGAGATTTCGAACTGAGAGAATACTCATCATATATTGTTGCGGAAACTTATGTTGAAGGTAAATTTGAAGAAGTCGGGGGCGAGGGGTTTAGACGCCTAGCCGATTACATCGGCGGTGAAAATAAGAAAAGCACAACCATTTCAATGACGGCGCCAGTCGGTCAGAGCCCTGAATCTGAAAAAATTGAAATGACATCTCCTGTCAGCCAAGAACGGGAAAACCATCGATGGCGAATTACATTCATGATGCCGTCGAAATACACCATGGAGACCCTACCACTGCCAGAAGGCGATCGAATTTTTCTAAAAGAAGAAAAGTCAAAGATTGTCGCCGTCATTCGTTATTCCGGAACGTGGGGGAAAAATCGCTATGAGGATAACGAAATAAAGCTTAAGAATTGGATTAACGAAAAGGGCTGGGAGCAAATGGGAGAGCCAGTATGGGCGCGCTATGATCCGCCGTTTATGCCATGGTTTGTTAGAAGAAATGAGATATGGATTCCAGTGAAGATCATATGACCTTAGAATATTTACGAGTGTATTGAATGAATATTTGATTTTAATTGACTTTTGCCTGTCCTTATACAACTTTTAATAGTCCTTTGTTGGTCCAATCCAAACATTTTGACGGTCGCCTCCGGCAGGTCACCTGTAGACTCCATTCTCGGTAGCGGTCTTTAGGAATTCGCCTCCTCAATGATTAATCCGATATACCTAATATATAGGTCGGCCCGTATTTTCAGTATACGATAAGCTATATGAGAGGGGTCATAATAACTGATGGATTCAAAGCCAAGATTACTGATGGATTGTCGTTGAAGATAAATGGATGCGCTACGCGCAATCTGATTTGATTGGGTTTTTCCGGCCTTGACCTTTTCAGTCAGCCCTAAAGCGGATCAGTTGAAACGAAGCTCCTTCTCATTAAATCGCTGCATCATCAGGGAATGGCCGGATCCGTGATGAACGATACGTGATGTGGAGTGTGGGATAGAGGCGTTTCCGTCTTATCATGAAATACATTCACTACGTCTCGGCAAAAGAGCTGGCCGAGTTGATCCGTGAAAAAAAGCTGTCCCCGGTGGAGGCAATAGAGGAGACCATTGCGCGGATCGAAGCTGTAAACCCCTTGATCAAAGCCTTTGTGACCATACGGGCAGATCAAACCCGCCTTGCAAAAGGTATTGATCCTGGCCCGTTGGCAGGCGTTCCCATCGGGGTGAAAGACCTCGAAGACCTGGAAGGGATGGTCACTAGCTTCGAATCGATTCCTTCCAAAGACAACCTCGACTCATGAATCAGGAGTTGTATGGACAGCTTCATCAAAACTTAGACTCGAGCACGGATGGAATGGATGGTTGCGGACCTTGATATGACAGGAATGTCCTAATGAACTTTTCAGTAGTAATCCTTTTCTGTATTGTCACCACTGCCTTTGTCCTCTTTGTCGGCGGATGGCTGCGGGTGGACCTGATCGGACTCCTGGTCCTGTCGGCCCTGGCCCTGACCGGTCTGGTTTCAGGTCAGGAGGCCCTGGCCGGCTTCAGCAGTCCTGCGGTGGTCACTGTGTGGGCCATGTTTATCCTGTCTGCGGGCTTGAGCCGCACCGGCATCGCCCATCGGCTGGGGCAGCCCCTTCAGCGATTTGCCAAAGGGAGCGAGGCCCTCCTTGTGGCCGTCCTGATGATTACCGCCAGCATCCTGTCCGCGCTGATCAATACCGTCACGGTGGCATCCATCCTCCTCCAGGCCACCATGGAACTGGCCAGGCGGAGCGGGCGCTCCCCGTCCCGGATTCTCATGCCCCTGGCCCTGGGCTGCCTTCTGGGAGGTCCGTTCACCGCCATTTCCACCCCGCCCAACATCCTGGTCACCGATGCGCTCCGTTCAGCGGGTCTGCAACCCTTCGGTCTTTTTGCGTTTACCCCTATTACCGCCGCCATTGTGGCAGGAGGCATTCTTTTCGTGGTTTTTGTGGGCCTTCGTCTTCTCCCCAAACGCAATGCCACGCGCCATGGTCATCAAACGGCGCCGGGGGCTTCCTACGAACTGGAGACCCACCTCTTCTCGACCAGGATTCCAAAGGGATCCCTCCTGTCTGATCGGACCCTTGCCGAAAGCCGGCTCGGTTCTGCCCTCGACCTGACGGTCCTTGGGCTTCAACGAAGAGGCCGGGTGATCCTTGCCCCCCGCCCCACAGAGATTTTGCAGGAAGAGGATGTCCTCATTGTACACGGACCCCGTGAGAACGAAAAATTTCTTCACGGCTACGAGCATCTTCGGTTGGAACCCACAACCATCATCGAGGGGTTGGCCTGCCCCGCCCTGTCCAGGGCTGAGGGCGTGATTCATGAAAACTCGCCACTGGTTGGCGCCAAGCTGATCAAGAGCGGTCTCCGCGGCGAGCACAAGGTCCATGTGCTGGAAGTGGTCAACCCGCAGGGTATATCCATTTCGGACCTTCGCAGCCACCGGCTGGGTTCCGGTGATCGTTTGATCCTGTGGGGCGAGCCCCAGGCCCTGGAGGTTCTTTCCCGTGGGGAACTGGTGGCCGATCTTCGACTTCTGCCTGTGAAAGACGCACCGGAAAAGGCTTTCGATCGTGAGCGCTTCCTGGCCGTGCGTGTTCCGGCCGGTTCGGTGCTGGTCGGCCGCGACCTGGTTGAAAGCCGTCTGGGCAATGTCTTCGGCCTGACTGTGGTCGGTATCCTCCGCAACGGGGAGTACGCATGCATGCCCTCTCCGGCGTAAGTCGTCCAGGCCGGAGATCTCCTGGTGGTTCAGGGCAACCTGAAAGACCTCGAGGTCCTGGAAGGGCTTCAGGACATCGAAATCGAAGCCCCGTCCCCGGACCTTGCAAAGTTTGGAAATTTCCTGTGAAAACAGGGTCATGGATCTTACCCAGAAACCAGGAACAGATCACGACGATAAATCCTGAGGCACACTTGCAGGCTGGAGATTGTCTGATCGTTATCGGCAAGAGTGGGGCAATAAAAGAGTTGAAGAACCTGTTCCCTCTTTAGCACATTGAACGAGGTTATCCATGAAACGTTTCAAGAACATTCTATACCTGAACGAACCGAGCGCGGATCAAACCTCTGCTGTTGCGCGTGCGGTCTCGCTGGCTGAAAACAATCAGGCGGACCTGACCATTGTCGATGTAATACCTACTCAGGTCGTCACATGTATCGGCCTGCCTCCGGGAGGACCGATATCCGACCAATTGTGCGCCGCCGTAAAATCCGATCACTACAAAATACTAGAATCTTTGGTCAAACCTTACCGTGAACGACTGCAGATCCGGCTGGATGTATTGGTCGGAAAAACATACCTTGAGGCCATACGAGCAGTTCTGAGAAATGGATATGATCTGCTCATCAAATCCGCGGAGAATCCTGGTTGGACGAATAGGCTCTTCGGCAGTGACGACCTGCATCTTCTCCGAAAGTGCCCCTGCCCGGTCTGGCTGATGAAGTCCCCGGAGAAAGCGAAATACAGCAGCATCTTGGCGGCCGTCGATTTTGAATTGTTACCTCCGGTCCCTTCGGAGAATGAGCTTAACCGCGAGATTTTGGAACTGGCCGCGTCACTGGCCCTTTCCGATTTCGCGTCCCTGCACATCGTCCATGCCTGGGAAGCCCTTGCTGAAAAAACCATTCTTTCCCGGGGCGACATGTCGCTGGATGGAATATCAGATTACATTGGAAAAGGGCATGAGCGCCACAGGGAGGAACTTAATTTGATGGCCGGGAAATTGCGCGGATGGATCGGCAAGGAGGCTTATGATTATCTCTCGCCCGGTCTCCACCTGCCCGAGGGACCTGCTAAAAAAGTGATTGCGCCACTGGCCGTGGAGTTATTGGCGGATCTTGTCGTCATGGGGACGGTCGCCCGCACTGGTATCTCAGGGGTGATCATCGGGAATACAGCAGAGACCATTCTCGACCAGCTTACGTGTTCGGTGCTTGCCATAAAGCCTCCTGGATTTAAGACCCCAGTGGAGGTCGATTTATAAAAGTAATTGTTGGCTAGTCAATGATAGCTCTGATATTCATAAGATTTCCGCTCACACACAATCTCAACCATACGATAAGCTAGTTTCCATCCATAAATGGTCATTTTCCGCAATCTCTCCGTCAATCTGCGGGATTCCTTGTGCGGCGTACTTCAGTACGCGTCCGCGTAATCCCTTGATTTCCTTTACCTTCCGGGTTTCTATATACAGCTATCTCGGGGAATTCGCCTCTTCAAATCCAGATCTGCAGTCTTTCTGATTTCGACATTCAGCACATATGGAAGGCGTTCTGCGTCATTCGTCGGGAAACCTAGTACTGCACGGCGGGCCGCCCGAACAGAATAGTGAGGGTTTCCTGCTCCTCGGCCATTCGTGAACCGCCGCACGGATGACATGCTGATGCTTGATTCCCCAATTCATGGTCTTATCCTCCCTGAGAGGCGATTGTGCCGGGGCCTCTCCCTTCCCCCCTACGGGCAGTATCGGCAATCACCACAGAGACCTGAGGAGGTTGCATGCCAGGGCTCGAAGACGCCTCCTGGATATGCTCGCATCGTTGTGGTAAGGTAAAAACTGTACCTGAATTTCCGACTTCTTCCTGTTCATGAAAAAAACTTCGATCTATTATACGGGTGTGAAATGAGCGCTCCACACATCACGGCGTGCACCATGGACTGCCCTGACTCCTGCTCTCTACTCATAGACAGGGACCGGGAGGGCCTTCCGAGGATTCGAGGCAATCCGGATCATCCCTTCACCAGGGGTTTTACCTGCAAAAAGATCAAAAACCATTTGAAACGGTTGAACCATTCGGGCCGCGTTCTTTACCCCCTGCTGAAAAAGCAAGGTGCCTGGAAAAGGGTATCCTGGGACCAAGCCTTTGATCTCTGCGCTGAAAAGATACAGGCCTTGCGCCACGAACCTTCCAGCATTCTTCATATCCCAGGCGAAGGCGCCAAGGGGGTCCTCAAGAAAGGCGTGGGGCTCTTTTTCTCCAAACTGGGTACGAGCCGCGTCAAGGGTTCCTTGTGCGATGCCGCTGGTTACCTGGCTTATGTCAAAGATTTTGGTTCAAGGGAGAATCCCCATCCCGAGAACCTGCGGAAGGCCCGATGGATTGTGAACTGGGGGAAGGATCTGTCCCGGAGTTCTATCCACATGGGGGCTCTCGTCCAGAGCGCCCGCAAGGCCGGGGCCGAGGTCCTGTGCGTTTCACCCGGAGGGGACGGCAACGCCCCCTTTTCAGACCGGGCCATCCGAATCCGTCCCGGTACGGACAGGTTTCTGGCCGCGGCCGTCGTCAGGAGGTTTCTTGCAAAGGATGTGGTCCCCGCGGAAGTCATCAAGAGGACCCGTGACTGGCAGGCCTTCAAGAGGTGCCTTCTTGCCTGGTCCGAAGACGACCTCCTCTCTCGATGCGGGGTCGCCAGAGAAGAAGCAGAGGAACTTTTCAACCGATATGCGGGGGAAGGCCCCACGGCTACGATCGTGGGAACAGGTGTACAGCGCTACGTCCGGGGCGGCGAAAACGTGAGATTCATCAACGCCCTCGCCGTGGTTTCAGGGAATATGGACCGGGAGGGCGGGGGAAGCTTTTATCATCTGCACTCCTTTGCAAACCTGAATCTGACCTGGGCCAGGGTACCTGACGGGCAGCCCAGGCGCTCCTTGCTTTTGCCCCGGATAGGAAGGGACATCCTGGGTGCGAAGGGACCTGGAATCAAAATGATCTGGGCCCACGGAGGCAACATCATCAATCAGGCCCCAGATATCCACAGGACCATTCGCGCCTTTGAAGCGGTCCCATTCAAGGTTGTGGTGGACGCCTTCATGACAGACACGGCTGAGCGGGCCGACCTTGTGCTCCCCGCAACCCTCATGCTGGAACAGCAGGACATCGTTGGCTCTTTCCTTCACTCTTTTGTCCACTGGGTGCCGGAGGTTTTTCCCCCGCCGGGTGAGGCCCGGGACGACTATTCCATTGTGAGGCAACTCGGAAAGAGGCTCGACCCGCCCGTTCTTTTACCCTCAACGGACGCGTGCTTTCAGGCCTGCCTGGAAAGTCCCCACCTGGTTACGTCCCTGGAGGAATTGCGCCGCTCCGGCTTCTCTCAGGCACGGAGACCCTCCTATCCTTATGCTGACCTTCGATTCGCGCACTCGGACGGGCTTTATCACCCGCCGGACATCCTGCACGACGAGCCAGAACCTCCGGCGGAGTACCCTTTCCGGCTACTCACCCTTATCCGCCGCGGGGCTGTTCACTCCCAGATACTTCCGGAGGAACAGGAGACCAGGCCCAGGGCATGGGTCGCCCCCGAGTCCTTGCGGGCCGCAGGGTTGACCCCGGACGGGGAGGCCCGCCTGATCTCCCCCCGCGATGAGATCCGCGTCTTAGTCCGGCCCCTTGAGGGTCTCGTCCCCGGCGTGGTGCTGTGCCGCAGGGGGGGATGGTTGAAATTCGGGACCGGGCTCAATCGCCTGATCCGGGATGAAGTCACTGATCTCGGTAACGGGGCGCCCTATTATGAAGAGTACGTGAGACTTGAAAAGATAGAGGAGGACCAGCACATTGTCCGACGCAACGGGAATCCCCGAAGAGCTCTCGAGCACTTGTAAGACCTGGGCTGCGGCTCTAGAGGCCTTGAAAGGGGACCTGGACCGCATCGCGTACATCCAGGAGGAGCTGCCCACTCTCATCGGGCGGCGCGCACTTTTCATGGAAATTCTTTCAGGAATCGAATCCGGGGCCCCCTACCCTGACACTCGAAGATCCACGCTTTTCAACAATGAAGTCATCCTCTACCAGGACGAGCGGAGGCGATTTTCACTCAGGCTTTTCCTTGCTGGACCCGGTGAATACACCCCCATACACGATCACAACGCCTGGGGAGTGATCACGCCCCTGATCGGGAGACTGGGGGTCACCTCCTACAGACGCCTTGATGACGGCTCCGAGGAGCTCGCCGCGCACCTGGAGGAAAACCGAAGCAGGGTTCTGGATCCCGGTGAATCGGGAAAAGTGCTGCCCTTGAATAAAGGCATTCACCGTACCGGCAACGAGGGGCGCGGGGTCATGGTCATGGTGAGTGTTTACGGCCTGCCCGTTCGAAGGCCCTACATCCTGGGGTACAATCCGGACGAGCGTAGGGCTTATCGAATGTATTCACCCAGGACTGGGAAGCGCGTGCATGCAAAAGAGGCTCTGGTGCAAATGGGTTATTAAAACACACCGCATAGCCAACCACTGCCCTGGTGCGGGTGGACGTAGAAAGATACATTAACGAACAGACCCTCGAGGGCAACCTCCAAAAGCTGATCCAAAAACACGGTTTTACCCGATTCGAGTATATCTTCCCGGACGAATACAGAGTGGACCGTCAGATGGAGGAAATCGCCTCCCGCCTCTCGGTCCCGTTGAGTGCCGTGGATTCAGAGCATTTCCTCACCAAAAGAGACGAGGTGCGGCGATTCTTTCAGGGCAAAAAACGGTTTCTCATGGAAAGCTTTTACCGCCACATGCGCAGGCGGCACAATATCCTCCTGGAGGACGGCAGGCCGGTGGGGGGTGCGTGGAATTTCGATCGGCGCAACCGCAATCGATACGACGGGGCCGTGCCCATACCCCCGGCCAAGGTTTTTGAAAACGATGTGAGCGACATTGCCGAGATGATCGCCCGAAGCTACGTGAAAACCATCGGAGACATCAAGCCGGATCGTTTTGTGTGGCCTGTAAACAGGGACCAGGCACTGGAGCAATTGGAGGAGTTTGTTCACAGAAGACTGCCTTACTTCGGCACCTACCAGGACTCCATGACCTCGGAGAGCGAGGCCCTTTTTCACTCACGGCTTTCCTTTGCTTTGAACACCAAGATGATCCATCTCCTGGAGGTGATCCGGGCGGCCACCGAGCGGGCACTCTCGCCATCCGGCACAAAGGTGGGTATCGAACAACTGGAGGGGTTCGTCCGGCAGATCCTCGGCTGGCGGGAATACGTGCGCGGCGTTTACTGGGCCCACATGCCAGGGTATCAGGCTCTGAACTACTTCGGCCACAGAGGTCGATTACTAAGCCCTGATGGTCCAACACAACACCCCGCGCTGGATAAAGGCATTGAAGAAGCACGGATACATGACCCAGGCTGCCGTAGCGTAACCGTCCTTCACCGGGCAGGAATATATAAAAGTGAATAAAGTTCCTTGAATTGCACCATCCCTCACCTGGATTTCACCCTTCGAGAGCTTCAACGTTCCGCAATGTTTCCCGTTCTTATTGCGACCCGTCCACCCGATGACACTCTCATCTGTATTGACGGTATAGAAATGGTCTTGAAAATCAACGGCCGGCCCAAGGCGCTCTGGCGGCTCTATGTTCTCTCCTTCGATAGGGTGCCCTGATTTCAGCCAACCGTCCACGCCGCCGTTGAAAACGTGAACGTTCTCGTATCCCAGGCGCAAAAGTTTCTCTAACGCCTCAATAGCATCTCGTGATTGTGCGCTCGATCCATAAAGCACGATTTCCTCACTCTTATCTTCCGTGATGGCTGCCACCTGGTCCGGAAAGCTCACTTCATAGACGCAGGCATTCAAAGCGCCCGGGAGTCGCCTTTTCTCGTAAATCTGCTCGGGGAGCACATCGATGAGGATGTAGTTCTTTTCTCCATTCATCCACTTTCTGAGCTCAGAGGGCTGCAATGTCGACTCGGCCCGCATTTGATCGCGCAGGGCGAATCGCCGGGCATCGGCCCGGGCAAAGCGTTTGACAGCATCGACCGTAGTGTCGAACTTGCCGCGGCCGGATGCGCGGTAAAAGTCGATTAGGGCCTTGGTAGCCACGTGTTCAGCGCGATACACCGTGTACAGATCCGTCGTACCCGCGGATAGATCCTCGGGCCCCTCTCCGCTGGCGAAACGATCATGAGTGGACAAACGACCCTGCCGTTCACGAAAGCGATCGTCAGGTTTTCCTTGTCTACTCCGGCAGCCTGAACCAGGTCCTCGACGGTCTGACTCTCGGCGAGCTCATACGTGGTGCTGCCTTGGTAATCGCACGTCCCCGGGTTCACGAGTGAAGCAAAGCACTTTAATTCAATCTTCATGGCATTGTCCCTCTTTGGTTGCCTATTTGTCGACCTGCACCTGAAGGGTTTCGAGAGCGTCCGAGGTGGTAAGGAGGAGGGTCCGGGTGCTCCTCCTTGCGCGGAATAGGAACTGGATAGGAAGTTGCTTTTAGAGTTGATAGGATAAAAGTGCAGAGGGTTGTCTGTCAAGAAGAAGGGATCAGCAACATGTTGGGCAAAAAATAAATCGACTTTCTTCCCAGGAGCGAGTTTACTAAACCCAGTAGCCTGAGATACATATTCAGAAGCCCAAAGTACCAGCTCTCCCTAAAATCTGTGGCGCGTCTGACTTTTCTATATTGGATCTTGGTTCCAGATATATTCAATTATTTGGCAACCGATGCAAGCGTATTCAACCTTAAAATCTTGTAGTAGGGTCTCAGTGACAAATTTAGGCTTGGATAAAAGATTATTAATCTATTTATGGAAATTTTTGCACCCCCTCGCTCAAGTATTATTATCCTTATGCTGAATATTCGACATGCTGTTTCCTCAAGAATATGAATACAATACTAGACTTGATTCTATTCTATGAATGGTTTACCATCATGAAGAAAATCCATGATTCCCGACAGATATCTAAAAAAAAGTGATAAAGAAGATGATTTGTGTGAAATTGAAACGATGGTGCCTCATATATCGTTTAGACGGACGGCCAACCTGAACTAAATATTTAAAAAACGATGGACTCTTTGACACAGCTGACATTCGGAGCCGCCTGCGGAGAGGCGGTTCTTGGCCAAAAGACTGGAAGGAAGGCGCTTGTGTGGGGTGCCGTCTTGGGAACACTACCTGATCTGGACGTTTTTATTCCCCTAGGCGGGCCGGTGAATGATTTTGTCCACCATCGAGGATTCAGCCATTCTCTTATTGTCCTGGGCCTTTTATCACCTCTGATGGCCTGGCTAATTTCGACTGTTCATCCAGACACAAAGCGGTTTTATTCTAAATGGGTCCTGCTGTCCTTCCTTACACTGGAAGCCAGTGTGCTTTTGGACCTGCTGACCATATACGGGACCCAAATTTTTTGGCCTTTTGACACAACGCCCAAAGCGGTCCCGGTACTATTCATCATTGATCCCCTTTTTACCCTACCGATATTACTGGGGGTGCTGGCGGTGCTATTATTGAACAGGCATCGTCCATTAGGGCATCGACTTAATACGATTGGTTTGGCTCTCAGCCTGACTTACCTGACCTGGGCTTTTGGTACCGGGGAATTTGTCAAACGTCGGGTGACGGAAAAATTGGCGCACCAAGAGGTGTCCTATTCACAGTTCATATCATCCCCGGCACCGTTCACCACTTTGCTGTGGCGAATAGTGGGCATCGATAAAGATCGGTATTTTGAAACCTATTATTCTCTGTTCGATCGGGAGAAACCGCTGTTCATCGATTTCTACCCCAGAAACTTGGCATTGATGACTGGGATAGAAGAACATCCACCGGTTGTTAAATTGAAAAGATTTACCAGGGGGTATTTTGCTTTTTCAACCGCGGGTGGTTATGTGGTCATGACCGATCTGCGCATGGGCTCGGAACCCGATTATGTTTTCCGATTCAAAGTTGCCAGGTTGAACGATCCGCATCCCACCCATATTGATGACGAAAGGCTGAAGACTACTCAGGATTGGCGGCGTTTGGCGTGGGTATGGAGAAGAATTTGGAACTCCATGCCTCAATAAATGGGCACTTGGTGATTTGTTAAGGAAATTCACAACAAACCTCTTGCACCGACCTCGCAAACACATTTCAACAATAATTATCCTTATGTTGAACACTTAAAATACAATTTCATTCAGAATACAATAAGATAGACAAACGAGAAACGACAACATTGATGATGTACCTGCTCATTAAGATTATTTATTAGGCCATGACAATATCAAAATATGGATGTCGAATTGAAAAATCGCTTTCATCGAATAACCCAATACACCGTTTCCCAAAAACCGGCTTTCTCGATTTTATTGATTTTAAAAAATCAGAGACTCATGCAAACGTTTTGAAAGCCTTTTGCACTTTTGCACTAGGTGATCGGGAACGTTTTGTGTTTTAGCCAGACAACTCCAACGAGCTCGATTTCAGCCCTTGGCAATGGTACCAATAGTGACACTGTACATCTATGGCAAAAATCGATGACCTGCTATTGATATTGAACCGCAATCCTAAGGATGTCAGGCGGCCAGTCGCTCGGCCCGTCCGAGGTTCACGGAGACCATCTTGGAGACGCCGGCCTTTTCCATGGTCACGCCGTAAAGCCTTTCCACGATCTCCATGGACCGGCGGTTGTGCGTCACGAGGATCACCTGGGAATATTTCCTGATCTCCATGAGGAGGTTGTTGAACCTGTCGATGTTGGCCTCGTCAAGCGGAGCGTCGACCTCGTCCAGCAGGCAGAACGGGCTGGGCTTGATGAGATAGATGGCGAAGAGGAGCGCCATGGCCACCAGGGCCTTTTCACCGCCCGAGAGGAGCCCCATGTGGCTGAGCCTCTTGCCCGGGGGGCGCACCTCCACAAGAACGCCGCTCTCCAGGGGCCTGCTCTCGTCGGTCAGCCTCAGACCCGCGGTCCCACCCTTGAAGAGGATGGGGAAGACCTCCTTGAGCTTCGCATCCACTTCCCGAAGCGTGGCGGTGAAACGGTCGAGGGAGATGCGGTTGATCTTCTGGATGGCCTTGTTGAGGGAATCAATGGACGTGAGGAGGTCATCGCGCTGCTCAACGATGAAGGTGTGGCGCTCGGTGAGGGCCTCGTGTTCGTGGATGGCTGCGAGATTCACCTCCCCGAGCCTTTCCCTCTTCCCCTTTTTCTCCTCCAGGGCCTCTTTGGTCTCCGACTCGGAGAACCCCTCCTCCAGGCGCGACCGGTAGATCTCCGCGAGCTCCATGTTGTATTTGTCCCGCACCCTCTCCACCAGGCCGTTCATCTGAAAATGGATTTCGGACTGCTCCATGCGCGCCCGATTTATCCTGTCCTTCAGGGCAGCCAGCTCGACGCGCAAGGCCTCGGACTTCTTCTCCTCTTCCCGGATCCGGTTCTGAAATATGCCCCTCTCCTGCCCGGCCCGATTGACCGCCTCTTCGGAAACGGCAAGTCTTTCATAGAGCTCCCTGAGCTCGCTCCGCACCACTTCCTCGCGCTCGTCGCAGGCCGCCTGGATCCTCCGGGCCTCCTTTTTGTCCTCCTCTATCTTTTCCAATTTTTCGACGGCCTCTTCCCGGTAATCGTCGATACGTTCCATCTGCCGCTGGAGGCCCTTTTCCTCCTCGCCGGCCCGGCTCAGGTCCACCTTGAGCTCGCCCAGCTCGTTTCTGGACTGCTCGGCCTCCTCTTCCATCTCCCTGAGCTCGATCTCCTTTTCCCGCAGGTACCCCTCGTTCTCGCGGATCTTCTCCCGCCATCCCGAGAGCTCGCCCTCGATGCGGCCGAGGGCCTCCCGATGTTTTTCCTTCTCCTGCTCCTTCTGCTCGAGCTCACCGGCTATCCTCTCCGAGAACCGCTCCATCTGATCCATCTCGTTGCTCAGCTGCAGGATGTTCCGGTCCAGGGTGTTGATCTCCTCCCTGCAATCCTCCCGCTCCTGGTCCAGCATTTCGAGGCGGGAGCGCTTCTCGTCCGTGTCCATGTCTATCTGCTCGAGCCTTTCGTCAAAGGCATTCACCGTCTCCCGGGCCCCCCGGACCCCGGCCTCCAGATCCTGCATCTCGCGTTTGCGCGCGAGGAGGCCGTGGGAGCTCCCGCCGGCCTTACCCCCGCTGATCACGCCACGCTCGTCTATCATGTCCCCGTCCGGGGTGACAAGGCACGGCTTGGACCCGTTCCCGGACCACACCTCCAGGGCCTGGTCCAGGTCCGAGACCAGGGCCGTGTCGCCCAGGAGCATGTTCAGCAGGGGGCGATAGGCCTCGTCCGTCAGGGTGACCCGGTCCCTGAGAAGCGGGAGCCCGTGGGAAGACCCGTTTCCGTTGCCGTTCGAGTGGAGGGCCTTGATGGGCACGAAGCTTCCCCGCCCCCGCGACCTGGCCTTCAGGTAATAGACCCCTTCCCTGCCGTCATCCAGGCCGTCCACGATGACATACTGGAGCCGGTCCGCAAGCACGGACTCCACGGCCTGTTCTATCTCGGGGTCCACCTGGACCACGTCCGCCACAAGGCCCCTGACGCGGCCCTGCCTCCTGGCCTCCAGGTCGTCCGCCTTCATGATGGTGCGGACGCCCACCTTGAAACCCTCGAAGTTGTCCGCGAGGGACCTGAGGCTCGCGAGCCTCGACTCCATGCCCGCGAGATCGCTTTCCGCCTTTTTGCGGTCCGCCTCTGCGTTTCGCCGAACGAGCTCGAGTTCCTGGCGCTCCTCCTTCACCCGACCCAGGTCCTCCTCGATGCGGGCCAGCTTTTCCGCCAGCGCCTCGCGGATTTCCGCCTTTCTGAGAGATGCCTCGTCAAGCCTCTCGACCCTGGCATCCACGTCCTGCTTTTCCTGTTCCAGCCGGGCCCTGCCGTCCGTGATCTCCTGTATCCGCTTGCTCAGATAACCGGATTCCTGGTTCAGGCCCACTTCCCGGGTCTGGCCCTTGTTGACCTCGGCACGCGCCCTCTCGACCTCGACCCGGACCTCCCGCAGGACCTGGGATCGCCGCTTGAGCCTCTGCTCCAGGATGTCGAACTCCTCCCGAAGGGCGGTCGTGTTCTGCTGAATGGCGGCAAGCCTGTCTTCTATCTCGAGGCGCTCCTGCTCAAAGCCTCGAAGCCTTCGCTCGATGTCCTCCCTCTCCTCGCCCAGCCGTTTTTCAAGGGCGACCTGGGTCCTCTTTTCGCCCTGCAGGGATTCCAGCATGGATTCCTTGCGGCTGATGGATTCCTTGCGCTTGAGAAAAACCTCGCGGAGTTTTCCGATCTCCTCGTCCATTTCCGAGAGTTCGAGGCGCATGCGCTCGACATCCGCGTGGAGCACCGCAAGCCGTGATGTGCCGTCCGATTCCTCCCGGACCAGGGCCTCGACCGACAGACTCCGCCTGCCGGACTCCTCCTTGTGCTCGTGGTAGGTGTGGGAGTGGAGCTTGATTTCCAGATCTTCCATCTCCGTGCTAAGCTCCTTGAAGCGTCGCGCCTTCGCGGCCTGGCGCTTGAGGGAGCGCACCTGCCGCTCCACCTCGCTCAGGATGTCCTCGACCCGCTGGAGATTCGCCCGGGTCATGTCCAGCTTCCGCTGGGACTCATCCACCTTTTTCCTGTACTTGGTGATACCCGCCGCCTCCTCGAGCATGGCCCTTGTCTCCTCGGGCCGCTGCTCGATGATGCTGCTGATCCTTCCCTGCCCTATAATGGAATAGGCCTTGTTCCCGAGACCGGTGTCCATGAAGACTTCGCTTATGTCCTTGAGCCTGCAGGGAACCCGGTTGATGAGGTACTCGCTCTCCCCGGAACGGTAGAGTCTCCGGGTGACGGCCAGTTCGCTCAGGTGCTGGTACTCCCCCGGAAAGGACCCGTCCCCGTTTTCAAAAACAAGGGAGACCTCCGCCATGCCCAGGGGCTTGAATTCGCCCGCCCCGTTGAAGATCACATCCTCCATCTGCCGGCCGCGCAGCTGCTTGGCGCTCTGCTCCCCCATGGCCCAGCGGATGGCGTCCACGATATTGCTCTTACCCGACCCGTTGGGTCCCACGATCGCACTGATACCCTCGGGCAGGGCCAGATCGAGTCTGTCCATGAATGACTTGAAACCTGCGATGGATAGACGCTTTAACCTCATTCCTACCTCCTGCGGAACATCCCGGCGTTTTTTCTTCCCCCAAAGGGTTGAAGGCACCTCGGGGCGGGTGAACGTTCCATCGACATTACCAGAACTCCGGGTCCCATGCAAAGAGAAAAAATACCATATAGTGTATAATTGAATATTTCAGTTGCAATATATGGTGCAAACAAACGGCACCCCCGAAAAGCATTGACATGTTTCGCGCTAAGTATCTAGAATCCATCCAATTGACGCCTGGAGCGGGAAATGCGCCCGGCCCCATGACAATCTTCACACTTCCCTGGAGAACAATGGCCACCCACAGGAAATCGCCCGCGGAAAGCCCGGATGATTTTTTTTCAGGGCGCCTTCCGGAAATCCTGCTTCGACGGGGATCCTGCCTGTTCCCGGTCCTCATAGGCATTTTCCTGCTCCTTTTTCCAGTGGATATTGTCGCTCAGGAAGAAGAAGAAACTTACAGCATAACATTCACAAAAACCGCAGAAAATAAAACCACGTCAGGGGAGAAGAGGGAGATCCTCGAGGTCGAAGGGCGCCGCGTGCTCACGGAGACCCATGCGGTCCAGAAAGGGGAGTGGCTCTGGAAGATACTCAATAAAAAGGAACTCACCAAAAAGAAGAACTTTGTGGAGCTGATGGAAATCCTCAAAAAATTGAACCCGGAGCTCACAAACCTTGACAAGATCCACCCCGGGCAGAAGATCATCATCCCCCTGACGCTTGCACCGGCCGGGAGCGCCCCAACGCCGGCCGTTGCAGCGGCCCCAGTCCCGGTCACGCCTTCATCCCTCGAAAAACTGGAATTGGAAGACTATACGGTCGAGATGGGGGACAGCCTCATAAAGATCATCAACAGGAAATACGCATCCCCCGACATGGCCTTTTGCGAAGAATACCTGCAGGCTGTCAAGAAACTCAACCCCAATATTGAGAATCTCAACCTCATCTATCCCGGCCAGAAGATACGCCTGCCCTTGTACTCACCGGAAGTCCTGCGCATGCCCATCGAGGACAAGCCCCCTCCTCCCGCGCCGGCCGCCGTTGAGATGCCGGAGCTCGACATGGAACCGCCGCCGGAGAGCGTCATCCAGATAAGCTCTGTCGAGGAGATCCGCCACCCCCTCAGGGACCGGTTGGGCCGTCTCTTTAAAATACTGGGCGAGGACTGGATCCAGCGGGGGCAGCACTATATCCCTCTCAAGGGACAGGGCGAAATCAATCTCCGGGCCGACGCCTATCCCATGATAGATCTCTCGAACGGCCTCAAGGTGATTGTCGATCTGCAGAAGGCCATGCCCGGGAGGATGGCCGGCCTCATCGAATCGTCCTGGGACAATTACCGGATCGTCCACCTGGACGAAGGGGACGACCTGAGGTCCGCCCTTGGCCGTATCCTCCCTGAATGCGGGCTGGGGACCATTCTGAAGCCCGGCGAGCCCCTGCACCTGGGGGATGAGATTCCCCTTCGCCTCTCGGCCGACTGGATCATCCGGAAGACTGGGGCTATGGGGGGCCCCGAGGACGCGGTGATGATCACCCTGCTGGACGAGGGCACGCCCCCCACGCCCGAACCCATCAAGAGCTACCTTGCCAAGCGGGGCGTGCAGGTGGTGGACTTCCCCCCCGGTGCCGCGGCGTCCCCTCTGCCGCGCCCGAGCCCCCGGACCGTGACGCTAGCCGGCACAACCCCGAGGGATCTCCTCGAGGGTTTGCTCGACCTCATGGGTCTCGATTATCTGCGAAATGTCGAGATCCCCGTGTACGGCAAGAAAGACAGCGCCGATTACAACCTCTTTGTAAAAGCCGATTATCTCCTCGAGATAGACGGACACAAATTCATGCTGGACCTGACAGGCGTCGGCTCCGATCTCATCAACCTGATGAGGGAGCGCGACATGTCCTATCTCCATCTGAGGGAAGAGGGCGAACCCCTGACCCTCGTCAGGCGGATACTCGAGTTCCTCAATCTCCAATTCACCGGATCTCCCCTGGATTTCATGGCCTCGGAAAGAGACGAGCTGCGAAATATCAGGGTGAGCATTCAGGGCGTGGCGTTTTTTGACAAGTCGGGACGGCACCTCCTGGCAACCCAGCTCCTTTTGCCGGAAGAAATCACACAGCTGGCTGCAGGCAAGGGTTATCAGATCCTTAAGATCTCTTATTTCCAGTGAGGGGCTTCCCGGAAACCCGTTCGGCAACCCGGGCACGACACGAGGAGGATACCCATGGCACTCAAAACCCCGGAGCAGTTTGAAGAAAGTCTGAAGAACCTCAACCCCCGCATTTTCATGAACGGAGAGCAGGTTGAGAGCATCCTTGAAAACCGCAACACCCGCACGGTTGTGGAGGCCAACAAGGCAAGCTACAGGTGGGCCCTGGACCCGGAGTCCAGGGACATCATGTCCTGCTATTCGCCCCTGGTGGACGAAACCGTCAACAGGTACACCCACGTGAGCGCGAGCACGGACGATCTCGCTAAAAAGGCGGAAGCCGGGACCTTCACGGCCGAGAACCTGGGGACCTGCATCTACAGGTGCGTGGGGTACGATGCCTTCCACTCCCTGGCAAGCACCACGTGGGAGATGGACAGGGACCTGGGGACCTCCTACAACGGCCGGTTCCTGGACTACCTGAAATGGGTCCAGCGGGAAGACCTCTCCGTGGCGGGCGCCCTGACCGAGCCCCGGGGAAGCCGCGGCAAGAGGACCCTGGACTGGGAGGACCCCTTCCTGTCTCTCAAGGTGGTAGACAAAAACGAGAAGGGCATCACCGTCAGGGGGGCCAAGATCAACATCAGCGGGGCGTATGGCAGCCACGAGCTGGTCGTGCTGCCCCAGGCGGCCCACTTCGAGGGGGAAGAAGACTACGCCGTGGCCTTTGCAACCCCCGTGGATGCCGAGGGAATCACCTATGTGTGCCAGTACACCCCGTTCAGCGCGGAACGGGACTCTGTGGACGACATCGAGGACCTGGGAAACCCCCTGTTCGGCCAGCGCGAGACCTCCATGGTCATCTTCGACAATGTATTCGTCCCCTGGGAGCGGGTCTTTCACTGCGGGGAGACGCCCTACGCGGTGAAGCTCGTGACCCGGTTTGCCAGGACCCACCGGATGACCTGCGGCGGCACCTGCAAGGTCGGGTTCATGAATCAGATCATCGGAGCGGCCAAGCTCATCCAGGAGTACAAGGGGCTTGACAAGGCGACCCACATCAATGAGGAGCTCATGGAGATGGTGGTCCTGAGGGAGACGGGACGCGCCTGCGGCATGGCGGCCGCCTACAAGGGAACAGAGGAGCCCCCGGGCTCCGGCGTCTTTCTCCCGGACGAAACCATGGGCAATGTGAGCAAGTTGAATGTCTGCAACGCCTTCTGGCGGGTGATGGCCCTTGCCGGGGACATCGGGGGCGGCCTCATCGTCACCCTGCCGAGCCTCAAGGAACTTAAGAACCCCGCGGTCAAGGACTACGTGGAGGAGTTCTACAGCTTCGGATCCGACGAGCCCACGGAAAACATCCTCAAGGTCCACAAGCACCTGCAGAACTGGACCGCCGGGCTCCACGGCGTGGGAACCTGGCACGGGGCGGGCCCGGTCATGGCCCAGAAGATCATGCTCCAGAGGGTCACGGATTTTTCCCGGGAAAAGGACCTCGTCCGCAAGACCTTGAACCTCAAGGAAAAGAAGGAAAACTAATCCTGATAAGGGCGGTGGGCGGCCCCACGGGAGGACGCCCGCGCCGCACGTGCTCAGTCCGCACCTTGGCCGCACCCGCCATTTGATGCCATGCCCCACTTGAAACCCCGTATCGCCCTGGTGTCCGCGCCCTGGCCCCTGTACAACCGGCCATCCGTTCAGTTGGGGAGCCTCAAGCCCTACATCGAGGAACAGGTCCCCGGCCTCTCTGTGGACGCGTTTCACCTCTATCTCTCCGTTGCCGCCGGGGTCGGCTACGATGTGTACAAGCCCATATCGGAGACGACCCGGCTCTCCGAGATCCCTTACGCCGGGCTTCTTTATCCTGAAAAGCTCAAGGAAATTGAGCCCCTGTGGCGGACGTTCCGGCGGAAGACCCGCCTGGATGCATCCCTGGACCTCGACTCCCTGTGCGCCCGCCTCCTGCGCGTCACCGAAACCGCCCTCGACCGTATCGACTGGGTTCAGTACCCCCTCATCGGGTTTTCCATCTGCCTCGGCCAGCTCACCAGCACCCTCTGGTGCATGCGGGAGATCCGCAGGAGGGCCCCGGCAGCGGTTATCGTGGCGGGTGGGTCGTCCTGCGCGGGGCTCCTCGGGAAGAGCCTCCTCGAAAACTTCGGGGACATCGATTATGTGGTCAGCGGGGAAGGCGAGCGCCCTCTGACTCACCTGGTAAGGGAAATTTCCGGCGGGAACCGGAGTCCCTCCCCTCACCCCGGGCTCCTTGGCCGTGGCACAAAGTCCTTCCAAACGGACGGTCTCTCCCAGGTGCCCTTGCCGGACGAACTCCCCATCCCGGACTATGACGACTATTTCGCAGTCCTTCGGGCCCTTCCCGCGCCCCTGAGGTTCATCCCCGTGCTCCCCATGGAGATCTCCAGGGGCTGCTGGTGGCGGCGCGCCGGGGAGGGGGGAAAGGGCCGCGGGTGCCGGTTCTGCAACCTGAACCTCCAGTGGAAGGGTTATCGCGCCAAATCCCCGAACAGGGCCGCCGCGGAACTCAACGCCCTCACCGACAAATACAGGGTCCTGTCCGTCTCCTTCATGGACAACCTCCTGCCCGCGGGCACTTCCAAAGCCCCTTTTGAGAAGATAGCCGCCCTTTCCAAGGATCTGCGGCTCTTCGGGGAGATCAGGGCCGCTGTGTCCGGCGATGAACTCGCCTCCATGGCCGCGGCCGGTTTCACGGAAGTCCAGGTGGGGATCGAGGCCCTGAGCACGAGACTTCTCGAGAAAATCGGCAAGGGCACCACCGCCGTCATGAACCTCGAAATCATGAAGAGGTGCGAGACCCCGGGCATGCCGAATCTTGCGGGGAACCTGATCCTCCAATTTCCGGGAAGTGATGAAAAGGACGTCCGGGAGACGCTCCGCGCCCTGGACTTCGCCCTGCCCTTCCGGCCGTTGAAGGCCGTCCCCTTCTGGCTGGGGTTCGGGAGCGACGTCCGGCAGAACCCTCGGGAGTATGGGGTCAAAAAGGTTTTTAACGACCCCTTCTACAAGAGGCTGTTTCCAAGGGAAACACTCGAGACCCTGACCCTTATGGTGCAGGCGTACCACGGAGGCGTCCGCGGACAGAAGGCCCTCTGGAGGCCTGTCTGGGAACGGGTGCGCCAGTGGCACAGGGAATATGCCCTTCGAAGGCCCACGGGCGTCCTCGAACCTATCCTGTCCTACCGGGACGGTGGCTCCTTCTGCATCATCCAGGAGAGGCTTGGTTCCGGAGAAAACCGGACGCACAAGCTCGAAGGGGCTTCCCGGGACATTTTTCTCTTCTGCGACACAGCCCGGTCCCTGGGGCAGGTGCTTGAGAGGTTCCCAGGTTTTGGCGAGAAAAAAATCCGCCCCTTCCTGAGTCTGCTCGTCGAAAAACGCCTCATGTTTCAGGACGGGGATTTTTACCTGAGCCTTGCCGTCCCGGCCGCCCCGCGCCCTGGAATGAAACCTTTCCCGCGAGGGAAAACGATATCCGGTCGCCGGGTTTGATGTCAACGCACCTGTCGCTCAATCCTTCACAATGGGACACCCCACGGCTTGACAGGCCGCCATGGACCCCAGGCTGTCTTCCACCAATCGGAAGCCCTGCCGCTTCAGGATGGATGCCGCTATGATCGCCCGCTGACCGCTTCCGCAGAAGGTCGTCACCGGTTTGTCCCCGGGCACTTTGTCCAGGTTGCCCTCCAGTTCCCCCACATATACATGGACCGCTCCCGGGAGATGTCCGGCCTCGAATTCTTGAATGGTTCTCACGTCGAGAAGGGTGAAATCCTCCCCGGCCTCGATGCGCCGGACCAGCTCGTCCGCGTGCACCGCGGGTATGCGGTCGTATTTACGGCCGCTCACCTCCCATGCATGAAGGCCCTCTTCGAGAAAGCCGGCGATCCGGTCATATCCCAGGCGGATCAGGTGGCGCACGGCCGTCTCCACGTGGTCGTGTCCATCCGTGACCAGGCCGATGTCCCTGTCATAGGGGATCAGGTACCCGGCAAATCCAGGGATCATCTCAAGTGGGATGGCCAGGCTGTCGGGGAGGTAGGCCCCGGCCACGGCCTCCGCGCTCCTCGCGTCGAGCACGAGCATCCCGTCCTTCACGGCCTTCTCGAAAGGTGAGGGCCCCATTGGAGGGGGTTGAGGAAGGCCCATGAGGGGCGGGGCGCCCTCGCGGTTGACCTGCTCCATCTTTTTGAAATACGGAGGCTTGTAGTGGTGCTCATTCACCTTGTATTCAACAAAGGCGCTCCTGTCCCCCTTTTGCAGGACGGGGTTATTTTTTCTTTCATAGCCGAGAGTGGAAAATTCGCGAGGGGCCATGCCCGAGCCGCACACGGAGCCGGCCCCGTGGGCTGGGAAAAGAATGACCGCGTCCCCCAGGGGGAGGATCCTGCCGAAGATGCTGTCATAGAGGAGACCGGCCACCTCTTTCTTGCGGTTGGGAAAGAAATCGGTTCGCCCCACATCGCCGATAAAAAGCGCATCCCCCGTGAACACGGCCACCGGCTCCTCTCCAAAACTCTCATCGGTCAAGCTTATGGAGATGCTGTCAAAAGTGTGGCCCGGCGTTTCAATCACCCTCAACAGGATATCGCCTAACTTGAAGGAATCACCCTCAGCGACTGGATTGCCGTAGTCGAATTCAGTCGCGTGGCTGTGGTAGATCAAGGCACCCGTGAGCCGCGCCAGGTCCATGGATCCAATCACATAGTCCTCGTTCCGGTGGGTCTCGAAAATGTGGGTTATGGCCGCCCCCTTTGAATAGGCAATGTCCAGGTAGATCTGAACGTCGCGGCGTGGATCGATGACCGCGGCCTTTCCGTTGTGCCCCAGGATGTACGACAGATGCGCCAGCCCCTCCGAACGGACTGTTTCAAGAAACATTTTTCCCATTTTTTTCTCCTCTCAGGCGTCTTGTCAAATATGAAGAAACGACCGGCTTTTATAGGACGAAAAACTCAGAGTGGAAAAGGGCCACTTCGGCTTTTGATGAATTTTATGCAAAAGAGATATCTTGAGACCCTTTGCATGGCAATGGGGTGCCCCGGGTATTTTCTTATGCCGACCTCTGGGGGGGGACAACCCCTTTGCGGTGCTCAGTTTCATGTCCGAATCGCCAAAGCGCTCCAGAAGCGAACGCGAGTGCAGTTTACCACGGGGGCGTCCGCGGGCAGAAGGCCCTCTGGAGACCTTTCTGGTCCTTAGGGGTTGAACACTTCTGGCATGTACGCTATTTAAAAGAGAAGGGATCCTGGATTATGCTGCGCGTTCACGAAATAAACACACCAAACTTGCATGGCCGAGGAGGGTCTTTTGGCCACCCCCGAAGATGAAAATTGTGCGGAGTTGACTATTATAGGGGTAGAGCAGGGACGAGGACAGAAGGTCGTGAGACTTTGCAGTGGCTTT
>Ga0272443_10002390_pt1 | contig 24144 bp, 22 predicted proteins | sample SSMAcet12_FD_193581 | JGI IMG/M metagenome (GOLD analysis project Ga0272443, IMG submission 193581) | Marine sediment archaeal communities from Little Sippewissett salt marsh, Falmouth, MA, United States - SSM-Acet-12 | ecosystem: Environmental > Aquatic > Marine > Wetlands > Sediment ...
TGGTGAATGGTGATCGGTGACCGGATGTGCTTCGCGCGGGAGGCTGGAAGCCGGAGACCGGAGACTGGGAAAAGGGGACGTTCTTTCTTTGCGATACTTGGGTGCGCTTTGCGCGGGAGACTGGAGGCTGGGCTTTGCAGGGGCTGCAATCTGTTCTATACTCCTCTCATATCGGGGGGCCAGATGTATTTGTGGAGTTGGAGCTGCATGCGGACGTTGAGATGGTCCTTGAGGATCCATGATGCCAGTATTGCGGGCGAGAGCTCTGAGAAGACGGTTCCCATGACTACGGGGCAGTGTTCATTGATGCGGGTGCGCTGGAGGAGTCTGGTGGCCCATTCATAGTCTTCTTTTCCTGCGATGACGATTTTAAATTCAAAGAGTGCCTGCTCTGCCGGTGGCGCTTTGAGGGCTATGCGGATGTTGGTTTCGTGGTTGTTGCTGCTGCTGCCGGAAGAGGGGGGTTTGAGGTCTATGATTTTATGGACCCTGTGGTCGACCCGGCTGACAGGATGAAAGCCGCCTGTTTCGAGCATGACGTTGTAGCCGCGATTGCAAAGCTGCTGCATGAGCGGATAGACGTTTTCCTGCTCAAGGGGTTCACCGCCGGTGATTTCGACAAGAGGCGTCTTGAATCCTGCGATGGTGTCGATAATGTTCTGCAGGCTCGTTGTGGTGCCGTTTGTCATGGCGTAACGGGTGTCGCACCAGGTGCAGCGGCTGCTGCATCCGGTGAGTCTGACGAAGACGCAGGGATAGCCGGCGCGACTTGATTCTCCCTGAATCGAGAGAAAAATTTCGTTGATCAGAAGTGTTCTGTTCATTGCCCGCTGCCGATGAGCAGTTTTTCAAGCGCATCAGGATAGAGGCGGTGTTCACATTCGAGCACCCTTGCGGCAAGCGATTCGGGAGTGTCTCCTGACTTGACAGGAACACGTCCCTGGAGAAGAATGGGGCCTTTGTCGTATTCCGCATCGACGTAGTGGACGGTTGCACCTGTTTCTTTTTCTCCGGATGCAAGGACGGCTTTATGCACATTGATGCCATACATGCCGGGGCCGCCGAACTTTGGCAGCAGCGCAGGGTGGATGTTGAGCATTTTATAGCTGTAAGCTTCTACCACGGATGAAGGAACTTTCCTGAGATAGCCGGCCAGGAGGATGTATTCTATTCCGTTTTGTTCCAGGGCCTTGAGCATCTCGGCACCGAACTTTTCAGGGGTTTCATACTGTTTTTCTGAGATGTGCAGCGTTGCGATGCCATGTTGAGAGGCAAAGCTCATTGCGCCGCATTCGGAGCGGTTCGAAACGCAGAGCGCTACCTCGGCAGGGAGGTTGCGTTCATTGATGGCATGGAAGATTGCCTGGAAGTTGGTCCCGGAACCGGAGCAGAATACAGCCAGCTTTGTTTTGTGGTTAGCCATTTAGTGAATATTTGATTAAATTCTCTGGTTTATTGCGTTCAGTATAAGGAACGGTATACAAACAAAATCTAATAAATCTACAAATGTCTGATCCTGTTATCAAGCGAGCGTTGGTTTCTGTTTCTGATAAAACCGGCATCGTCGATTTTTGCCGTGAGCTGGGGGCTATGGGTGTCGAGATTTTTTCAACCGGGGGCACCCTGCGTATTCTTCAGGAGTCCGGTATCGAAGCTGCTTCAATTTCGACGATAACCGGTTTTCCTGAGATTATGGATGGCCGTGTCAAAACGCTTCACCCGAAAATTCACGGCGGCCTGCTTGCTGTTCGTGACAACGAGGATCATGTCGGCCAGGCAAAGGCGAATGGTATTGAGTTTATCGATATGGTTGTTGTTAATCTCTACCCTTTCGAGGCTACTGTTGCCAAGCCTGATGTGACGTTTGAAGAAGCTATCGAAAATATTGACATCGGCGGTCCGTCGATGCTTCGCAGCGCAGCGAAGAATAACGAGTCTGTCACGGTGGTGACCGACAGCGCTGATTATGCAACGGTTCTTGATGAGATGCGCTCCAATAATGGTGCGACCCGTCGTGAGACCCGCCTGACCCTTGCAAGAAAGGTGTTTGAACTTACCTCGCGCTATGACCGTGCGATTGCTGATTACCTGATCGGTGCCGAGGAGAGTGGCGAAACGGAGGCTCCGGCCGCTATTTCCGTGAAGCTTGAAAAAGAGCTCGATATGCGTTATGGCGAGAATCCTCATCAGAGCGCCGGTTTCTATCGTCTTGTGGATGGTCAGGGATCACGCTGTTTTGATGATTTCTTCGACAAGTTGCACGGTAAGGAGTTGTCGTACAACAATATGCTTGATATTGCCGCTGCGACTGGACTTGTCGAGGAGTTTCGCGGTGAGGATCCTGCAGTGGTTATCATCAAACACACCAACCCGTGCGGGGTTGCTCAGGCAGGAACTCTTGTTGACGCGTATCGCAAGGCGTTTTCAACCGATACGCAGTCACCGTTTGGCGGTATCATCGCTTTTAACGTTCCGCTCGATATGGAGACAGCACTTGCCGTCGATGAGATTTTTACCGAGATTCTGATTGCTCCGGCATACGAGGATGGGGTGCTGGATATGCTGATGAAGAAGAAAAACCGTCGTCTTGTTCTTCAGAAAAAGGCGCTTCTCCAGGAGGTCATGGAATACAAGTCGACACAGTTCGGCATGCTCGTTCAGGATCGCGACAGCAAGATTGTTTCTCGTGAGGATCTGAAGGTTGTGACGAAACGCCAGCCGGACGAGCAGGAACTTGATGATATGATGTTTGCATGGAAGATCGCCAAGCATGTGAAGTCCAATACGATTGTGTATGTGAAAAACGGTCAGACGATTGGTGTGGGAGCAGGTCAGATGTCGCGTATCGATTCGGCAAAAATCGCTCGTTCCAAGGCTGCCGAGGCCGGTTTGGACATCAAGGGTTCTGCCGTTGCTTCAGATGCATTTTTCCCGTTTGCAGACGGTTTGCTTGCCGCTGCTGAGGCCGGCGCGACATCGGTTATCCAGCCCGGCGGATCGATCCGCGACGATGAGGTTATTGCCGCTGCGGACGAGAACAACCTTGCAATGGTCTTTACGTCGATGCGCCACTTCAAGCATTGAGCTTGTTGCACCTGGTTTTGTTTTTTTGATGATAGCCTCCGGTTTGTGCCGGGGGCTTTTTTTGTTGGTGAATGGTGAGGGATAACAGATTTCAGTCCACGAATTGACACCAATTTTCACGAATTGAAGAGAAAATCTGTGTCATCCGTGGGCAAACAGCACTATTTTCTTTACCAATCACCAATCACCAATCACCAATCACCAATCACCAATCACCAATCACCAATCACCCTGTTTTTCAGGACGGTTCGGGCGTTTCGTTTGAGGCGTTTGAGGCCGGTGCGGTAGATGGGGGTTCGGGCGAAGAGGGTTTTGAATTGTGAACGGCTGAGGGTGAGGATCTCTTCGGGGGTGATGCCGAGGAGGTGTTCGAGTATGGGAAATGCCTGGCTGCTGTCGGGTCGGGTCTGCTGGTTATGGGGGCAGACTTCCTGACAGATATCGCAGCCGAAGAGATGGGTGCCTACCATGATTTCTTCTTCGGGGGTGAACTCGTCTTTGTGTTCGACGGTGAGGTATGAGATGCAGCGGCGGGCGTCGATTGTTCCCGGTGCGGTGATTGCGCCGGTCGGGCATGCGCGGATACAGCGGTCGCATTCGTGGCAAGGGTCTGGCAGGCGTTTCGGTTGGCAGTCGAGGTCGATATCGAGCAGAATTTCACCGAGAAAGATATATGACCCATGACCGGGGATGATGCAAAGCGTGTTTTTGCCTGTTCGTCCGAGGCCTGCTGTTGCAGCCCAGGCTTTTTCGAAAAGAGGGGCGCTGTCTACGGCAATGATTGCGTTCACTGTTCCATGGTGACGGGCTCTGATGAATTCGAGGAGCTGCTGCAGCTTGTCCCGCACTACCTTGTGGTAGTCGGGGATGAGTGCGTATTGTGAGATCGATGAGGCTGGTTGTGCTTTTTGCGGTTGATGGTAGGGCAGTGCAGCGCAGAGGATTGTTCTGGCTCCAGGCAGGAGTTCTGCAGCATTGCGTCGGGTGTCGCGTTGCCGTTCGAGGTAGAGCATCGAAGCGTGCCGTTGTTCTCTGATCATGCTGTCGAGTTTTTCATCGGCCTCGTTCATTGGAGACAGGGGTGCACACCCTGCAGCGCAGAAACCGAGTGTTTGGGCGTGTTGCATGATCATGAATGTGAGCTCATGGCTTGGCGATGATGAGTGCATTGCCTCTCCTGGTGGGTTGCGAAACATTTTTTTTACTTTGATTTATTATTAAATATAAGTTTGGAGAGTAAGGATTACAGGAATTTTCATCTGATCAACAGTGCTATGGACCGAAGGGATTTTTTTAGAACGTTTCTCAAAAGAACGGGCATTGGTGCCGGTATTACAGCAGCGGGCGCTGTTGGTGCGCTTGGTTACTACCAGCCTCGCAGGGAGGTGTATGTCGAGGAAGGGAGTGTATCAGATGATCTTTCCGGAGAGAAGCTTGAGCGTCCTAAGAAAGCTGTTATTGTGGGCGGCGGGCTTGCGGGGATGAGCGCGGCTATGGAACTGGCTAAACGTCATTTCGAGGTGACTCTTGTCGAGGCGTCGGATGAGCTTGGCGGCAAGGTTACAGGATGGGATGTCGATGCGCTTGGGGAGCGTTTCCCTGTCGAGCATGGATTTCACGGTTACTTCGATCAGTATTACAATCTCAATGAATTGTTCGATGCAGCAGGGGTTGGCGATGTGTTTACACCCGCCCCGGGGTATCCTGTCAAGTTCAGAGATCGTCCTATGGAGGTCTTCGGTCAGACACCGAAGCTTTTTCCGCTTAATATTCTGACGGTTGTCCAGCAGTCGGATTCGCTGGATATGATTCCTATCATGCAGCATTTCCGGCAGATGCGTCCGGTGCTGGATATGTTTCGCTACGACTATGACCGGACCTTTGCGCAATATGATGATCTTGATTTTATGAGCTTCTGTCGGGAGCAGGAGATCTATGAACCGTTTCTGACGACAGTGCTGCACCCGTTTTCTGATGCTACGATGAATCGAATGGAGGTGCTTTCTGCGGCTGAGGCGTTGCGGTATTTTCATTTTTATTTTCTTGGCAGCCCTGAGGCGCTGGGATTTCGTATTACGAAGAAGAGCTGTATGCATGCTTTGATCAATCCTGTTGTAGAGATGCTTGAAGGGCTTGGCGTGAGGATTGTGTCAGGGACGAAGGTCGAGCGTCTTGTGCTGGAGGAAAACAGGGTTTCAGGAGTGGTGCTTGGAGGCAGCGGCGGAGGCCCTCTTGCCAGGGTTCCGAGGGGTTCGGTCAGGGAGGGAGAGTGGTTCTCGATGACAGCTGACGATGGGGTTCCGCTTCTTGTGACGATCCGCGGTGACGAATATCAGGCGTTTGATGCGACGTGTACCCATATGGGCTGCCCTGTGCGCCCGGATGAGACGACCGGCGGATTTTTCTGTCCCTGCCATGCAGGCGTGTTTGATGCTGCAGGCAATGCGACGAGCGGGCCGCCTGAGGAGCCGCTTCAGAGGCTGCATGTTGCGCTCGATGGCGATGAGCTTGTGCTGTCCCGGCCGGATTCTGGAGCGGGGCCGGAGGTTCTGGAGTGCGATTATTGCGTCGTGGCTTCAAATGTGAGCGGTACGAAAGCGATTATCGGTCGTTCGGATATCGGGGACACTGCATTTGCAAGGAGCGTGGCTTCGCTGGGAGAGGCTGATCCCTATGTTGTCTGGCGGATCTGGCTGGATAAGCCTGTGACGTCAGCGAAGTATCCGTTTTATACGGTTGCCCGTTTTACGTATACCGACTCGGTGTCGATTTTCTCTCATTTTCAGGAACCGTTCATCTCATGGGCTTCCAGAACGGGGGGCAGTGTCGTTGAACTGCATGCGTATGCTATCGCACCGGACGACCTTCGTTCCGACGAGGTTATCAAGCAGACCATGCTTGAGGAGATGCATCATATGTTCCCGGAAACCAAGGATGCCCGGATACTCTACGATGTCTACATGCAGCAGGATAATTTTACCCGATGGGCGCCAGGGGACCATGCCGACCGTCCTGTTTCCGAAACTCCGTATGCCAATCTCTATTTTGCCGGTGACTGGGTGAAGGTTGATGCTCCTGTATTTCTGATGGAGGCGGCTACCTTTACCGGTCGTCTTGCTGCAAATGCGATTTGTCGTAAGGAGTCGCTGAAACCTACACCGCTGCCGATTGTCCCGATGGATGGGATCTTTGCGTAGGGGTTGGTGATTGGTAAGGAATAATGGATTTCAGTCCACGAATTTGCACGAATTAACACGAATTGAAGAAAAGATTTTTGCCCACAGACGGGGGAAGTGATTGGTGATTGGTGATTGGTGATTGGTGATTGGTGATTGGTGATTGGTGATTGGTGATTGGTGATTGGTGATTGGTGATTGGTGATTGGTGATTGGTGATTGGTGATTGGTGATTGGTGAGGGGATGCGCCTTCGGCGCGACGGGGCAAAAGTACCTGAGGGATAAACTGTTAACGAATAACGGATAACGGATAACGATTTACCAATCACCAATCACTTCTTCCCCCCCCTAAGTCCGAGGCATTCTATGACGGTGTTGTGGAGCTTGGGGCGGAATTTGCGAATTTTGATGTTGTCTGAGGTTGGATAGACCCTGTTGGTCAGGGTGATGACGGCAAGATCTTTTTCCGGATCAATCCAGATGCTTGTGCCGGTGAAGCCGAGGTGACCGTAGGCTTTTGCGGAGAAGTGGTCGCCTGACGATGATGGTCCGTCTATGGAACGCAGATCCCAGCCGAGCGCTCTGGATCCCGGATGGCGTTGGGTAAAGGTGGTAATGGTTTCTGGTTTGAAAAACGCCTTCCCTCCATAGCTGCCGTGCTGCATGAGCATTGTTGCGAAAATAATAAGGTCTCCGGTTGTCGAGAAGAGGCCGGCGTGACCTGCTACGCCCCTGAGGAGTGCTGCGTTATGATCGTGAACGAGTGGTCTCGGGATGTCGAGCGTCCACCGGGAGTCTTTTTCTGTGGGCGCTATGTTTTTCAGCATTGTTAACGACGGTGTGAACAGGGTGCTGTGCATGCCGAGCGGCACCGAGAAACGTGCGGAAAAGTTTTCTTCAAGTGTGTTTGCTGTGATGGTTTCGATGACGTTGCCGAGAGTGATGAAGCCGAGGTCGCTGTAGATGGTTTTGCTGCCTGTCGGAACGATTGGTGTTTCGTCTGAAATGGCTTCGTAGACCTCGTCAGGTGTCTTACAGCTTTCGATGAAGAATCGGTGCGCTCTGAGGCCTGAGTTATGCAGGAGCAGATTTTTGATGGTGATCTTTTCTTTGCCGTTGCGAGCGAAGCCGGGCAGATAGTGCGAGACGGGTGCATTGATATCGAGGGAGTCATGTTCGACAAGCTGCATGGCAATGGAGGTGGTGACGATGGGCTTGGTCAGCGATGCAAGATCATAGATGGTTGTTGTTGTGACCGGGGGAGATTGTCTGTCGTATGTCTGCTTTCCGAAGGCGCGGTGGTAAACAACCGTGCCTTTGTGGATGACGGCTATGCTTGCTGACGGGAATACGCCGTCCCTGATGGACTCGTTGACGAGGTTGTCAACTGCTTTGAATGGGTCTGCAGCTACTGAGGGTGCGGGTTTTGCGCAGAGCAGGCAGAGGCAGGTGATTGTGATGAGCAATCGGTTGAACATGAGGTTTCTCTCTTTAGGGCATCGCTGTTAATTATAGTGGTGCCCTTTATTTGTGCTCCAATCTGATTGCGGTGTTACCCAGGTGCTCTCCGGATCAGAACAGTGAAAAACGTACGTAACGTTTCGGGTTGTCTTTAAGGTCCATCAGCAGTGAGTCGAGCGATTCGAGGCTCTCGTTGAGGTTCGAATAGAGCGCCGGATTGGAGTGCAGTTGTCCGATGGTTCCTTGATCGCTGTTGAGTTTCTGCATCAGGGAGTCAGTGCGCGATGCAACGGTGTTGAAGCTGACGACAGCGTTTTTGACTTTGCCGGCAAGTTCTTCATTGTTCATGAGCTGCGGCAGAAGTCCGCCGCCGTTGTTGAGTTCCCGGGTGAAGCTGGTCAGTTCCTGCGAGACATTTTTGAGATTCGTAACGGTCTCTTCGAGTTCGGACGCCATATCTTCCGATCCGAGAAGTTTTGCCAGGGGGCCGTTGCCTTCATTGACTTTTGTCAGGAGTTCGTCTATCTGGCTCAATGCTTTGCCTGCATTTGTCATAAGGCTTGCCATTCCTCCTTCGGCTGCTTCGATAGTAATGTAGTCACCGTTGTTAACCGGCATTCCGCTACCTGTTGTGATGTCGATGTATTTATCGCCGAGGATACCGAGGGACTGGATGCTTGCTTTGGAGTCCTGGGTGACGATTCCTGCAAACTCGTTCTGCAGCTTCATCTGTATGAGCACGAACAGGGAGTCGTTCTGTTCGACGAATTCAAGTGATGAAACGGTGCCGATTTTTTTGCCGGAAAGGGAGACGAAGTTGTTTTCGGCAAGGCTTTCGACATCGGTAGCCAGCATATTGATGACGGTTTCGCTTTTGAACAGGCTGGAGTTTTTACCGACAACGAGCCCGAGATAAGCGGCGAGGCCTATGCCAATGACGAAAAAAATGCCGGTTTTGACGTCTGTCCACTTCAGTGTATTCGGGTTTCTCATGAGAAAAACGGTAGTTGATAGTTATTGTTCGAGGATCTTGTCGGACAGGATCGAGCGAATAAACGGATGTTCTGAGTTATGCAGGTTGCTGATGTCATCGTCAAAAATGATCTGACCTTTGTAAAGGACTGCTACAGAATCGGCGACCATGAAGACGTCGTCGATGATATGGGTGACCATGACTGCTCCGAGATCGTTTTTTTTGCGCAGTTGCCCGATAAGGTTCAGGATTTTTTTTGAACTGACGGGGTCAAGTCCGGCGGTCGGCTCATCGAACAGGATCATTTTCGGGTTGAAGATGAGAGCCCTGCCGATGGCTACCCTTTTTTTCATTCCTCCACTGAGGTTTTCCGGCAGCGAGTCTTCATAGCCTTCCAGTCCTGCAAAGACGATCTGTTCCTGTACTTTTCTTTCGGTTTCGTTTTCTGAAAGTTTCAGGTTTTCTCTCAGGAAAAAACCGAGATTTTCACTGATTGTCATTGAGTCAAAAAGAGCGTTTCCCTGAAAGACTATACCCATTTTTCGCCTGATCGGGTAGAGCTGGGACTCTTTCATATGGGTGATATCGACGCCATCGATCAGGATCTTGCCTGAGTTGGGTTTGATCAGCCCGAGAATGAGCTTCAGGATCGTGCTTTTTCCGACACCGCTTGGCCCAAGGACCGCCTTGATCTTGTTGTCTTCAATCGTTAGCGAGACATTGTTGAGTATTTCGCGTTCACCGTATCTCAGGGTGACGTTCTGAAGTTCTATCATTGCCTACATGTTTTCGAGCACGATCTTTGAAACATAAAAATTGGCGATCAGAATAAGACCTGACGATACGACAATTCCTTTGATGGTTGATCGGCCGACACCTGCGGTGCCTCCTGTTGCCGAAAAACCGTTGAAGCTGCTCACGAGGGTGATGATGATCGCAAATACAGGTGCTTTGAGAAAGCCGACGACAAAGTCTTTGAGCACCAGTCTGGGGAAGACCGCGTTCCAGAAGATCCCCGGATCAATCTTGTGATAGTGTTCTGCAAGCCACGCTGCGCTGTGCAGACCGGCAAAGTCGGCGATGGCTGTGAGGGGAATGAAGACGATAAGTGCTGCGGCAAGTCTTGGCATGACCAGTTTTGCTACCGGGTCGGTCCCGAATGCCCTGAGCGCGTCAATCTGTTCCGATATTTTCATTGCTCCGAGTTCGGCTCCGTTGCGCGATCCGTAGCGTGCCGAGAGCATCAGGCCCATCAGAAGAGGCCCGAGTTCGCGGATTACCGATAACGCGGTAGAGCGCCCGAGCATGGTTTTAGCACCGAAATCTTCAAGAAGGTTGCCTACTTCGACTGCAAGCAGTGCCCCGATAGATATGGAACTGACCAGAACGATAGGGATGGAGTCTGTGCCTGCAATGGTTGCCTGATCAAGAAAGTCCCGCCAGTATCGCCTGAGTTTCGGGAGGGTGACAAATGCCCTGACCGAGAAGAAGAAGAATTCCTGCATGGTGAGGAAAAACTCCTTCATTGACTGGTTTGCCTTCGATGCGAGAGCTGCGATACTTATTATTGCCATAATCGTTATGTGAGCGCCACGAAATCCTTGAGCATATGCGCAACCAGGAGCCTTGAAAATAACGCCCTATATTAGTAAATCTTTGTCAATTGCCAAATGACCGCGTCCGGTGCTACACCGTGACTATTCTGCTTTTCATCTTGGTTACCCATTCATAGGGAATCGTTGTCTGACCGAAATGATCCTCTTCCTGGTCTTTCAGGCCGTGATAGTCCGATCCGCCGCTGAACAGCAGAAAATACTCGTTGGCGATTTCGCGGTAGTAATTCTGCTTGTAGACGTCGTGGGACGGGTGAATGATTTCGATGCCGTCAAGGCCGAAGGTGATCAGTTGACGCAGAATCTCGTCAGGCACGTTCTGTCCGGGATGCGCAAGAAACGACAGACCCGATGCCTCGTTGAGGAGGCGGATGATTTCAGCCGGATGCGTTTCGATGCTTTTAACGTAAGCAGGGCTGTGAGATCCCAGGTATTTGCTGAAGGCTTCGCTGAAACTTCTGACAAAACCTCCGTCCTGCAGGACTGCGGCTATATGTGGTCTTCCTACACTGCCGTTCTGGGCTTTGAGGATGATCTGTTCAATTTCAATCTTGACCCCCATTTTGGCAAGCTTTTGAACCATGCGCTCTGCGCGGTTGGTTCTGAGTTGCCGGCAATGATCCAGATAACGTTGGAGTTCGGGATTTTTATGATCAAAAAAATAACCAAGGATATGAATATCATGATCCTGGTATGTTGAGCTCATTTCTACACCATTAATAAGCTCTATGCCGTGTTGTATGGCTAATGGCTTTGCTTTGTCTATTCCTGAAACAGAATCATGGTCAGTTATACTTATGGCCTTCAGGCCGGCTTTTTTTGCCTTGAGGACAATTTCTTCCGGCGTGAAGACCCCGTCTGAACATTTTGTGTGTATATGTAAATCTGCTTTTTCAAAGCCATTATGCCCTACGCCCGATAAGCTGTATGGCATGGCCTAAGATGTTTAATTTTTTATTATTTAGTATCTCTATATATAAGAAATTTTTTTTGCGGGAGAGTACAGAAAAGTAGAATTATTTTTCCGGGTTAATAGTTGCGCCTGGCGGCGCGGATGAAGGGAGCGCCTTCGGCGCAGTGACGCGTGACGAGTGACGAGTTTGCGCCTTTGGCGCAAACTGGTAACGAATAACGGATAACGATTTACCAATCACTTCTCTCTTCTGTGGGCAAAAATCTTTTTCCTCAATTCGTGTTAATTCGTGCAAATTCGTGGACAGAAATCCGTTATTCCTCACTAATCACCAATCACCAATTCAGCGGGTTTTTACGCTTGTACAGTGCCTGTGGCGATAAGGGCGAGGATGGTGAGGCCGAGGGCTATGCGGTAGATGATGAAGACGGCTGTCGAGTGTTGTTTGAGGAAGGTTATGAGAAATGCTATCGATGCGTAGCCGACGATCCCGGCGACGAGGGTGGCGACGATCAGATTGACAAGATCGTTCGTTGATGCCATGAGACTGTCCCAGGATTTATAGAGCTGATAAATGCCTGCGGCAAAGACTGCCGGCAGGGAGAGCAGGAACGAGAAGCGGGCGGCGGTTTCGCGGGAGAGGTTCATAAAAAGACCTCCTGTGATCGTGACTCCTGATCGGGATGAGCCGGGAATGAGTGCTATACTCTGAACCAGCCCGATGATCAGCGCTTCTTTCCATCTTATGTCGCTCATCGATTTTGGTTCAATACCTTTCGCGATCCGTTTTTTTATGAGCCATTCTGCCAGGCTCAGTATGATTGCCAGGGTGATGAGCGCAGCGCTGATCCAGTAGAGGGAACGAAGGCTTGTTTCGATTTCGGTTTTGAAGAGCAGTCCGAAGACGACGATAGGGATTGTTCCTGCTGCGATCATCCAGCCCATTTTTGCATCGGGCGTACCGAGAGGGCTTGCGTTCATGAGACCTTTGATGACAGCGCCGCTTATGGTGACTATGTCGCGAAAAAAATAGATGAGGACAGCAATGAGCGTGCCTATCTGCACAATCGCGGTAAACGCTGCGCCGGGATCCTGCCACCCTGCGAGGGCTGGAACAATGCGCAGATGGGCGGTACTGCTGATTGGCAGGAACTCGGTCAGGCCCTGGGCGATACCGAGAATGATTGCTTCAAAAAGGCTCATGACAGGTTGTTAGGGGTTGCTGTTGGCCTGGAGGGCTATGAAAGTATGTCTCGTAACGTTTCTACTGCTTTTTGCACAGCAAGCGAGCGGTGACTCAGGCGGTTTTTTTCTTCGGTGGTCATTTCTGCAAAGGTTGCCTGCGCAGAATTTACCCAAAAGATCGGATCATAGCCAAACCCCCCGTTTCCTGTTTTTTCTTTTGCTATTGATCCGGCGACTTTTCCCTCTACGGTCTCTTCGATTTCACTGATGCCGTTTTTTCCTGATAGACGCCCTTTGATTGCGATGACTGTGCGAAATGTTGCGCTGCGCTCCAGGGTGTGCTGCATGGTTGTGAGCAGATGCTGCACGTTGTCTTCATATGAGGGTTCTCTGCCTTCGGGCATTGGCGCAAAGCGTGCGGAATAGACTCCCGGTGCACCCTTGAGGGCGTCTACTTCGAGCCCTGTGTCGTCTGCAAGGCTGATGAGGTTTTCAAAGCGGTCTGAAAGATGGTTGAAGATGGCATCTGCTTTGAGCTTTGCATTGCCCTCGAGTGTCGATTCGGTTTCTTCTATAGCTCTATCGACGCCGAGATCACTGAGTGAGTAGACCTGGACGCTTGACGAAAGACCCATGAGCATGGGTTTTATTTCCCGCACTTTGTCCGGGTTGTTTGTTGCCAGCACGATGGCTGTTTTTTCTGCTCTTGATGCGGTCATTGGTCGTGTTCCGGTTGAACAGGTTTCAGAGATTGCTTTCAGTTGATAATTCGAAGCATGTCACGCACGGCGGTTTCCATGCCGACGAGTGCAGCGCGTGCTATCAGCGCATGGCCGATACTGACTTCTTCGATCTCTTCAATTGTTCTGAAGGGGACGATATTGAAATAGTCGAGCCCGTGACCGGCGACGACGCGCAGCCCTCGGCTGCGGGCGAAGGTTGCTGCTTTGCGGATTCTCATCAGTTCGGTTTCAAGTTCTGCAGGCGTTTTTTTGAGCGAGTAGGGGCCGGTATGCAGTTCGACGATCTCGGCTCCTGCAGATGCTGCTCGTTCGATGGCTTCTTCTTCGGGTTCGATGAAGATGCTGACTTCGATGCCTGCGTCCTGAACGGGTTTGATATACCTGCAGAGGGTGTCATAGTGACGAATGATGTCAAATCCGCCTTCAGTGGTGAGTTCTTCGCGTTTTTCAGGGACAAGCGTGATGAGTTCCGGTTTGGTCCTGATAGCGATGTGCTGCATTTCAGTGGTCATTGCCATTTCAAGATCAAGTCTTGTTGTGACGGCTTCACGGAGGCGTTCCAGGTCGCGGTCTTTGATGTGGCGGCGGTCTTCACGCAGGTGGCAGACGATTCCTGATGCCCCGTTGAGTTCAGCGATCACGGCAGCGGTCACCGGGTCAGGAAGGCTTGCATTGCGGGCGTTTCGAAGGGTTGCTATATGGTCGACGTTGACGGCTAGTCTCATGGCAGCAAAAGTCAAAAGTGAGAGGTTACTAATCAGAAACAAATGACAAATACAGGGTAAAAGGGTTGCTCTCTGCGATTTTTCTTCCGCTTCGCCCATGATCCTGCGTATATGTAGCTTAAGGTAAAAAGTTACCGTGAAAAGGCCAATAGTGAAGAAGAGCGTTTACGGGATGATAAATCGGGAGAACAGTGTCGCCTGGTCGCTGCTCTCTGAATGTTTTGAAGTGTCTGGTTGTTTGAGTTAATTAGCGCATTGTTGACGCGCATTGTTCGCGTTGTTGGCCCAATGATTATGAATACCGGTATCAGGCATGGATGGTTTTACGAAAAAGAGACTTGAGTTTGATAGAATAGTAGACTGCGTTTCGCAGTTGTGTTTGTCGGATATGGGGCGCGATGAACTTTCCGCTGCTTCGCCGCTCCTTTGCAGAGAGGCTCTTGTCAGAGAGCTCGAACGAGTGATGGAGCTGAAAAACTTTCTTCTCGAAGGTCAGCCGCTGCCCTTTGCTGCGCTTCCTGATACCAGATCGCTTGTGCGGAAGCTGGAAACGCTTGATACCTATCTCGAACCGGAGGAGTTACTTGATATCCATGATCTTCTGCAGGCGTCGGTTTCTCTCAGAACGTTCATGTACCGCAATCGAACGCTCTATCCGGCGGTCAATGAGTTTACGGTGCAGCTCTGGATGGAAAAGTCTCTTCAGTTCGAGATCAAAGGGATTGTTGATGAAGAGGCCAGGGTGCGTGATACTGCCAGCGACGGCTTGCTTATGATCCGGCGTGAGCTGCGGGAGGGTCGTCAAACTTTGCGACGGAAGATGGAGCGTCTTCTGCGTCGTTGTCAGGAGAACAACTGGCTGATGGAGGATACCGTGGCTATGAAGAACGGTCGTCTGGTCCTCGGGCTCAGGGTGGAGTATAAGTATAAGCTTCCGGGCTATATCCAGGACTATTCGCAAAGCGGCCAGACGGTGTTTGTTGAACCGGCTGAAACGCTTGAGCTGAACAATCGTCTGCAGGATCTTGAGCTTGATGAGCGGCGTGAGGTTGAGCGGATTCTCAGGGAAATGTCATCAAGGATCCGGGAGGAGCTGGATAATGTGCAGCATAACCAGTCGGTGATGGCTGTATTTGATTCGATCTACGCAAGGGCGCGTTTTGCTGTTGATACGGCCGGAGTCATGCCGGCGCTTGATGACGGGCGGCGATTGAAGATTGTTCGTGGTTTTCATCCATGGCTTCTGGTGACGCACCGGGCTCGCGGTGAAGAGGTGTTTCCTCTCGATATGGAGCTGGATGGTGATGAGCAGGTTCTCGTGATTTCCGGGCCGAATGCAGGAGGAAAGTCGGTGGGGATGAAAACGGTTGGTCTGCTCTGCTGTATGCTGCATCACGGCTATCTTGTTTCCTGTAGCGAGAGTTCTGTGTTTCCTCTTTTCGATGATATTTTTATAGGGATCGGTGACGAACAGTCGATTGAAAACGATCTTTCAACCTTCAGTTCGCATCTTGAGCAAATTCGTCTGATTCTCGCTTCGGCATCGGCAAGAAGTCTTGTGCTCATCGATGAACTCTGCTCGGGTACCGATGTCGAGGAGGGGAGCGCAATTGCCCGGGCGGTGATCGAGGAGCTGCTTCTTAAGGAGTGCAAGGCGGTGATTACGACCCATCTTGGCGAATTGAAGGTCTATGCTCATGAGCGGAAGGGCGCCGTTAACGGCGCTATGGAGTTTGATCGTGCGACGTTAAGTCCGTCGTTTCGTTTTCTCAAGGGTCTTCCCGGTAACAGCTTTGCTTTTGCTATGATGCAGCGCCTTGGGTTTGACCGGGGGGTTATCGACCGGGCTAACGGTTTTCTTTGCCGCAAAAGCGCCGGGTTTGAACTGATGCTTGATGATCTGAAAACGGTTCTGGAGGAGAATCGTTTGCTTCGTGAGCGTCTTGGTGAGGAGCGCAGGCAGCTTGAGTGTCGGGAGCAGCAGATCGCTCTTTCTGAAGCTGCGTTGCTGCGCCGTCAGAAAGAGATGAAAGCGACTGTTTCGCGGGAGGTGCAGAAGGAGGTTGAGCATGCTCGTAAAATGATTCGCGATATTGTCCGGGAAGCTAAAGCCTCACCTGATGCGCACGCTGTCGAATCTGCAAGGCAAAAACTTCATGCGCGCAAGAAACAGGCCGAGGCTGAGGAGGTGAAGGCTGTTGCATCATTGGAGGAGCATGTTGATGAAGATCGTACGATCAGGCCGGGTGATATGGTTCGTGTGATGACGACCAACACGACAGGTGAGGTGGTATCGGTTGACCGCGACGATGTGGTGGTGCAGTGCGGAACGTTCAGGCTGTCGACGTCGCTGAAACATGTAGAGAAGACCTCGAAAACCCAGGCGAAAAAACTTGAGCGAGAGGTTCGGGGTTCAAAAGCGAAAGGGTGGAGTTCCCGTTCATCGGTTCTTGAATCGACGCGTCTTGATCTTCGAGGCCTCAATGGCGATGAGGCGATTGTGGAAATTGACCGGTTTATCGATAAACTTCGTCTGAACAGGGTGTCGAGCGCTGTGATCATTCATGGTAAAGGAACCGGCGCCCTGCGGATGCGTATCGCGGATTTTCTGAAAACCCACAATCATGTGGAGCATTTTCGTCTTGGGGAGTTGTCTGAAGGGGGAAGCGGCGTGACGGTCATCGATGTCTTGTAACACTCTGCTCGTCCATGCGGCAAAAAAGCTTATGAGGGTGGATTGAGAAAACGCTCTCTTTGGGTTATCTTGTGCGCAGACAGGTGTTTTTTTGTTTTTTGAACCTGCTATGATTTTTTATAAGATTTGCCTTTCATGCTATGACACTGCCGAACCAGTTGACCATATTACGCATTGTGCTTGTACCTGTTTTTGTGTATCTGCTGATGCTTTCTTCACCTCTTATGAAGCTTTTCGGGGTGGTCGTTTTCATCATTGCTTCGGTGACTGATGCCTATGATGGCTATCATGCCAGGAAATACGGGGAGACGACCCGACTTGGAGCGTTCCTTGATCCCCTTGCCGACAAGTTTCTCATTACGGCCGCTTTTCTTGTCTATGTGTGGTACGGCTATCTTGATTTGTGGATGGTTGTTCTTGTGGCTTTGCGTGATATCGTGGTTACCGTTCTGAGAGTCTATGCTGAATGGAAGGACCGCCCTGTCGTTACAAGCAGTGAAGCGAAATACAAGACGCTTTCACAGAACATTTTTGCCTATGTGATTATGCTGTTTATGCTTCTTGCAGAGCCAACCTTTACGGGCGCAGCTGTTGCTTCACGTATGAGAGAGGTTCTCTTTGCAGACTACCTTGATTATATCATGCTTGCGATTACGCTCTTTACGGTTTATACAGGGGTGTCGTATCTTTTGCAGAACAGGAAGCATCTAATGGAGAAGACGACGTCATGAGTGCTCAGCGTTCACCATTCGCCATGAAACTCTTCATGGCCCGTTTTTTCGGAAGTTGTGGCGGTCTGGGTTTTTTTCCGGTTGCACCTGGAACCGTGACCAGTTTTGTTGCGGCGGCGGTATATTTTCTGCTTCCTTCTCTCGCCACTGCCGAGGTGCTCATACCCCTCATCGTTGTCGCTTTTCTGGTTGGCCTTATGGTTTCTCCTGTGATGGAATCGCTCTATGGTCATGATCCTTCCCAGGTGACGATCGATGAGGTTGCAGGGCAGTGGGTTGCTTTTCTTTTCCTGCCTCATACCTGGGTAACGGTGGTTTTGGGTTTTGCTGCATTTCGTTTTTTCGATATCGTCAAACCTGAACCAGTCAACAGTGCGCAGCGTCTGGCCGGAGGTTGGGGGATCATGACAGATGATATTCTTGCAGGGATTTATGCTAATCTCTCTGTTCGTATCATCGTCTGGGCACTGTCGTTTACCGCGTTGGAGCTGCCGTTATAGATCTTTATCACGGTTTCTGCCAGGCCGTTACGGTCAAGTCCCAGCATGCTGTAGAGTTCGTTCATACTGCCGTGAGTGACGAATTGATCGGGCAGGCCGATTTTGAATACCTTGTTCTTCATGCCTTTTTTCTGCAGAGCGTCTCCGATGCCGCTGCCCAGACCGCCGATGACACTGTTTTCTTCAATGACAACGATCTTTTCATGGCTTGAGGCAATGGTGTCGAGAAGTTGGGTGTCAAGCGGTTTGACGAACCTCATGTTGGCCACGAGGGGGTCTATTCCTTTTGCTTCGAGTATCTCAGCGGCTTGTAATGCATGACCTACCATGCTGCCGATAGCCAGAATTGCTATGTCGTTGCCCTCGCGTATGATTTCTCCCTTGCCGATTGCTATTGCTTTAAACTCTTTTCGCAGCTCCATAGCAGCAGCCTGGCCTCTCGGGTAGCGAATGGCCGATGGGCCATGATGATGTTCGAGAGCGGTGTAGAGCATATCGCGCAGCTCCTGGCCATCCTTTGGCGCCATGATAACCATGTTGGGTACGGGGTGGAGATAGGAGAGATCGAACGATCCGTGATGGGTCGGTCCATCTTCTCCGACAAGACCGGCACGATCTATGGCAAAGATGACATGCTGGTTCTGCAGCGCGACGTCGTGAATGAGCTGGTCATAGGCTCTTTGCAGGAATGTGGAGTAGATAGCGCACACGGGTTTATAACCGTGTGCAGCCAGACCTGCGGCAAAGGAAACTGCATGCTGTTCTGCGATGCCGACATCGTAAAACCGCCTGGGATGGGCTTTCTGAAAGATGTCGAGTGAGGTTCCGCTCGGCATGGCGGCAGTTATGCCGACAATTTTACGGTCGTTGGTGGCAATTTCAGTGAGTGCTTCGCCGAAAATTTCCTGGTATTTTGGTGGGGATTTTTTTTGTGAAGGCTTCAGTGATTCTCCGGTTGTTCTATCGAATCCTCCGCTGTGGGCATGCCAGGCGCTCTGGTTCTGCTCTGCCGGCAGGAACCCTTTTCCTTTTTTTGTGATGACGTGGAGCAGCTTTGGATGCGGCAGTGCCTGCATTTCTTTCATGGCTTTGACAAGCTGGTCCATGTTATGGCCGTCAATGGGCCCGAAATATCTGAAGCCAAGTGCTTCGAAAAATGCTCCGGGGGTGAGCGATGCCTTGATGCCGTCTTCAATTTTATGAATGGCTGTTTTGGCTGCGTCACCGACATCATTGTTGATCAGCGAGAGGGAGTTCCAGACAAACTGTCTGAGTTTGTTGTAGGTTTTGTTGAGACTGATGTTGATGAGATAGTCTCTGAGGCCTCCTGTGCTCGGTGAAATGGCCATCTGGTTGTCGTTGAGAATGACAAGGACATCGGATTTCAGATCACCCAGATGGTTCATCGCTTCGAAAGCCATTCCTCCTGTCATACTGCCGTCTCCTATAACGGCAATGATTTTTTCATTGCCACCTTCAAGATCTCTTGCTGCAGCCATACCTGCGGCTGCCGATATGGATGTGGATGCATGACCTGTTCCGAAGGCGTCGTGGCGGCTTTCATGGATTTTGGGGAATCCCGCAAGACCGTTGAAGCGTCGGTTGGTGTGCATAAGGTCGCGCCGTCCGGTCAGAATTTTATGAATGTAGGCCTGGTGGCCGACGTCCCAGATGAACTTGTCTTTCGGCGAGTCGAACACATAGTGCATCGCTACCGTCAATTCGACTACTCCCAGGCTGGATGCGAAATGACCTCCGTTTTCTGCAATGACGTCAATGAGGTACGATCGACATTCATCGGCGATCTGCTGCAGCTCGGACGGCTTGAAGCGCTTGAGATCTTCCGGTGAATTAATGGTATTCAAAGACCGATATGCATCGGTTTCAGGAAAACAGGGCAGTTTTGTCATGTTCAGGCGGCTTAAAAAAAGTGAAATGTATTTTTAAGTAACCGTAAACAAGTTCAGCAAGTTCCCTTTGAGTGGGAGGGGGGAGCGCCTTCGGCGCAGTGACAAGTGACGCGTGACAAGTGACAAGTTGCGCCTTTGGCGCAAACTGGTAACGGGTAACGAATAACGATTTACCAATCACCATTCACTTCATCCTTCTTTGGGCAAAAATCTTTTTCCTCAATTCGTGTTAATTCGTGCAAATTCGTGGACTGAAATCCATTATTCCTTACCAATCACCAATCACCAATCACCAATCACCTCTTCTCTACTCTCCTGCCATGTGGAGGAGGATGCTGCGTTTTGGTCTGGGGCCGTCAAGTTCTATGAAAAATATTGATTGCCATTGGCCGAGCATGAGGCCTGTTTGGTTGAAGGGGATGGTTTCTGAGCTGTTCATGAAGAGCCCCATCAGATGAGAGTGAGCATTGTCGCGGCCGTCGATCGGCGCAATGTTATGGGCGTAGTTGCCGTCCCGGGGGACTTGCCTTTTAAGGAAGGTGACCATATCATCCATAAGACGGGGTTCGTATTCGTTGATATTGACGAATGCAGTGGTGTGCTGGCTGATGATGGTCATCTGTCCCTGTTTGAGGCAGCTTGCCGTAAGGGCTTTTTTGACCTCTTCTGTTATATCGACGATATGAACCGGTTCTGTTGTTTCCAGGTTGATGGTGTGGGTAACGTATTTCATATGAATCTTTTCAGGTTGTTGTTGTTTCTGGAAAGTACGAAAAATATGAATGTCGATGGTGTGCTTTGCGACATGACGATGTTGGATGCCCGGACCTGCGGCTTAAAATTCCTGTCCTGTTACCGCGTTTGATGGGGATGAATAGTATATTGCCTGCTCGGCGTTGCCGACATCGTTAACGAACTTCAAATCCATTATTTTTCAGATGTTTCCACTTGTTTATGAAATCAATACGAGAGTGTGGCTTCGTCACCTTTCGGAACAGTATCAGCGGCCTATTACGCTTGGCAATATTCCTGACAGCGAGTTCAGGTTTTTCAAACACTCGGGTTTTGATTTCATCTGGTTGATGGGGATATGGCGGCCGAGTAGGTACAGCGAGGCGATTGCCCGTTCGCATCGCGGACTTCGTTCTGTTTTTCTGGAACAGATTGACCATCCTGATCCATGCGATATTGTTGCTTCTCCGTATTCTATCCCTGAATACCGGATCAATCCCCTGCTTGGCGATGAGTCGGAGCTGGCAGAGTTGCGAAAGCGTCTGGCAGCGGATGATATTCGGCTGATGCTTGATTTTGTGCCCAATCACATGGCCCTTGACAACAAGTGGTTGCCGGACCATCCTGAATTTTTCGTTACGGTTTCGTCTGAGGAGCAGTGCATCGATCCTGAATCCTGTTTCGAGTATCGTCATAACCATTTTCTTGCTCACGGCAAAGATCCGTATTTCCCTTCATGGACCGATACGCTCCAGCTTAATTACTCGCATTTTGCCACTCACAACATGATGACTGAAAACCTCATGACGATCGCTCAACAGTGCGACGCTGTTCGTTGTGATGTGGCAATGCTCGAGCTCAAATCGGTTTATGATACAACGTGGGGGTCGCTGAGCGGACCTATGCCGGAGGAGTTCTGGGGCAAAGCCATCAGTGCGGTTAAACAGTTGTTTCCTGATTTTATTTTTCTTGCCGAATCATATTGGGACAAGGAGTGGGAACTGCAGCAGCAGGGGTTTGATTTTACCTATGATAAACCGTTTTACGATTATATGACCGCTCATCCGGTTGCGATAACCAGATTGAAAGGGCATCTGGAGGCTGAATGGAATTATCAGTCACATCTGTGCCGTTTTCTTGAGAACCATGATGAGGCGCGGGCGGCAACAAAACTTGGTCCCAACCATCTGCCGGCAGCTCTCGTTCTCATGACGGTTCCAGGGATGCATCTTATTCATCAGGGGCAGCTCGAAGGCTACAGACTGCAGCTTCCGGTCCAGCTTCTCCGCCAGGCAAGCGAACCGTTTAACAGCGAACTCCCTGAGGTCTATCATGAGATATTTATGTTGTCGAAACATGATGTGTTTCGGAAGGGAGACATCGAACATTTGGATATCAATGTCCATGAAACAAGTAACTGTATAGGTTTTCGGAGATTTTCAGGGCAACAATCTGCTTTTGTGCTTGCAAACTTTACGTCTACCGGGATCGATATCAGCTTTTCTCATAATCATTTCACCTCCGATACGTCTTTAGTCTTCAAGGTATTCAGTACTCAACATCAGCAAAAAAATATTGATTTTGTTGCTGATGAGCATCGGGTCAGAGTGAAGCTTTCACCCCACGAGGGTCTTGTTCTTGAATGCGGGTAGGCGGCATGAACCTGAACTGCGTTGCCTTTGTCCGGCTGTCGGGGGGCGATATTTTTTCACCTTTTAATGTATTGCGGCATGAAAAAATGTACTGATGAAGAAATTGTCAGCAGGCTTCCTCATATTGCGGGATGGGAGGTCGTGAGGCCTGAGGGAGTCGGACGCCTTTTTCGTGTTTTTGCTTTCGATGATTTTTCAGGCGCGGTGGCGTTTTGCGTACAGGTGGCAATGCTGGCCGAAAAGGCTGACCACCATCCGATGATGGTGGTCGAGTGGGGCAGCGTTCAGGTGAGCTGGTGGAGTCATGAACTCAAAGGGGTTTCGGAAAAGGATTTCGAGATGGCTGAAGCAACATCTGCTTTGTATGATAGCTGAGGGGCGCTTGATCTGGATCTCTGCAGGCTGTGAGTGTGCTCGTTTAGCTGACCTGCTCTTTGAGGGCACCGCGATAAATTTGTTGCGCGACCCGAATACTTCGTTGGTCGGTGCTCGAAATCCTCATCCCGACTTGTCGGGATTCCGGTTTCTGCGCCCCGTTCCCCCTGTCTTCAGATCGCTCACTGACAAATTAATAGAGGTCCCCTTGAGTTGTTGAGCTGGTTTGCAGAAACGGAAAATTATACGAAATTCTACAGGTCCGAATTTTCAAACCACTATTTTCCATGATTGTACTTTGAGTGATATTCTTCAGCAGTTGAACGATGTGCAGCGCCAGGCCGTTCAGACGACATCCGGGCCGGTTATGGTTCTTGCCGGTGCCGGGTCCGGCAAGACACGGGTTATTACCTACAGGATCGCCTATCTTATCGAGCAGGAGCGGGTTGAGCCGCACCAGATACTTGCCTTGACCTTTACCAACAAGGCGGCAAAAGAGATGCGGCACAGAATCGATCAACTGCTCCATCAGGGCAGTACCCGGGGATTATGGATCGGGACATTTCACTCTGTTTTTGCCCGTATTCTGCGAAACTATATCCATCTTATCGGCTATAACTCCAATTTTTCGATATACGATTCGGATGACAGCAAAAGCCTGGTGAAGCAGGTGATGAAAGAGTTGAATATCGATACTGATTCGGTTCCGGTCAATACCATACAGGGTATTATCAGCCGGGCAAAGAACAATTTTATTCTTCCTCCGCAGTTTCAGCGCGACGCTGCTGATTACAACCAGCAGAAAGCGGCAAAGGTGTATGAGGTGTATACGCGAAAGCTGAAGGAAAACAATGCTCTTGATTTCGATGATCTTCTCATCAAGCCGCTGGAGTTGTTTGTTGAAAGTCCTCAGCTTCTTGAGCAGCTGCAGGACTATTTCCGATATATTCTCATAGACGAGTACCAGGACACCAACCGGGCGCAGTACCTTGTTGCCAAACAGTTGGCATCGAAACACCGCAATATTTTTGTCGTGGGAGATGATGCCCAGTCAATTTATTCCTGGCGTGGCGCCGATATCACCAACATTCTGAACTTCCAGCAGGATTACCCCGATTCGTCGGTGTTCAAGCTGGTCGAGAACTATCGCAGTACGCAGACGATTCTCAAGGCTGCCAACGGCATCATCAGAAAAAACCGCCGACAGATTGAAAAAGAGCTTGTCTCCCACAAAAGCACCGGCGAGCCTCTGACCCTGATCGAATCGTTCAACGAGAAACGCGAGGCGGACAAGGTTGGGGAGTATATCCGTTCCCTGAAATTGTCGAAGGACTACGAATACAGGGATTTTGCAGTCTTTTACCGCACCAATGCCCAGTCGAGGGTCCTTGAGGATGTGTTGCGGCTGCATCGTCTTCCCTACAGAATTTTCGGTAGTGTATCCTTCTATAAGCGCAAGGAGATCAAGGACGCTATAGCCTACCTCCGCTTTATTCTTAATGACCACGATAACGAGTCGCTGCTGCGTGTTATTAATTTCCCTCCGCGCAAGATCGGAGATGTCAGCATCAGCAAACTGCGTGATTTTGCCGAATCGAGGAACCTGTCGCTCTACGGTGCTATCCGTCATGCTGCCGAGGGGGGCTTTCAGGCAAGGTTGTTCAACGCACTCAAT
>Ga0272443_10002391_pt1 | contig 24127 bp, 23 predicted proteins | sample SSMAcet12_FD_193581 | JGI IMG/M metagenome (GOLD analysis project Ga0272443, IMG submission 193581) | Marine sediment archaeal communities from Little Sippewissett salt marsh, Falmouth, MA, United States - SSM-Acet-12 | ecosystem: Environmental > Aquatic > Marine > Wetlands > Sediment ...
CTTATCTGTATCCCTGCCACTTCTAGGCGAACGGAGTCTTCGTTTCTCTTCGTACCTGTATTTCATCAATTACAGCGTTCCCGCGTTGCGAGACCAGGAATCTGACAATATCTGCAATCTCCTGCGGTTGGATGAGCTCCTGTGTGTCAATATCGGGTCTCACACTGCCCACCATATCAGTTGCTACCCCGCCGGGGGAAATGACATGAACGCGTATTCCATGGGGTTGCACTTCTTTGGCTATCGATTTGCTGAAGCCCAGGAGGGCGTGCTTGGAAGCGACGTAGGCTGATTGCCCTGCGTATCCTTTCGATGCAACCACCGATGCGATGTGTATGATGAACGAGCGCGTGTGTGTTTTCAGATAGGGAATAACTGCCTGAGAGAGAAAATAGGGAACCCGTGCATTCAGGTACATGAGTCTGTCCCATTCTTCTTCGCGGGTCTCTTCTATGTTCTTTGAAAGGGTGATTCCTGCATTGTTCACCAGGACATCGATCCCTCCCATTGTCTTCGCTGCTGTGCGTGCCAGAGTCTGCAGGTCTGTATTCATCAGATTCGCTGTGTGCAGGTGAAGCCTGCCGTCATACGATGGCAGGTTCTCAAGGAGAGTCATATCTCTTCCTACAGCAAACACCTGGTCACCGTCATCAAGAAGAGCCCGTGTGATGGCTAATCCTATTCCCTTTGTTGCCCCGGTGACGATCGCTTTCATATCACTTCGTTATTCGCTGATGTCCCACAACTGTCTGAGGTCTTCCTTGGTCCGGTCAAGCGTCTCCTGATACTGGGCAGAAAGTTGTTTGTAGTGCTTCTGCAGGAACTGAATAAACTCCGGGTCCTGTTCGACAGAAGAATAGCTTGCTCTGCCGTACTGTGCCATCATCTGCTGCTGTTTCTGTTCGAACATCGGCTGGTACTGAGCCTTTGCCCGTTCAAGAAGGGTCTCTCTTGCTTCAAGATACTGACCCATCAGGCCGCTTAGCTGTCCGATGTGGTGAGCGATTTCCTCACCATTCTCACTGATAAGACCCGCCAGGTTCGCTATTTTTTCCATGCGGGGAAGATAGTCATCATTCTGGGGCAGGGCAATGTTCGAAATCACGGTCCGGGCTATTCCGAGGTTAATATCCTTCCGGTGTTCCTCCGGCTCCCGGTTGTACGAGTCCTCAAACTCTTCCAGCGTTGCTTCCACGTCACTGAGGTAGGAACCGGCAAGCCGTCTTCCTTTCTCGATTCGCTGATCCTTGCGGATCTTGTTCTCATCAACTTCAATATCCTCGGTCTTCTCAAGCGCTATCTCCCAAGCTGATTTAATGAGTGACATGGCATTTCTCCTTTCTCAATCCTAGTTTCAAGATAGCAAAAGGAAGTCCTCATCGACAAGGGCGATATGGACGATGGAGTGAAAAAAGAGTAGTCTTGACCTATGGTAATAACCGAAAAAGTCTACATCGAAAACCCTCTTGAAAAAACGTTGGAAGCCACTGTTCTTGAGGTTCGTCATCTCAAAGGAACGGCTGTGGCTCTGCTGGACAGGACGATCTTCTATCCGGAAGGCGGCGGTCCCGCTGGTGACCGCGGCTGGATTGCAGATGCACGCGTGAGCGATACTCAGAGTAACCGGGAAGGGGAGATACTCCACTTTCTCGAAGAGGGAGGCTCTCTGGTTCCGGGAGCTGTGGTGACGATTCATCTTGACTGGCCTCACCGCCACCATTACATGGTACAGCATACCGGTCAGCACCTTATCAGCGGTCTCCTGTACTCCCTCTATGGAATCGGGACACTCTCGGTACATCTGGGTGCCCATGATATATCGATCGAGACTGATGCCGCAGCTGTCTCTCCAGAGACGATCAGGGGTCTCACCGATGCCGTTCGTGAGGCGATCATAGCAGATGCTCGGGTGAATGATCGGATCGTACCCCGCGATGAGGTGGCTGCTCTTGGGCTGAGAAGACCTGTCAAAGTGGAAGGCAGTCCCCGGATTGTTGCGATTGAAGGATATGATGAGATTGCCTGCGGAGGAATTCACGTGGGCAGTACGTCTGAACTGCAGGAGGTGCTTTTTCTGGGTAGCGAAAGTATCAGAGGCCACGTCCGTCTTTCGTTCGCCTTCGCACAAGAGGCGAGAAAGGAAGTAGGTGAGCACCAGATGATCGTGTCAGAGTTGAAAAAGCAGCTGTCCGTCCGTAAGGAGGATATCATTCAGGGAGTGCAGGACCTGAAGGAAGCTCTCAATGCAGAAAGAAAGAGAGGGAATCAACTCGAGGCCCTTCTCGTGTTCAATGAACTGGAAGCAAAGACTCAGGGGGGGAAGCCTTTTGTCATCGATTTTTCCCACCTTCCCTTTGATGCTCTCTCCCACGCAGCCCGATTCGTGGAAGGTTCCGACTCCCTTCTTTTCTGTGCCATTCAGCAGAAGGATGATGCGAAATCTGCCTATATGATAGCTATTAAAGGCTTTGATGATTCCCAGGATCTGTTTTCACGTATTCGCAAAGACGTCCTCCTTCCGTTTGACGCGAAGGGCGGAGGAAGGGCCCCGGTGTTCCGTGGCGTCCTGACAGGGAAAGAGAGAGACTCCTTTCTAGTCGCTATGGAACAGGAACTGACGGGAATCTGAGATGAGTGCGGCGAAGCGAAAAGTTCATTTGTTCAAGGAATCCTATTTTACCCTGGACGGGAACCTTGACTGGAAGGTAGTGCTGCGGAAGGGGCTCGTGTTCATCCTCTTTTTCATAGCGCTCTTCACTATACTGTTTATGTTCCTTGAGCCGCAGACGGAGGCTATCGCACAGTATGTCAGTGATCATAGCGGTGCTCCCGGTCTCTTCCTCTTCGCATTTCTGGTCGACATGCTCATTGTCCCGCTCACGGTAGACATGATCTTCCCCTTTGCAGTTGAGTATTCTCCGTTGGTGTTTCTTACCCTTATATCTGCAGGTTCGATGCTGGGAGGCATCGGAGGCTACTGGATAGGACGGCTTCTCGGTCATCTGAAGATCATACAGCAGATAACCGGGGGGTTCAGCGAGGAGGGGAGACAGCTCATCAGCCGGTACGGAGAGTGGGGAATCGTTCTGGCGGCATTCACACCCATTCCGTTCTCTACGGTCTGCTGGATAAGCGGAATGGTGAAAGTGCGGTTTCTGTATGTGGTGTTCGCTACCTTCGCGAGGATACCGAGGATGATCCTCTACTATTTCATGCTGATGGCGGGTTTCACTCTATTCAGATAAGACTTCTTCGATACTTCCGGCTATGTTGACAGCACGTTCCGCCGCATCTCCGGTATACTCGCTGGCATCCATGAGCTCGACTATTCTCTCCTGTGTGAGGTACTTCAGCATCTCGCTATCTGAGCTCAGCATCTCAAGAAGAGGATTTTCTTCTCCTCTCATGACGATCGGCCAGGCACTCAGTGAATACTCTCGAATCAGTTCATGCATCTCCTGCCTGTCTGCCCCGTTCCGCCCCAGATCCATCAATACACGCTCGGTCGCTGCGAACAGGCCATAGGTGGCAAGGTTCCGCTGGATCATTTCGGTGTTGAATACCAGACCGTCGATCAGGCGTTGAGAGGTCTTGAGGACTTCATCACAGGTAAGCAGCAGCTCGGGCAGGATAATGCGCCGGTTTGCCGAGTCATCGAGGGTCCTCTCAAGAATCATGCTCGATGCGTTATGCCAGAGAGTATCGACAGTCGAAACAGCCTGGCGGCACAGGGAGTCGATCTTTTCCGAGTTGATCGGGTTCCGTTTGAACGGCATTGCCGAAGATCCGACCTGTTTATCCCCGAACGGTTCGTTCCATTCTCCTATGGGAGGAGTCTGCAGCATTCTTATATCGAGGGCGAACTTATAGATGGTTGAACACAGACCCGCAAGAACAGTCCCAATCCGGTAGTCCTGTTTTCTCGGATAGACCTGGGTCGCTCCTTCGAACGCGGTGAGTCCGATACGCTTCATCACTTTCTGTTCAAAAGAGCGGGCACTCATATCTGTTCCCTCGAGCAAAGCTGCATAGCTGGCTGCTGTTCCCACAGCTCCCTTGATCCCTTTTCCCTTGAGACGGTCCCGCACCGCCGTGATATCGGTATAGTCATCAAGAAGGTCCTGAGCTGTCTGTGCAAGGCGGTAGCCTACAGTGGTCACCTCTGCAGGTTGGATATGGGTGAACGCCATACAGGCTGTATCGGCCTCCTGTCTGATCCGTTTCGCGAAGGAGGAGAGGAGGGCAGAGAGTTTCTTCAGGATGATGTCGAGGGCTTCTTTCTGCCGTATGACGTCCATATTGTCGAGGATGTCCATACTGGTAGCTCCGAGGTGAATGATCTTTCCCCCCACCGGACACTGTTCCGCATAGGTCTTTATCTCCGCCATCAGGTCATGACGGATCTCCTTTTCGATCTCGGCCGCACGTTCAATATCAATGTCATTCCTGTGATTCTTCAGATCCTCAATCTGCCCGGTCGTCACGAGTCCGACCTCTGCCTGAGTCTCCGCAATAGCAATCCAGATATCGCGCAGGAGCCGACGCTTGTGCACTTCACTGAAGATCTCTCTCATTTCTTCTGTGCCATAGCGCCAGGTGAAGGGACTTATGAATGTTTCGTGGGAAAACATGGTCGACATACTGTGTCTGTTCCTCTTGTATCGTGGTGAATGGAAAAACCCGCGGCTTACACCGCGGGATTCCCTGTTACATGATAATGATCTGATCCCGTTCGGGGCCGACCGAGATGTACTTGATCTGTGCTCCGGTCAGTTCGGCGAGTCTGTTCAGGTAGGCCTGAGCCTTGGCCGGCAGATCATCCCAGGTGCGTGCCTCTTCGGTGCTCTCCATCCAGCCTTCCCATGTTTCATAGACAGGCTCGGCCTTCTCCTGACCGATCGTATCGGGGAGGTCTGTTACCAGTTGTCCGTCTATCATGTAGCCGGTACAGATCTTCAGTTCTTCGAACGTATCAAGAATATCGAGTTTGGTAAGAGCTATGTGAGTGAACCCGTTTATCCAGCAGCTGAAGGAAGCGGCGACGGCATCAAACCATCCGCACCTCCTCGGGCGTCCGGTGGTTGCTCCGAACTCGCTGCCGACGCTTCTCAGTTTCTCGCCCGTGGTATCGAGCAGTTCAGTAGGGAAGGGTCCTCCACCAACGCTGGTGGAATAGACCTTGACGACACCGATGACCTCGTCGATACGGCGAGGTGAGATTCCTGCTCCACTCGTTGCTCCACCTGCGGTGGGGTTGCTGCTTGTCGAATAGGGATAGATTCCCCAGTCTATGTCTCTCATGATACCAAGCTGGCCTTCCAGGACAATATCTTTATTGTTCTGAATCGCGTGTTTGATCAGAGGGACAGTGTCGATGATCTTGTCACCATAGCGTTCCTTCCATGAAGCACACAGGGCCATCAGGCTGTCCACATCACTCAGGGGAAGTCCGTAATGGGCCAGGTCTCTGTTCTTTTTCTCTATCATTGCTTCGAAGAGTCTTCTCAGGCGGGCCTCATCAAGGATATCTGATGCTCGGATACCGACACGGTTCACTTTGTCGGAGTAAGCCGGACCCACTCCACGTTTGGTGGTACCTGCAGCCAGTCCCCCTTTTTTGCTCTCTTCCTCTGCGCCATCGAGAAGACGGTGATAGGGAAGGATCAGGTGTGCACGACGATCAATGAACAGGTTGTCGGTGAGGACACCCTTCGCCTGCACTGCATCGAGCTCTTCACTCATCGTGTCGAAATTCACGACAGTCCCTGCACCGACGATACAGACCGTCTCAGGATTGAAGATTCCCGAGGGAACGATATGGAGAGCGAACTTGCCCGCATCATTGATGACGGTATGGCCCGCATTGTCCCCACCTTGAAACCGAATCACCATATCGGCCTTCTGGGCAAGATAGTCAACAACTCGCCCTTTCCCTTCATCACCCCACTGGGCGCCTACAATTGCAGTTACACTCATACGTCCTGCTCCTTTTTCTGCTGTGAGAACATGATCTTCTCATTCTCGTGATGGACATCGATATCTTCAGCATCCCATGGATACTTGATCCACAGGTCCTCGATATCGAGACCGGCAAAATATCGGGTGATCTCAGGGGGGAAATCAGCCGATTTCTCTTTTTTCTTGTTATGGAGCACCAGAACGGCGATCTCTTGCGGCTCGTGCCGGAGGAGTTCTCTGACACAGTAGCCAAGGGTCGCCCGGGTGTCATCTACTTCGTCAATGAGAAGGACTTTCTTCCCTTCGATCTGCCGCTCGGTCTCATCGATCCACTGTATCTTCTGAGGGTAGTCGGCATGAGACTGGTCGATGTTATAATAGCTGATCCCCACCGCAAGAATCGGACGGTTGATGAAAGTCTTCATGATCCGGGCGGGAATGAACCCTCCTGAACCGATGGCGACTATCACGTCGGGGTCGAATCCCGATTCCGTTAGACGCTCCGCAAGGGATTTCACGGTTTTGTGAATCGTGCTGTAACCTACATAAAACTTATTGTCCATGGAGTCTCGTACCTCTTTTACTCGGTTACCGGAGTCATCTCTGCGATGTACGGAAGAGTCCTATGCTTTTCTGCATAGTCGAGTCCATACCCTACCACCCACACATCGGGTATCGCAAAACCAAGGTAGTCGATCTCAACGTCCACTTTCCGTCTGTCCGGCTTGTCCAGGAGAACGATAGTTTTCAGGGATGCCACGTTCCTGCTCGTGAAATTGCGGCAGAGGTAGTCGAGGGTGTATCCGCTGTCAAGGATGTCCTCCACAATGAGTACATGCTTTCCCTCTACATTCTCTCTGGTATCCATGATCATTCTCACATTCCCGGTGGACTGGTCTGAATTTCCATAGCTGGACAGAGAGATGAAATCAACCTCGTGAGGGATCTCGAGTTTACGGCAGAGGTCTGCAAGAAAGATGAAAGAACCTTTGAGGACTCCGACGAGGATGAGTTTATCATCGATATCCTTGTATTCAGTGTTGATCTGTCTGGCAAGATCGTTCACGCGACGTGCGATAGTGTCAGCGTCGATAAGAATTCGCACCAGATCACTGGTGAGAGCCGGAATTGCAATCGATGACATAGCAGCTCCTTTATTGAAAGGCGTATCAGGATTCCTATGAAATAGCAGAAAAGGAAGGCCCCTGTCAAGGGAATAGGGGTCGCAAAGGCTACAAATTATTGTATATGAATAGGTTATGTGTTTCTCTTTCATGGGTCAACGACAGAAGGTGCAAATGTATCTACTGCAGGCTCTCCCCTGCTGGCACTGTTCCTGTGAGATTTCCTTGATATGTTTCTTTCTCGGATCAGTTAGTGTTCTTCTTTGAAGGATTGATGAGTTGACTTCTCAATACCTCGATGTATATACTGTATATCCGGTTAGCGGGAACTTTCTTCCATGCTTCTCCCCCGGAGAGGTAGAGTTTCTGCAGAAATCTAGATTCTGCGGGGGGAAGGTATGTTCACACAGGTTCCGGTTAACACATTTACACACGATATATTCACCATGATGGCAGACAGGTGGTTTCTCATCACAGCAGGGGACGAAACGTCGTTCAATACGATGACAGCGGCCTGGGGCAGTGTAGGCGTCATGTGGCGTAAGCCGGTGTTCAATATTGTGGTGAGACACACACGACACACCTATTCGTTTCTGGAAAAGGGTTCTTCCTTCACCTGTTCGTTCTTTCCCGAAGAGTACCGCAAGGCGCTCAGTTTCTGCGGAAAGTACTCAGGACGGGATTATGACAAGGTGGCAGAGACCTCTCTCGTTCCCCTCACACTTGATGCAGGAACGAAACATCCTGTGGTCACCTTCGAAGGAGCCACAGATGTATTCTGTATGGATATAGCTTCGCGAACGCCGATCCTTCCCGATCAATTCATCGATCCCGCCATTGATTCCTTCTATAAGGAGAAGGACTATCATACGATGTATACCGGCTACATCAGAAGCTATTTCACTGCTGAATAGGAGGTGTATATGCCCTACCCATTTGACCCGGGGACCAGGAAGAATGTACTCGCTCTCATGATTCGTTCTCGTGTGTTCGAACAGAAGATCGAAGAGCTGTTCACCAATCATTCGATGCATGGTACCACTCATCTCGCTATCGGTCAGGAAGCAGTGCATGCAGGAGTAGCTCTCGGTCTCGAGCAGAGAGACTGGATCATGACCACCCACAGATGTCACGGTCATACCCTTGCTCGCGGCGCCGATCTTTCGGCGATGATGGCTGAGTTCTTCGGTGACAGTCGCGGACTGAGTCGAGGACTTGGAGGGTCGATGCATCTGATCGATATGGAGCACCGGAACGCGGGCTCCTCAGCGGTAGTCGGTTCTTCGGTTGCCCTCGCCACAGGGATGGCTCTTCAACTGAAACGGCAGAGGCGGGATGAGGTGGTCGTCGCTTTTTTCGGTGATGGTGCAAGCAACCGGGGAATCATACACGAGTCGATGAATATGGCCTCTATCTGGAACCTTCCGGTGTTATTCCTCTGCGAGCATAATGGATATGGGATGAGCAGTCCTGCACACAGAATGGTTTCGGTTTCTTCGATTGCAGAGCGGGGAGCCGGTTATGGGATCGAGTCGGACAGCATAGATGGAAATGATGTACAGGAAGTGTATTCTAAGGTTCGTGAGATTCGTCAGTGGATGATGGGCAACCAGCGCCCCTATCTTCTTGAAGTGAAGACCTACCGGTTCAGCGGTCACTCCAAGAGTGACAAGAGGGTGTATCGCACCCGGGAAGAAGAGGCTCAGTGGATGAAGAAGGATCCGATCGAGGCATTCAGCCGGGTTCTGATCGATGAGAAGGAGATCACGGAAGAGGAGATCAGCGATCTGTTCGAGCAGGAGAGAGCGCAGATCACTGAGATAGCCGATTTCTTTCTTCATGACCATCGGGAACTCACCCTCCAGGAGGCTGAGAAGTACGTATATGCATCGGGAGGTGACCGATGAGACAGATCAGTTACCGGGAGGCGATTCGTGAGGCACTCGCCGAAGAGATGGCACGTGATGAACAGGTTGTACTTATGGGAGAGGATGTAGGCTGTTATGGAGGCTGTTTTTCGGTCACCTCGGGCCTTATCGATATCTATGGTCCTCACCAGGTCATCGAGACTCCTGTCTCCGAAGAGGGAATCGTCGCTGTTGCCGTCGGAGCAGCGATCATGGGTATGAGACCCGTGGTCGAAGTGATGTACGGGGACTTCTCCACTCTAGCCAGTGACCCGCTCATCAACCATGCGGCAAAAACCAGGTTCATGTCCGGCGGGCGCCAGTCGGTTCCCATGGTCTATCGTACTCCCATGGGCAGCGGGACAGGGGCCGCGGCACAGCATACGCAGTCGCTTGAGACCCTGTTCACAAACATTCCCGGTCTCAAAGTCATCTACCCCTGTACCCCCAGTGATGCCAAAGGGCTTTTAAAGAGCGCAATACGCTGTGATGATCCGGTTGTGTTCCTTGAGCACAAGAACTACGGGCTCAGCTCTCTCATTCCTGAAGAGGATTATACCATAGAGATCGGAAAGGCCGATGTGAAACGGAAAGGGTCTGATCTCACCATCATCACCTACGGAAAGATGGTCTCCCATGCATTGAGTGCAGCTCTGACTCTGGAAGATGATGAGATCAGTACCGAGGTTGTTGATCTGCGGACTCTGCGCCCCCTCGACACCGAGGCGATTCGTGCCTCGGTGAAAAAGACGGGGCGGGCTGTGATTCTCCACGAGGGGCCTGCCTTCGGGGGATTCTCAGGAGAGATCGCTGCTGCTATCGTGGAGGATGAGGATACGTTCCGTGCTCTCAAGGGTCCGGTCAAACGTATAGGAGGTCAGGAAATCCCGACCCCCTTCAATAAGAATCTGGAAATGCAGATGGCTCCACAGGTTTCTCAGATCATTTCCATGTCACTTTCCCTGTTCACCTAAGCGTGAAGGAAACTCCTTGCTCCGGTGAACACCATGGCTATGCCTGCTTCATCGCAGGCATCAATCACTTCCTGATCACGGATTGATCCGCCCGGCTGGATGATCGCCCGTACCTGATAACCCTCAAGGGCTTCGATCGAATCCTTGAAGGGGAAGAATGCGTCGGAAGCAAGGACTAATGGTGTGTTCCCGGGGCTTTTCCTCAGCGCGATCCTGGTAGCATCGACACGCGAAACCTGGCCTCCACCGATGCCGCAGGTGACAAAGTCACTGACCGTGAGGATCGCATTCGATTTGACATGCTTCACGACGTTCCACGCGAACAGCAATTCTTCTACGGTCTTCTCATCGGGTGCGATTCTGGTGACACACTTCAGGTCTTCCTTATGAAGTACCAGAGTATCTTTTTCCTGTACAAGAAGGTCGTCACCGATGAAACGGGCAGAAAGTACTGCCTTGTGCTGTGCAAGGGAAGGAAGGGCGAGAACGCGAAGATTCTTCTTCGTTCTCAGTATGTCGAGGGCTTCAGGGGTGAACGAGGGGGCGATGAGAACTTCGACGAACAGCGGTTTGATGAACGCTGCTACCTGTTCTGTCACCTCTCTGTTGCAGGCTATGATCGACCCGAATGCGCTGAGAGAGTCGGCTTCATAGGCCTTCTTCACTGCAGTGTACAGGTCCGCATCCGAGGCGACTCCACAGGGAGAGGCGTGCTTGACCACGACGCAGGTGGTTCTGCTGAACTCCCTGAGTGTCTCAAGTGCGCCCCAGGTATCACCGAGATTGTTGAATGAGAGTTTCTTTCCCTGAAGCTGCACAGCGTCGAGCAGACTGAAGGCCTCTTTGGTGCCGGGAGCTTTCGTTGCCCTGTATACAGCTGCCGCCTGGTGAGGATTTTCACCGTAGCGAAGAGGATTCTCTTCCTTTATGAAACCGTAGGTGAGTTCCTGAGGGAACTGATCTTCGTTGAGATAGCTCTGAATAACCGAGTCATAGCGTGCTGTATGGCTGAATGCTGCAGCAGAAAGGCGTTTGCGTATGGGATACGAGATCCCGCCCAGCCCTCTGATTTCCTCCATGATCACCTGATAGTCAGATACCCGGGTGATAACGGCCACGTCATAGAAGTTCTTTGCGGCAGAGCGGATCATCGAAGGTCCTCCGATATCTATCTTCTCAATCGCCTCCTCCTGGGTTACCCCGTCCTGACCGATCGTCTCTTCGAACGGATAGAGGTTGCAGACCACAAGGTCGATCCACTCTATCCCCTGTCCGGTCGCGCTGACATCATCGAGCCCTCTCCGTCCAAGGATACCCCCATGAATGAGAGGATGGAGAGTCTTGACTCTCCCGTTCATCATCTCGGGGAACCTTGTCACTTCACTTACTTCTGTTACATCAAGTCCGCTCTCTTTCAGGGTCCTGTAGGTACCGCCGGTAGAGATGAGAGAGACTCCTTCTGATGCAAGGAAGGTGGCGAAGGGAACGATATCGGTCTTGTCGTAGACCGAAAGCAACGCACGCTTGATGGTAAGTGTTTTCTCTTTCATGGGTAATATCTATCATAGATCTTACAGAAGATGCCAGAGCACAGATCTGTTTTGCACACGATGAGAGGGAAAAGTTGCACTGTCACCACACACCGGACAGGATGGATCTGCTCTGCATATGGTATTCCCGGAGGGTAGTCTTCCTTTGAGGCTGACTGCGCGCGGAAGGGAATCGGTGTGAACTCATTACAGATATCCTGTACTCCCGCCGTTCTCCCGGCTCTTTTATTTTTTCACACTTATCGTTACAATGGGCTCACTCCTGTAACCGCAGGGGATGTGAAGATATCAGAATTAAGTGAGGCCGGTATGGAACTAGATGTGAGGAACCTGCATCCTCTGGAGATCAGGTTGCTGAGACATGTTTCTGTGGGAGAAGAGATTACCACAGAACGACTCATCAAGGAACTGGAGTATCAGATAGGACATTGCAATCAGGCATTCAGCTGGTTGTCTGGTAAGGGATATATATCAGAAGTATCCCGAAGTACGAGTATCTGGTATGAACTCACCGACTATGGAAGGAAGGAAGTTGACCTGGGTACTCCTCCAGTGCGTATCGTTGCTCTTCTCAAGAAGAACGGGCCTCTCTCCCTGCCGGAAATCGCTCACAAGCTCGGCCTCGAAAAAAGTTCTATCGGATCTGCCTTCGGGCAGCTCAGCAAGGCAAAAGTCTGCCGGATGGGAGAAGGTAACGTTGCTCAGCTGATGAGTGAAGATCTCCCCGATGAGCTCACAATCGCTGCTTCGGTACTGAGGAAAGGCCTGGAAGGTTTGGTCGCTGAGACCTCCCTCTCCTCTGTGGAACTTGCGTACATCAGGAAGAACAGCAAGAAACGGGGCGCCGCAGACTCTCCTTTCAAGATCGTAGAGAGGGAAGAGGTAATCTATTCACTGACCGAAGAGGGGCTCCGTGCGAAACAGGCTCTCCTTGATGCTCATATCACGGGAGAAGAACTTGGTTCGGTGACCAGTGCCCTTCTTTCAAGTGGAGATTGGAAGGGAAAAAGTTTTCGCCCCTATTCTCTTAATACGCCAAGTGCACGTCTCATCCCGGGACGGCGCAATCCCTATAGCGAGTATCTTCAGTGGGTAAAGGACAAACTCGTCTCTCTTGGGTTCGAAGAGTTTGACGGATCCCTTGTGGAGAATGAGTTCTGGAACGGCGATGCACTGTTTATGCCTCAGTTCCACTCCGCGCGTGATATCCACGATGTCTACTATGTGAAACATCCCAGCCATGCTAAGGCGATCGAGGAACCCTACCTTTCTCAGGTCGCAGCCACTCATCAGGATGGGTGGACTACCGGATCCCGTGGATGGAACTATACGTTCGACCACGAATTCACCCGTCGTCAGGTCATGAGAAGCCAGGGGACCGTGCTCTCCGCCAGACAGCTTCCGAAGGCGAAGGTGCCCGGCAAGTACTTCGGTATAGCACGTTGTTTCCGGTATGATCAGGTGGACGCCACTCACGGAGCAGATTTTTATCAGACAGAAGGTATTGTCCTTGGCGATGATGTGAACCTGAAGAACCTGCTTGGTCTTCTCAAACTTTTCGCGGAAGAGGTTGCAGGCGCCCAGGAGGTTAAGTACGTGCCCGGGTATTTCCCGTTCACCGAACCTTCAATCGAGGTTCATATCAAACATCCGGTGCTTGGCTGGTTCGAACTCGGAGGGTCAGGCATATTCCGACCCGAGGTGACCAAAGCACTCGGTATCGATGTGCCGGTTCTTGCATGGGGGCTCGGAATCGACCGGATGGCGCTGATGCACCTGGGAATCAATGACCTGCGAGAATTGTTCACTCCCGATATCGAACATGTGAGACTCAGGAGAAGTAAATAAGATGCCGAAAATTGAAGTACATGAAACACTGTTGGAATCACTGCTCACGCAGCATTACACAGATGAAGCTCTGGAAGAGATCTTCCCTGTCGCCAAGGCGGAGCTTGATGGTCACGATACCGATGACCATCTCTATAAGATAGAGTTGAACGACACGAACAGACCCGACCTCTGGTCGGCTGCAGGTGTCGCCCGAGCTCTCAACACCTATGAGAGCGGCACTCTTTCCACCTACGATTTCTTCTCTGATGAGGCGGTACGACGTGACAGCGGCGACCGGCGTCTCATAGTGGATGCTTCGGTCGAACCTGTCCGTCCCTACTCAATCGGTTTCGCCGTGAAAGGCAGGGTGGTAAGTGAGACGATTCTCGAAGCACTGATCCAGTCACAGGAAAAGCTGTGCAACAACTTCGGAAGAAAGAGAAAGAGTATCGCGATGGGGGTGTATCGAAGTGACCTGATCAGTTATCCGGTTCACTATCGGGGCGCAGACCCGCAGGAGACGAGGTTCGTCCCTCTTGGTGCCGAAGAGGTGATGAGTCTTGCCGAGATCGTCAAGAAGCATCCGAAGGGGCAGGAGTACGGTCATATCGTCTCCTCCTCACCAGTATTTCCCTTCCTTCATGATGACAGCGGCGAGGTCCTGTCATTTCCTCCTGTGATCAACTCGGCACATATCGGTGCGGTGGAAGCAGGTGATGAAAATCTCTTTTTCGAGTTCAGCGGGCCCGGCCTCGATGACCTGCTGCTTGCAGCATCCATTGTTGCATGTGATTGTGCCGACATGGGATTCACCGTGCTGCCGGTCACCTGTTCCCTTCCGTATGACACTCCCTATGGCAGAGAGATCACCGTGCCCTACTACTTCCAGAAACCGCAGACCTGTGAGGTCTCCTATCTCCACAAGACTCTTGGCGAGAATCTTAGTGACCGGCAGATCCTCACTGCTCTTGAGCGTATGGGTATCAAGGCAACGATCTCAGACTCTGTAATCACTGTTGTTCCACCCGAATACCGCAACGATTTTCTTCATGCTGCTGATATCGTTGAAGATGTGATGATCGGTCATGGTCTCAGTCTGTTCGCTCCGGTCCTTCCAAGTGATTTTACCGCAGGGCGGCTTACCGAGGCGGAGGAACTTTCCCGGAAAGTGAAGGACATCATCATAGGGATGGGCTTTCAGGAGATGATGTATAACTATCTTGGTTCAAGGCGAGAGTACATAGACAACATGCACGTAAACGGTGAAGCGTATATCCAGATAGCAAATCCGATGAGTGAGAACTATGAATTCGTCCGCCCCTCGATAATCCCCTCCCTTCTAGAGAGTGAGAGCGTGAGCGCTCACGCGGTCTATCCCCACCAGATCTTCGAGGTGGGGAAGGTCGCCTACCTCGATGAGCGTGATAACTCGGGAACTGTGACGAAAAATCACCTGGGTTTTCTTGCCTCAGGACCGGAGGCCGGGTTCAACGATCTCAACAGCTATATCAGCACCCTGCTGTATTTTCTCAATATCGAATATGTGATGACCGAACTGGATGATCAGCGCTTCATTCCCGGAAGGTGCGGCAAACTTGTACGTGAAGACAGAGAGCTTGGTATCTTCGGGGAGATTCACCCGCAGGTGCTTGAGAGCTGGAATATCACGATGCCCTGTATCACCTGTGAACTCGATATAGATCAACTGCTGATCTGTCGGGAGCATCTGTAGAAAAAGGCTGTCAGACAGTTCAGCGACGGCCGGGAAAACCCGGCCGTTCACATGAGCAATCGTTTGCTGCAGGCCCCATCAGAGGGAGGCAAGGAATTCACTTACCTCTTCGCCGTGTGTCTTCACCTGAACCTTTGGCCACACCTGTATCAGCCTGCCTTCGGGGTCAAAGACGAACGTGCTGCGGATTACACCCATATAGGTCTTGCCGTACATCTTCTTTTCCCCCCAGGCACCGAGAGCTTCAAGCAGCTTGTGCTCAGGGTCACTGAGAAGAGTGAAGTTCAGTTCGTGCTTTGCAATGAATTTCTGGTGGCTGCCGGGCGAATCGGGAGAGAGGCCGAGCAGTACAGCATCTCTGCTTTCGATTGCAGGCAGATTGTCACGGAAGCTGCATGCTTCGGTGGTACAGCCGCTTGTGTTGTCTTTAGGGTAGGCGTACAGGACAACATACTTGCCTGTGAAGTCACTGAGGCGTACATCCTCACCCTTCTCATTCTGAACAGTAACCTCAGGTGCTGTTGATCCAATTTCAAGCATGGTAACTCCTTTTTCCGTCATTCTTCACCGAAGAGAGCTCTCAGCCTCTTCAGGGCATCTTCTTTGCTGCTCTGCGCCGTTGAGGTCTTTTCTTTCTGGTTGATCATGAAAGAGGGGCAGAAGTTCGCACGTTTTTTATCGGTGACTTCTTCCTCCACTGCCTCGCGGCATTGGTGGTAAGCCCCTTCATCATAGAACCTGCAGTTCACACAGCTCTTGAGACTCTCGCCGCAGGACGGGCAGACAGTCGCATGGCCGATGGTCATGGACGAGTTGATCTCGGCGTTGCAATGCACACAGATACTCATGGAGGAATTGTACCAATGCTGAAGCGATTCTGGCAAGAGAAAGTTCCTGTTCTTCTCTAGAAACCGTTGTCTCTTCCTGCTATAATCTGTGTCTATCCGGAGGCTCTCATGGCAACCCTGTTTACAAAGATCATCAATCGCGATATCCCGGCTTCCATCCTCTATGAAGATGAGCTGTGCATCGCGATTCTCGATATAGCGCCTGTGAATAAAGGGCACGCCCTCGTTATAAGCAGAAATGAGTATCCTACTACAGCGACCTGCCCTGATCAGGAGCTTCAACACCTGATGAGTGTTGCTAAGAGACTTGATGAGAAGATGCGTGATGCATTGCAGGCTGATGCAACGAATATCATCATCAACAACGGACCTGCAGCGGGGCAGGAAGTTCCCCACCTTCATATTCACATCATCCCCCGATATGACGGTGACAACAAGAAGGTGATTCCGACGAAGGAAGTATACGGGGAGGGTGAACTCAGCGTGTACGCTGAAAAGCTCTCCCTGAGTCTGTAAGCTGGAAGAAACCTCACGCCGAGCAGAATTCTCACAATTATTTATTATCAATAGGATTGAACAAAATTTGATAATGTACTAGAATCCGTCCGGTACGCTTGTTATACGTGTCGTTCCGCTTTGTTCAGCCTGAGACAACACTCTGATTGGATAGGTAATGACGCGATACACGGATATGATGATTACTTCTCTACGGGTTCTGTACCTGACGAATGGGGCAGACCGCGGAAAGAGATAAAAGAGGAATGAATAATGGCTGATATTAGTAAAATGAGAAACATCGGAATCAGTGCTCATATTGACTCTGGTAAGACGACCCTTTCCGAAAGGATTCTCTTTTATGCAAACAGAATCCATGCGATCCACGAGGTGCGCGGTAAAGACGGCGTCGGTGCGACGATGGACTCTATGGAACTTGAGAAAGAACGTGGGATCACGATTGCTTCAGCAGCAACCAACGTCACCTGGAAGGAGCACCCGATCAATGTTATCGATACTCCGGGACACGTGGACTTCACAATTGAGGTGGAACGCTCTCTGAGAGTTCTTGACGGAGCGGTTCTCGTTCTCTGTTCTGTTGCTGGTGTTCAGAGCCAGTCGATTACTGTAGACCGCCAGATGAAGCGCTACAATGTTCCCAGGATTGCCTTCGTCAACAAGTGTGACCGTACCGGAGCAAACCCCTACCGGGTTAAGAACCAGCTGATTGAGAAGCTTGGTCTCAATGCTGTGCTTATCCAGATTCCCATCGGGCTCGAGGATAAACTGCAGGGTGTGGTCGACCTGATCACCATGAAGGCCGTCTACTTCGATGGAGACAGCGGGGAGAAGCTCAGATATGAGGAGATTCCTGAAAACCTGAAAGCTGAAGCCGAAGAGAAGAGAGAGGAGATGCTGGATGCTATCTCGTTGTTCTCAGATGAACTGATGGAGGCTATGCTCGAGGATGCAGTGACTGAAGACCTGATTCATGAAGCGCTGAGAAAGGGAACCATCGCCCTTGAGCTCGTTCCTGTCATGATGGGCTCAGCCTACAAGAACAAGGGTATTCAGCCCCTTCTTGATGCAATCATAACCTACCTGCCGAACCCGACGCAGGTCACCAATACCGCACTGGACCTCGATGACGAGGAGACTCCTGTCAAACTTGTAGCAGAAGATGAAGCGAAACCGGTTATTCTTGGTTTCAAACTTGAAGATGGTCAGTACGGACAGCTTACGTACATCAGAATCTATCAGGGCCGTGTGAAGAAAGGCGATGAGCTCATGAACACCAGGACCCAGAAGAAATTCAAGATCGGAAGACTGGTCAAGATGCATGCTTCAAGTATGGAAGACATCAACGAAGTCGGTGCAGGAGATATCGCAGCACTGTTCGGAATAGACTGTGCAAGTGGTGATACCTTCTGTCATCCTTCCTTGAACTATTCTATGACTTCTATGTTCGTGCCGAACCCGGTTATCTCCCTTGCTGTCAATCCTGTTGACAAGAAGGCCGCTGACAATATGGCGAAGGCTCTCAACAGATTCACCAAGGAAGACCCGACGTTCCGTACCTATGTAGACCCTGAATCCAATCAGACGATCATACAGGGTATGGGAGAACTTCACCTTGAGGTCTACATCGAGAGAATGCGCAGAGAGTATAAGGCCGAGGTCCTCACCGACAAGCCGGAGGTCGCCTATCGTGAAGCCATCAGCCAGCGTGCTGATTTCAACTACACTCATAAGAAGCAGACCGGTGGATCAGGTCAGTATGCTCGTGTCGCAGGATATATCGAACCTATCCCCGAGGGTGAAGATGCACCTAACTACGAGTTCATCGACAGCATCAAGGGTGGTGTCATCCCGACCGAATACATCCCCTCCTGTGATAAAGGTTTCCAGGCTGCTCTAAAGAAGGGGACACAGCTCGGATTCCCGATCGTCGGCGTCAGAGCAGCGATCAATGACGGAGCCTATCACCCGGTCGACTCATCTGACCAGGCCTTCCAGACGGCAGCTCTGCAGGCATTCAGAGAGACCTATGAAAAGGCTAAGCCTGTCATTCTCGAACCTATCATGAAGGTGAGTGTCGAGGGACCTACTGAGTTCCAGGGAAATATCTTCGGATCCATCAACCAGAGACGAGGTATCATCATCAGTTCGACCGAGGACGGAGCGAACTGTGCAGTCGATGCCGAAGTCCCTCTTTCAGAGATGTTCGGGTACTCTACAGTGCTCCGCTCCCTCACACAGGGTAAGGCTGAATACACCATGGAACTCGCGAAATATTCCAAGGTTCCGCAGAGCGTCAGCGAAGAACTTAAGAAAGCGTATCAGGAAAAGAAGAAAGAGCAGTCAAAATAGAGATAGTATCGATAGAGATGACCGGTCTTCAGGGCCGGTCATTTTACACGTAATAGATTGTGTTACCCGTGGGAAAACCGTGATATACTAGGGTAACTTAAACATCTTGGAGGTGTCATATGGAAGTTCAAGAGTTAAACGAGTTAAGCCCGCTTAGGGCATTTGACAAATCGCTGCATGGTGGACTTGGTAAGGGAAACCTTGGAGTCCTGGTAAGCCGTCATGGAGTTGGTAAGACTGCATGTCTGGTACATCTGGCAACAGACAAGCTATTCAGGAATCAGCATATCATTCATGTTTCCTTCTCTGGAAATGTTGATCATGTGATCAGCTGGTATAAGGAAGTGTTCCGGCAGATCTCAGAGAACAGAGACCTGGAAGATGCCACACACATTTACAATGAAATTCTGGCAAACCGTGTTGTCATGAACTTCTCTCAGGAGAATGTTTCAGTTGAAAAAGTTCTCGGTTCTCTCGAGACTCTCATTCGTCAGGGTTCTTTCAATGCGGATGCCGTGATGTTTGATGGATATCATCTCACAACAGCAAGTGAGGATGATGTCAGGAAGATCAAAGAGTTCGCTATGAACATGAGACTTGAAGTATGGTTCAGCGTCTCACCTGTCAAAATGGATGTAACGTACGATGAATACGGTGTCCCTGAGACGATGCTGAAGTACGAAGAACTTATCGATGTTCTCATCGGTCTCAAGTACAGCGAAGACATGGACAAAGTCGTTATGACTCTCGTCAAAGACGGCGATGATATAACACCTCATCCGATGCAGGTGAATCTTGATCCCAAGACGATGCTGATCGTTAACTGACACCAATATACAGATTAAGCAGTAACGGTTGTTGCCACCTCTCACGTGGCGATGACCGTTTTTCTTTGTGTTGCGGCTGCTACGGCTGCTCTCCCCTCATCGATGGAAAGAGAGTTTTCCCGTCAGGTGGTAATCAACCTCCAGCCCATATCACCATGGCAAGGAGGAGAAAGAGAATTCCCGTTGCAAGTTTTCCTTTCACCACATGGCGGTTGAACCAGGAAGAGATTTTCTTGTGAGAGACCCCTGCAAGTGCGAATGTGAATAGAAGGATAAGAGGAAGTACGAATGCGATGTTGTAGAGGACCAGCCAGAGAAGAGCCCCTGTATAGGAACCGCTTTGGACCATGTAGGCGATTGTAGGAAAGTAGATCTGTCCGGTACAGGCGAGTTCGAGAAGAGCGACAATGAGGCCGGTGACAAGCAAGACTGAAAACAGAAGGATAGGTCCCCGATGCATATCGCTGTTCCGTATGACCCGGTGTATCCGTTTCTTGAGTGTCTTGGGCAGCTGCAGCTGCATGGCCCCTGCTTCTTTGCTCTTCCATATGCGATAGGCATCCCGGAAGGTAAGGATTGAGAGTATAAGCGAAACCGAGGAAAACAGATACCGGATAATCTCTCGCAGAAGACTCAGGTCCTGTGCAGCCTGAAAGACCGCAAAGAATCCCAGTCCGATGATCAGGTAGGCTATGAATACTCCGGTAATGAAACCGGTCCCTGCAATGATTATCCCCTTGCGGCTTCCTCCTCTCAGTGCAATCCATGAAATAAAGAATATCATTGTCGCGAAGGCACAGGGATTCACTCCATCTATGAGACCGGCGAGAAGGACAGGGAGAACTGCGATATCGATCTGTGAACCTGTGTGGATTCCGGGAAGGTTATCCCTCTTCGGCAGGTATTCCCCATGTTCTCTGGCATAGAGCAGTTCTTCCAGAATACCATTGTCGACAGCGCTGTTGCCCTGATAGACATTATTTCCCACTATCATTACCGGTGAAATGGTATATTCATAGCCCATCACAGCTAATCGTTTTTCACAGAGTTCAAATCCGGTTTGTGTAAGGACATTGACGTAAGTGACCTCAGCTTCGAAGCCTGCCCTCTGTTCAGCAGCGGGAAGTATCTTCTCCTCGAACAGGTCGCAGTGTGAACAGCCGATATCTCCAAAATATTCGACCATGATCGTCTCGAGTTTCTGGGAAGCTGGTAAGAGCATCAGGAGAGACAGGATGAGAGTGATGCAGGTTCTTTTCATAGATATACCCGGTGGGATCAGAATGAACTGGATTGTACCGTATCCCCGGTGAAAGAGCAACGGCGGGGAGCTTTTACGTCAGACCCACTGGTCTCCTTCTGTTTCGAGTGAGACAGTCTTCTCCTGCAGAAGGACCGAGGCCATAGCTTCCACTGCTTCCCCTGTCCCCAATTCACCGAGAAGCTTCTCTGCCGTCTTTGCTTTCACCGATACTGCCGTGACGGGCAGGTCAAGAAGGATTGCGAGACGCTCTCTCATCTCACTGATGTGAGGAGCGAGACGGATGTTCTGGAGGACGATGGTGATATCGATGTTGATTATACGGTAGTCACTGATCAGAGAGAGTGTTTTTTTAAGAAGAAGGGCACTGTCAATGTCCTTGAACGCATCATCGCCCGGGGGGAAATGTGTCCCGATATCACCGAGAGCTGCCGCTCCCAGGAGAGCGTCTATGAGAGCGTGGATTGCCGCATCCCCGTCTGAGTGGGCATCTGCACCCCTATCGGAGGGAATGGGAACTCCGGCGAGTATGAGAGGCCTGCCGGATATGAGTCTATGGATATCCCAGCCGGTGCCTGTTCTCATACCATCTTCCTTCCCAGATCGAGATCTTCTTTCGTGGTTATTTTGAAGTTGTCGGGGTCCCCTTCACAGATGGCGACCTGGTACCCGTGATCGGTGAAGATTTCGCTGTCATCAATGTACGTCTTCTTGGCGTCTGCTGCAGCCTGATGGCAGGTAAGAATATCCGGGAAGCGGAAGACCTGAGGTGTTTGTACAGCTGTAAGGCCTGTCCGGTCAACTCCGCCGACTATGAACCCCCCTTCATCCACCCGCTTCACAGCATCATGGATCGTGACTCCGGGAATAGCGCCTCCGACCACCGTTGCAGTAGCGATTGTCCGTATGATGAGTTCCAGGGAAACAAAGGGGCGAGCGCCGTCATGGATCGCAACATACTCACCGGCATTTTCGTATCCGCCAAGATGTTCAAGAGCGTTTCTTACAGACTCCTGCCGGTCCTTTCCTCCCGGTACCAGAGAGACGGGCACCTGAAACGCATAGAGCAGATTGTCAAGGGCAAGTTCACACTCATCCTTCATACCCTCGGGGTACGTGACAATGATCTGTTTCAAGGAAGGCACAGAGGTGAAAGGAAGGAGCGCATGATACAGTACGGTTCTATCATCGAGAAGTGCAAACTCTTTCTTTCCCGTGGTGCCGTCTGGTGATGAGTTTCTGAAACGTTCACTGGTCCCCGCTGCAGTCACAATGAGGGAAAACGGAGGGAACTGCACTTATGCATCCTTCTTTGTTGATCCCGCATTTTCGAGCTTGCTGAAAATCAGTGCTTCGAGTTCTTCTTTCGGGCGGTCAAGGGAGAGGGAGGATTCGTCAATCAGGATTCTCAGTGCATTGTCATAGAGTTTCCTCTCCTGCACCGGCAGCTCCTTGATCTTAGAGCGATGATAGAGGATCTGCACGACACGGGCAATCGATCCGATGGATCCTTCTGTGAGAAGGTCAACGTTCATCTGGTATCGGGCTTTCCAGTCAACTGGTACCTGATCCGACTTTCTGCTGATCGAATCCAATGCTTCCATGGCCTCTGACGGAACAACAATCGGTCTGATACCAAGCTCTTCAGCTTTGTTCACTGGAATCATGACTGTCATATCAGAAATATCAAGGAAGATGACATAGTAGAGGTGTGTATTACCGCTCAGTGTCTTTTCTTCGATCTTTTTAACTACTCCGACTCCCTGGAGCGGATAAACTATGTGGTCACCTAACTTGAACTGTGGCTCTATACCTGTTTCACTCATATACCACATTATAGCGGAAAAAAGGGTAAACAACAAGTATGGTCAAAACCCTGTGATTGTTCTATATTGCCCGTATGGAAAAGAAATTGCGTTTCAGTGGAGTACTACTCCACCCTACATGCCTGCCCAGTGACTCAGGGATCGGTGATTTCGGCTATGCATGCGAACAGTTCATTGATCTGCTTCATGATGCAGGTGTCGGTCTGTGGCAGATTCTGCCCCTTTCGCCTGTAGGTTTCGGGGATTCCCCCTACGCTTCCCTGTCTGCTTTTGCAGGAGAAGAGCTATTCATTTCGCTTGAGCGTCTTGTCGACAGCGGGATACTCTTTGCACGCGACCTTGAATCGATGCCTGCCTTCAGGGACGATACAGTCGATTTCGAAAAGGTCCGAGATTACAAGATGCCTCTGCTGAAGGAGGCCGCCAGAAGGTTTCTTGCAGATACTGCCTCAGAAAGCTATGATGATTACCGTCTTTTTCTTGACCAGAATATCTACTGGGTTGAAGACTATGCTCTGTTCAAGGCACTCGGAGCCTACTTCGATGACCTGAGGTGGTATCATGCCTGGCCGAAGGACCTTGCTGTGCGGGACCCTCTGGCTATCGGGGAGTACCGGGAAAAGCTGAGAGATGACATCGAGGTCGAGAAAGTACTGCAGTATTTCTTTCATGCCCAATGGAAACAGATTCGCGAGTATGCACATCACAGGAATATCGCTATCGTCGGAGACATTCCCATCTTTGTTGCTCACGAGAGTGCTGACGCATGGTGTCATGGTGAGTTCCTCAAACTCAATGCGGATGGAACAAAGCAGAAAGTGGCCGGAGTTCCGCCTGATGCCTTCAGTGAGACCGGTCAGCTCTGGGGAAATCCTGTGTATGACTGGGATGCACTGAGAGCCGATGATTATTCATGGTGGGTCGAAAGAATCAAACACCAGCTCGCTGTCGCAGATATGGTCAGGATAGATCATTTCCGTGGTTTCGAGGCCGCATGGGAGGTGGATTCCGATCAGGAGACTGCAGAGCACGGGCAGTGGGTAGATGCTCAGGGCGATAAATTCTTCACCTTTCTTGAAGGTGTTCTCGCTCCGCTTCCTTTCATCGCTGAGGACCTTGGTATCATCACAGATGAGGTGAATCGGTTACGAAAGAATCACAGGCTTCCCGGTATGAAGATACTTCAGTTCGCGTTCAACTTCACTATGGAAGGCCAGTTCGATGCGGAGCACTTCTATCTTCCCCACACCTACGAAGAGCTCTGTGCCGCTTACACAGGAACCCATGATAACAATACGACCCGAGGGTGGTATGAAAGTCTGGATAGCGGGTATAAGGATATCGTACGAAGGTACCTGAGCTGTGATGACTCCTCGGTTGTCTGGTATGCTGTACGCTCTGTTATGGCCTCCAGTGCACGGTATG
>Ga0272443_10002392_pt1 | contig 24126 bp, 18 predicted proteins | sample SSMAcet12_FD_193581 | JGI IMG/M metagenome (GOLD analysis project Ga0272443, IMG submission 193581) | Marine sediment archaeal communities from Little Sippewissett salt marsh, Falmouth, MA, United States - SSM-Acet-12 | ecosystem: Environmental > Aquatic > Marine > Wetlands > Sediment ...
AACATGCTCGAACATGTTCCACACGCTCTGATGCTGAATGAAATTTGATAGTGTGCATGAATGACCTCCACCATCAGCATGGCAGAGGTCCAGATTATTTCATATGCTCTGTGATTTGACGCTTACCAGTAGAGGCGGTAACGGCTATAGAGACTTATCTAAAGTGCAGCTTGTATTATGGAGGTAGTGTTCAATATAAACGAATTAGAATTTAATGCTGTCAGGGGAAATGAAGAAATTACTGATGATATTTATTATCTCAGAAAAACCTGATTTATCGAGCATTTCTTCTCTGAAGATTATTCCAGTAGTGTACTCAGGGAATTGGATAGAATGATTATCGACCTGTACAATGTCGTATTTGATCAGCTGTTGACCCACTTGCCAAGGCATCAAAATCAGTGCATCAGAGTTCTGCAAAATTTCAAGTATTACAAAAAGACTATCCATCCCACAGATCTCATTATTACTAATGATCTGTTTTAACATATTAGGGATTATATTCCCTTTCAATGAATCAGAAGAGCCAAGAATGAGCCATTTATATTTTGCAAAATCATCGAGTGTAATTTTTGAGTCTCTTATGTTAAAAAGAGGATGATCTCTCTTTGCAAAAATGCAGTGATGAGTTTGCATGAGTGGTTTGAATACAAGCCGTGGATCACTATTGTTTAGTATATTGCCGAGAAAGATATCACAGTCCCCAGAGAGGATGTCATGAATAACATTCCAGGACGACCCCCGTCTAGCAGTTATGATAATATTATCATTAAGCTCTTCTTCGATTTTTAAGATAATCTTTGAAGCGTAAAGTACCAACCACATATTTCCAAATGCCATGGTTATCGTTTTTTTTGTAGCCATATCCTTTTCTAGTTCATTCCTAAGAAGCTTCATGTCTGAATTAAAACGATTAATGTATTTAAGAAATATTCTACCAGAAGAGGTTAGACTACAACCTCGATTGGAACGTTCGAATAACTGACATCCAAATTCGTTCTCAATTTTCTTAATATTTTTTGTTAAAGCCGGCTGGCTGATATTCAGAAGTTCACTGGCCTTTCTATAGTTACATGTTTCGGCTAGAGTAGTGAATTGACGGAATAAGTGCATCATCGTTATAACCCCCAGGTTATCAAAATGTACCTAAAATATATTGGACAACCAAAGTATCGCACCATAGAATAATACATGAATATTGGACAAATGGTTGTTGTTATTAATTTTATTATAAGTAGTTAGAAACTTATAGTCAAGGTATGAATGCATTAGGCATATCTTTTGGGCAAATAAAAGTGGTGATTAACAAATAGGTGAACTAATTGTACCTGTAAAGTGAAGTCATCACGTGTGAATCAACCTTGGGAATATATATAAGGAGGTGGGATTAAGAAATTTTACGATTGAATAGGATTTGGAAAGGAATACATCTGAATATATGGGAAATTTCGATATGAATTGTGATTTTATTCATTTGATAAAAGACTAATCAATTTATATAGCGAAATAGATTCGTATATCAGGTACTAAAAACTACGGAGGTTATTGATGAAACATTTTACTTTACGAATTGTTGTTGTAGCGATGGTGATGGTGCTTTTTGTTGGAGTTAGCGCATTTGGCGCTGGTCAGGAGGAAAAAATGGATGGCACTATTCATCTTCGGTTTGCCAACGTCTATCCAGCAGACCACCCTCAAAATAAAGATGGTGCGTATCCTTTAGCAGAAAGTCTGCCAGAAGATAGTGGATTGACGATGTCTGTTTATCCGAATAGCCAATTAGGTAATGAGAGAGCCCTTTCTGAATTGCTGCAGGCTGGCGAAATTGAAATGGCCTTGGTGAATTCGTCATTCCTGGCTAATTTCTATCCACCTATTGGTGTTTTCAATGCGGATTTCCTTTTCTCCGGTCCCGAAGATTTGGCTGAAATTACGAATGGGCCTATCGGACAGGAGCTTTGGGATGGTCTTCTAGAGAAGACAGGCATGAGGGTTCTTGGTACCTGGTACTACGGTGCACGGCATCTGACTACCAAGAATACCGCGGTTCATAGTCCAGCAGATCTGAAGGGTTTAAAGATCCGTGCTGCGGATAATCCGGTTGTTATTGAAACAGTAGCAGCACTTGGTGCTACTCCGGTACCGGTTGCTTTCCCTGAACTCTATATGGCTCTTCAGCAAGGTGCTGTCGATGGCCAGGAGAACCCCATTCCGACGATCGCGGGCTCCGCCTTTGGTGAAGTCCAGGACTACCTTATGCTCACAGGACACCGTGTGATGGCAATTCAGGTGCTTATTTCGGACAAGGTCTGGCAGAAAATGACGGATGACCAGCGCAGGGTTCTTCAGGAGGGTGTTAATGAACGTACACCCGAAGTCGCCGAAGGTATCCTTCAAATTGAAAATGACAAGGTTGAGGAATGGAAAAAGACTGGTACATTTACCGTGATTGACGACCTTGACTTCAAGGCATTCCACGAGCTTGCTCACAAGCACTTCCCCGGTAAATTTGCTGCTGAATGGGGAGACTATTATGAACGAATCACAGCCGTGACTCAGAAGTAAATAAAGCTCATAGCACCAGTCCTCCCCCTCAAGGGCGGGGGATGGACTGGTCGAGTATTGGTTTGGTGCACCTTTACGTGCTTATGTATTGAGATATTGAACGTATGTTAAAGGGATGCATGTAGTTTGTAGCTTTTTCGTCCTTGAACTTTTCGATGTGATGTCCTTATCGGGACAGGTTCTAGATCATAACATAGGAGTTCTTAGGAACATGAATACAAAAACGTATTTGCGTGTAATTATTAAAGCTGAGGAGCTGGTTACCATTTCATTGGTTGTCGTGCTGGCCGGTCTTACTCTGCTTCAGGTTTTGGGCCGAAACATAGAGTTTTTTCCAAGTTTTATGTGGACGGAAGAACTCTCTCGGCTTGCGTTGGTTTGGCTGATCGCCTTCGGTTCATGTTATGTTATGGCTAGAGGGGAGCACATCACCGTGGATGTAATACCTCTGTCAGGACGTGTGAATTCTGTGGTCCAGATGGTTTCCGTATTAGTGACAATTGCTGTCACCGTGGTGATGGCTATAGCTAGTTTTAGGTATCTTGATCGTGTTGCAGGTCAGAGGCTTGCTACCGTTAAGCTCCCCATGGGTCTCTTCCAGCTGGCAGGGGTAGCGGGCTTTTCTCTTATGACACTTCACGGTATTGAGCGTCTGGTGCGATTGGGGTCAATGTTCAACGCTGTGACTTCTCAGAACGAAACGAATGAAAAGGAGAATAACGAATGACTTCTGCTGCTATTATTACTGTCTTACTGATAGTCTTATTGCTTCTCAAGGTGCCGGTGGGAATTGCCATGTTAGCTCCTTCGATCCTTTACATTTGGTTCTCACCGATGCTCTCGATGGGTGTAGTGGTTCAGCGTTTCATGGAAGGAGTGAACAATTATGTCCTCCTCGCAATTCCGTTGTTCATTCTCATGGGGAATCTATTGAACAACTCAGGTGTGACGGATAGGCTTTTTGACTTTTTGGAATCGTTAACGAGTCGCGTGAGAGGTGGGTTGGGATATGCAAACGTAGGAGCGAGCCTTATCTTTAGCGGGATGAGCGGCTCAGCGCTTGCTGATACCGCCGGACTTGGGACGATTGAGATAGAAGCGATGAAGAAACGCGGTTATGACATGCCATTCGCAGTAGGTATAACAGGAGCTTCAGCCATTATCGGGCCAATTTTCCCTCCAAGCATACCAGCTGTTGTATATGGTGTTGCATCAGGAGTATCTATCGGTGGGCTATTCATAGGTGGAGTTGTTCCTGCTTTTCTCTTGGCTGGCGCATTATGCGTGATGGTTTTCTTTATTGCCCGTCGCCGCGGATACAAACTCTCAGAACAAATCAGTATTAAAGAAATTCTCAAGTCATTCTGGCGCTCGATACCGGCATTAGCTGCCCCGGTTCTTCTTCTGGCGGGTATGTTCTCCGGACTCTTTACTCCGACCGAAGCAGCTGGTGTTGTTGTCTGCTACGCTGCGGTGCTGGGATTTGTTTTGTACCGCTCATTGAAGATCTCGAATGTTGTTGAAATACTCAAGAACACTGTCGTGACGTCCGTCCAGGTTCTATTTATTGTGGGAGCTGCCTCACTTTTTGCTTGGATTCTTGCGTATGAAGAGGTTCCTCTTCACGCCGCGCAAGCCCTTCTAGGGTTGACTCAAAGTCCAGCAGTTTTTCTTGGAATTGTTGTATTACTACTGCTTATTGTGGGGATGTTTCTGGCTCCTAATCCGGCAATTCTCATCCTTGTTCCCGTACTGCTTCCTGCTTTGAATGCGTATGGGATCTCACCGCTTCATTTCGGAATCATTATGATTGTAACGCTCATGATCGGATTGTTGACACCACCTGTAGGTACTGTTTTGTATGTGTTGCAGTCTGTTACGAAGATGTCTCTGAGAGATATAGTCAAATCGCTGTTTCCTTTTATGTTGCCTCTTGTTGTAATACTGATCGCCGTAACGTATATACCATGGCTAAGTGTTGGACTTCCAGCTTTACTGGGATATCGGTAGGGAAACCGAACGAACGGCTTGTACCATGGATATACAATATTAATCCTGCTTAATAAGTAGATTGGAGTTTATTATGTCACAGTTATTTTATGGCGTCATTGGAAGGACGTATGATGAGTCACGTGAAGGAAGCCGCCCATCCAAAGAGGGGAATGGCAATCGTCCCAATGTGCTGATTTGGTTAATGGATGATGTAGGCTTTGGTCAATTGAGTCCATATGGAGGATTAGTCGATACTCCCGCTCTTCAAAGGATAGCAGATCGGGGAACGCAGTTCACAAACGGTCATTCGACGCCGCTGTGCGCTCCCACACGGGCCTGCCTGCTTACAGGAAGAAACCATCACACCAATAATATGGCTTCATTACCTCGCTTTGCAGCCCAGTTCCCTGGGCATGATGGAAATGTTCCATTCGAGAATGGATTTATCTCTGAGATTCTGCAGAACGAGGGATACGCCACTTTTGCGGCAGGTAAATGGCACCTTAGTCCAGTGGATGGGACGCACATGGGTGCTTCACGCAGGACTTGGCCGCTAGGACGTGGCTTTGACCGATTCTACGGTTTTATGGGAGGGCAGACCGACCAGTTCCATCCACATCTGGTATCTGATAATCATGTCATACTCCCTCCCAAATCTCCCGAGGAAGGGTATCACCTGTCTGAGGACCTGGTTGATCAATCTATAGGGTTCATCAACGACCTCAAGAATGCCGATTCAAGTAAACCATTCCTCCTATATCTCGCATTCGGCGCAGGTCACTCTCCTCATCAGGCCCCGAAGGAATTTATTGAACCGTATCGAGGTCATTTTGACATGGGTTGGGACAAATACAGAGAACTTGTATTTGAAAAGCAGGTGGAAAATGGTATCATCCCCGCTTCTGCTAAGCTCTCGGCACTTGATCCTGATGTACCTCGTTGGGAGACCCTTCAGGATTCGGAAAAAGCATTTTCAGCTAGACTCATGGAGGGCTTCGCAGGGATGGTCACCCACATGGACTACCAGGTGGGGAGGCTCCTGAATCATCTGGAACGTATAGGGGAGCTTGACAATACCGTGATTATTGTTCTAAGCGACAACGGGGCAAGTTCAGAAGGCGGCGCTAAAGGAGCACTTAATTACCAGCAGAACTGGGGCGGTGGGGTTGAGGCAGTCATGCCTTCACCAGAAGAGCTTGAAAATGTTGGTGGCCCGAAAACATTCAGTAATTATCCGTGGGGATGGGCATGGGCAGGAAGTACGCCTTTCCGCCGATGGAAGCGGGAGACGTATAGAGGTGGATGTGGTGTTCCATTTATTGCCTCTTGGCCCGGAACTTCCGGACAGAAACAATTGGATGACCAGTTTGTTCATGTTATAGACGTTGTCCCTACACTGTTAGATGGACTCGGAGTCGAACCCCCCGACACTATTAATGGGTATAGCCAGTCACCGATTGAGGGTGTGAGCTTTTACCAGGCCCTTTCGGACGGTCCAAAACCTGCTGTCCCGCGAACTCAGTACTTTGAGATGTGGGGGCATCGTGCCATCTATCACAATGGCTGGCGTGCAGTCTGCCCGTGGCCTGGAACCTCTTACGCGGAGGCCGGCGTAGGCTTTCCTACGGAAATGACAGGATCCGATTTAGACCGTCTTGAAGAAAGCGGCTGGGAGTTATATAACGTTTCTGAAGATCCGTCCGAGACAGTAAATCTGGCAGCTACAGAGCCAAAACAGCTAAATCGTCTGGTGCAGTTATGGTGGGAGGCGGCTGGACGCTACAAGGTGCTTCCACTGATCTCCAAACTTCCAAAGGGGATTCAGGCAGGGATGACTCCTGATGAATGGATTCCGAAATATACCTATTATCCCGGTACAGCACCGATAGGAATGGAAACGGCTGTGAATACCATCAACATCAGCCACCGCATAACTGCAGATGTTGAAATACAGGGAGGTTCCGCTGAAGGTATACTGCTGTCACTGGGGGATGTATTCGGTGGGTATTGCCTGTTTATGAATGAGGGGCGTCTCTATTACGCGTATAACAGCCTTGGACGCGATGTGACGCTGCTCGAGTCTAGAACAGTGGTTGCTCCAGGAAAACACCGATTGACTTATGACTTTCAGCGCACTGGGGAACCAGACTTTGAACTCGGACTGGGGGCTCCTGGGCGAGGGAGGCTCATGGTCGATGACGAGGTTGTCTGTGAAGCACAGCTGAACACTACAGTGCCACGCATGTTGTCATTCACTGGAACATTGACCTGTGGCTACCACCACGGAGAGCCTATTTGCGATACATATGTTTCATCATTCCCTTTCACAGAACTGCTGAATAAAGTAGTTGTCGAACTCCTCGAAGAGAGCGCTCCCGATCAAGGAGCCCAGAAGGCTCAAGAGGAAATTGAGATGGCCTGTCAATAGATAGGCTGATTTCGGCGGGAATTGGTTTTCTCCGTTTCGATACACGTGTTTATCTTCATATGAAATAGATATGGTTATTTCCGGTTCAGGGATTAGGGTCACAAAAGCTTATTCAAATTTTCACAGATTGCTGATTAATTGATTAGCCTCGGACCCTGATCCTGAACTCAGAGATTCTGTTCGGATTATGTGCAGCCGGAGGTAGGGGGTGTTCTTCTACAGATACAGAAAGAGAGGTATGAAACGGTAGGTGAATATTGAAAACCGGATTGTACAGGCAATGGATGGGGAAATAATAACCCGATCCACTGAGATCATTCATTGGCTGATCACACAATAAAAAAGAGTTCTCTTTACAGAAGGTATTGGATGGAAAATCGTATATGCCAGCGTGAGCTGTACACCTTCATACGAGGGAATCGCAAAAGGAGGCAAAAGATAGATTGGGTTATCCAAAAAGATATGTTTCAGAAAAAAATTAGCAAAAGGAGCTAGAAAATGAAAAAAGTAAAAAGATTGATGATGATCATTCTTATCATTTCGACGGTACTTTCACAGGCAGCATTCGCATCAGGAACAATGGAAAGCATGGAGAGTGCGAAAACCTATTCATATGAACTGATCTCAAAAGTGGCGGAAGATAATACCAGAGTTGTTGCAGTAGCTATTGATTTCGAGAAACCTCTAGATATCGCCTGGGAATTGGCACATTACTTCAAGGTCTCTGCTGAATTGCTTCCCGTTGAGACCTATACTGGAGATCTCATCGCGAACAGCGCAGTTCCCATGGCTGAACGAAACATCACCAGAGCGTATACAAGTGATGTCCCGGAAATCGGAAGCCCGAAAGCCGGTCAGTATGTTATTATCGAACTGAACCCGACCGATGTTAATAATGCCTCTTATTATAAAGGTTTCAACCCTGGCATCCGCCAACTCATACCATACGGCAAAAATATGAAGTATGAAATTGAGCTTGTTTCAGACCTTAACTACTACTCACCGAACATCAGTCCTGCTATACCGGGAAGCGAAATAGAGACGATAAGTAAATATTCCAACTTTGTGATGTCTGGGCACAGTATTATGACGGCAGATGAATTCTCGATAGGTTCCTTTACTCTTGATTCTAACGAGACGATCAAATCAATGGGATATAACTTCTATGCACCAGAGGATTTTGAACCTGGACAGAAGGTGCCTCTCGTCGTATTCCTTCATGGTTCAGGACAGAGCCATGATTACACCAATTTCGCGGATGACCTACTTGCAGATATCAGGTCTCCACTGCTCGTGTATAACGGGGGTACAACCTGGATTGAAAACATGAAGGAGAAGTGTTACGTGCTTGTTCCTCAGATACCTGCCAGAGATACGAAAGATGCACGTGGCGAAATAGGTTGGAATAACATCGAAACGCAGAATCTTGTTATGGCGCTCGTTGATAGGATCATTGCAGAGAATGATGCAATCGACACAGATAGACTCTATCTCACAGGACTTTCCATGGGAGCTTTTGGCTCATGGGGTATTTTGACAAGTGATAATGATAAGGTGTCTGACAAGTTTGCAGCAGGAGTCCTTATAGCAGGTGGTAACGGATTCACCGATTTCTACAGAGGTGGTATTTCATTTCAGGAATTCTATGAAAAGCAACTGAATACAAATTCCTTCAAGGCAGAAAATGTAAAAGTACCGATCTGGATCTGCGGTGCAGATACTGATCCTTTAGTGCCAATTATAAATAGCAGATCACCCTTCGCGATTCTTTCAGGATCCCGGATCAATAACGAAGGAGAAGTTGTTCCTAGCCCAGCTATTTCATTCGAAGAAAAGGAATTTGAAAAATATTACGAAGGAACGAATGTATATGATGGATCAGAAATCAGGTATAGCGAATACCTTTTTGGAGACGGATCCAAGTTCCTTGACCTCGGTATGATTCAACGTAACGGTCATCAAAGCTCACACATAACCTACAAAGATCAGAGAGTTCTTGACTGGATGTTTGCTCAGCATAAATAATTTTGAGAAAAGTATTGGCAAATTTTTAATCATAAGGACCGTCAGTGTATTTTGCACCGACGGTTATCATGTTCGGAAGCGAGATTATCGTGCTGTCTGTTATTATTCTCGCCATAACAACATTATCTACTTTACCCCTTGCATCAGGCAACGCGGTCACAGGTCGACAGTGATGCCCCTTGTTTATGTTGCTTCTTCCCGCCTATACTTAAATACAACCAATAATTACGATACTGATTCAGATGATAAGGAAGTAGTATTCTTCTTCCTGAATTCTAGAGGCTTCTATTTTTCATTGCGAAGAGGGGGTCTGGAATGTAGGGACTGTTTGTTCTTAGCTGGGCTTTATACGTTAGGTGTGATTGTTTTTCATATAAACCTGAGTTCCGTATAGAATCTGAAATGCTGACAGTGAAGGGATTGTTTCCGTGTCTCATAAGGTAGAACATGTGCAATATGATAACTTAAGCAGGAGGAGAAAAGACATACTATGAATAAAACACAATACCCGTTCCATGTCATCTGTAAGCCAATAGGACCGCTCTGTAATCTTTCCTGTGATTACTGTTTCTACCTGGAGAAAGCGAAACTGTTTCCTGAGACGCACGGAAACGATTTCCGCATGAGTGATGAGGTGCTGGAGAAATTCGTCTCCCAATATATCGCATCTCAGCCGGAGCAGACGAGAGAAATTAATTTTGCCTGGCAGGGTGGAGAACCAACCCTGATGGGAATCGACTTTTTCCGTAAGGTCAGAAGACTTCAGAGGAAGTATCAGCGGGAAGAAATGAAAATCACCAACGCACTGCAGACAAACGGAGTGCTTCTTGATCAACAGTGGGCAGAGTTTCTTCGTGATGAACAGTTCCTGGTTGGAATAAGCATTGATGGACCACAGCCCCTGCACGACAGATTCCGCAAGACCCGAGAGGGGAAGGGCAGTTTTTCCCAGGTCATGAAAGGACTTGAAGCCCTGAAAAGAGGCGGAGTTGATTTTAACACCATGACTGTCATTCAAAGCGATAACGGGAAATATCCCCTCGAAGTATATAACTTCCTGAAAGAAATCGGCTCTACATTTATGCAGTTTATTCCGATTGTGGAGAGGAATGATGAAGGCGGAGTAACGGAGAGGACCGTCGGCTCGCTCCAATGGGGAAAGTTCCTCACTTCCGTATTCAATGAGTGGCTAAAACAGGATATCGGGAAATATTATGTTCAGCATTTTGATCTGATGCTGGGACTGTATCTCGGTTACCCGTCTTCGCTGTGTGTCCATGCTCCCACATGCGGCAGGGCTGTGGCGCTTGAACATGACGGGTCACTCTATTCCTGTGACCACTTCGTCTTCGAGGAAAATTATCTAGGAACCATACAGGATCAGAACCTGGCAGATCTTCTCGATTCACCTCAGCAGCAAAACTTTGGAAAAGCAAAGCTGATGGATCTTCCTTCTGACTGCAGGGAGTGTCAGTTCCTTCAACTCTGTTACGGTGGCTGTCCTGCCCAGAGAGTAAAGAAGACTGAGAAGGGAGAGCCAGGGCTGAACTGGCTCTGTGAGGGGTATACGTATTTTTATGAATCAAGTGCTCCGGTTTTTCAGGCGATGGCTCAGGCTGTCAGGGCAGGTTCAACCGCAGACCAATACCGGCATTTCATGCCGAATCCTTATGGACCGGGAGATAACAAGGTCGGAAGAAACGATCCCTGTCCCTGCGGGAGCGGAAAGAAATACAAGCACTGTCATGGTCGATGATCGGTATGACCATGCCGCTACATTAAAACAGTAACTTGATATATGCGAAAGGTCATTATTCTCTACGCTTATGATGGATCATCTATCATCGACTTGTGGAGCATCTACCAGTTTTGGAGTTAGCATTCGTATGATAATAGTAATAATATGTGTGAGTTTGTCAGCAACTTTGATAGGAGCAATAAGCGGAATCGGGGGCGGGGTGATCATCAAACCGGCACTTGATGCGCTCGACCTGTATGCTACAGAAACCGTTAACTTTCTGAGTGGTACAACTGTACTCGCAATGACCACAGTTTCTCTTATAAAAAACAGATACGGCAGCATCAAGGTTCACGCAGGGATTGCTACCCCTCTCGCCATCGGAGGCGTTCTTGGAGGTGCTGCAGGAAAGCAGTTTTTTTCACTTCTGCAGGCAACCGGCATACGAGACTCACTTCTCGGGATGACTCAGAATAGTATCCTTGTGCTGCTGACAGTGGCTGTGTTCATCTATGTCCTGAAAAAGGAAAAGATATATACACTTCATATCAATAACAGACCTGTAGCGTTTTTTGCCGGGGTGGTTCTTGGAGTTTTCTCTTCGTTTCTTGGTATTGGAGGCGGGCCGATCAATATCATGGTACTCTCTTTCTTGTTTTCTATGGAGACAAAGGAGGCGGCTCTCAATTCACTGTATGTCATTTTCTTCAGCCAGCTTTCAACGCTCCTGCTCAATCTTTTCCAAGGAACTGTACCTCAGGTTGATATCCTCATTCTCATGATGATGATTATGAGCGGTATTATCGGAGCGCTTCTGGGACGAAGATTGTCTCAGAGACTTACAAATATGCATATAGACCGACTTTTTCTCGGTGTGATGATATTGATCATCGGCTTGTCGATATCTAATGTTTTCCGTTTTGCTGTATCCTGACCTTTTTCAACAGGAAAAACCGCTTCTACACAACGAATGAATATGACAAGATTTTGGGCGGCAACTGGGTCCCCTCAAAGATCAGTAACCTCTCCTTCCCGTTTTTCGGATCATTTTTAATCTGGAACTTTTTGAGCCGATTCAATTCAATGAGACAAATCTGAGAGCACGTATTTTATTCCAAGTCATTTTTTGTCGATCTATTTTATGAGTTCATCGTATCCTCGGATCAGTCTGATTGTAACCAATCAACCGATCAGATTCCGTCTTGAGGTTCTCAATCCGAGTCCCCTCTCTCTATTGCCTATGTTTAGAAGACCTGAGTTAAAAAACCTGTGCTCCAAGAACAATAAGACTACCGATTTCAAATGCTTAAGATCTCTGTTCTTTCATCGCCTGATTTTATCATATTTTTATTGTGCTTAACATCATATGAAAATACTTGTACAGATCAATAAACATCAAACAAATAAATCCCTCTACGTAGATGTTGTTTTTTATATTCTTTTATCCGAAAGATTGTATAAATAAATATTATAAAAAGATTTATATAGCTTTATGTTTGATAGTCTATCGCTGTAAACTTTGAAATATTTTCTATTGACAGATAAAGAAACCTGTAATATCATTTCAAACATCAAATGAATAAATACGATTGGTTTTTAATTTTAAATAAGATGTCAAACAAATAGAAGGTGGCATATCAAGATGAAAGCAATAGTGAAATCCGAACCTGCAAAGGGAGCGGAACTGCAGGAAATGAATATTCCAGTACCTGGACCGAATGAGGTTCTGATCGACGTGAAGGCTGCGGCCATTTGCGGGACTGATATCCATTATTATCATTGGAACAGCGCAGCAGAAAACTTCTCAAAGAAGTTCGGATTGACTTTTCCCTTCACATTGGGACACGAAGTCTGTGGAACCATCATTGAGATCGGATCTGAAGTGACAAGCCTTAAGGTAGGACAGAAAATTTCAGTTGAAACACATATTCCCTGTGGACGCTGTTACCAGTGTAAGACCGGACAGGCACACAACTGTCAGAGTATGGACATCTATGGAACAAGTTACGACGGTTGTTTTTCAGACTATGCGTTAGTTCCGGAAAGTGTTGCTTTTGTCCTTCCTGACAGCATCTCCTTCAAGGAAGGCAGTCTTTTTGAGCCTGCAGGTGTTGCTATGCGTGCTGTTGAAGAAAGCAAGATTGAAGCCGGTGATTCTGTCGTTATTTTTGGAGCCGGTGCTATCGGCCTGCTTACGATGATGATTGCAAAGGCTGTGGGAGCCGGGAAGATCATTGCAGTCGATATAGATGATTATAAGCTTGGGCTTGCCGAGAAGTTTGCCGATGTCACGATCAATTCAATGAAGGAAGACCATGTTAAACTGATTAAGGAGCACACAGCTCTTAGACAGGGCGCTGATGTCGTGATAGAGATGAGTGGATCTCCTGTCGTATACAAGTCGATGTTCGACTGCCTGCGTCTCGAAGGACGTGTCGTGACTGTCGGTCATCCCGCAGGCGAGGTTTCAATCAATATCACCCAGAATGTGAATACAAAGGGAGCTTCAATCAAGGGGCTCTTTGGCCGAAGGCTATGGAGTACATGGTATTCACTGCTCTCTCTTGTTGAGAACGATCGGATCAACCTTCTTGATGTCGTGACCCATGAATTCTCATTCGAGGAATTTGAAACAGCGTTCGAACAGACGGCAAAAGCCGGAAAGATTCTCTTTGTGAGAGATTAATTAAGCAATTCGAGGAGAAGGGTTTATTCTCCTCATATTAAAAAGGAAAAGGAGAGAAAAGTATGAAGAAATTAATTGTTCTTTTACTCGTATTGATCCTGGCTGTATCATTCATTACGGCTCAGGGAGACTCAGAAGCGGCAGCAGATAAGGTGATCACACTGAAGCTCGGTTCGTCTCAGAATGATGGAACAGCGGAACTTGAAGCTGCAAAGGAATTTGCCAGACTTCTTGAAGTTTACTCTGACGGAAAGATGAAGTGCGACGTTCTCGGAAACGGGCTTGCCGGCGGTGAAAGAGAGATTGTTGAATCCCAGCAGCTCGGTACCCTGGACATGTCTGTTGTTTCCGGAATTCTCCAGAACTTCGACCCCGCCATGATGATCCTTGAGTACGATCTCCTCTTCGTGAGCGAAGATCATGCGAAGGAAGTATTCAACGGACCTATCGGTGAGAAGATCTACAACCGCCTGGTCGATACCGCAGGCATCAGAATTCTGAACATGTACATGAGAACTCCCCGTCTCATGACAACCAACAGACCGATCAACAGCACCGCAGATCTTGCCGGACTGAAGATTCGCGTACCTGAAATGCCTGCACGTGTCGCCCTCTGGAAAGCACTCGGTGCAAGCCCGACCCCCATGGCATTCACCGAAGTCTACACTGCGCTTCAGACCGGAACCATTGATGGTCAGGAAAACCCGATCAGCACCATTGATTCTGCTAAGTTCTATGAAGCTGTTGACTATCTTGGCGTAACTAACCACGTTTTCGGGTTCATGTTCATCAACATCACCGAAGACAGATGGCAGTCACTTACCGACCAGCAGAAGGAATGGGTCGCCAAGGCTGCAGCTGAATCAGCAGTCTTCAACGACAAGCTCGCAAAGGACAAAGAGAATGAACTGATGGCCAAGGTCTCTGCGAAGATGACGGTGACTCATCCTGACACCTCTACCTGGAGATCAATGACTAAAGACGTCTACAAACAGTTCGCAGATGTTGACGGATTTGTTGAAATCTATAGTGCCATCGTTGATGCCGGGAAAAAATACGAATAATCTGAATATGAGTCAGGGCTTTCTCAATGAAAGCCCTGGCATCTAACTGATTACTTTTGGAGGAAGCGTGAAACTTCTAAATACTGTCAATACGTACATCGAGAAAGTCCTGATGGCCTTCTGCCTTCTGCTGCTTACTGCGATGGTCGTATCAACCTCACTTCAGGTCATCTCTCGGTATCTCTTTCCTATGCCGCTTTCGTGGACAGAAGAGATGTCACGTAGACTGATGTCCTGGCTGTTATTCATTGCAGCCCCCATTGCCTACAGAAAAGGAGCTCAGGTGGGAGTTGACTTGTTTGTTAACTACCTCTCAGCAACCTGGAAAAAGTATATTCATATCATCGTTCATGCACTTATTGCTCTGTTCTCAGTTGTGATGATGCAGCAGGGTTGGATCTTTGCAGCAAAAAGTGCGAGACAGATCTCAAGTGCGATAAATATTTCAATGAAGACAGTCTATCTGGTCATCCCTTTCTCAGGTATCATGATTCTGCTCTTCGCTATTGAATATGTCGGTAATGCCATCACGGGCAACGAACATGAAAAGGAGATGCCGGTATGACCATCTTTCTTATCGTTTTTCTTCTTCTTATCGTAATGGGAGCACCGATCGCATTTGCTCTGGGACTTTCCAGCGTCGCATTTGTCATCACCAACGAAAACCTCTCCCTGTTGTTCATCGTACAGAAAATGTTCTCTGGAACAGACTCGTTTCCGCTCCTGGCAATCCCGTTCTTCATCATGGCAGGAAACCTGATGAACATGGGCGGTGTAACCAGAAGGCTTCTCGACTTCGCGAATATGCTGGTCGGCCACTGGAGAGGAGGCCTTGCATCTGTTTCAATCGTCGGGAGTATGATTTTTGCCGGAGTGTCAGGTTCTTCCGTAGCTGATGCCTCCGGACTTGGTTCGATTCTTATTCCTACTATGAATGATGCGGGATATGATAAGGAGTATTCAGTTGCAATCAATGCGACATCATCAACTGTGGGGATATTGATTCCGCCAAGTATCCCGATGGTTCTGCTTGCTTCAATTGCAAATGCTTCCGTACGTGATATGTTCTTCTCCACAGCGGTTGCCGGTATCATGATAGGTTTTGGAATGCTTGGATTGAATGCTTTTATCTCACGCCGTAAATCGTATCCAAGAAATGAGAGGGTAAAACTCAGAGAAGTGCCGAAAATCCTCATGTACAGTCTCCCGGCACTTATCATGCCTGCCATCATTATCCTTGGCATTGTCTTCGGTATCGTAACGGCAACAGAAGCAGCAGTGATGGCAGTGGTCTATTCACTTATTGTCGGAAAATTTGTCTATCATGAACTGGACTTCCGCACAGTGATCAGCGCTCTGAAAGAAACAGCAATCCAAACTTCCGTTGTGTTGTTCATCATTGCGACTGCCTCGATTCTTTCAGGAATCCTGTCCTACCTGCTTCTACCTCAGGCACTGGCAACGTGGGCAGTGACCTACCTTCAGAGCAAGGTCCTTATTCTGGCTTTCATAGGTGTTCTTGCACTGTTCACCGGTCTGTTCATCGATGTAACTCCCGCCCTGATTCTGCTTGGTGCGATTTTTGCTCCGGTGGCTGCTGCTGCTCAGATAAATCCGCTGCATTTTGGAACGGTACTGGTTACATCCCTCGCTATCGGGCTGTTTACACCTCCGGTGGGAACAACTCTTATCATATCATCGTATATCGCAAAGACGTCAATCTCAGCAGGATTTCGATACTGTATTCCCTTCCTCGTTCTGATGCTTGTAATTTTAATTCTGCTTGTGGCGGTACCGATGCTTTCAATAGGTTTGCCGACACTGTTATTTTATTAGACTAAAAGGAAAATATTATGAAAATCTCAGAAATAACTGCTTTAGAAGAAAAAGCAAGAGACATTCGTCGTGGAATTATCGAGACTGCATACTCTTCCGGTAGGAACGCTCACCCCGCTCCGGCGCTCTCAATAGCCGACGTCTGTACTGCTCTGTATTACCGGTTCATGAAGGTTGATCCGAAAAATCCTTTGTGGGAGGATCGGGACAGGTTTATCCTGTCAAAGGGGCATGCCTGCCTTATCTCCTATGCAATACTTGCAGATAAGGGCTACTTCCCGAAGGAGCATCTCAAAACTCTCCGCCATCCGAACAGTATCCTTCAGGGCCATCCTGTCATGGGCAAGACTCCCGGAGTCGATATGACTTCAGGCTCACTCGGTAATGGTCTCGGACTCGGACTCGGCATGGCCTATTACCTAAAAGAGGTGAAGAAGTCGAGCAAAGTCTTTGTCGTTATTGGAGATGGTGAAATGAATGAGGGCCCGATCTGGGAGGCGATGAATGTCGCTCCTATGCTGGGAACTGATAACCTGATTGCCATCGTTGATCAGAACCACTTCCAGAGTTGCGGAAGTACAGAAGATATTCTACCGATGCAGAATATGAAAGAGCGCTGGGAGGCCTTCGGCTGGAAGGTGTTCGAGATCAATGGTCATGACATGCATCAGATCGTGAGCACCCTCGAGATGGCAGTTAACCATCAGGGTTCACCCGTATGTATAGTGGCGAATACTGTCAAAGGAAAAGGTGTGTCGTTTATGGAAAACAATAATGCATGGCATCAGGGCAAAGTCTCAAAAGAGAATTATGAAATAGCCATGAAGGACCTGGAAGGAGGTGCAGTATGAGTGTTGTATTTGATCCTGTCTCAACAAGAGTAGCATTTGGGGAAGCTCTGCTGAAGATGGCTGATGAATATCCGAATCTCATGTATGTTGCAGCTGATACTCTCAAATCGGTCGGAGGTACACCCCTTCATAATAAGTATCCTTCACGTGCCTTAAATATCGGTATTGCAGAGCAGAATATGGCTCTTATGGCCTCAGGTATGGCGGCAACTGGAGCAAAAGTGGTCGCTGCTTCGTATGCAGTGTTCTCTTCTGCCCGAATCTGTGAGCAGATACGTACGTTCATCTGCTATACGAATCTCGATGTGAAGATCGTTGCAGGACTAGGAGGTCTCTCAGGCGGGCAGGAAGGAGTCACTCATCAAGGAATTGAGGATGTCGGCATTCTCCGATCGATTCCGAACCTGGTGATCGTAGAAGCAGCCGATGCTGCCTCTACCCGCGTGATCACGGAGGCTATCATACAGCATACAGGGCCGGTCTACCTCAGATTGGGTAGAGATGTGAGCCCCACGGTATTTGATGATTCCTACACTTTTACTATCGGGAAAGCTAATGTACTGAATGAAGGTAAGCAGGCAACGATATTCACAACAGGTGCGGCTGTATTTAGAAGTGTGGAAGCTGAAAAGCTGTTACGCAAGGAAGGCTACGATGTTGCGGTCGTTGAGATGCCGACGATCAAACCCATTGATGAAAAGGCTATCCTCGATGCTGCGGAGAATACCGGACTGATCTTTACAACTGAAGATCACATGGTAACTGGCGGGTTGGGAAGTGCTGTGGCAGAAGTACTCAGTGCCAAAAATCCCTGCAAACTTGTCAGGATTGGAATAGATGATGAATTTACCCAAACCGGTGATCATGAAGAGCTTCTTGATATCTACAATTTGAGTCCTGGACACATCGCAGATGTAGTCAGGGCACATATTGGTAAATAAAGGTCTTTTGACCAGGTATTTGTCACTCAGGCTCCGGAGCATATCCGGGGTCTCTGTCTTTCTGGTGAATATGCTCAGAGAATGGAGATTAGGAAATATCTCGTGTTTACCATCCATCTCAACCTTATGGATGCGTTGGAAGTCCAGAGCAAACTTCATTCAGGAAGAGTAGGATAGGATGTAGCTGCAGTATGGGAGCCATCCTGCGGTCTCTCCGTAGAGAGGGCAGCATAGACTGTAGTGTAGAGGGGCTACTCCCTCATAAATTACAATTCGGAGAAATTCATGAAAAACAGAATTTTAGCAAACGCAGTAAGAATACTCAGTATGGACGGTGTCCAGAAAGCGAACAGCGGACACCCCGGAGCACCAATGGGAATGGCTGATATCGCAGAGGTCGTCTGGAGACGCGTGATGAACCATAACCCTTCGAATCCCTCCTGGACAAACAGAGACAGATTTGTTCTCTCGAACGGGCATGGATCGATGCTCATCTACTCACTCCTGCACCTCACCGGCTATGATCTTTCGCTCGAAGAGCTGAAGAGATTCAGACAGCTTCACTCAAAGACAGCAGGGCACCCCGAGTACGGTATCACCCCGGGAGTTGAGACGACCACCGGTCCTCTCGGACAGGGAATCGCAAATGCAGTCGGAATGGCAGTCAGTGAGAAAATTCTCGCTTCCAAGTTTAACAGGGAAGGACACGAGATCATTGACCATTACACCTACACCTTCTTAGGTGATGGATGTATGATGGAAGGTGTCAGCCACGAAGCGGCATCCCTCGCCGGTACCTGGCAACTTGGAAAGCTCATCGCCATCTATGATGATAACGGCATCAGTATCGACGGTGAGGTTGAAGGCTGGTTCACAGATGATACACCCGCCCGTTTCGAAGCCTATAACTGGCATGTGATCCGGGACGTTGACGGCCACGATGCTGATGAAATCCTGAAAGCTGTCGAAGAAGCAAAGAAGGTGAGCGATAAGCCTTCTCTCATCTGCTGCAAGACAACAATCGGATTCGGTTCACCCAACAAGCAGGGCAAGGAAGACTGCCATGGTGCACCCCTCGGTGCAGATGAGATCGTTCTTGCACGCAAGGAACTTGGTTGGGAATATGACGAACCCTTCTACATCCCCGAAGAGATTTACCGTGAGTGGGACTGCAGAGTCAAAGGCAATGAAGCCGAAAACTCATGGAAGGAAGCTCTTGCTTCATATAAGAAGTCATTTCCTGCAGAAGGTGCCGAGCTTACAAGACGCATCTCAGGCGAAACTGACGGAGAGTGGGAGAAGGCTCTCGATGAAACGATCGCCACCTGGCAGGAGGAAGGAACCAATGTCGCTTCCCGTAAGGCGAGCCAGATGGTTCTTGATATCATCACTCCCTACCTGAATGAGCTTATCGGAGGCTCTGCCGACCTCGCTCCGAGTAATCTCACTTTCTCGAAGAGCTCGAAATCGATCACAAAGGATGATTTCTCAGGCAATTATCTCCACTACGGAGTGAGAGAATTCGCCATGGGCGCCATCATGAACGGCATGGCTCTCCACGGTGGATTCCTCCCCTACGGTGGAACCTTCCTCATCTTCATGGAGTATGAGAAGAATGCGATCCGTATGGCAGCCCTGATGGGACTTCATGTCGTCTATGTCTTCACCCACGACTCTATTGGACTCGGAGAGGACGGACCTACCCACCAGCCGGTCGAGCAGCCTATGATGCTGAGAATCACCCCGAATATGACGAGCTGGAGACCCTGTGACGCCGTTGAGACCGCTGTCGCATGGAAGGAGGCAGTCAAGAGAACCGACGGTCCAAGTGCCCTCATTCTGAGCAGACAGAACCTGGCGATGCAGGATAGGAGCGCAGCTCAGATAGCGGAGGCAGCCAAGGGCGGTTATATCCTGAGCGACAGCGAAGGGACACCTGATATAATTCTGATTGCAACAGGAAGTGAGGTCTCGCTTGCTCAGAGCGCTGCTGAAAAGCTGAGAGGCGAAGGTATGGCAGTTCGTGTCGTATCAATGCCTTCACCTGAGGTTTTCGAGAAGCAGAGTGCAGAGTACAAAGACTCAGTCCTCCCATCCTCTGTGACGAAGAGAGTGGCGGTCGAAGCAGCTCATGCAGACTACTGGTACAAGTATGTCGGACTAGACGGCAAGATTATTGGAATGAGACGTTTCGGAGAATCTGCACCGGCCGGTGAACTGTTCACCTATTTCGGTATCACCGAAGAGGCAGTATTCGAAGCGGCAGCTTCCCTTCTCTAAAGAAAAGAATCATATCATGAAGGGCTGTCCTGCTGAGGGGCAGCTCGTGTAAAGAGATGAAGGAAAGGATACCTTTATAATTTCTTCAACACAATCTCATTGAGCACATCTCGATCAAGGGCAGAGTGGTCCTTCATCTTTCCATAATATGACTGCATCCATACGTCATTGACATATTTGACTGTATAGGCCATCTGTCTGAAATCCTTGGTGACAATTGCTTCGAGAGCAGCCTCGTGAGCATTGACTGTCAGAATACCTGCCTGTCCGATTTCATAGTTTTTCAGGAGCATAGGAGCGATGAGTTCATGAGCAAAACTGTACATCTCCTGAATAAGCAGATTATGGGTGCACTTTCCCAGTAGCTCATGGAACCTGTTATCCAGTTCGTACAGCCGCAGGGGGTCACACGAAGGTGATTCTACACACACTCGAGTTTTCTCGACATTTTCCTGTAGTTGTGTAATCTCCTCATCTGTCGCCTTTCTAGCGGCAAGATTAAGGACCGAAAATTCCAACTCTTCCCTGAATTCCGTCAGTTCGGCTACCGACGTGTCACTCAGGATTACCTTCATCAGGATGGACTCCATGCTGTGGATTTCTTCCACCTTGGATATATAGGTGCCATCACCGCGGATGATCTTAATAATGCTGAGTGCTTCCAGGATTTTCAGTGCTTCTCGGACTGACCCTCTGGAAACGTTGAGTAATTTGCACAACTCAGTTTCCGTAGGAATTTTATCCCCAGCCTTCAAGGAGCCAAATACGATTTCTCTATTAATATAGTTTTTAACCTTATCGACAGCAGTACTTTTTATGGTTAGTTCAGTTGAGGGGTCTTCGGAGTGTGTTGCTTCTTGAATAATTTCTTTAATCATTGATACTTCTCTAATGAATACGGATTAATCTTTTCTTATTTACTATATGCAAAATTCTCTAATATATCAAACGAATGTGCAAGAAATTTGTTGAATTATACCATTTTACAATGAATAATCAAGAAGATAGCAGGTAGACATCAGACAGCCGTCAAACACACGATTGCCAAAAAAATCCCGAACAGACTTCAAAGAACCTCAAATGATTACATTCATGAAGGAACCCAAATTCCCGACATTTTGTAACTATGAGAGGGACGTGATGGTCTCGAAGGGTTCCTGACCACCCTCATTCACCTGCTTCCCCTTCCAGGGATACTCGATACCGAACAGGTTAAAGTCAGGACGTTGCGCTTTGGCCGGGACGGTGTAGACGTCACAACACGTACTGCGGTAGTGGGCGTTCGAGTACGTATTCACCGTATTGTCCGCACCCTCCAAACAGTGCTTGCCGATGATAGATCCTTCAGAGAGCAGGCTGTTGCAGTGGATAGAGCCTGCTGTCATAAGCGATTCTTGACTGTCGGACACGTCCACGTAACCGATCGCAGGGATTCCCTTCAGATAATCCTGCTGTATCGCTTGCTCTGAAATGCACACCTTTCAGCACCCCTGCTTCAGGAAGCAGCTTTACCGGAAGAATATCGGATCTGGACTCCTTATTTACAGCTCATCATGTGAATTCTCCCATTCTACTCTACTCACATGGCATATTGACAGGAGAAAAGAACCAGCTGGCAAGACAGTTCGATCAGCAGATGATTCAGGTGGAGATTGAACTCGAGAGGACCCGTGAAGAAGTCGAAGCACAGCTCTAGGATCTGCAGATGCGTATCACTGTATGAATTGATACCTTCGCACTTCGTTTTGATGAGCATGCACTCTCCGCGAGACGCCTGGAAAATGAGGAGATCCGCAGATCCTATGAAGTTTCAGACGACATTCAGGTTGAACAAAGCAGGATATCGATGTACCCCGCAGCTTTTAATCTACTCGATAGTATAAGAATCGTGTACATCATCAACTGGGAGCTTCTTCCTGTGACGCCGTGAGTGATTCTACACTACGTAGAGTGAGAATGCCCGCTCAGATCAGAATTCAATAACGGATGACATCGGGATCAAGGAGAAAGTCATAGAGTCCGATATGAAGAATCCCATTCTTATCGGTCCAGGGTTTTACATAGCTTTTCGTCACGACAAGCTTTTTGAAAGAGTCGTTGATTCTCTCCAGAGAACGTAGTTCCTGTTTCATTTTTTCTTCTGTATTCATGGCAAGTGCTGACTGGATATACAGGCGCATTGGTCCTTTTGTCGCTATAAAATCTATCTCCAACTGTTTCTTATGCCGCTTTTTATCATCCCCCGACTCTGTGATCTCTATCACGCCTACATCAACACTGAATCCTCTGTAAAGCAATTCATTGTATATGATATTCTCCATGATATGAGATTCTTCCTGCTGCCTGAAATTCAGTCGGGCATTCCTCAGACCGATATCAGTACAGTAATACTTGTAGGGAAAACGAAAATAGTGGTTCCCTTTCACATCAAATCGTTTTGCTTCACTAAAAAGAAAAGAGTCAGTCAGGTAGCCTATATATGCTGCGACTGTTTCTGTAGAAACCTTTCTTCCCCCGTTGCTCACTAATGTGTTGGCAATTCTTGTGGCATTGGTCAGAGATCCGATAGATGAACTGAGTGTATCAGCAAGTTGACTTAATGTGTACTTCATCTCCAGTTGATATCGTTCGACTATATCTCTGAAGTAGACTTCTGTGAAAAGCTCTGAAAGGTACTGTGCTTTCTTCTCATCTGTTTTCTTGGAGAGAACAAGGGGCATTCCACCGTACATTGCGTAGTGTTCATACGATTCGGCTTTCTCGCCACCTACATAATCAAAAAATTCCCTGAAAGAGAGTGGGTAGACATGAATAACCTCACCTCTGCCGCGAAAACCTGTCATCACATCTTTTGAGAGAAATTTTGAGTTGCTTCCGGTAACGTAGATGTCGACATTGCCGAGACGAAGAAGTCCGTTTAGAACTCCGTAGAGACGAATTGGCTTGTCAGGGTTTCTGATTTCTTCACGGGAAATTGCATATTGCACTTCATCAAGGAACACATAATATTGCTGGGTTGAATTTTTTACCAGAGAATGGATATGGGCAGAGAGTGTATGAGGGTCACAGAGGTGTTCAAATTTGCTGTCGTCGAGGGCAAAAGAGATAATATGGTCTTCCTGTACTCCCTGTTCTAAAAGATATTGATGGTAGATGTTAAGCAGGAGAAAGGTTTTTCCGCACCTTCGTATTCCTGTGATAACTTTCACCTGGCCATTGAATCTGCTTTCTTCAAGCTGTTCTATGTATGAATTCCGTTGTATGAACATATTTCACTCCATCTGAAAGTAGGGTTGCATGTCGCCTTACTTTCAGATGTATTATACTCTGAATTATGCAGAAATGAAAGATTGAATCGAAATTAGGGCTACATGTCGCCTTAATTTCGAATAGTCTGGATAGGCACAGTAGGTATAATTTCAGGTTTCCGTCTCCGAATCAAAGCAGGCCTCATCGCAATCTCGTACTTCAGGTATAGGAGGATATCAGAGATGAATAATCTGAATTCGATTCTGGTCGAAGGGAATCTTACTCATGACCCGGATGTGAACGTAACCGGGAACGGAACGAGTGTCTGCAATTTCTCGGTAGCCACCAACAGGTTCTACAGGAACAAAGAGAAGGAGGTGGTACAGGAAACCCTGTTCCTTGCGGTAGAATCCTGGGGTAATCTGGCGGAGACCTGCGGGACTTATCTCTCCAAGGGAAAGAAGGTGAGAG